>Ga0335083_10001552_pt1 | contig 31442 bp, 36 predicted proteins | sample Lox_Sample_42_FD_206716 | JGI IMG/M metagenome (GOLD analysis project Ga0335083, IMG submission 206716) | Soil microbial communities from Loxahatchee National Wildlife Refuge, Florida, United States - Lox_Sample_4.2 | ecosystem: Environmental > Terrestrial > Soil > Wetlands | place: USA...
CCCCACACCATGACAGCCGTCGCCGGGTTAGGAAGGCGCCACAGATGCTTCGAGCAGTGAACCAGGCACCAAGCACTCAGGAAAGAGAAGCGTACCGTCAGATCGCTGCTGAATCGAGATGGCGGAGGGAGAGGGATTCGAACCCCCGAGCCCCTTTCGAGGCTAACGGTTTTCAAGACCGCCGGTTTCAACCGCTCACCCATCCCTCCGTTTTCTATCTTACCTAATTTCATCGTCTTGAACGTGTGTCACTGTCTGGTTCTGCGCGGCTTCGGGATAACTGTCACTATTCTGTCACTACCCTTGATGCCGTTTACCGCGCGAGTTTTGGTTTCGTCGTTGGTGTGCGCGTAGCGCATGGTGACGACGATGGTCGAATGCCCCAGCAGTTCCTTGACGGTCACGATGTCTGTGCCGCTGCGGATCAGCCGGGAAGCAAAGGTGTGCCGCAGCGTGTGCCAGGTGATGCCTTCAAGACCCGCTCGCCTGCACGCCATCTTGAATCCCGCCTTGAGATCCCGGAAGCGGTCGCCGGTTATTTGGTTGTAAAACACGTACGGACACTTTCGGATGCCGTGCCACGCCTTAAGGACGTTGAACGCGGCATCGTTGATGGGAAGCGAGATCGGCCTCAGCGTTTTTTGCATGAGGACATTGAGCCGGCGCTGGTCCAGATCGACCTCCTCCCATGTGAGGTTGAATACGTCGCCTGAACGCAGCCCGGTGTTCAGGGCGAAGACGATCATGTCCTGAAGATAGGAGGGGCAGCAGGCAAGCAGAGCCTTCTCATGCTCCTCGCTCAGGGTCAGAAATTGTAGGTTATTCTCCGGTAGGAAGCGGACTAGCTTGACCGGATTCCTGCCATGGTAAAGGTCCCACCTCTCGGCGACGTTGAACATGTGCTTGAGTAACGCAACTTCGCGATTGACGCTCGCCGGAGTGACTTCCTGGGCACGATGCTGCTGGAATACCTCGACCTTAAGTGGCGTGATGGCATCCAGCGGAACGGGCCCGAAGAATCCACTCAGTTGAGCGTACATCTGTTCATCGCGTTTCCAGGAGCGCTTGTGGGCCTTTGCGTAGCCGATGTAACGCTCCCAGAGTTCGTTAAGGGAGACGTGCACGGGTTTGACGTACACGCCCCGGTGTGCTTCCGACAGGCGCACGTCGAGGACCTTCTGCGCCTCGCGCCTGTTCGCGGTTCCCGTCGATTCCTGGACCCGCTTGCCGTTTGCATAAAAATCCGCGTACCAGATTTGGCCTCGCTGGTAGAGGGCCATGAGATTGACCTTTCTACCTCTGGCCAGCCAAATCAAGTATAGGGCAATGGCGCAGAGATTGGATCACTTCACGGACATCGAATCGGAGAGAGCGGCCGGCCTTGATGAAGGGAATGCGGCGGAGATACACCCAGTTGTAGAGGGTACCTCTAGGGATATTGAGGTGCTGGGAGAGTTCTTGTATGTTAACCAGTCGTGTGTCATCCATGGCGCGCCTTATCCGAACGATCCGGTCGCCCTTTGGCGGCGGGACGTCACCGCGCTCGGCCATCGGTTCCACACTTTCGGGTGAACCTTGAGAGGATGCTTCCTTGGTGGTGGGAAGTACTTCAATCCCGTGGGGCACTGTGGTCAAGAGGCTGTCGTCACTTACTCGCGGCAGCAGCGATCCGATTTCGGATTTGGACTGACGCTCCGCGTTCTCGGATGGTGCTTCTTCGAGCGCAGCTAGCTGAGCCATGTTAACCTCACTGGAATTCCAATGGCGCCAATAGCAATCCAAGCGAAAAGTCGGTCATCGGGATCGACCGGTTTTGGCGCCACCTATGGGGCGGCACATCCGGCGTCCGCCTACGGATAGGCGCGGCCACGGCAGCACACCCCAGGCCACGCGGCACCTCGCTCCGAGGGCTCAGAACTTTGCAACTGCACCTTTAGCCCTCATGCCTGAACCTCCCATTTGGGAGGGCTACAGTCAATGCTCCGGCGTAAGGCCATTCCTGTCAAATTTCCAAGCTGGGGCCTTGGTTACCGGCCATCGGGGAAGCCGTCTGACGTTTTGCCCTTTAAGTTTCAATGTGTTGCAGGCCGGACGTGTCCATATATTCACGACGAGCTGGCAAGGAAGCGGCGGGACGGCGCGACAAAGAGCGTGAGGTTTTTCGGGAAGAAAAGGCGGGGCATTGAGTTCGGTGACGGGCGCGTTAAACCAGTCAGAACGGAAAGAAAGCAGGAGCTAATGGCAATACCGCGCTGCCATTTTCCTCGGATCGACGAGGATGGACTTGGCCACGTCCATCCAGTCAGACGGCGGTGCTTCGTTTTCTTCAGGTGATGCCCGCATGGCGTGGCGGGTTTGGTAAGTTCAAGGCGAAGCCAACCATCACTCCCCGAGGCTATTTGCGAGCGAATCGCGGCGTGTCATTCGGGTCTTACTCGGCCACTGCGCCAACGACAACGAATCCTGCCCATAGTCGTGGCACGGCCCGATCACCAAACTCTTGGATCAGGTCGAGCTTCGCTTGCCGGAGCGCCTGGGCTGGCTGCCGGCCTTCGGCGAGGTGGCCATAGAAGTGATCCATCAGACTCTCCGAATATGTATCACTTGTTTCCCAAAGGCTCGCTACGACTGACCTTGCACCCGCAAACAGGAATACCCGCTCCAGGCTCTCGATTCCCTCTTCCCCCTCCAGCCGTCCCGCACCAGTATCACAAGCCGATAAGGTCACCAGATCAGCACTCAGGCGAAGCTGTCTGATCTCGCGTGCCTGTAGCAGCCCATCATCTTTGTGTTCCGCATCCTCCCCCAAGGCCAGCGCCGCCCGGTCGGGGAATTTTGAGCTCGCAATTCCGTGCGCCGCGATATGAATGATTCGGAACTGGTCTAGTGGCTCGGCCTTGAAGGCTGCCTCCGTTGCTTCGGGACCCAAGAGAAGCACATTCGGCTTACCGAAGATTGCGCCGGCAGAGGTTACCTCATCCGCGCTCAAGGGAATGTCTGGCAACGGGCCACCGTTAGGGTCGAAGGGATCCCGCACGCTAGCGAAAGACTCCTTCTCGCCGAGGTTACGGTGTGCGGTGGAAGGATCTTGATACCTCACACCGCCCACACCCAGAAACGTGATTGGCGCCGGGCTCGCCTTTCTCCTGTGTCCGAGGAGATTGAGAACCGTGGCCGATGGTGCATAGCTGACCGTCTGCGAACGAAGAACATACTCGCCAGTGCCGTCCATGAGTGCGTCGAAGGGGATCAGGTTGAGCTTTCCATCTGGGACAATCACGAGGTTTGGTTTGAGGATGAGCAACGGAAGAGGCTTGAACAGAACGGAGTAAAGCTGGGCAGCGCTGGGAGGAGCCGGAATACCGTTCGAGATTTCCGCGCGGTAAGCGGCAACAAGCGCTTCCACGTCTTTGCGACCCGCCGGCAGACGGCTCAGGCCGGCGCGATCGTGCGTCACATACAGGCAGAACGACTGGGAATCATCGAGTACGTACTCCAGGATCGCTTCATTCGCGCTGAGCGAACCCTGGATAGCGCGCAGACTGACGGGAGTATTACGCAAGGTTGCCTTCTGAAACGTGGTCTGAGCTTCATTCGTCGGCGCCACTAGCTGCTCTGTTTCGAACAGCCGGTCCAACAGGCTACTCCGGCTAGCAGGGACGCTGGCATGGAGCAGTTGAATTTGAACCCTCTGCAGCTCTTTCGATGCTCCTTGGGTGACCTCGTCATTCGGTGCGCGCGGCTCTGTGCCGCTCCGGAGCTGATCTGCAATCGAGCGTCCGCGGGCGCTTTCCAGGATCCGAAAAGCTTCAGAAAGATTATTCAAGCGGATGGCTGCAAGCCTGAAATGGCCGAGATAGATGTTGCTGAGCGTAGCGATCAGAGAACTCTCCAATTCACGGTTCGGCAAAGAGAGCAACAAACCCTCCGTGACATCTTCGGCGCGCCTGTAGAGCAAGTCTGCCTCTCGCGTTTGCCCGGTCCTTGCGGCAATGTCAGCCATCAACGCCAGGTCCTCCGGCAAGTGATATTTGTCGTCGAGCGCTTCCGTCCGGCGTTCGGCCGACGCGGCGTAGCGCTGGGCCCGAGGCAGGTCGCCTTGGTCGCCGTAAACTGTCGCCAACTCAAAAGTGCCCCAAGCAAGAGGATGGCGGAAGCCGTGCTCACGGCAGAAGTCGATTGCCTCGCGGAGGTCCTTGGCGGCTTCTTGCGGGTTCGTTGCTGCTTCCTGCTTTCCACGCACAACAAGAAGCTGAGCCTCGGCTGCAAACGCGTTTTCCACCTGTGCTCGGCCGATAGCTTCGTCCAGTACTTGTTTTGCTTCGGCGCTCTGTTGCAAGGCAATCAGTCCCCGAGCCTTTCCTTCGTAGGCCATAAAAGGGAAGCCCATGTCCCTGATGGTCCCTGCCGTCTGAATGGCAGTCTGGCAGTACTTGATTCCTTCCTCGGGTTGGCCCGCTTCGACCTTGCCATTGCCAACGATCGAGCCATAGTAGATTGCGGCGCCCATGTCACCTTGTAGATACAATGAGATCAGGGCGGACTTCAGCGTCTGGGTGGCGGTGGCCACGTCGCCATCCAGAAATGCGATGATGCCGAGCTCAGCCTGCGCTCTTGCCTGCCAGCGAGCGTCGCCCAGCCTTTTGGCAAGCTCTTCAATTTTTTCCCAGGTTGCACGCGAATAGTCCTCGTTCACCTGCTCTTCGACGGCCGCCTTTGCCGTCATACAGCGGAGGGTCAAGCGAGCTTCCCGTTGAACGACGGGACTCCGCAAGTCCCTGTCGACTTCCGCCAGGAAGCTGGGTGATGCCTCCTCGTAAGCCTCGGCGCGCAGCCAGCCGAGACGGGCTTCGAGTGCCCCCTTTGAGTTGTTCAGGCGACGGAATTCGTGCTCTGCATCAGTATAGAGCGGAATTGCTCGGGGCCAGTTGTAGAGCATCGCAAGCCGGTCCGCCTCAGCGAGCGTCGTTTGGGGGTCGCTCGCCGCGGCCCCGCTGGGAAGCGAAAGTGAGAAGATAACTGTGACGACCGGAAGAAGGGATGGTCTGCTGGCTCGCATGGTCCAAAGCTGCTGAACTGGACGTTCTCACGTCCAAGGGTATTCCCCAGTTGGGCGCGGCAGCCCCCCTTTGGGATTACCCACGTGGCGAGAGTCAAAAAGATCCGCCTGCGAGCCGCGCAATACGTTTCGAGAGAGAGGTGTCAGTACTCCTTCGTATCCTGAGTTCTTGAGAAACAGTCGGATTCGAGAATTAGCTTAACCGCCGGCGCCAGATGTTCTATTGCACGCTTGTTGGATGTGAGAAGGCGATAGGTCTCCAGAGGCGAGCGGAGAGCGATCCACAGTGCCTTGCGGCCCTCGAGGGCTCCTTTGGCGTCCAACGCGGAGTTGAAGTCGGGCATTTGTGTGTCAAGGGAATCTGAAACGACCCGAAGCACTACGGTCGGAATTCCAGCTTTTGCGGCTGCGACCAGGATCGGATAACTTTCCATGTCCACAGCGTCCGCACCGGATTGTGCGAGGGTGAGCCTGTCACCTTTCGTCGTCGCGATCCTCGGTGACGTAATGCCAACCGTTGTCTCGGCAGCAAAGCCATGCTGCTGAAGGATCCTCAAAACACCCTGCGTGAGAGATGGCGAGCATTGGAGTGGCGGCGCTTTGTTACTGCTTGCTGTAAGACATTCTTTGTAGACGACGATGCGCTGTATCGGCAAGTTTTTGCTCAGTCCGCCGCACAGTCCAATTACCAGGATGGCATCGGGCCTTCCCGCTAGGCGCGACCTGCCAGGCGCGTCCCCGCTCGCCAAGCCTAGGGCAGCATCTGCTGTCTCCTCAGCATTACCCGTACCCATGCCGGTAACGATCACGGCAAAGCGATCGCCGTCGCGCTCAATGACAACGCCGGTTGAGCCTTGGGCGACGGCAGGGTTGCCGCTCGCTAATACGAGCGCGGGCTGGGCCTCCATCTTCGAAGCCGCAAACACGTAGACAAGGGGCATAAGCATCTTTGTAAGCGACTCACGAAAGTTGGTCAAGATGTATTCAAAGACCGAATCTGCGGCTGCCATCTATGATACGTGATCACTTTTGCCTGGGCCGTGCGCAGAGAAGACCTCGGCGGGAGTCTGGGAATTTCCCAGCAAAAGAACTTGTTGCGCCAGCCGTCGCACTCCATAGTTGGTTGCGCTCTGTCGGTCCAGATGCCCGCTTGCGCTTGGCCCGTGCCCAAATGCAACCAGGATGAATCCTAAAGATGATCAAAATCGCAGGCTGCGCATCGCCCACCAGCGAGTCGAGCGGCCGTAGCAGTTCGAACTCTAGCGGTCTCTGTGATAAGCGGGACAGGCCAGCTCCAGACGTTCGGCGATGGTGGCCGCCACCTCGGGCGGGCGCCATGCCCGTCATTGTATGATCACTGGGTACTGACTCCAGGACCCCTGGTCTTGCCTGATATTTAAGACGTAAGCTCCGGCCTTGAGACTGCTGCAGTCCAGCATTACATGCAGAGTCGTGATGTGAGGCTCGAGGCTCCCCTCTCCTTTCGCCTGGGCTACGACCGTCTCGCCTCGACTTAGAGCTATCTCGTATTCGCCTGGCTCTTCGCCAACGGGAAGACGGATCGTGAGATTCAGGCGAGCGCGCTCAAGTTGAACTGGATGTTGGCCCGGTGGCTGCTCGGGGCCTCGGAAAAGTAGCCATTGACTGAGATCAATCGTGAGGCTCTTTTGGCGAGGCCGCTCGTGTATCAAGAGGGCAGCGATAATCGCAAGAACTGTGGCTGCGGCGACAGGTGCCAGTTTGCGATAGCGGCTGTGTTCGGCCGCTCGTCTGCCTGACGTCCTCGCCTGAAGATCCTCGAAAAACGTCTCCTGCGTCGCCGGAGCGCGAGTTCGCCACTCGGCATCGATTCTGTTGCCAAGGTCCTGAGAGGATGCAATCAAGGCACGCATATCCGCCACGTATTTCTGACAGGCAGCACACTCCGCCAGATGCTCCTCAAAGGCCGCTCGCTTGGGCCCCGGAAGGGCTTGCTCGAGGTATTCAGTGGCGAGTTCCTTGAGCTCCCTACAGTTCATGAAAGTCACCGTGGCACGCCGCAAGCACTGGCATCTTGCCCGAAATGACGTTCAAGCTCGAGCCTCAGCCGCTGGCGCGCACGGTGCAAGAGAACTCGCTGATTCTGCGGGCTAATAGCGAGTGCGGTCGAAGCCTCTTCGCTCGTCCACTGAAACAGGTCCCTCAAAATCCAAACGTCCGCTTGTCGTCCGGGAAGAGTGCGGCTCACGCGCAGGATGTACTCCAGACTCTCTTGCACGAGAATTGCATGTTCGGGATTTGGGTCCCACCCCCCCGATCCGGTCACGTGCCGGCGTACAGCGTCATCATAACTCTGCGACGGTTGTGCTGTCCGCAGGGCCTCCCACGCCCGTCTGATAATCATCGTTCGCCGCTCTTTTCTGATGCGGCGAATCAGTATCTGTACCAGCCAGGTCTTCGGCGAGCAGCGTCCCTCGAAGCGATGAAGCCCTTTGAGAAAGTCTACCCAGGTGTCCTGGACGACGTCTTGAGCGCGATCCCAGTCGCGCAGATGGTAGTGGGCGAGTTCGAGGAGCACGCTTTGGTGCCGTAGCCAAAGACCCGTGATCCACTCCCGAAGTCCAATGTCAGACGCCGGGTGAGCCACTTCCGCCTGGTCCGCGCGCGTACGTTCCAGGGGCAGGTGGAGTTGAAGGTCAGATGTATCGTCGGATTCCGCCCGGGGGATCACGGAGCTAACCTTGCTAATTCCCCCCGAACGCCCTGCAGGACGTAACCAGCCACTCAATCTTACCGCGTAATTGCGATCCGGGGACTTACCCACCGTCGAATCGGGTGAGTGTAACGTTTCGGCCCTTCAGGGAGCTATTACGACGGTGGAGGGTGGGTCTGGTTCCGAGGTGTACGATCATGGTTCCAGACGAGGTCCTTCGTGGTGACGCCGGAACGGCAACGCATCGAGGCAAGATTGCGTTAGTGCCGCTTGCTAATCTGGCCTGCAGCAATGAGATAGATCAGTTCTTGCAGCCCATGCTGAAGGCTGGCCGGAAGGAAGTGCATGCGGCCATTGAGAACATTCTTGAGGCCTGGCCGGGCCGCAGCCGCGCCGAGCTGTGGACGCGACTTAGGCAACTCAGATATCACGGGAGCAAAGCCTCCAACGGCCGAATCGATTGGGATCAGGAGGACCTCGAGATCCTGCGGACACAGTACGGCCACGGCCGAGCAGGAGCAAGTGAGGCCATCAAGAAGATCCTGGCGCGTCACCCGGGTCGGAGCGCACGGTCGATCTGGCACAAGGCTGCCAGGCTTGGAGTGTCGAACGGATCCGGAAAACCGAGGCCGTGGTCGCGTGAGGAGCAAGGAATCCTGTTGTGGAACGTAGGAGAAAAGCCGGTAGAGAAAATCGCCCGAAAGCTGGGGAGAACTGTGAAGGCGGTGCGCCAAATGATGTCGAGTCGTGGATTGAGCTCCAAGGTGCGCATTCCTAAGGATTACAGCCTTCACCGGGTGGCCAGGCTTCTCGGGGTCAGCGACTCCGTTGTTCGTGTGTGGTTTCGAAAAGGCTTGTTCGGTGAATCGGCCAACCCGGGGAGACAGCGGGATGGGTCAAGATCGGGACCTCGGGTCAGCGCGGCGGCGCTGGCGGCTTTCTGCCGGAAGTATCCGGACAAGGTCAACACTAGACAGTGCCATCCCGACTTGTGGTTGGTAATGGGCGACGAAAGTGTTCCGCCGAACGCTTGGTATGGTCCTCGGCAACACCTGACGAAGAAGAGGCGATGTCCAGGGTGTCAGCGTGTGGTGCGGGGAAACGCTTACTTTCGCCACGTCAAGCGATGCATCAGTCGGGTACCGCCCTAATTTCAATTTTCCTCACTCGCCGTTCGCTTTGGCAATCAGCGTGCTCCGAATCCATTCCGAGAGGCTCTGCTTGTTCGCTTTGGCCGCAGACGCAATTCGCCTAAGATCGTCTGCGGCAAACCTCACCGGCACAATGCGCCCCTTGGCTTGGCCCTTCGGAAGCGGAGGGCGTCCAGCTTTCCTTGCTTTCTTACTCTGCCGGTTCAAGGCTTCTGAACTCCTGAACGATAGCTGCCCTTACCGCGTCTCTCGCTGACTTGATCGGGTGAAGGTGCAAGACCGTGACGTGACGCCGTGGGTTTTTCGGGTCATCGGTATCGTGCGCCCATGCGTAGACCCTGGACGCTGTTGGATGACCCTCAAGATCAAACACTTCTACGACGCCATCCCAAACAGTCTGGCCTTGAAACTTCTCTATAATTGGAACGCTTTCAATGTGCGTAGGCTCGGCACCATGCAACTGACGGATGACGGCTTTCAATTCTTCGATGTAACTCACTTTCGGCGCACCTCTACCCGCAACTGCTGCCCGGGTAAGGCAGCGCGGACACCTAAACCATAAATCTCTTTGCCCGAATTTAATTGTGCATCTCCCTGAAAGATCACCTGCTGATTGCTGTCTCTGATAACCAGATACACACCACTCCCATCGTCGATACCCATCAGCCTCCCAACATCCTCAGGGACGCTAAACTTGAGGCTCTCGGACGCTGGCTGTGCCGATATTTCGTACTCCACTGCAATAATCTTGTATCTCATGCGCTCGCCTCCAGTAAATCAGTCACACCCAAGAAGTCCCGCTCGATTCCAGCTTCCATCGCCGGAGTGCAACGGATGGCCGCGTGCCTTTTAACAAAATTGTAGTAGGCAAATTGTAGCCCGACAGCCGCCTTGAAATTGTCCAGCCTTTTGCTGAAAGCGTAGGTCAACCGCGTGAGACGGCGCATATGCAAGCGCGTGGTTCCGTTCAGACTTCAATGTAGCTGGTAGAGGCCAGCGACATATCGGGATCACCGGTAACGCGCTGCTTTTCAACGGAGAGAACTTCTGGAGGGCTGTACTTGCGCTCTGGGCTTTCTGAGTCATCCTGTCCGTACACCTTGATGATTTGGGCGTAATCCACGTCCGCGCCGAAGGCCAATTCAACTGCCTCAACATAAGCGCGGAGAGCGTCAGTGGAAAGCTGTACGCGATTCTTGAGACGCGAAGCTAGGTCACTCACAAAGGCGTTCGCCGTGGCTGCATCGCCCTTTCCAACTCTGTACGACGGCACCAGCTTGGTGTCAGCATCAATAGCGCAGAACGTCCAGACATCTCCGTGCTGAGGATCATCGCCGGGTTTCACGCGACGTTCTTTCTTGCCGATGAATCCCCACACTTCGTCATCCTGTAGGTTCTGGCAAGGCAGGTTGCGCATCTTCGCATCCATGAGCGCGGCGCAACCTTGGCCGACCTTCACGCCAAGGCGCATGATCGTGTCACGATGCACGCCCGTCATACGCTCAATAGCCCGGATGCTAGAGCCCTCCGCTAAGGCTCCGATCAGTACAGCCTGCTTCTCACGCGGTAGAACGTTTGCCATGGCCCCGTTCCCTCCAAGCATTACTGTATTACAGTAATTGAGGCTTGTCAAGAAATATTGTTGTGTTACGATATTCCGACCATGACAATTAGACTGGTAGTGGCTTTGATTTCTGTCCTTGGGGCAATCGGGTTGGTCTCGGTGTTTTCACGGAGCACCCAAAACAGCGGTGCCGATCACGTCGAGAAAAAGACCGATGACGACAAGAAGAATGCCACTTCTCTTGCGCCCGCGATCCCACAATCCGATACACCCAACAAAACACAGAATCCAAGTTCCGGCGTAACAAGAGAAGATGACAATCAGCGCACGGTTGTCGGAATAGGAGGCAAAGTAAAGGTCGATACGATCAAAGACCGTTGGGACAAGGCCCTGGTCTACTTCACAGGAGCTATCGTCCTCGTCGGAATCTTTCAGATTATCTTTCTGTGGCGAACTGTGCTCGCCACTCGCGATAATGCGGAAGCAGCCTTTCAAGGGTCCGAAGCCGCTAAAGCCAATGCGAGGGCAGTCGAAGCGCAAAATGCTACTTTGAAAGAGACCCTGGCGGCCATCCAGCGGCAAGCGGACAATATGGACCGGCAGGAGAAAAAGTTGGCAGAGTCGGTTGCCATTGCCAGAGACACCGCTGTAGCCACAAAGGAAAGTGCCGATGCGCTCAAGATCGCTGAGCGGGCTTGGATGCTGGCAGAGATTGACGACAGTGCATTGCGCCAACCGCGTCCGACGCCAGCGCCTACCAGTATTACACCCGCGCAGGAAAGCCTGATTACCAGAATCGTTTGCAACATCAAAAATCACGGGAGAACCACTGCGCTTATGGACAGCATCGCAACTAGGATGGAAGTTATCGAATACGACGCCGAGTTGCCGGACGAACCGAACTACGTCGAAACGGACGAGCAGCGTTGGCCCAACGGCGTTGCGTTGCCACCATCCGGGTTCATCCAGAGGATGTCTTATCTCACCCCGATCAACTTGCAGTCTGTAGAACAGAATGCCAACAAAGTGTACATCTACGGCAGGATTCTCTACCGTGACACATACGGGAAGGCGCACGAGACGCGCTTTTGCTACCGCTTCCGGGCGAGATGGCGAGAGGCCGACCCGGACACTGCTGGTTTTGACATCGACGGCCCTCCGGCCTACAACAAGGCAACATAGAATTGGCGATAAAATTGCGCTAGGTGAAATTAGGACACTACCATCAGTCGCGGCACCTCGACGCGCGGGACCGGATCCCGGACGACAACCACTGGTTAGCGGTCGTCGAGTTCAAAAGTATAGCTGTCGGCAGAACGCCGCCATTGGCTGAACGACGGATACCTTTCGGAGCTCTCATTCGTCCTGCGCGCTTCCCAATCGTGCCAGTAGTCGATCAAGCGGGCATGCCGGGCGTGGAGGCGGACCTGGTAGAGGAGCACATCAAACCAACCTTGCTTCGTGGCTTCGGCAAACTCGCGCTCCTCGATCCAGTCGACAAGCCGGTTGAAGCGACAATGCGGTTGCTCCTGCGGATTGGTAGCCCGCGCGGCGGCATCCGTCTGTAGAAAACCAGGGGCTCTGTTATTGGCTTCCCTCACCACGGACACAGGCAGTGGGGGACCCGCTTCGAGAGCGGTTCGCGCCCAGTACGCGAAGGCCTCCCATTCCAGGTAATGTGTCACGGCGTTGCGCAGAACTCGAGGGCTGACTCGCCGGCCGAATTTGAGCAGTTGCCGCGTCTCCTCGCCCATTTCGCGCTCGTCGAGCACTCGACCATCACACTGCTTGGCGGCTTTCAACCAGTTGCGGAAAGAGGGGTAAGAGGCGGGTTTTGAAGACTTCCATTGGCACTCGCAATGCTCGCAATAGGCGTGGCTACGCACGGAGGCGAGATCGCGTGCTGCGAAGTACCCCACCGCGTTCATCCACCCTTCCCGCCAGGCTTTCCCAAAAATGTGCTGGTCAATCCACCGCTGCAGGTGATACCACAAGAAGCTTGGACTCTCGGGCTGTTCCTGTTTTCGCCGGACGGCGAATTCGGAGAAGCCGTGGCAGCGTCTTTCAACAGCCTGGGCGAGCCAATCGGGAAACTCTCCCTCGGTGTCCTCAATGGCACGCACCCACAGCGCGAAGGCCTCCCAGTCGACATAGACTTCCCGAGCCTTCTGCAGCTGGCGCCATGGTATGCGCGCTGCCTCTTTTTCCGCCGTAAGGCGCGCCGCCTGTCCAATTTTTCTTTCAAGTTCCGTTGGGCGCCAGAGGCGATTGTGTTTCGGCTGCGCCATTGTGGGTTGGATCCCCTCGGCAGTCAGTGCTAACAATTTGAGAGAGCCATGGTTCCAGCCTCTGGTACAAGACCGAAGTTGGCTGCAGCATGCGCTTCCTTACTCGAGCGGTCACCCGCTGCCTCTTCGGCACTGAAAACCGCCGAAACCAGGACTGACGGCTCTTGCGTGGAAGTGACCTCCAAGTGCGTCGCTCTTAAGTTAATGGGAAGACTTTTCAGTTGTCTCCTTATCTTCGACCCGTGCCAGGTGCACCGTCAACATTATTCCGGCACCAAGTCGCTCGCCACGCAGATTGTTGCAAGAACAATTCCGTAGCCTATTCGATTTCTTGCGTGCCAGGCATTCACCAGGGTTCTAGCGGGAACATGCGGCAAGAGCCCGGTCCTGTGCGGTTCGATATGGCACTGGTGGGTTCCCGTGATGTGTTGCAAGAACAATTGCGTACCTTGTTTGATTTTTTTGTCGGCGTCTAGGAGACGGTGGCGAGGAGCCACTGCGTGTGGCTTGGTAGGACAACGGGCCACAGACTGTTGCAAGAACTTTCGCGTACCTTATTCACTCCTTTGTTTGAAGCATTGTTCGGACCGAGCACTCAACAGTCCAAGCCAAGAAAGGCTAGCGTTGTTCTTATGTTCGGTCTTGTTGCCACGAGCGGAGCGCCTTGTCCGATCACAGCGGTTGATTGAGGCTTTCCCCCGACGATGGTTGGGCAGGCCAGTCCATTCCGTTATAGGTTCGTCTTGCCATGTTTTCCTCAGTTGGGGAGCTTTCGAACAAGCTTCTCGCGGCTCGCTACGTGATCGACGGGGTGACGCTGGAAGTGGTCTATCTCGCGGCGCGGATGCAAAAGCCGCTGTTAGTCGAAGGGCCGCCCGGGTGCGGTAAAACCGAACTTGCCTATGCCATGGCGGCCGCGACCGGCACTGTCGTCGAACGCTTACAGTGCTACGAAGGGATCATGGAAGAGAAGGCGATCGGCAAATTCGACGAGGGCTTGCAGAATCTGTTCCTCACGACCCAAGGGGATCGGCTCGGAGACGACTGGGAGAATATCCGCGAACGCCTGCATTCGCTGGAGTTCTTCTCCCAGGGGCCGCTGCTGAGAGCTTTGCGGTGTCGTAACAGACCTTGCGTGCTGCTCGTCGATGAATTGGACAAGGTGGACCATGCCTTCGAAGCAATGCTCCTTGAAATCTTGAGCGCCTGGCAGGTGACGGTTCCAAAACTCGGGACGGTAAAAGCGGAGACCATCCCCTTTTGCGTGTTGAGCTCGAATGAAGAGCGTCGCCTGGGGGATCCGATAAGAAGACGATGTTTCTACCTGCGGTTTGATCACCCCACAGTTGAGAGGGAAGCGGAGATCCTTGCCGTCCAGTCCCAGGGACAAAGCGAGCCGTTACGGGCGCAACTGGCAGGACTGGCCCGCGCGCTTCGCGGCTGGAACATGGAGAAGCCACCCTCGATTGCCGAGATGCTGGACCTTGCGAGGGCCCTCGATCTTCTGGGAGTCGATGAGATCTCCTCCGAACACCGAGATGTGCTGTTGCCGCTGCTAGCCAAAACGGAATCCGACCGGCGGCGGCTGTTAATGCGGGAGGGCTTCGAAGGGCTGGTTGTCGATTCGAAGCGGTATCGCGACGAAATGAGACAGGCAAGACTGGAAGCAACAGCGGCATCGGCAGTGTCATGAGGTGTAGGTATGCGGGGTACGTCACGCTGGCCTTCGTGTGGACCTCGTGGGCACACGGAGCGGAACCCCAAGGAGTCGCTCGATTATCGGCCGGCTGGGTGGCGTATTACGCGGCGACCAACCACGTGCCGGTCGAACTGGTGGAGGCCATCATCGAGGTGGAGTCGGGCTGGGACCCTTACGCAGTCTCACCCAAGGGTGCCGCAGGGCTGATGCAACTCATGCCCGAGACCGCCTATCAGTTCGGCGTGCACAATCGGTTCTTGGTCCAAGAAAACGTGCGCGCGGGCGTGGCTTATCTGGCGTGGTTGATACGGTTGTTTCACGGTGATTTTCGGCTGGCGGTAGCAAGCTACTATGCCGGCGAGCGCCGGATCATGGCTCGGAAACTTGCCTACTCTTCGCCCAAGGTGTACGAGTATGTGCAGCGCGTGGCGGCGCTCTATCGAGCGAAGCGGCTCGCGGAGGTGGAGCATGAAAGTCGTGGCAGCAATCTGCGTGTGCAGCGCGGTGAGCGTAATGGCACAGACCGTCCAGCCGCGGATCGTGTCGGAGCCGGCGGTGGACGGCCAAGTGACAGTGGTCGAGGTTCGGACACATTTTGTGACGGCGATCCAGATGCCCGAACCCGTCAACTCCGTAGCAGTGGGCGACCCTTCGCTCTTTCAGGTCGAGCACTCAGAGCACGAGCCAAATCTGGTTTTCGTGAAGGCGCTGACGGGCGGGCCGGCGGAGAGCAATTTACTCGTCTCGACTGCCAAAGGCCGGGAGACGAGCTTGCTGTTGGTCAGTAAGGGCGACACCGCCAAAGAGGTCGACTTCGTTGTGAGCTACAGGTCTGCCGGAAGCTTTTTGATTGAGCCTGATTACCCCTCGCCGCTGGTCGGGGAGACGATTCCTGCAACCACTCCGCAAGGCGTTAGTAATCCCACGAGTGCGGCCGTGTCCACCACAGCTGCTGAAGTGAGGCCCGCGTCACTGGCGACCGATCCTCAGCTGGCCGTCGACGGGTCCGGTGCGCCCGCCCGGCCCGACAGTCTCGATGAGCTTCTCACGCGCGAACGGCGGGCTCCGCTGCCAACGCTTTACGGCGAGCAGCCGGGCGTCGAAAACCCGGCCGGCGACCGCGTGAGGGCGGGAGTGAGCGAGGTGATCGATGGCGGCCAGCAAGTGATCGTGCTGTTTAGCGCTGTGAACCCGACCCAGCACGCCATCCTATTGGTACCTCCGCAGGTTCAGTTGGGCGGTAAGACCAAGCGCGGCAAGCTGCATCGCTCGCGCTGGACTACAGCTGAGCAGTTGGCGGTCGAGGATTTCCGGCTGAGCACTCGACGCTTGGCTCCGGGGCAACGTGCAGACGGGGTGGTACTGTTCGAGCGACCGCCCTACAAGCAGAGCAACGAGACGCTATTTCTGCAGGTAGCTGAGGCCGGTGCAGTTGACAAGCCGGCACTGGCACCCATCGGGTTTGGCGTCAACAGGTTCCGCGAGGAGGCAGCAGATGGCCGAGGGAAATGATCCACTGGAGAGCCTTGAAATCCAGCACCCGGACAACATCGAGGAAGGGAAGGTGCCACTTGAAGAGCCCGAGGCGGAGACTCCGCTGGACCGTATCAGGAAAGTCTTTGCTCAGGCACACCGGCAACCACGGGCAGGAAAGTCGCCGGCGCGCAGGGACATGGGCAAAGATCAATCGAAGTCGCTGATCCTCTTAGCGGGCGCGGCAGTCGGTATGATTCTGCTGTTTCTTGGCGTCTTCTCGTCGCCGCAGAAGCCCCAGAAGGTGGAAGGGCGCCGCGTCACACCGAACCTGGGAAGACGGGTCACGCCCGGCCAGGCCAACAAACAGGCCGGCTCCGTGACTCCCTTGATGGATGCGAACTCCTCGCAAAACCAAGTAGATGCCAGCAGCGACGAACTTACCGCGGCTGACATCGGCCGGACGGGGCGCGCCCTGCACGACGAGCCGAATGCCAAAGTCCCTCGAGAATCGTCACACTCACTGAAGGAAATTGATTTCTCGGATCCCGCTTTACAGAAACAGTACGCGATGCACGGATATGTACCGGCCCCTCCCCCAACCGCATTAGGGTTTGCTTCGACCGGCGTTGCTTCAACACCGGCGATCGACAGTGATCTGAGGAAGCCTTCGCTGGTGTTTGTGCGTGCCGAAGAGAAGAGCCGAACAATAGAGCCAGAGTTGGCTGTTGAAAGACAAAGTTCGATTGGCAACATCCTGCCGGTAGGCACGCGGCTGGTGGCCCGCCTCCAGGCCCCGGTCAGCACGGCCGTCCGGGCGCCAGTGGTTGCGGTCATCGAGTACAACTACGAGCAGGACGGTCAGATCATTCTGGGGGCAGGATCGCAGGTGATCGGCAAGCTCATGAACGGAAACAGTCAGGGGTACGTTTCACTCCATTTCGATCAGTTGCAGCTCCCGGATGGAACAACGCAGAAGATCGATGCGGGCGCGATGGGGCTCGACTACAAGCCGCTCAAAGGGGATGTAAGCGGGCGTAAGCGAGCATTGACGTTCCTTGTGCAGGCGTTAACCGGAGTCGGGGAGGTGGCAGCCTACACGGTCGGTGGGACGCCAAGCAGCACGAGCGTGTTTTCGGAGGATGCGCTGCTGCGTGAGCGACTGGCAAGCAACGCGGCGATGGCCGGACAGAACCAATTCAACGAGTTGACCTACAACCAGAACATCGTGGTTACCGTTCCAGGGAACACACGGTTTTACCTGGTGCTTGAAAAGGAAGCCACGCCAACAGGCAGTTCGCCCGGGGAGCAGACAAGTTCGGTGGCGCAAGTGTCCACTGGAAATTCTGCTCCGAGCTTGCAGGAGCTGCGGGAACTCCTTGAACTGAAGCGGGAGATGAGCCAGATGTATGAGCAGGCAAGCCCACCCACGACGAGCGTCACACCTCAGCCGTAATCCTGCGCCTAGCTAAGTTTTTTCCTAGCGTCAACGCGGCCTCCGGGCTTAGACTTTCGACCAGGAGGCCCCGCAGGTGTTCTACCTCGTCGAGCTGGTCATCAAAGCCTACGTCGCCGTGCTGAAGTGGGTGGTGCGAAGCGTAGCGCGCATCCTCCTGGGAATACAAGATTCCTTCTTTTGGGCGTATTACGCCGTCCGCGAAAAGCCCTCACGCCTCCTCGGTGTCGTTTCCGTCTTCGTTCCCATTGGCGTATTGATCGTCGTAGGCCCTCCGGAATGGTTCATCAACTGGCCGGTCATGTTCGTGACGGCGTTGGCATTGTACGGCGCGCTTAGATCGCCCCTCGCCGGAGCCCCGTCATTTGTGAGAAAACTCACCCAAGTCGGAATGGCGACCTGTCTGATTATGGGGTGGAGCATGTTGCTGCGCTGGGCGCCTCTGTTGAACGCCCTGAGGTTGACGCGCCGCGACACGCTTTATCCATGGCTGTTGGGGCTCATCTGTTTTTGGACAGCCGTGGTGTGGATCACGCTGCACGATGAGCTCGTAGCGCTGGGCGCACTCGCCGGAGTCCCGTCGAAGGCGTTGGTGCCGCACGCGGGGCGATCGAAGCACGTGCGCTTTGCGGATGTGGGCGGCATGGAGGGGGCGAAGCGACAGATCCGCGAACTAGTCGAAAGCAAACTGAACCCGGGCAAGTACCGAAAGTACGGGATTGTACGCAACGGGATTCTGCTTTACGGACCACAAGGCAGCGGAAAGACATTTTTGGCGGAGGCGACGGCAGGAGAATTTCGGCTGAATTACTATTATGTGTCTTGTCCCCAGCTTCAGAGCATTTGGAAGGGAGCGACTTCCGCCAACATCAGGAGCGAGTTTGCCCGGGCGTTTGCACGGAAGCCTGTGCTGTTCTTTGTGGATGAATTGGATGCACTGGGCGGAAGCAGGCAACAGGTGAGTGGCGGAAGTGGAGATGCAACTGGGGCAGGCAGAGAGTTCAACACGATCGTAACCCAACTCATGCAATGCATTGACCAGCACCGCTCCTTGCGAGGTTTTGTGTTGATGGCCGCCACGAACGTGCTTGACGGGCTTGATCCCGCGCTGATTCGCGAAGGCCGTTTCGACTTGAAGGTCCGGGTCGATCTGCCAGACGAGGCGGGTCGCTGCAAGATTCTCGAGTCGCAGCTTTTCGGCAGGCTCTGCCAGCGGTTTGACTTGCAAGAGTTCGCGCGCCGCACTCCGGGCATGAGCGCGGCCAAGTTGAAGGCGCTAGTCGATCGGGCGGCCGCGTTGGCGGCCGAACAGAGCCGCAAGATTGAAGCGGCTGACCTACAGCAAGCTCTGAGCGAAATGGGCGGCAGGGACCGGCCGCTCGTCCAGCCGGTACAGTGGGAAGACGTTGTTATCGAAGAAGAGGTGGAGCGCGACCTGCGCACCCTGGTCCGATTGCTTGACGACCCGAATGCCGCGCGGAGGATTGGCCTCCCTCTGCCCACCGGACTGTTGCTTCTAGGCCCGCCAGGCACCGGAAAGACCATGATTGCGCGGCTCATTGCCACGCAGACCCGGCGAAGTTTCTATCCGCTCACTTCGGCTGACGTGCTGGGGGGCACCCAGGGAGGTTCCGTCAAGAGAATCTCTCAGATCTTTGCTCGCGCCAGGGAGAACAGCCCTTCCCTCGTCTTCATCGATGAGATGGACGGTTTGATGCCACGGGCCACCGGTCTCGTTGGCCCGCACGACATCCAAGTCACCGAGCAGTTCATGATCGAGATCAGTAACTTACACCCTGAGCAGAATGTGTTTCTGGTCGGAACCACCAATCACCCGGACCATATCGACCCCCGCGTCCTGAGGGGAGGCCGCTTCTCAGAAAAGATTGAGATCGGCTTACCAGGCCGCACAGCGCGGGCGCGGCTGCTTGAGAGATACCTGGGAGGCGTCGCCCTGGGTCCGGATGTCGGCATCGCCACTCTGGCGGAGCGGCTGCGAGACTTGGCACCAGCCGATCTTGAAGCTATCTCGAACGCTGCCCGGCGATTTGCTTTCAACCGCGCCCCTGACGCTGCCCAGCTTCCCCCACTGACCCTCGCCGACTTTGAGAAGGCGGTGCAACGGGTGCGCGGCACCGTCCTACAGATGTAACCAGAACTTTCGGACCTCTCGCTTTCACGCCTCACTTTGCCCCTCTCGCCGTTCAAGAATTTTGACAGAAATCCGGTTCGGTTTTATCAACAACCTCAGCCTCGTTGCGCGCCCGCGTTTTTGTGCGGGCATGACGAGGCAGAAAGGAGGTCCCGATGTCAATCAAGTTGGCCGAGAACTCGAAACGGTCTCTGGCGCTCCTCGGGATTGCGCTTCTTTTGTGGGGCACCTATGCCTGGGCGCAAAACCTGGGTTCGACGCCACAAACCAACGTGGCCGTCCAGGGTCAAACGGGAGCGCAGCCGGAAGGGGCGTTCCTGAACATGATCAACTGGATCGGCAACGTCATCGCGCCCGTTGGGGCGGGCGGGGCCGTCGTGGGGGCCATTGCCGCCTGGCTGAGCGGCCGGGGTTTTGGGCGATGGCTGCTGGCGGCGGGCACTTTGCTCGCGGTCTCGGGCTTGACACGGCTGCTCGAGTTCTGGATCACCAACGGAACAGGAGGTGTCACTTAGAGGGAAAAAGGTAGGTGCGAGAAACCCTGGCGGTCGGCCGGGATCTAACCGGCCGTCCGCCAAAAAGAGAGACCGAAGGAAACGGAAAATGCAACCCCCGCAATTGCTAAACGACGCCATCAACGTGCTGTTGCTGCTTGCGCCAGCGGGGGCTGTCGTCTGTCTGGTGCTCGCCGGCATCAGCCTGCGGTACGAAGGCGGTGGAATCACCTTCGTGGTCGGCGGGGGTTTCACAAAGTGGATGTTCTGGTGCGTGGTCTTCCTCACCTTGCAGCCGCTTCTCAGTTGGTTCAGCTCGTTCGGAGTTGGGGTGCCTGTGCCGGGTAGCGGTATCAGTTCCCAGTGGCTCGCTTCGTTCGAGAGCGACATGACGAACTTCGTTAACAACTTTGTTTTGGGGAAACTCGTCACTACGCTGGCCGCCTACTTTGTGCTGCGTGCCATTCTGGATGGAGCCGCGGGCGAGCCGTTCGTGGGCTCGGTGATCGCGGCGCTGTTTCTGTTGGGGGCACAGACCACGCTCAATCTGTTGTCGGGTTCGGAAGTGCCCAGCAGGCGGAAGAGTTCCTGGAAGTCCCGCTGCTCGGCCGCCGCCCGGAGCAGAGCTGCCCGCTCCGAGGCATACGGCTTGACCTCCATCTCAATCGAGTCCCGGCCCGCATGTTCGATAAGTGTGTAGCTCGACTCGAACATGAGCGGCCGCGAGACTTCGCGGATCCCAAGCACCACCGGCCCGCGAAACGTTCGCGCGCCGCCCGTCAACCAGCGCACGAGCTTTGATGGACCTTTGTACTCAGGTTTTAGCGACGAGGCCGGCAGGATGATATCGGCCTCCAGCCGTTCGGCTGCGTCGTCTTCCATCACCTTGAAGCTGCCTTTGGCCTGCGTTTTCTCAAACGCCAGCCTGAACTGGTAGAAGCGGTGATCGGGCAGCCCCAGGCGCTTGAAGACCCAGCGCGCCATCCAACCCCGGCAGTCGTTCGTGCCGAGTTGACGGTCATCAACGACCAGGACGCGACCTTCCGGAAGCTCGGTCCGCACCTGGCAGGGTGAGACCAGGATCCCGAAATACGTCATAGCCGCTTCCGGCCAATACTGAAAGCGCTCCGCGAGCGGACGCTCCTGACCGGCCTCAACCGCGTAGTACTTGCCGTTCTTGGCCGATGCACTCGCGCCGATGAGCGCATACCGCACCCCGTCGCACTCGAGCTTCGCCAGGGACTGCTCAACCTGGGCCTGCTCGAAGACGTCGAGAGGTTCCTGCGGGATATCGACGGTGGCCAATCGAATTCCAGGGTAAAGCGCCTGGATCAGCGTGTTTTCGACCTGGCCTTCCCGATCGAAGCGAAGCACCTTCTTTTTGACCTGCCCCATACGATCGATTTCCAGTGCGAGCACGGGCATCGCACCGTTTCCGTTTTGCTGTGCCATTTTCTCCTCCCATTCTGTTATGCGGTAACGGAACAGGCTGGAGACGCGGCAGTGCCGGTTCCTGCGCTGCTCCGTTACCGAAAAAGGTTCTTCTCGGCCGGTCCAGCGAGGGACCGCACCAGGTTGTCAAGTTGGCCAGCCGCGCTCAAAGAGCCCGGCCGGGCTATCCGTCAGATGAATCCCTCACACGATTCGCAAATCAGGTTCCGTGTGAATCGGGCTTGGGTATGGCGGATGGCGGCGGAGCTGGTCTTGCTGCTCCTTCCACCGTCGCGCCCGCTCGAGAAGCCGTTGGTACTCCGGGTCCTCAGGCCGTTTGTGAATATGGCCTCGAGGCTTTCGACTTCCGGCATGACACCCTGCCAGCGGCTTCGAAGCGTGTGCCTTGATCGCCGCCGCGGGTTTCGTCGTGTGGCACGCGGTGGCAAGCACACAAGCCAAGAGAATGTTTGCCCTTACCACTCGATGCATCGCTTCCTCCTTTCCGTCTCGACACAAGACGAAAAGGAGGCCGTCTCCCGGTCCCTTCCGTCCCGTGCCGAAAACACGTTTTCAGCAAGGTCCAGTAAGGAACCGGACCGGTTATATGGCCACGCTATGCACAGCAGCATTGGGCGGTGCAAACGCATGGACCGTTGTTTTCCGCCTCCACCCTGGGAGGACGGAGTTTCGCAGGCAGGCCCTCACAGGCACCCGCCCGGCACTCATCCACAATCAGAGCTTGTGGAACGCTTCACAGATTCAACGTCTCAGAATGATGCCGATTAAACTGCCTCCTTGCGAATTTGGGGTTTCCCGGAGGAACAATCCGCCAATCCCCGATACTGGAAGACCGTGTAGAAAGTCTTGCCGGTTTTCAGAGACTCGACCAGCGCTTCAGCCTCGTTCTGAAGCTCGGGACCAAGCTCCGGCACTTGGCCGCTCTTCGCTTCGCCGGCAAGAAAAAATCTCGGCTGGGCGCCGTCAGGCTCGGCCACCGGCCGCCGCCGGCGCGGCCGGTTGACGGGTTGCGGCCCTCTGTGATCAGTTTGCGTCTCGGCCACAGCTGTTGCCATTCGCACTACCTCCTCTCTGACGGACTCCACGACTCACGAGTGGGCCGCCTCCATTCCGATTTCTGCCTGCCGGAGAGCCTCCAGCCCGCGACGTTTCCAGCGCGGCAATCAAGAAGCCCGGTTACTGCTGTGCGCTCGGTCCTCCATCGAGCACACTGTGCTGCACAAGACTCGTATTTCGGTCGCCCACCATGGCCTGTTCGGAATACTCACCGACCAGCAAGCCGCTCGGGTTTAAATCAGACCGCCGCGCTTCGACCAGCCGCACGTTGTACTGCCCCACAATTTGATCGGTGACCTCGGCTCCATTTTTCACCCGGTGGACTTCCTTGACTCCGAAAACCACGTAGGTCCACGGAGTATTCTTGACATGCTCAAGGGACCGCATCTCGAAGTCCGAAATGATATGGTCCTCCTTGATCTTGCCCACGGTGTCGTCGTCGCGCAGCTTACTCAGGGTGTAGCTTCGCAAGTTGCCGGTCATCATGTTGAGGGCTTCAGCGAAATTGTGATCAACCGAGTCGGGCGTATAGATGAGGTAGTCTTCGAGAAAGCGTCGCACCACGGCGCGGCCTTCCAGGTCATTGGGAGCTGCGTCGGCAACAGCCTCCGCCGAGAGCCTGAAAAGCTTGGGCGGCCCGACGCGCGCGGCGCCGACAACACTCGCGTTGCCGTCCTTGTCCACGCGTATCACGGTAGGGGGTTGCAGCCGGACGTAGATGGCGAAGGCCAGGGAAGTGATTGCAATGAAGCCGAACACGAACGCCAGGACCATCGCGCGATTGGCGTAGGCGCGCAGCATGCCGTTTTGCTCGTAATACTTCGCATTACGACTAGAGTCTAGGGCTGGGCCATCCGCTGAATTTGCACGATTCATCTTTCAGCCTCCACCGAGTTAACCACCCTTTTGTGGTCTCGGTACGCTCTTGAGGAACTGAACGACGGTTTGACCGACCTCACCTCGCACAATTCGACTTGCCAAGTACGGGATGACCGCGATCGAAAGCGCAAAGAGGATGCTCGCCAATGCCAGCAGCAAGTCTTGTCCCGCTCCTTGGAAGAATCCACCCACGTTGCCTGCGTTTAGTACGTTGTTCAAGCTCTGGGCGTTGATGGCGAACGTTAGCACCGCAATAATTGCGTAAATCAGGCCCCAGGCTTGAAAGATCAGCAGGTTCACGAGATAGGTCCGCGCCAGTTGTCCCATTCCGTAAGCCGGCAGCAACGCCAGCACCAGCGGCCCGCAAACATAAAGAATCGAGCCGTATAACGAATAGAAGAACGCAAAGAGTGCGTAGGTGATTGGAAAAAGCAGGTAAGCGACGACAATCAGCAGCGCATCCAGCAGACCCGAGATCCCTCCCCCGATGACCGACCACAGCGACTGATTGCCGTTCTGGCTCCAGTACTGCCCAAGCTGTGACATCCAACTGCTGAACAGGTCGCCGGCCCCAACCAGGTTGTCGATGGACATGGCCAGTGAATTGAAGGCGCTGTTGACATCGCGGAACACCGTTCCGTAGGTGGCAAAGACCAGGCCCAAGACCAGGTACTTTGTGCCCGATATCGCCAGCGCCCGCACGTCTCCTCCGGCGGCAAACGCCTGGTAGGCGCTATACAAGAAGCTCAGCAGCAGGATGGATTCAGCGACACCCACCACGCCGGAGGTGATGTTGAAGCTGTCGATCGAATTCAGCGCTTGAAGAAAGGTCGTCTGAAAATAGAACATCGCTCCTCGCCCCCCTCACTGCTGGGGTTGCAGCAGCTTTTGGAGCTGCTGCCCGAAGCTCGTGGTATTGGTAGCTCCTGTTTTCAGATCAGCGCCGTGATCCGCCAGGGTAGCGGCCCGCACCCGCATCAAGTCCGCCGTCGCTGCCTGGGTGTAGGCGTTTGCCCGAACCAGCCAGGCGTCCGCCTGGGCCTCGATGATAGGCGCACTTCCGGGCGCCGCGGTCTGGATGCTCTGGTTGATCTGATCGGCCGCCTGTAACTCCAGGTCGGCCAGGTTATCGATCTCGATGGCCCGCTTCATCGCGTCCTGGGCCACGGCGTCGGCCATGTCCATCAGGTTTAGGGTCTGCGGCGAAGCCTGCGTAGACGCCGGCAGCTGGCCGTATACCGCCGTATAATTCGCCCCGGTACTCGGGATCAGTTGCGCGTTGCGGGACAGCAGATTTTGCTCCAACTGCTGGCTCAGGGGCAGCGTAGCGCTGCTGACCGGAATCCTCATCACCCCCTCGACCTGACTGAACACGCCTTGAAAGGTGCCGACCAGTCCTTGGGCCTGGGCGATCAGCTGTTGCGGCCAAACTACGCTTTGCTGGAAGTTGGAGTTGGCTTGGTCGACCGACAGTATGCTGTTGAGCCCGCCTCCGGTGACACGGGTCAAGGTGCTCGCGATCGTCGACAGGCCGGCCGCGAGCATTGCGCAGCACGGGTCGATGAACTGGCTCTTGACCGGCTGGGGTTTGAGCAAGATGAACAACAGCACGAGACTCACTAGCCGCAAATGGTGCGCCCTGGCCCAGCGGGCGCCCTTCTTGGCTGCCTGGACGGCTCGTTCTACGAGGGTCACCATTCCTGCCTCCTCTTATTGCTGCGGTTGCAAGGCGTTTTGAATTGACGTGCTCACCTGGCCGGTGAAGGTTGCGCCCTCTTTGCGCAGGGTATTGCTGTGCGCTACCTTCGAGATCCACTTCGATGACGCGGCCTCCCATCAGCTCGACCAGCGGCCGGTAAGAGTCGCCACGCTCAAGAATGGAAATCAGTGGGTTGGCCCGCGCCATCATGGCCAGGAAGATTTGGGCCATGACAGTTTTGCCGCCGCCCGATTTCGCCATAAAGAGAGCGTTGGCATCGGCCAGGGAAGAATCGAAGGGCGAGAAGGGAATGAGCTGTCGCGTCGGAGTTTCCACCAGGACCAGGGGCGAATTGGGTGTGCCACGCCAGGGCACCTCGACCGGCAGCAGGTCAGCTGCATTCGCTGTCAGCAGCTCGATCCCCCGCATGTTCTCACCGGCCATCGCCGGCAGGCCGCCGAAGAACATCCGTTTCTGCGCCAGCATTTCGGGGATGCCGCGTGCGCCGTTCATGCGCGTCAGGGCGTGCAGCACCTGCTGACGGCGGTTTGCCAGTACGCGCTCGGCCTCCTCCCGCTCCGTGCGGTTGCACGCCGGCTTCGAGCTTCTCACCCCCACGATCAAGCTGAGCTCGCAAGTCTTGCGAGAGCTCGAGATGACGTCCTCCAGCACTTTGACGAGCTGACGCTCGCCCACCTGGGCGTCAACGTTCATGCGAAAGCCGCCGTGGATGTCGCGTTGCGCCGCGAGCATCTTCCGCAACCGGCTCTTGTACTTCTTCACTACCTTGACTTGATCCGGCAGGCTCACTTCGGCATTGAGAACCAGGGGAAAATCCATTCGCAAGAGCTCCCGCAGGATACCGGGGAAGGTGGCGTCGGGCAGGTCCTTGAGCGTGATCCAGGAATGCAGCAGGCCGCCGATCTTCAGGTAATCATCGAGCTCGTCCTCGATATTGACGTTGGCCATCTGGCTGCGCGCGCTTTCATAAACAAGTGACTGGTCGGGCGGCCGGTAGGGCAGGATGTCGTTCGCCAGCGGGTTGAGAGCGCGCTTGATCTCGAGAAAGATCTCCTGGTGGCTCAGTCGCCGAGCGTGCAGCCCGGACGCCTCCAGACTGGTCTCAACGCCAGTCATCAAGCTGTTGAACTCGGCCAGGAGATCCTGGTGCTCCCGCCAGCTCCGCTCGATGCATTTCGTGGCGGACAGGCTCCGGCTGCGGGCCTGGGATCCCTTCATCCGCCGCTTCCATTCCGGGTCCGGAGACTGGTGGTGAATTCTAGGGTCCCAGATGAAGTACGCATGCAGAAAGTTGCTGAGGTAGTGGCCAGCGCTATCGCGTGACCGCCAGGTCTCGACGTGCACCCTGTCGAGCGCCTGGAGCGCTGCGCATGGATTGCGCTGTTGGGCCTGGTAGCGGTTGATGAGGTCGCCGGCCCCTTCCGCAATCTCGAATCGCATCTGCAGGCGCATCGAGCGCTCCGGGAGCGACCGGAGCAGGGCTTCCAACAGCCCTTTCGTGCGGTTACGCTCTTCGTCCGAAACCGCTGTACAGGGCACGCGAATAGGATTGGCCTTTCGAGAAGTACAGAATCGCGAGCGCGAAGAACAAACCGGCCATCGTCGGCAGAATTACGTTCCCCGACCAATTCGTGAAGTTCAAGACTCCGTTGTAAAACGACACGACTGCCTCCTTACGAGGCCATGTCCAGGACCAGGTACCAGATCCCGGACACTGACAAGAGCGCCAGGGCGACTGCAACCAGTCGCATCATCGGACGCCGAGTAATGAAATTGAAAATCGCCGCAACCACGGCCAGCCCCGCGGCAATGGGCATAATAGTTCCGGCAAGGTAATTCCAGGCGCTATCGAGCACATCGATGGTGGCGTACTGTCCCCCGCCATTCCAACCCTCGGGCGCTGGACCGCTCCGGGAAACACCAACATCCCGTTGCGGACCATGCTCCGGCCGGGCTGCACCGGGAACGGCTGGACTCGCCCGGCCTGGATTGGCTTCCCCTTGCGGTTGTAGTCTCGGAACACTTCGCCCTTCGGGCTGACCTGCACCTCGAAGACTTCGCGCTCCTGGACCTGGCCGTCAGGGCCGGCACAGCGGTTGATGAGGAAGACGCGTCCTTCCTCGTCGATCCGGACCTCGCCATCGCACAGGTCTGGGACTCGCACCGAGATCGGACGTCCTCCGGTACGCGCCACGATCTGGTCAACGACTTCCTGCGGAAAGGCATAGAAGACGATCGAGCCGTTGCCCTGGCCGCGGGTGGTACGGTCGTACAAGGCCTGCAGCCACCCTTCGCGGTTTGTCTTCTTGCCTTGCGCCCACTTCTGGACAAAGGTGATCAGCGCCCTGAGTTCCTGGCGCGACCGCTCCTTCTCGTGAAAGTGAAGCGCGGCTTTGGCCTGCCGCCGTTTGAAGAGCGCTTGCTTGCGAGCTTCGCGGTCGTCCTTGGGGACGGCGTCCAGCTCCGCCTGCGCCTTCGCCAGCGCCTGCCGATAAGCCTCCTTGCGGGCGGCGATCATCGAGATGTTGGCCGCATAGATGCGGTTCACCTGCGCCGCCTCCTGCCCCATCTCGCGGCTGTAGTGCGCCGCCGCGATCAGCCCGCGGAAGTCCTCAATGGGCCGTATGTTCTCCTCCGCAAAGAAATCGTGGATCTCTTTGCGGACGAAGTTATAGAGTTCACCAACGACGTCCGTGGGTGCGATGTCCAGGTGAAGCGGAAGGTCTCGCACCCGCTCCGCCTCTTTGAGCTTCAGCCAGGCAGCCTGCGGCACTTCCTCCCGAATCTTCTGAATAATCTCCTGATTCGGTGAGGTGCCGTGCTTCAACTGGTCCAGCGCAGCCTGCAGTTCGACCGCAAGCTGGTCGGCCAGGTCGGCACGCCCGGCGGCCAGACACGAGGTTTTCAGGTCGGTGATCACCCCGATCTGGCCCCCTTTGGCCTTGACCGCGACCTGGGGCAGGTTCCACCAGGGGCTCAGCTTCTTCTTCAGCTTGTTCTTTTCGTTGGCCGCCCCTTCGCCGTGAGCGAAGCGGGAGCCCACGAAGCGCGGAAACTTATCGCCTTCGACTACGCAAACGTAATCGAAGTCATAGTCCCCGCCGTTGCGCCTGGCGGTTTCGGAATGAAGGACCAGGGTTCCTTCGAGACGCAATTGCCGTCCAACGACCTGATCCAGTAGCGAAGTTTCGCTCATTCCACAGCCTGCCTGCCGCAGTTCTGCCTTCAGAAGCGCGAGGGACTCCCGCGTCCCGAGACTGAAGAGCGGTAGCAGGTCGCCTTTCTTACGAATCGGGTATCGGACCACCAGCAGGTCGCGGCATGCCAGATTGAGCATGGCCGCCTCCTTCGGCATCCAATCCGAGCCGGAATAGATCTCGCCGTCGTGAAAGAAAAGATATCCGTCGTCGGCGAGGGCGAACGCGGGTAGCTCGAATCCCCCGGCAGTGCACACCTTGAACGCCCAGTGCGCCAACCGCCGGCCCAGTTGCGCATTCACCCAGGGATGGCTGACCGTGAATCCCATCGCGTCGGCTTTGAGCACGGCCTCGACGATGGTGTTTTCGACGCCGGTGTATTCCCCCTCTGTCGGCTCCACCTCCTCATCAGCGTGATAGGCCCGCTGCGATTCTGCCGAGGAAGGCCGTCAACTAACCATACGTCCAGGAGGCTCTCGACAAAGGGCCTCCTGGACCCAACAACCCTAAGAGGAGCACAAACATGAACAAGCGGGTTGCTTTGGTTTTTAGCGCTCTGATTCTCGGTGCATGGCCTGCCATGGCACAGAAGATCGAAACGCAGGTAGATGCCAACGCGGCGATCACGCGGGTCGAAACCGCGCTGAACCATCTGACCGTGATTCAACTCGGCGAGCCGGTGCTGTCGGTCGCGGCCGGCAGCGAAGCGTTCAAAGTGGAGTGGCGCGAGAACAAAGTCTTCATCGAGCCGACTGAGCCCAACGTTTCAACCAACCTCTTCATCTGGACGAAATCGGCGCGTCTCAACTACGAGCTAGAGCCAGCGGGTACGGTAGCACGGATGGATTTCGCCATTGACGAGGCTTCAGCGGGTACGCCAACGCCAAAAACCGCCGCGGCTGTAGCCGATCCGCCGAGCCAGGCAACCGTAACGAAAGCGAGTCTGCTGGGAGGCAAACCCGTGCGGCTCGCCAGCTACAAATTGGAAAAAAACCGTGTCCAGTTGGTGGTCAAGGATCTCTACCGGCAGGCAGACCGCCTGTACATCCGCTACACGGTGGACAACACAACCCAGCACGCCTATGAAGTGGGCAAGTCTCAAGTCTTCTTTCTTCAGGAGCCGCAGGTGCCGGCGGCACTCACCGATCGGCGAGAGTGGCAACTGACCGCTTCGGAAGCGGAAAGGATTGACAGCCAGGGGCAGAGGCCGCTGGAGATTATCCACCAGGAAGTACGATCTGCGCGAGTCGAGCCGGGGCAGGAGACGGTGGGTGTGGTCGGTGTGAGGCTGCCGAGCGGCGGCCGAGGGCCGTTCGTCATACGGCTGGTCCTACCGAACTACGAGCGAGGAGAGGTCGCCGCCACGGTGATCCTCTAATTCCGCCAGCTGGAGTTGGTTGTGTTTGATCAAGCCGTCGCCACTGAAAATCGAAGGCAAGATGGGCGATGTCGCCTGGGGCCCACTCCCTGCAGCGGACGCGCGACGGGGATGCAAGCGGCGGTGTCTGGGGGCATGAAAGGACGTTACACACTCGCGGAACCACCGAAGAAGATTCTTGAGGCGATGGCAGCGCACGTCACGTCGCGGAGGTCACGAAGTTCGATGAGACGAGAAAATTACGAGGACTCACCTACTGGCGAAGGGATGGAAGCGGTCGAAGCGGCCGATGCAAGCGACCTGTCGGCAGCGTTTGAAGCGAGGAGTGAGTTGACCAACAGTCTTCAACCAGACAGCGTCGTGGTCCTCGCCGTTTCCGTTCTGTTGCTGGCTGCAGGGTGCATCGCGTTCCGCCGGTACCGGTTGGAGTGGTCTTCCGGGTCTCCGTGTCAGCCCGATTGGGGTCAGTGCCCGATCCCGTGGCTCGGCCCCATGATGGCTCCACTTGGTCTGATCGCCAGCGTTGCGGGCACGGGTGTCCAAGCGCTTCGCGGCCGGAGTTACGTCCGCTGGCTGGCTGTTGAGGCGGCGATGCTAATGGTGATGGTAGTGACGCCATCGCTCGGTCATTGGCTGAGCAGACTTCGTTAGGAGGACCCATGGTGCCAGATACCTTGCGGGTTAGATCTCAGCCGCGCAGCCAAGCCGAGGTCCACGCGGCGCTCAACCATTACCTGAGGCGCCGGCTTGACTTGGGTCTGGACAAACTTCTGGTTAACTTGGCGCTCGATCCGGCGAGTCCCTTTGATCCCTTAGGTCAGCGAAGGATCAAGAAGGGCTTTGTGCTCGTCGTGTTAGTGGCGGCGGGGCTGGTAGGGACGTTCGTTTACTTTAACTTCTTCTGAGTTGATGCTCCGGGTCAACCAAGCCGAAACACGTAAACCGGCCCGAAGTGGGACAAGGGGTTGCCGCCTCACGACCGTAGTCCCGCGCTGTGCCGCGCGCAAGAGACGGCAACGAACGGAGCCCGGCCCTGGACGTGGGCACTCTGTCCGCGTCGGCTACTGCTCTGGCAGTCGCACTCTACGATCAGCCCGCCCGTCTTACTGTCCTTTGTCTCGCCGCTTCCATTGCCCGCGCTCTCCTCCCCCACTTCGACGCCATGGAGGAACCAGGCGGCACATGACGTTTGCGTTCATCGGCCAGGCTTCTCGCTGGGCTGGCCAGTCTTTGGAAATTCGAGTAGGAGGTCAAATTGAAAACCGAACGCTACCATCACCCACCTATCCTCCAGGACGCCGGTGTAATCGTCGCCTTCCTCGTGGTCGGCCTGGTGAGTCTGGTGTGGTATTTCGTCCACGCGAAGTACTTCCTGACGAACCGGCAGTGCGCGGAGTTTCTCTCCTACTTTGGCATCCTTGGCCTGGGACTGCTCTGTGGCATTTGGTTTGTTGCCACCGCACCTTCGCGCCGGGAGAGCGGGTGGCCGCACCCCTATCTCGCCATCTCGCCACAACGGGATGCGCGCAATTGCCGAGAGGCGTGGAACCGAGATGCAGTTGTCTTAGGGCACGATGTGCACGGTCAGCCGTGGGTGTGGTCCGATCGGGTGCGCGTCATGCAAGGGATCGTGCTCGGCATGACCGGCATGGGCAAGACAACACTCCTAAAGAACATCATCACCCAGGACCTGCACCGCGTTGTCGGCACCCCGGATGACCCCCACCGGATT
>Ga0335083_10001553_pt1 | contig 31425 bp, 28 predicted proteins | sample Lox_Sample_42_FD_206716 | JGI IMG/M metagenome (GOLD analysis project Ga0335083, IMG submission 206716) | Soil microbial communities from Loxahatchee National Wildlife Refuge, Florida, United States - Lox_Sample_4.2 | ecosystem: Environmental > Terrestrial > Soil > Wetlands | place: USA...
AGCGGCTCCGAGCAGGTCAACGATCGGCTCTCGCTGGCGCGCGCCACCGCCGTGCGCGAGCGCATGGAGCACGACGCGCCCGGAGCGACGCGCCGCTGGAAGGTCACGGGCGTCGGCTATCGGCAGAACCTGATCGGCACCGGCACCGACGACGAGCGCGACGCCCTGGACCGGCGGGTCGAGTTCAAGGTCATCCCCTGCCCGGGCTGAGTCAGCCCGAGGAGATCGCCCGGTCTTCAGGGGCAGGTGCCCATCAGCTCGGGATACTCGGGCGTGGGCCTGTCGACGAAGACCGTCACCGTTCCAGAGTTCGCGTAGTCGATCTGCCCCCAGCAACGCACGCCTCCCGCCGCCGTCAGCGCGCACGTCTGGCTGGTCCGGTTCCCGCTGGCGATCGCCGTGATGCCCGTGAGCACGTCCGTGGCGGGCGGGCTCAGGACCTCGCCCTCGCTGGAGGCATTGCCATCCCCGAGCAGGTCAGGGTCGCCCCAGCACCGAACGCCCCCCGTGCTCGTCAAGGCGCAGGTGTGCCCCGATCCGCCGGCGACCGCCCGGACATTCGAGAGGATGTCGTCGCTCGGGACGTACCGGTCGGTGGTCGTGCCGTCGCCCACCTGGCCGTAGTCGTTCTCTCCCCAGCAGCGAAGGCCGCCCGTCTTCATGACGGCGCAGACCTGGCCGTTGCCGCTGGCGATGAAGGTGACGTCGGTCAGGACGTCGCTGGCGGGCGGCGTGGTCTGCTGCGGTCCGCCCGTCCCCAGCCCCACGCTGCCGAACGTTCCGCTGCCCCAGCAGCGCGCGCCTCCGGCGTTGGTCAACGCGCACGTCGTGGCCCCGCCCGCCGAGATGGCCTGGATGTCGGCGATGGCGTCCGTGGCCGGCGGGCTCGAGAGGTCGGCGCCCACGCCGTCGGTGCCGACGCCGAGCTGGCCGTTCAAGTTGAAGCCCCAGCAACGAACGCCCCCGGCGGTGGTGAGCGCGCAGGTGTAGCGGTCGCCGGCGGCGATCGCCTTCACGCCGGTCAGCACGTCGGTCGTGGGAGGCGACCAGCGCTCCGTCTTCGTCCCGTCGCCGAGCTGCCCGTTGCTGTTCGCGCCCCAGCAACGAACCCCGCCCGTCACGGTCACGGCGCAGGTGTGATCGTTTCCGACCGCTATGGCCTGAACGCCCGTGAGGACATCGAAGAGTGGGGGCTCCGTCCGGTTCGTTCGTGTCCCGTCGCCGAGTTGCCCGTTGCCGTTCGAGCCCCAGCAGCGAACCCCGCCCGCCACCGTCAGAGCACAGGCGTGAGATCCCCCTACCGCCAGCGCCTTGGCCGCGCAAGGCATCTGCGCGGGGCCGCCACCAGCGCCTCCGCCGGCGGAGCCTCCCGCGCTCACCGAACCGCCGTGCCCGCCGGAGCCGCCCGCGCCCGCGGAGCCGGGCGGCGAGCCCCCAACACCCCCCGTCCCGCTGGCGCCCGCGCCGCCGGTCGATGCGGAGAGCGAGCCTCCCGATCCGCCGGTACCGGTCGCGCCGGCGGCCGCACCGCCTGCCGCTCCGGCCGCGCCGCCACCGTGGCCGGCCCCCGCCGAGCCGGCGGTTTGCGCTCCGCCTGAGCCTCCAGGAGATCCGGCTCCCGGGTCGTGGTGACAACCGCCCACGGCCAGAGCGACCGCAAGCAGCGCCACCAGAAAGCCTCGCGCCAGGTTCAGCCCCACCGCCGCGACCACCATCCTAGCAGCAGCTGGTCCATGACCAAAATTCGGGGACTGCTGGCGGGTCCCGGGCGGGGATGCGCGGAGCCTCCGCCTGGGCTCGGGGCGCCTCCGCATTGTCCGCGCGGCGGCCGTTCCTAGATTGTCTGCTGTGCGGCAGCGAGCAGGATGACCGGTGGAGCGAAGAGCAGATCCACGCTGAGACGCATCCTGCGGACGTTGGCGCCGCACAAGCGCAGCACGGCGGGGGTCGCGGGCCTGGTCGTCGCCAGCGCGATCTTCAACCTGGCGCCGCCGCTGTTCGTGAAGCGCATCGTCGACACGGCGATCCCCGAGCGACGCCTCGGGTTGCTGGCCGTGCTGTGCGCGGCGATGGTGGTGGGCCCTCTCGTCGCCGGGCTGCTCCAGATCGCCGAGCGCTACCTGGCGACCGCGCTGGCCGAAGCCGTGGTCCTCGACCTGCGCGTCGGGATGTTCTCCCACCTGCAGCGTCAGTCGCTCAGATTCTTCGGCGAGGCCGCGCCGGGCGAGCTGCTTTCAAGGGCCTTGAATGACGTGCAGGGGATCGGCAACGCGCTCTCCGGCACGCTGGTCAAGTCGCTGGAGAGCGCCGTGGTCTTCCTGTCCAGCGCCGCGCTGGTGGTGGCGCTCGACTGGCGCCTGGGCCTGGTCGCCGTCGGGTTGCTGCCGCTCTTCGTCGTCCCGACCCGTCGCGTCGGGGCCCGCCGCAAGGTGCTCAAGCGCGAGAACCAGCGGGTGTTGGCCGAGCTCACCGGCCTTCTGACCGAGAGCCTGTCGGCCTCCGGCGCTCTGTTGTCGAAGCTGTTCGGCGCTGAAGACCGACAGGTCCGACGGGTCGCCGAAAAGGGACGGGAGCTGCGCGCGCTCTCGATGCGGCAGACGTTGCTGGGCCGGTGGTTCCAGCTGGCGCTCGGCCTGTTCGAGAGCACCGGTCCGGCGATCATCTTCCTGGCCGGCGGGTTTCTCATCATCCACGGCCAGCTGAAGCTCGGGACGGTGGTGGCGTTCGTGACGGTGCTCAAGCGCCTTTACGGGGCGCTGTCGCAGCTGGCCGGTGTGCACGTCGACGTGGTGACGTCGACGGCGTACTTCGAGCGGGTGTTCGACATCCTCGACCGGGTCCCGGAGGTCCGGAGCGCACCCCGCGCGCTGGTCGTCACGAGCCCGCGGGGCGAGCTGCTGTTTCGGGGTGTTTCATTCGCGCATCGCGCCGCGCCCTGCCTGCGCGACGTGGACGTGGCCGTCGCCGCCGGCCAGCGCGTGGCCATCGTCGGCCCGTCGGGCGCGGGCAAGAGCACGCTGGTCGGCTTGATCCCGCGTCTCTACGACCCGACCGAGGGACAGGTGCTGCTCGACGGGAGGGATCTACGCGACCTTCACGTCGATTCGCTGCGCGCGCACATCGCGGTCGTGACGCAGGAGACGTTCCTCTTTCAGGGAACCATCTACGACAACCTGGCCTTCGCGCGCCCGGGAGCGTCGCTCGCGGATGTGATGCGCGCCGCTCGCGCCGCCGGCATTCACGAGATGATCGAAGGATTGCCCGACCGGTATCACACCGTGGTGGGCGAGCGCGGCCAGCGGCTGTCCGGCGGCGAGCGCCAGCGCATCGCCATCGCGCGCGCCGTGTTGAAGGACCCCCGCGTCCTCATCCTGGACGAGGCGACCAGCGCCCTCGACGCGCAGACGGAGGCCACCATTCAAGCCGCGCTCCGCTCGCTCGAGCGCGGCCGTACCACGTTCGTGGTCGCGCACCGCCTGTCGACCGTTCGAGACGCGGACCGGATCCTGGTGTTGGATCGCGGAACGATCGTCGAACAGGGAACACACGACGACCTGCTGGCGCGCGGAGGCCTGTACACGCGCCTGTGGGCGCACCAGACCGGCGCGGCCAACCCCGCTCGGGCGCGACCATCGAGAACAGCCATCCCGGTCTCCCCCGCGCCGGCGTACAGCGAAGCCGAGGGCCATCGAGGCGCGCGAGGCGAATGAGCCGCCTCCAGCGGCGGCGCCGCGGCTCGGAAAAGAGTCCGGCGGCCCCCGAGGTCGGGGCCGCCGAGGCGAATCAGATTCCCCAGTCAGCAGTGCGAGGACGGGGACTTGAACCCCGATGGCTGTTAACCGCTAGCACCTCAAGCTAGTGCGTCTACCAGTTCCGCCATCCTCGCGATGGAAGTGCCCGTCTTTAGCGGACTTGGCGGCGGCCGTCAATCCGTGTTTTTTTCACGGCGGGCCAGGCGACGATCGCGAAGAAGACGTCCAGGACGAAGAGGCCGATGGCCAGGTCGTTGAGCAAGGTGGCTCGAGCCGAATCCGGCCACAGCTGGTTGCCGGCCCACAGCAGAAACGCCAGCGCCAGGAGCCCGGCCCTCAGCCATTCGGCCGGGCTGGGGCGTCCGGCGGACTGGTAGACCAGGTACGCGACCGCGATCGCCGCCAGAGGCACGGCGCCCAGCCAGTCGTGAGCGTGGTTCGGAAATCGCTCTGGGTGTGTATCCCATACCAGCAACAGGACCACGGTTCCCAGGGTGACGGCACCGAGCAGCACGGATGCCCGCAGGCGAGCTCTCGAGGGGACGATCGACATCAGGTCATGTGTAGCAAGAATCCTCGTCGCGATCGCGCTTGCTGATGCTGGAGCCAGGACTTCCAGTCACTCACGGGCGCAGGGCCCGCCGCCGGACAGCCGGGCGTGAACGAGTCCTCGGGACTAGTACTTCGCCACAGAGAAGATGACGGGTTGAGCCGACGCGGTATCTGCGCCTCTCCCCGCGAAGGCGGCGAGAGGTGGCCAAGCCGAAGGCTTGGCCGGAGAGGGGCCGGCCGCGCGAAAGCCGGATCCCCTCTCCTTTATCCTCGCCCCGAGGGCGAGGACAACCGGCTTCAGCGCGCCGACGAGTAACCCCCGTTCACCAATCGATCAAAACCACTGTGGCGAAGCACTAGGACAGGCGGTAGATGCCGTCGACCACGTGCCAGGTGGCCACGACGGTCAGCTCGACGAGCTTCTCGGTGCGATCGCTGTCGCGCACGACCATGTGCTCGGCGGTGCAGACCGCCTGCAGCTGGCGCAGGTAGCGCACGATCACCCGCTTGTCCGAGTCGCCGATCCAGCGGCTGATCCGGTCGACCAGGATGTTCTGGTGCTGCAGGATGAAGCGCGCCGCCGACTGGGCGTTGGCGGTCAGCGCGGACAGGCCGCGCCCCGAGGCGCCGCGGTGGCCCGGCCGCCGCTCGAAGATCTCGAGCAGATCCTTGCGGTACTCGAGCAGGTCCTGGTCCAGCGCGTCGCCGATGTCGAAGTACTCGGCGACGGTTTCCTTGAGCCCCGTGTAGGGGACGCGCAGGCCCAGCCGGACGTTGGGCGGATTGCCGCGGCAGGCGCCCTCGATACCGACGATGCGGTCGACGTACTCCAGCTTGGCGAGCGCCACCTGCCAGTCGCGGTAGCGGCGGCGCCAGGGGCCGCCTTCCAGCCAGACGGCGAACGTCTCGGCCCAGTCCTCGTCCGGGTGCTTCTGCGCGTAGTGGTACATCCCTGCGCGGTGGAGGTAGCGAACGTAGTCGCGGCTCCACGGGTTCGGGTTGTAGACGTCGCGGTAGGGGCGCCGGAAGTCGCCGAACGTCTGCGTCCAGTCGCGCCGCCGCCACAGCTCGAACGCGTAGTTGATCGCATGCCCGGCCTCGTGGCGCAGGTACATCAGCACCTCTTCGCGCGTGTACTCGAAGAGGTGGTCGTTCACCAATCCCCAGAGCATGGGGTTGGCGAGGTACCAGGGGATGTTGACGCTGACGGCGCGGTCCGCGGTCCAGAAGTCGTCATCGCCCAGGTAGAAGGCGGGCACGAACGTGATCCCTTTGGCCCGCAGCTCACCGATGACCTGCTCGACACACTCCGCGAGCGTCCCCTCCGGTCGCAGCTCCAGATCGCAGATGCGTGTCGCGAGCAGCTTCTGCTGGCCGACCTCGCGGAGGACCGTCGTGGGGACGATCGGCACGCCGCGGGAAGGTCTCTGCCGGGTGCGAAGCGCCGCGACGGCCATGACGCCTTCGTTTATCATGCCCCCTGCCCCTGGGCCCGCCAAAACCGCCACAAAAATATTCCCGTCTTTGTTGCCTCTATCACATTGATTTTGTTTGGTTATGTACGATCCCAAGCACCTCCCGGAAGTTCGCCGGATCAGACGCTGGAAATGCCGTAATATTGCGACGAGCTGCGCCATGAAAGTCCCGAATAGCGATGCTGGCGCGCGGCTCTAGCTGGTCCCGGGCGGCGCTGGTCATGGCCGTCTACCTGGTCCTGGGAACGGCCGCTTTGGCCTGGGGCAACCTGCGCGGGCGGCCCGACGTCTGGCGGCTGGGCAGCGAGCCGGCGCCCTTCGCCAGCCTCGTCTGCGGCCTGGCCGCCGGCGGGGTCCTGGTCTTCCTGTCGCGCCTGGCGCTCTACCGCTTCGAGTGGGCGCGCTCGCTGCACCGCGAGATGCGCCACATGCTATTCCCGCTGGCCGAGGGCGAGATTGTCATCCTGGCGGCCGCCTCGTCCGTGGGTGAGGAATTGTTCTTTCGTGGCGCGCTCTTGCCAGCGGTCGGGCTGGTCCTGTCCAGCGCCATCTTCGCCCTCTTGCACATCGGCCCCAAGGCCCGCCACCTGCCCTGGACCGCCAGCTCTTTCGGCGCCGGCATCCTCTTCGGCGCCATCTTCCTGTGGACGGGCGACCTGACCGGCCCGGTCGCGGCCCACTTCCTGGTCAACTTCCTGAATCTACGACACGTCGCGCAGGTCGAGCTGAGGTAGGCGGAGAAAAGCCGGCCTCCGGCTTCCGGCCGGATCCGGCTCTGACCCGGAAGCCGGAAAGCCCGCTTTTTCTCATCTCCGGACCATTCCTACCGGCCGCCAGCCTCCCGCCCGCTGGCCCAGCACCAGGATCAGCATGTCGTTCGAGCCCACGGCGACGGCGGCGTAAAGCTGGGTTCCGTTGTCTTCCAGGTCCGGCGGGAGCTTGCCGATGGCCGCGCGCAGGGCCGCCGCGGTCACCAGCCGGATGGAGCCGGGGCGCTTGACCCCCTCGGAGGCCAGGTCGGCCAGCATCTGCTGCAGCTCGGCCCGCCGCGCCACGGTCTTGCCGTTGGTCTTGAACGGCAGCGCCGCCTGGTCGAGCAGGCGCGAGATGTCCCCCGACGAGAGCGCCGCGAACCAGCGCTCGGCGGCGTTCGCGGCCCCCGCATCGGACACGCTGGGCGGGGCCGCATTTTCCTTGGGCCCCGATTCACCGGCGGGCGCGGCCGGCCCCGAAGGCTCGGACGCGCTCCCCTCGGCCGCGGCGACCTCGCGGTCCAGCGCTGCGCGCTTGGCGCGGTGGGCGCCGTCGCCTTCCAGGTGCTGCAGGCGTCGCTCGCCGCCGCCCGGCACCTGAGCGGCGGGCGGGCGCGGCGGGTCGAGCATCGTCACCTTGTCGCCGCCCGCCGACGGGTTGTCGAGGATGTAGGGATCGGCGCCCGAGGTCGCGCACTGCCGCTCGTCCCGGTAGAACCTCCAGTGGAGGTAGATCTTGCCGTTGGCCGAGCGGATGGCGCGCGGCGGATCCGGGTACGGGCCGGCGGTGTAGGCGACGTCGACCGCCGCGACGTCGTACTCGAGCAGCCCGGAAGGGCGCGCCACGCCGATGCGGTCGACGGTCCCGTCGCCGTTCAACACGATCTCCAGCTCGGTGACCAGGTTCTTGTTGTTGAATGGGCTGCTGATCGGCTTGTCGTCCCACTCCTCGAGCTGCCCGAATCCCCACAGCTCGTGGATGCTCCGGTGCATGCGCGCGATGTAGGCGGCGAACGGGGCGGCGCGCGTGTTCAGCGCGGTCTGGTTGCCCGGCTTGACCTCGGGGATGAAGTTCTCGACCGCGGCGCGGACCCGGGCCAGCTTCTTCTCGAACTTCCCCTGGCGCGTCGACCGCGACTGCTGCGCCAACCGGCGCTCGGCATCGGCCGCCGCGCCGAACAGGTACTCGTAGTCCTTGCCCGACAGCGCCAGCTTCGTCTTGTTGCCGTCGGGGATGCGGGCCGGGTCGCTCTTCGTCCCTCGCGTGGCGTGCGAGGGGAGCGGCACCTCGCCGTCGGCCGCGTGCGGCAGCGACAGATCGGCGGTCTCGGGCGTCAGCTCGTGCTGCTTGGGCGCCGGGTCGCGCAGCGCGAGCAGCGACTTGCGGGTCTGCTCGTGCTCGTCGTGCGGCGCCGACACCTCGGGGTTCTGGTGCGGCGTCACGTCGGGCGCGCTGCGACCGAGCAGCGACTTCTGCTCCTCGAGCTGCGCGATCTTGTCCTTGTCCCCGCCCGGGTGATCGTCTTCGCGCTGCGACGGCGCCGAGGCGGCCTCCTCACCCTGCTGGTTCTTGAGCAGGTTGGTGTCCTGCGCGCGGGTCTCGACCTCGGCGCGGTTGTTCTTCTCGGCCAGGAACTTCGCGTCGGGCGGCGGCGGCTTGTCGTTGCCGTTGTCGACGTCGACCATCTTCTCGTGCGACTTCCGCTCGGGCGGCGGTGGCGGGGGCATCGGTGGCATCGGCGGGACGACCACCTCCGGCTCCGGCTTCTTCTCGGGCTCGGGAGGCTTCTTGTCCTGCGGCTTGGGCTGCGCCTTCGCTTCCGGCTTGCGCCTTTCCTTCTCCTTCTCTTTCTTTGTCTCCTTGGTCGGCGCCTCGGCCGGCTCCGGCGTCGGCTCGATGGGCGGAAGGTCGGGCGGCAACGCGGTCTGGTCGGCCGCCTGGAACGCGACATCGACCTCCTCGTTGCGCTGCGCCTCCTCGCGACCGCCGTACACCCAGGCCGCGATCGCCACCGGCGCGACGACGTTGACGTGCAGCAACAGCGAAATCAGCGCGCCGCGCGAGAGAAACCCACGGGCGCGTTTACCCAACCGCTGCTGCATCCGAGGGCGACAGCGTAGCACGCAGTTTCGCCCGGATGGAGGAACCGGGCCGTGACCTAGATCTCAGCCGGAGATTACGATCTCATCTTGCGGTACACGCCCACGACGAGCCCGATGAGGTTCACGGCCTTGAAGTCGCGCTTGCGAACGATGATCGGCTGCATGGCCGCGTTCGCCGGCTGAAAGCGGATGGTGTCCCCCTCGGGGTAGTAGCGCTTCACGGTGGCCTCGTCGTTGATCATCGCGACCACGATGTCCCCGCGGTTGGCCTGCAGCTGCTTGCGCACGAAGATGTAGTCGCCGTCGAAGATGCCGTCCTCGATCATCGAATCGCCCTTCACCCGCAGCGCGAAGACCTCTTTGGTCTGGCCAATGAAGAAGCGGTCGACCTTGACCGTGTCCTCGACGTTCTCGACCGCCAGCAAGGGCGCGCCGGCGGCGACTCGACCGATGAGCGGGACCTCGACCATGTCCTCGTCGCGGCTGGGGCTCCGCACCGGGCCACGCGGGCCGACCGGGCGCAGGGCGCGCGACTTCAGGTCCTCGCGCAAGAGGTGCCCCTTCTTCTCGAGCGCCCGCAGGTGATCGTTCACGCCATTGGTCGAGCGGATCCCGAACTGGACGCCGATCTCGCGCAAGGTGGGCGGATAGCCACGCTCGCGGATCGACTGCGTGATGAACTCGAGGATCTCCCGCTGGCGGTCCGTGAGGACGCCCCGCGAATCGTCGCGCACCAACGTCAACGAGCCCATTGATTCACCTCGCCTCTCCAGTGATCGTCACTGAACATGCGTATGGTACGGAACAAATGTCCGGTGTGTCAAATTCTTCTTGCGAGACCACGGTCGCGTACGTCCGAAGAGGAGCGGCCGACGTAGTTCATCCATGAGGAAATGAGCACCCAATCGCTAGCTCTGCCGTCCTTTTGGCGTGCCCGCTCCGGATCTGTCGGCAATACTTTTCGTCCGTTGAGCAAGTCGATTGCCGCCGCCCTGCTTCCCTCTTTCGAGCGCGGGAAGGAGAAAGGACGCGACCGGGAGCTGCTCGGACGCATTGCCCAGGGAGACGTCGCCGCGTTGCGCGTCCTCTATGACGAGCAAGCGCCGCGTGCCCTGGCCATCGCGCGCCGGATCCTGCGCAGCCCGGAAGAGGCCGAGGATGTGGTCCAGGAAACGTTCCTCGAGCTGTGGCGCCGCGCGCCTCAGTTCGATGGCCGCAAAGGCGGCGCCGTGGCCTGGGTGATCACCATCGCCCGCAGCCGCGCCATCGATCGGCTGCGCGCCGCCGGCACGGCCGGCCGAGCCATCGAGGGGGCCGGCACCTCGCTGGACACCCTGCCCACCGTCCCCCCCTCGCCGGCCGAGCACACCGAGCGCCGCTCGACCGAATCTCGCGTGGCCCACGCCCTGGCCGCCCTGCCCAAGGAGCAGCGGCAGGCCATCGAGCTGGCCTACTTCGATGGTCTGTCGCAGACAGAAATTGCGACCAGGACCGAGACCCCTCTTGGAACCGTCAAGATGAGGGTTAAGCTGGCCATCGGTAAGTTGGCCGCCATCCTCAAAGACGATCTCTCGTGAACGGTCGCCAGATGATCACCTGCGACGAGTTCAAAGAGCTCGCGCCCGCCTACGCGCTCATCGCGCTGGAGGACGACGAGCGGCGCGCTTGCGCCGAGCACCTGGCCTCCGAGTCCCCGCATCGGGGCTGCTTGCAGGCGCTGGAAGAGGCGGTGCTGGTCGGCGCGCGCGTCGGCGCGTCGCTTCAGCCGGTGATGCCGGCGGCCCGTGTCTGGCAAAAGATCGCGGCCGAGGTCCGCGCCAACCGCGCGGGCGGCGCCGTCGCCGTCTCATTCGCCCGCGCGACATCCATCGAAGAGGCACGCCGCCGAGGCATCTACCAGATCTGCGGCTGGCTGCTGGCCGTCACGCTGCTGGGCCTGTACCTCTACGCCTTCCCCTTCGACTTCCGCCGCCGACACGCAACGGACCCGGAGACAGCGCTGAGCGGCGGCTCGGCCGGCGCCCAGCTCGCCACGCCGCCGGCACACTGACGCCGGGTTTCAAGCCACCCCGAACGGCTGGCTCTGGAAGGTGTCCAGCACCAGCGTGCTCAGCCGGCGTCGCACCAGGACCACGCCGGTGGCGGCGGTGAGCGCGCAGGCGATCACGTAGCCGAGGACCGGAGGCCAGCCGGCGGCCCAGGCGCCGAAGGTGAAGGCGGCTTCGCCGGCGAGCAGGCAGGTCGAGATCAACAGCGCGTCGCGCCGCAGGTCGAAGTAATAGAGGAGCAGGACCTCGAGCAGCGTCAGCATCTGCGCGGCGGCGCCGACCGCCGCCAGCCGGAACAGGGGCGTGGCGTCCGGTGACAGCCCGACCGCCTTCACCACCAGGGGCGCGGCGGCGATCGCGATGCCGCTGGCCGAGGCCTGGACGATCCCGGCGCCCCGCAGGATCCGCCGCGCCTCGAGCGAGATGCGATCGGCCCGCTCCCGCAGCTGGCGCAGCGGCGCGCCGATCTCGATGTCGGCGTAGAACGCGCGGAAGCGCTGGTAGAACGACGTCTCGATCTGGACGTAGATCCAGGCGAACGCCGGGATGACCGAGAACCAGGCCACGGCCGCGATGGCCGCGTAGAAGGCCGCCGCGTCACCGCCCATCACCAGATAGACGACGATCTTGTCGACCCAGATCGACAGGTAGTAGGCCAGCGCCGAGAACGCCAGCAGCTTGTACTCGCGGAACGCCGGCGTCAGCCGGGCCTGCTCGTCGGCGCGCCCGGGCACGGCCCGCGCCACGCCGTGGACCAGGATGCCGAGCGTCGCGAGCTGTCCCATCGCGAAGCCGTACAGGTAGCCGGCCGCCCCGAAGCCGAACGAGCTGTCGAGCACCCAGGCGCCGAGCAGGCTCAGCGGCGCCCCCACGCCGAACGCCCGCAGCACGACCACCGGCGAGGTCATGCCGCCGCCCACCGACAGCATCAGCCACTGCGCGCCGATCACCGCGCACAGCGGCGCCCCCACCACGGCCAGCTGCAGGGGCAGCCGCATGACCAGCACCAGCGCGATCCCCGCCAGCGCAAACCCCAGCAGCGTCAGCGCGGTCGCCCGCCGCAGCGGCGCGCCGATCTTCTCGACGTGATGATCGTAGAGGCGATCGGCCGTGTAGCGCGACACCACCACGTGGACGGGCGCCGACGCGACCACGGTGACGGCATAGACCACGGTCAGGAACCGCTCGACCACCGCGAAGTCGGTGCCGCTCCGCCGCGCCACCAGCCGCAGGCTGGTCAACACCGCGGTCGTCAGCAGCCAGGGCGCGCTGGTGACCGCGACGCCGGTCAGGTAGGCGCCGATGGTCCCGGCCAGGGACCCGCGGTCGATCATCCGCTGCAGCTTCCAGCCAATCCCCGCCACCGTCAGGCCTCCGCCGTCGCGCCCGCCGCCGGCATCTGGGCCACCGCCCCACCCGCCCCCATCGACAGGTAGAGGGCCCGATACGCCGCCAGCATGTCGCGCCGCTGATAGAAGGTCGTCACGCGCTTCCGCCCGGCGGCGCCCATCCGCCGGCGCAGCTTGGGGTCCCGGGTCAGCGCGACCAGCGCGGACGCGGTCTCGCTGGGCGTCGCCACGCGGGTCACGAAGCCGCTGGGGCCGATCGCCCGGTCGGCCGGGGTGCGCCCCTCGATCATCTCGCGGCAGGCGCCCACGTCGGTCGAGATGACCGGCACCGCGCAGGCATAGGCCTCCAGGATCACCAGCGGCTGCCCCTCGCTGAAGCTGGTCAGCACCACCACGTCCAGGTTCGGGTAGATCTTCGACGGCGGCATCGGACCGACGAACCGGATCTGCTCGGCCCGACCCAGCCGCGCGACCAGATCGCGGCAGCGAGTCGCGTAGCCGCCGTCCTCGTCCATCGGGCCGATGACCCGCACGTCCAGCTCGACCGAGCGCAGCGCCAGATCGCAGGCCCGGATGAAGGTGATGAGGTCCTTGATCGGCACGACCCGGCCCACGAAGCCGACCCGCAGCGGCGGCGGGCGCAGCTCGATGACGTCGTTGTCGCCGCCGGGGTCGCCGCCGCCCGGCGACGCCGGGAGCTCCTGGGGCAGGTCGACCCCGTTGGGGACGATGTCGATCTTGTCGATCGGCGCGCCGTCGGCGATCTGCTTCTTCCGGTTGACGTCCGACAGGGTCACGATGCGCGTCGCCTGCGCGTAGGTGATGCGCGACAGCCCCCGGAAGAAGCGCGACCAGATCCGGCGCAGCGGCGAGACGCGCGGCGCCCAGGTCGCCTTGCGCAGGCCGAACCCACCGTCCTCCGCCTCGGCGGCGTCGCGGATCCAGTCGGCTCGCGCCAGCTCCATGTCCCGCTCGCGCGAGTAGATGCCGTGCTCGGTCAGCGCCAGCGGCCGCCCGGTGCGGTGGCTCCAGGCGGCGGCGACCAGCCCGGCGTAACCTGTCGAGACGGCGTGGTAGCAAGCCGCCTCGACCACCGGAGCGGACAGCAGGCGCAGAACCGGCACGTGGATCGCGCGGTAGTGCCAGAACAGGTCGAGAAACGGCGCCTCGGCCGCGATCTGCTCGGCGATGGCGATCAAGAGATCGAAGCTGGCGCGCCCGTAGAGCAGCTCGGGGATGCCCAGGTCGCTGGTCGCCAGGTCGGTCAGGATGCCACGCCAGATCCGGGGATCGGGATCGTCCTCCAGGTGCAGGCGGCGCAGCCCTTCGAGCAGGCGGGACGGCTGGGCCCGCGAATCGACGGCCGAGCGCATCCGCCGGATCTCCTCGCGCAGCTCGGCGCGCTGATCGCCGTCCAGCGCCGGGCGCGCCGCCTCCTGGCAGAAGACCCGGTGCAGCCCGACGACGTTCTCGGGCAGCTGGAACCGCGGCTCGCCGTAGGCGGCCGGGTGCGATCCGACGTTCAGCACCGCGAACTTCAGCTCCGGATGGCCCCGGATGATGTCGTGGACCCACGACGACACGCCCCCGGCGACGAAGGGGTACGTCCCTTCGACCAGCAGGCAGACGTCGGCGGTCCCGCCCTCAAGATTTGTCAATCGGAACCTCCCGTGTGGACGCAGGCGCCGGCACCTGCACGACGCCGACCTGCACGCTGCCACCCTTGGTGCCGCGGCGGTGAATGCCCGACAGACGCCGCGCGGCCGAGAGCTTGCGGTGAACCGCCAGCGGCGGCGGCACGGCGGGGTGATAGCTGGCCAGCGCGGAGGCGCTCTCCCAGGGGAGCGCGTGGGTGGCCACGACCGCCTCGTCGCGCAGCGCCAGCAGCACGCTGCGCGCCTCGCTGTCGACCTGATCGACCGTCTCGTCGATGGCGGCCAGCGCCGCGTCGGGCCGCAGCACCGCCAGCTCGAGCCGCGCGCGCCCGACTGCCACCTCGCCGGCGCGGGTCGGGTCGGCGGTGAGCGCCGCCGTCGTGAAGAACTGGCGCGCCTCGTGGGCCAGCGACGGCACCAGCGCCGGCTCGGCGATGCCGGCCTCGATCGCGTCGGTGATCAGCTCGGCCGCGTCCTGCGCGTCCTCCGCCACGGGCGCGCTGGCCAGCTCCTCGCGCAGCTCGGCCATCCGCGTCTCGAACGAGGCGGTCATCTCTTCCAGCGCCAGCGCCGCCTCGACCGCCAGCTCGGGGTCGGCGGCGCCCAGCGCCCACCGGAGCAGCGCCACGGAGTCGGCGTCGGCCCGGCGGGTCAGCGTGGCGATGATGGCCCGCCGCTCCTCGATGCCGCCCGCCAGCAGCGCCTCGCAGCAGGGGAGCGCCTCGCCCAGCCGCCGCAGCTCCTCCGCCCGCAGCGGCTCGAGCTCGGGCATCGCGTCCGGATCGGCCTCCAGCACCTCGCCGCGCCCCACGGTGCCCAGCGCCACCAGCGCGAGCAAGCTGCCCGCCACCGGGATCGAGAAGGCAAACCCCACCCCCAGCAGCCGCTCGCTGGGCGTCAGCGCCGGCCACAAGACGATCGGCGTGAGCGCGGCCAGATGCAGCACGCCCGCCGCCACCGGGCCGAACGAGGACGCCCGCGCGATCAGCAGGACCAGCCCCACCACCTCCAGCAGCTCGGCCGCGATCCAGGGCGCGATCGGCAACGGCCGGGCGCGCAGCACCGCGACGTCGATCGGGCGCGTGCCGGTGTGACCCGGGGCGGGCTGGTCGTCGAGCCTCCTCTGTGGCGAGGTCAGCGTCATCTCCGGGGGTTCCGTTTCAGAGGGTGATCAGCGAAATTCCGCGCGCTTCGGAGGGCTTGCCCTCCACGGGGCCGAAAGCGCTGGGCTCTTGATCGGAAGAATCGGGAACCTCACTCAAGCGCCCGCCCCCCTTGGCGCCCGATCCCGCCTTCTCGAAAGCTGGGGCGATCCACTCGGCCACCACGGCCAGATCGCGCAGCGCCGCCGCTCCCATGCGCGAAACGCCGCGCACGACCAGCACGCCGACCGCCACGCCGTCCAGCACGATGGGCGCCGCCAGGTCGCTGTCGCTCGGGCCCGCGCCGGTCAGCTCGACCGCGCGCACCGGCTGTCCGCTCCGCAGCGCCTCGGTCGCGGTGGCGTCGGGCGCGTCGCTGGCAGCCGCCTGCCAGGCCCCGGCGGCCGCGATCGTCGCCAGCGGCCGCCCCCCTGAGGCCGGGATCAGCACCGCGGCGGCACGCGCGCCCAGGCGCGCCACCACCAGCAACAGCGCGGCCTCCGCCGCGAGCACGCGCTCGCCGCTCTCGATCCGCCGCGCCACGTCCCGCAGGAACGTCAGCGACAGGTCCAGTCGATCGTTGCGCGCGCGCAGCGCCAGCGCCGCCTGCCGCAGCTCACCCAGCGCCGCGGCGTCGCGGCTGGCACGCGCGCTGACCGCCTGCAGCTTCTCGTCCATCAGGTGCGCCTGGCGTTCGTGCACCGACGCGATCCAGCCGACGATCAGCGCGCCGGCCAGCGCGCCCAGCTCGGGGTGCGTGGCCAGCACCTTCAGAGCCAGCCCCGGCGCCGTCCGCCAGGATCCGCCCAGCAACGCCAGGCCGCCCCAGGCCACCGGCACCGACGCGACCAGCCCGCGCACGCCGTACCGCGCGGCCAGCGCCAGCACCACCAGCCAGACCGGGTGCGGGCTCAGCCGCCCCAACCCCAGATGCGGCTCCCCTGAGGCGACCGCCGTTACCGCCAGCGCGAACGCCGTCCCGACCGCCGCCTCGATCCACAACCTCTTGCTAGAGATCTGCATGGAAGGTGACCCATCCGATCTGAAGGGTTCCGGGCAACCCAATCGTGGTTTGGTGGACGATGTCGTACGTGACCAGCAGGCGCGTCGACCAGGACGACGCCAGAACGACGGCGGCGCCCCCCTGGGTCAGCACCTGATTTTGGACGTTGTCGTAGCCGAGCCCTCCGCGCAGCTCGAACCCCGCGCGGCCACCGGCCACCACCTTGCGCAGGATGAAGCTGCCGTTGTCGATCGACGCCCGCGGGTAGAGCGCGATCCGGAAATCCGGCGGGATGTTCGCCCACAGCTCGTAGTGCCGGTAGGCCAGCACCCCCGCGTCGTTGAGCGCCGTCCGGCGCACCATCCGCTCGTCGAGCGACTCACCCCGCACGACGCGCGTCGCGTCGGTCCAGAGGTTGAAGTCGACGCCCGCCCAGAGCAGCGTCTGGTTGGACGCCGGCGAGGGCTGGCCCGGCTCCAGCGGCGCCAGCGTGAGGTGCCGCTGCTGCACGCCGGTGTCGACCAGGACCACACGGCTGGGCGGGAACAGATACAGGTGCCCCGTCACGCCGCTCATCTGCCCGCCCTCGTGGACGGTCACCGGGGCGTCGTTCCACTGCTCGTGCAGATCGCCGCGCACGTTGATCTGCGCGAAGTTCCAGAGCGGGGTGTCGAGCTCGCCGGTGGCCCCGGCGCTGAACTCGCGGTTCGGTCCGTAGAGCTGGTTGCCGGCCGCGTCCTCGCCGCTGATGGTGGAGAAGCGCGCGTCGGCCCCGATCAGGGCCGACGCGCCCGAGCGGTGCCCGAACATCACGTATCCGCCCAGGCCGGTCACCGAACCGCTCTCTTTCAGGTTGGCCCCGTTCACGCTCTCGTTCGCGCGGTGATCGTAAGAGCCGTCGTGCCAGGCCAGCACCCCGTACTGGTGGTGCGCGCCGAAGGGCACCGCGCCGCCCGCCTGCAGCCGCCAGGCCCAGGCCTGGGGATCCGAGCGCAGCTCGCCGCCGCCCGACAGCTCCGGGGTCACGCGGAAGTGCATTCGGTCGTACGAGGTGACCAGCGTGGCGTCGGCGCTGCCGCTGGCCGCCTCCGCGTCCATCGCGTGACCGTACTCGAGGCTGGCCGCCCGGAAGCTGGCGGCGCGCTCGAGCGCGCGGCCGTAGTCGCGCTGGTGCTCGGGGGTCGGCTGGTCGTCGACCAGGCTGCGGCGGACCGCCAGCTCCCCGTCCAGATCGCCGTCGGCCTCCAGGGCCCAGGCCATCATCTCGCGGCCGCGTACATTCTTTGGGTCGAGCGCCAGATAGCGTCGCAGGACCAGCACGCCTCCTTCCCAGTCCTTGTTCATCAAGTGCGCATCGGCCTGATTGAGCGCAACCTCCGAATCGAACTGCGGCGCCGGCGGAAGCATGGTTTCGTAGAGCCGGTCGGCCAGAACCACGTAGCCGCGCCGCGCGTAGATGCGGGCCAACCAGAGCTTCTGCATCCGGTCCTTGGGCTCGGGACCGATCTCCAGCTCGGCGATCTTGTGCTCCCGGGCCGCCTCGTCGTCGCGGCCGAGCGTGTAGAGGGCCTCGCCGCGCAGGTAGTGAAGCTCGGGGTCGCGCTCGTGAGCGCTGAAGTGGTGAGCCTTCTCCAGCGCCTCCGCCGCGTACTCGAACTTGCCGGCCGCCTCGGCCGCGCGCGCCGCGTCCCGCTCGGCCGACGCGTCATAAGGGAGGGCCTTCAGGATCTGCTCGAACTCGCGCTGGGCTTGCTCCATGTCGCCGCGGGCCAGAGTTTCGGTGGCTTGCTTTCTAAGCTCCTCGATCCGGTGGGACTCCTCGGCCGAGAGCTCGGGCTCCTTTCCCGAGAGATCCCGCTCCTGCGCGCGCGCGATCGGCGTGAGCAAGACGTAGAGGAACGCGGCCGCGAACGCTGCCGAGGTGATGAATCTCGAGCAACTGCGTCCGTGAGTTGCGAAAGCCACGGCCGCAACAAGTTGCAACCGCCATGCCCGCAACTCATCGGCGCGACCCCGATGAATTCGGAGCCGAATTCGCCGCCCGTGCCTGAGTTACCGTCACCGCCACGTAACGACGCAATGGATGAGGGTTACCCGCGGCTTGACACCCCAACGGCAGACCCTACGTTGGCAAACGTTACTCATCCACGGAGGCGATCATGCGTAAGTTGCAGCAGGGCGGAATGTTCGTGTTGGCGTTGGCTCTCGCGGTCCCCAGTTTCGTCGCGGTCCGGTCGGCCGCGGCCAAGACCGCCAGCAGCGACGAGTCGACCAGCGGCATGTCCAAGGAAGACCAGGAGAAGCTGAAGGAGCACAACAAGCTCCGCATGGAGATCAAGAAGGTGAAGTACCCGGCGGCGAAGGCCACGATCGTCTCGCACGTCAAGGGCATCAAGGCCGACGACAAGAAGTGGTTCGACCAGACGCTCCCCGACAAGACGTACACGTCGGCCGACGAGGTCTACACCGCGCTCGGCTGGCCCGAAGCGGCGCCTGCCAAGTAACTTCCGACTGGGCCGAGCGAGCCTTTGCGGCGCCGGGCGCTCGGAATATTGCTGCTCCTGCTGATCGTTCCCGCCTGCGCGCACAAGGAGCGCGCGGGCGGACGGTCGCTCGAGAGCGTGCGGCGCTGGTGGATCTTGATCGGCTCCTCGCCGACGCTGGACTTCGTCGACTGGCGCGGACAGGCGCGCGACTCCGAGATGGTGGTGCTCTCCGGCGATCCGCGCATCCCCTTGACGGACCTGCCGCGCCAGACGATCCGCCTGGGCTACCTGAGCGTCGGCGAGGCCGATCCGCGGCGCGATTACTGGAACGACGTGCGCGGCGCGCCGTATCTGGTCGAGCCCGATCCCTCGTGGCCCGAGAACATCCGGGTCGACGTGCGCGACCCGCAGTGGCAGGCGGTGCTGCTGGATCGAGAGATCCCGCGCCTGCTGGCCATGGGCTTCGACGGCCTGATGCTGGACACGATCGACACGGCGCCCTACCTGGAGTCCAGGGACGCCGCCCGGTTCGGTGGGATGCGCCAGGCGCTCCAGGAGCTGCTGCGCACGATCCACCAGCGGTTCGGTCGCGCGCCGCTGGTGGCGAACGGCACCGAGGCGCTGGCGGACGCCGCCCCCTACGTGGACGGGTTCATCGTCGAAGGGGTGTTCGCGACCTATGACTTCGGCCGGCGGCTGTATCGCGAGACCACCGACCAGGAGCGAACCTGGAAGCTGGCCAAGATCGACCAGGCCCTGGCGATCGCCCGCAAGCCGGTGTTCACCATCGAGTACGCCGACGTCGGCGACGCCGCGCTGTCCGGGTGGGCGGCCGCGGAGTCCGAGCGGCGGGGCTTTCGCCCCTACGTGGCGGTCAAGGACCTGAACATGCTGCCCTGAGCAGCTCGGCGGGTTTCCCTTGCATCGTTCAATTGTTTTTGAATATTTAGAAACATCGTGACCGCGGCCAGCTCTATGACGAATATCAGCGCCTTGACCACCGCGGCCCTTTCAAGCTCATGCGTCGGCGCCATCTCGTCGGCGGCGGCTCTCGTGGAAGACGAGATGCGCACGGTCGAAGCTCGGTTGGCCGAGCGGATGGAGAGCCCGATCGGCGCCATCCCCCAGGTCGGCGCCCACCTGCTGGGGGCCGGCGGCAAGCGGCTCCGCCCCCTGCTGGCGGTCCTGGCGGCCCGCGCGACCGACGCCCCCCTGGAGCACGGCGTCGCCGTGGGCTGCGCCGCCGAGCTGATTCACACGGCGACCCTGTACCACGACGACGTGGTGGACGACGGGCGGGTCAGGCGCGGCCGCCCCGCCGCGCGCATGGTGTTCGGCAACGGCCTGGTGGTCCTGGTCGGCGACTTCTGCCTGGCCCGCGCCCTGGAGACGGTGGCGCTGACCGGCTCGCTGCCGATGGTCCGGTCGCTCGCCTCGACGGTGACCGAGATGGCCGAGGGCGAGGTGGCGCAGCTCGAGCGCGCCGGTAACCCGGACGCCTCGGTCGACGAATACTTCCGCGTCATCGACCGCAAGACCGCCTCCTTGATCGCCTGGTGCGCCCGCGTGGGCGGCTCCGTCCCGGAGGGGCTGGCCGGCCCGCTGGATCGGTACGGGCGGGCCCTGGGTCGGGCCTTCCAGATCGCCGACGACGTGCTGGACAGCTCGATCGACGAAGCGACCGCCGGCAAGTCGGTGGGGCACGATCTGCAGGAGGGGAAGCTGACCCTGCCGGTCCTGCTGGGGTGCGAGGCCGATCCGGCGCTGGCCCAGCGCGTCCGCGAGCACCTGCACGAGACGGGCGTCCCGGCGGCGGTCGTGGCTGACATCCTGCAGCACGTCCGGTCGGCCGGCGGGGTCGAGCGGGCGCGCCGCAAGGCCGCCGCGCTGGCCGACGAGGCCGTCTCCGCGCTCCAGGCGTTGCCGCCCTCGCGCTACCGCGACGGCCTGGCCGCGCTGGCGCACGCGTCCGCCGACAGGAGCTCCTGATGGCGACCGCAGCGGTCGACGCGCCTGCCCCGGCGGCGGATCCGATCCCCGCCGCCTGGGACGACCTGGCCGGCTTCGTCCGCTACCTCGAATCGCGGGGCGAGCTGCGCCGCGTGTCCCGCGAGATCGACCCGGTGCTCGAGGTCTCGGCGCTGGCCCAGCGGGCGGTCCGGGCCGGCGCCCCGGCGCTGCTGTTCGAGCGGGTCAAGGGCTCCCGCTACCCGCTGCTCATCAACACCTACGCGACGCGCCGCCGGATGTCCTGGGCGCTGGGCGTGAACGATCTGGACGAGCACGCGCGCGCGATCCTGGCGCTGGTGAAGTCACAGCCGCCGGCCGGCCTGCTGGACAAGGTCCGCATGCTGCCCAAGCTGGCGCGCGTCGCCGCGGCGACGCCCAAGCTGGTGCGCCACGCCCCCTGCCAGCAGGTGATCGAGAACGAGCCGGACCTGGGCAAGCTGCCGGTCCTGACCACCTGGCCGGGCGACGGCGGTCCGTACATCACGCTGCCCATGGTGATCACCCGCGATCCCGACAAGGGGACGCGCAACGTCGGCTGCTACCGGATGCAGGTGTACGACGCCCGCACGACCGGCATGCACTGGCAGCTGCACAAGACCGGGCGCCGGCACATGCGGCGCTACAAGGAGCTGGGGCAGACGCGCATGCCGGTGGCGGTGGCGCTGGGCGGCGACCCGGTGCTCCCCTACGCGGCGACGGCGCCGCTGCCCGACGGCATCGACGAGTTCCTGTTCGCGGGCTTCCTGCGCCGCAAGCCGGTCGAGATGGTCAAGTGCAAGACCATCGACCTCGAGGTGCCGGCCTCGGCCGACTTCGTGCTGGAGGGGTACGTCGACGTCGACGAGCTGCGGCGCGAGGGGCCGTTCGGCGACCACACCGGGTATTACTCGCTGGCCGACGACTACCCGGTGTTTCACATCACCTGCATCACGCGCCGCGAGTCGCCCATCTACGCGACCACCGTGGTGGGGCCGCCGCCGCAGGAGGACGCCTGGCTGGGCAAGGCGACCGAGCGGCTGTTCCTGCCGCTGCTGCAGATGACGTTCCCCGAGATCGTCGACATGAACCTGCCGATCGAGGGGGTGTTCCACAACCTCTGCCTGGTGTCGATCAAGAAGGAGTACCCGCACCACGCCCGCAAGATCTGCCATTCGCTGTGGGGGATGGGGCAGATGATGTTCGCCAAGTGCATCGTCGTCGTCGACGACGACGTGAACGTGCAGAACGTGGGCGAGGTGGTCTGGCGCGCGCTGAACAACATCGACGCCAAGCGCGACGTCTTCTTCGCCGAGGGGCCGATCGACGTGCTGGACCACGCCTCCAGCGGGTTCGGGTTCGGGGGCAAGCTGGGCGTCGACGCCACCCGCAAGTGGAAGGACGAGGGGTTCACCCGCGAGTGGCCCGAGGTCCTGAAGATGGACGCCGCCGTCGAGGCCCGGGTGGACGCGCTCTGGAAGGAGCTGGGGCTGTGAGCGAGACGCAGTCGCTCGCCGAGTCGGGCGCGGACGTGAAAGGGATGTTCAACCGGGTGGCCCGGCGCTACGACGCCGCCAACCGGGTGATGTCGGGCGGCATCGACATCGTCTGGCGCAAGAAGGCCATCGTGCGCCTGCTGCAGGACCTGGGCGACGCGCCGCGGGTCCTGGACCTGGGCGCGGGCACGCTGGACGGGGCCATCGAGATCGCCCGCCGCGCGCCCGGCGCGCAGGTGGCGGCCGCCGACTTCGCGCGCGAGATGCTGCGGCGCGGGCGGCGCAAGATCCCGCGGCGGGCGCACATCCAGACCCACGCCGCCGACGGCCACCACCTGCCCTACCGGCGCGACGTGTTCGACGCCGCCTTCTCGGCCTTCTGCATCCGCAACCTGGCCGACCTGAAGCGCGGGCTGTCCGAGCTGCGCCGGGTGGTGAACCCGGCCGGGCGGGTCGTGTTGCTCGAGTTCCTGCGCCCGGAGCGGCCGCGGTTCTTCTTCGATCGGATCTGGAACAAGCGGGTCCTGCCGGCCATCGGGCGGCTCATCACCGGCGATCGGGCGGCCTACCGCTACCTGCCCGAGTCGATCGAGCGTTTTCGCAGCGCCGGCGAGCTGTCGGACCTGATGCGCGAGGTCGGCTTCCTGAACGTCGAGACCGAGCCGCTGTTTCCGGGGGGCGTCGCGACGATGGTGGTGGCGTCGTGAAGCTGGTCGTCGCCATCGGCGGGGCTTCGGGCTCCGTCTACGCCAAGCGCCTGCTGGACGCGCTGGTGCCGCTGGCTTCCGGCCCCAACGCGGTCGAAGTCGGCCTGGTGTTCACGCAGTCGGGCAACGAGGTCTGGGCCCACGAGATCGGGGACGTGCCCGCCTATCCTTTCAAGAAGTACGGGCTGCGCGACTTTCGGGCGCCGTTCGCGTCGGGCTCGGCGGGCTGGGACGCGATGGTGGTGGTCCCCTGCTCGACCGGCGGGCTGGCCCGGATCGCCCACGGCATCTCCGACGACCTGGTCGGCCGCGCCGCCGACGTGATGCTGAAAGAGCGGCGCAAGCTGGTGCTGGTGGTGCGCGAGACGCCGCTGTCGGCCATCCACCTCGAGAACATGCTGGCGGTCACGCGTGCCGGCGCGGTGGTCCTGCCGGCGGCGCCGTCGTTCTATTCCAACCCGGCCACGATCGAGGCGCTGCTCGACACGGTGGTCGGCCGCGTGCTGGATCAGCTGGGGCTCCCCAACCGCCTGATGCCGCGCTGGGGCGCCGAGGACGTCAAAGGAGGATCGCGATGAGCCTGGACCCGGGGGCGCTCCCAGTCGAGGCGCCGGCTGCATCCGGCGAGACGCTGGCGCAGGTCGATCTGTTCGCGCTCGGCCGCCGGGCGTCGGCGGCCCGCGACGAGCGCCTGGGGCGTCGCGGCTCGTTCGTCCGCGCGCGGCAGCTCCTGGTGGGTGGAACCTGGCGCGGCCCGCGCGACGCGGCCGAGTCGTACGCCGACGAGAGCGACCTGGACGGGCTGGGTGGTCTGGATGTCGCCCGCGCAGCGGGCGTTCACACGCTGATCGCCACCCGTGTCTCGCCGGTGGCGCGCGCCGCCGCCGACGGCGGGCTGCGGGTGGTCGTGCGCGTCCCCTTCCGCGCCGGTGAGGCCGACGCCGAGCGTCTGGCCCGGCTGGCCGAGATCGACGCGGCGCCGTTTGCAATCTGGGGGGCGCTCCCCTCGCCGGCCGGCGAGCCATACGGGCTCGACACGCTGAAGCTGTTCGCGCTCAGCCGGCTGTCGCTCCCCCGGGTGCCGCACCTGCTGGCCGACGCCGGCGCGCTGGGACCGCGGCTGGCGCAGATGGCGTTCGGCTTCGGCGCCGACGAGCTGTTCGCGCCCATCGTGGCCGAGCGGGCGCTGCGGCTGGGCGCCAACGCCAACAACCCGGCGCTGACGCGCAAGGAGGCGGTGATGCTGATCCGCGGCGGCGGCCTGGTCGCCTGCGAGCGGGTCGGCAGCGGCGCCCTCGAGGAGGTCAATCCGTGACCAGCTTCGCTCACATCCGCGACAAGGTCCGGGCGGCCGAGCCGCTCTCGCTGGAGGACGGCGTGGCGCTCTACCAGCACCCCAACCTGATGGAGCTGGGAGCCCTGGCCAACGAAGTGCGGGAGCGCCTGCACGGCGACCGCACCTACTTCAACCGCAACCTGCACATCAACGCGACCAACGTCTGCGAGGCGAGCTGCAGGTTCTGCTCGTTCGCGCGCCTGCAGCCGGGCGACAAGGGCGCCTACACGATGACGCTGGACGAGGCCTGGGGGCGCTTGCAGGCGCGCGTCGACGCGGCCGATCCGATCACCGAGATCCACATCGTCAACGGCCTGCACCCGGGGCTGCCGTTCGCCTACTACACCGACCTTCTGGCCGGGCTGAAGAAGATCCAGCCGTCGATCCACCTCAAGGCCTTCACCGCCGTCGAGATCTTCTACTTCACCAAGAAGTTCGGCATGAGCGTCGAGGCGGTGCTGCGGGCGCTGCGGGCGGCGGGCCTCGACTCGCTGCCCGGCGGCGGCGCCGAGATCTTCGCGTCCCGCGTCCGCAAGAAGATCTGCGACGACAAGTGCACGGCCGACGAGTGGCTGGACGTGCACCGGGTGGCGCACCGGCTGGGGATGCGGTCGAACTGCACGATGCTCTACGGCCACATCGAGAGCGCCGAGGAGCGGGTCGACCACATGCTGCGCCTGCGCGCGCTGCAGGAGGAGACCGGCGGGTTCCAGACCTTCATCCCGCTGGCCTTCCACCCCGAGAACAACGCCCTCATGAAGCTGCCCGGGCCCACCGGCGTCGAGGATCTGCGCACCTACGCGGTGGCGCGCCTGATGCTTCACAACATCCCGCACCTCAAGGCCTACTGGATCATGCTGGGCGTGAAGACGGCGCAGACCGCGCTCTGGTTCGGCGCCGACGACCTGGACGGCACCGTCCAGGAGGAGCGCATCTACCACATGGCCGGCGCCGAGACCCCCCAGGTGATGCACCCGACGGAGATCATCCGCGTCATCCAGAACGCGGGACGCACGCCGGTCGAGCGCGACACGCTGTACAACGTCGTCGCCGAGGGGGACGCCCTGGTCCCGGACAAGCCGTTCCGGCGCGACGTGCGGCGCCGCGGCCTGGAGGTGGTGTCGTGATCCGTCTCTCTGCGGTCTCGTTCCTCAATACCCGGCCGATCACCTACGGCATCGAACGTTCGCTGGACGCCAGCCGGTTCGAGCTGTCCTTCGATCTGCCCTCGCGCTGCGCCGAGCGACTGGCCGCGGGCGACGCAGACCTGGGCCTCATCCCCGTCGGCGCCTACGCAACCAGCGAGACCGAGCTGCGGATCGTCCCCGGCATCGCCATCGCCAGCCACGGCGCCGTGCGCACGGTGCTGATGGTCAGCGAGGTCCCCTGGGAAGAGCTGGAAGAGATCGCCCTCGACGGCGCGTCGCGCAGCTCGGCGCTGCTGCTGCGCCTGCTTTGCCACGAGCGCGGGCTGACCCCGCGGTTCCGCGAGGTCCCCCACGAAGAGGTGCTGGGGGTCGCCGGCGGTAGGATCGGCGCGCTGGTGATCGGCGATGCCGCGTTCGAGGCCGCGCGGAGGTTCCCGCACGTTCAGGACCTGGGCGAGGCCTGGCGCGCCCTGACGGGCCTCCCCTTCGTCTACGCGGTCTGGGCCGGTCGCCCCGACGCAGTGGACGCGCGAGCGATCGCCACGCTGCAGGCCAGCCTGCAGGAAGGCCTGGCCGCTCGCCCCACCATCGCGCGGGCCTGGGGCGAAGCGCACGGAGGCGAGCCGGCCTCGTACGAGGCCTATCTCACCCGCAACATCCACTACCAGCTCGGTTCCGAGGAGCTGTCGGGGATGTCCGCCTTCTTCGAGCGGGCCCGGGCCGCCGGCCTGATCTCGCAGGCGATCCGCCCGATTCTGTACACCAACGCGGCGACCGCCAGGCAGCAGCCTGTCGCGCGCGCCGCCCGTTCGATGGACGCGCTGCTGGCCGACGCGGCCGCGGGCGGCCGCCTGTCGCCCGAGGACGCGGCGCGCCTCTACGCCGAGGCGCCGGTGCTGGAGCTCGGTGCGGCCGCCGATCAGCGCCGCCGGGCCCTGCACCCCGAGGACGTCGTCACCTACATCATCGACCGCAACGTCAACTACACGAACGTCTGCGTCACGCGCTGCAAGTTCTGCAACTTCTACCGGCCGCCCACCAACAAGACCGAAGGCTACGTGCTGTCGCGCGAGCAGCTGGCCCGCAAGTTCCAGGAGACGGTCGACCTGGGGGGCGTGCAGATCCTGCTGCAGGGGGGCCTCAACCCCAACCTGCCCATCAGCTGGTACGAAGAGCTCTTCCGCTGGATGAAGGCCAACTTCCCGCTGGCCATTCACGGCCTGTCGCCCGAAGAGATCCGCTACATCGCCGAGATCGAGAACATGTCGATCCGCGCGGTGATCGAGCGGCTGATCGCGGCCGGGCTGGATTCGATCCCGGGCGGCGGCGCCGAGATCCTGGACGACGAGATCCGGCACGCCATCTCGCCGCTCAAGTGCACCACTGACACCTGGATGGAGGTGATGCGGCAGGCCCACGCGCTGGGGCTCCGCACCACGGCGACCATGGTGTTCGGGTTCGGCGAGGAGCCGCGCCACATCATCAACCACCTCGAGCGGCTGCGCGCGCTGCAGGACCAGACCGCCGGGTTCACCGCGTTCATCTGCTGGCCGTTCCAGGCCGAGGGGACGCGCCTGAAGCTGCGCGACGACACCACCGCCATGCGCTACCTGCGGCTGTTCGCGCTGTCGCGCCTGTACCTGGACAACTTCCCCAGCCTGCAGGTCTCGTGGCCGACCATGGGGCCAGAGGTCGGCCAGGTCGGGCTGCGCTTCGGCGGCAACGACTTCGGCTCGGCGATGATCGAAGAGAACGTCGTCTCGCAGGCCGGGGCCATCTTCAAGCTGTCGGCCGACGACATCGAGCGGTACATCCGCGCCGCCGGCTTCACGCCGCGCCGGCGCAACATGCGCTACGAACGGCTGGCCGCGGACAACAAGCCGGGAACCCTGGGAGGGTTCCCGAACCCTCCCGCGACGACTCCGCTCGGCGAAGCCGAGCTCCGTCAACGCGACTAGCATGCGGGTGGTGAGCGCGCGCTGGGTGATCCCGATCGAGCGGCCGCCGCTGGCCGATGGGGCGGTGGCGCTGGACGACGGCGGGACGATCCAGGCGGTCGGCCCCCGCGACGAGGTGCGCCGTGCCTTCCCCGACGCGCCCGAGGAGCGCGCGCAGGGGGTGCTGGTCCCGGGCCTGGTCAACGCCCACTGCCACCTGGAGCTGTCCGCCCTCGCGCACGCCGTGCCCGGCGGCTCGGGGCTGGTCGCCTGGGCGCGCCAGCTGATGAAGGCGGTGGTCGAGACCGGGCACGAGGCGCGGCAGCAGGCGGCGCTGGACGCGGCGCGCGCCGCGGTTCGCCTGGGGACGGCGGCGATCGGCGACGTCGGCAACAGCCTGGACGCCGCCCCCGCCATCGGCGACGCGGGCATGTCGGGCGTGCTGTTCCACGAGCTGGTCGGCTCGCGCGAGACCGCCACGGGCGACGCGCTGGCCGACGCCGCGCGCGAGCGCGACGACGCCTCCGGCCGATGGCCCCCGTCGCTGGAGTACGTCCCGGCCCCGCACGCCCCCTACTCCGTCAGCCCGGACCTTTTCCGGCGCATCTTCGCGGCGGCCGCGGTCGCGGGAAGGGCCACCTCGATCCACGTTGCCGAGGATCCCGACGAGCTCGCGCTGCTGCGCGACGGCAGCGGCCGCTGGCCGGCTTTGCTGCGCGCGATGGGGGTCGATCCGGCCTCGCGCACGCCCTGCCGCAGCCCGGTCGCCTATCTGGCCGAGCTGGGCGCGTTCGACGGCCCGGCCCCCCCGCTGCTGGTGCACATGGTCCACGCCGGCGCGGACGACCGGCGGCTGGCGGTCGAGGCGGGGGCGACGGTGGTGCTCTGCCCGCGTTCGAACCTGCACATCGGCGGTCAGGTGGCCGACGTGACCAGCCTCCTGGAAGACGGCCTGCCGCTGGCCATCGGCACCGACAGCCTGGCCTCGACCCCGGATCTGTCGCTGTGGGGCGAGATGGCGACGCTGGCTGCCCACTTCCCGTCGGTCCCGGCCGACGTCTGGATCGGGGCGGCGACCCGGAACGGCGCGCGCGCGCTGGGGTTGCCGGGCCTGGGCACGCTGATGCCCGGCCAGCGCCCGGGCGTCCTGGACGTGCTGGTCGACGACCCCGCTGCGCCGGTCGAGTCGCTGGTCCGCGATCCAACGCCGTCCTTGCGCTGGGTGGCGCGCCCATGACCGTCGCGAACGCATCGGAGCAGGCGCGCGCGGGCGCGCTGGGGCAGGTCGTCAAGTTCGGCCGGATGATCAAGTTCGAGCACACGCTGTTCGCGCTGCCCTTCGCCATGGCGGCCGCCGCCATCGCGGCGCGCGCGCACGGGATCACCGCCGCCCGCGTGGCCGGCATCATCGTGGCGATGGCGGGCGCGCGCACCGCGGCGATGGGCTTCAACCGGATCGTCGACCGCCACATCGACGCGCGCAACCCACGGACGGCCAGGCGCGAGATCCCGGCCGGCGTGATCTCGCTGCGCGCCGCCTGGACGATGACGCTGGTCGCGACCGCGGTCTTCGTGCTGGCGGCCGCGGCGCTGGGTCCGCTGTGCCTGGCGCTGTCGCCTCTGGCGCTGCTGTTCCTGTTCGGCTACTCGTTCACCAAGCGCTTCACGGCGCTCTGCCACCTGTTCCTGGGGCTGGCCATCGCGTCCGGCCCGGCGGGGGCCTGGATCGCGGTGCGGGGAGACTTCGGCTGGCCGCCGGGCCTGCTGATGATCGCGGTGGGCGCCTGGATCGCCGGGTTCGACATCCTGTACGCGCTGTCGGACCGCGACTTCGACCGCTCCGCCGGAATCCATTCGATCCCGGCGCGGCTGGGCGTGACCGGGGCGCTGGTCGTCTCGGCGCTGTTCCATCTGGTCACGGTGGCGGCGCTGGTCGTGCTGGGCGCTTGCGCCCACCTGGGTCCCAGCTACGCCATCGGCGTGGCGATCGTGGCCGCGCTGCTCATTTACGAGCACGCCATCGTCCGCCCCGGCGATCTCTCGCGCCTGAACGTCGCCTTCTTCAACCTGAACGGCTACGTCTCGGTCGTGTTCTTCGTGGCGACCCTGATCGATACGTTGATCCGCTGAGCGGCGCTTCGCCGAACGCGCGCTAGATTTCAGGCGTGGCCGGGGCGCTCTCGCATCAACCCAGCCTCCTGGGCGGAGGCGACCCAGCCGTCGACCCGTCGGGGTTGTCGCGCATCCGCCGGATCGCGCTGGACGACCAGGCCTGGGTCGAGCACCTGCCCGGCTGGGTCGCCGGGCACGAGGCGCTGCTCGACCACCTGGCGCGCACCACAACCTGGCGCAGCGAGCGCCGGATGATGTACGAGCTGCCGCAGGCGATCGTGGCCACCGTGTCGCTGGGCGAGCCGCGCAAGTTCTTGCTCCGTCCCAAGCAAAGGGGCCGGACGCACACCTTCATGCTGGGCTGGGGCGATCCGATCGTCATGGGCGGCGCCTGCCAGCGGAACTGGGAGCACAGCGTCCCCAAAGTGGCCCACGCCTGGCCGCGCATGGCCGTGATGTTCCGGCCAGAATGGAAGAAACCATGAAACCCAGGGTCATCATCATCGGCGCCGGGTTCGGCGGCCTCGAGGCCGCCAAGGCGCTCGGCGGCCGTCAGATCGACGTGACCGTGATCGATCGCCTGAACTACCACCTGTTCCAGCCGCTGCTGTATCAGGTCGCGCTGGCCGAGCTGGCCTCGACCGACGTCGCCTACCCGATCCGGTCGATCCTGAGTCACCACCGGAACATCGAGGTGATGCTGGGCGAGGTGGTCGGGATCGACCTCTCCGCGCGCCAGGTGCGCCTGGGCGACGGCACGGCTCTGTCGTACGACTTCTTGATCGTCGCGGCCGGCGCCGGCAGCAGCTACTTCGGCCACGATGAGTGGGCCGCGCTGGCGCCCAGCCTGAAGGATCTCGACGACGCGCTGGAGATCCGGCGCCGGGTGCTGCTGGCGATGGAGGCGGCCGAGCGGACGACCGATCCGACCGAGCGCCGCCGTCTGATGACGTTCGTGGTGGTGGGCGGCGGCCCGACGGGCGTCGAGCTGGCCGGCGCCATCGCCGATCTCTCGCGCGACATCCTGCACTCTGACTTTCACCGCGTGAGCCCGCGTGAGCTGCGGGTCGTGCTGGTCGAGGCGTCGCCGCGGATCCTGACCACCTTCGAGCCCTCGCTGTCCGAGAAGGCCCGCCGCCAGCTGGGCGATCTGGGCGTCGAGGTGCGCACCGGCGTCCGCGTCGACGGCATCGACACCCACGGCGTGCGGATCGCCGGCGAGGCCATCCCGGCCGCGACCGTGCTGTGGGGCGCCGGCGTCCGACCCAGCCCGCTGGGCGCCGCGCTGGGCGTGCCGCTCGATCGGTCGGGGCGCGTGATCGTCGCCGCCGACTGCTCGATCCCCGGTCACCCGGAGGCTTTCGTGGTCGGAGACCTGGCCGCCGTGACCCCCGAGGGTGAGAAGGTGCCGCTCCCGGGCATCAGCCCGGTCGCCATCCAGGAAGGGCGTTTCGCCGCCCGGGCCATCCTGGCCACGCAGCACGGCGAGCCGCGCGGCGCTTTTCGCTACCTGGACAAGGGCTTCATGGCCACCATCGGGCGCGCCCGCGCCGTCGCCCAGATCCGCCGGCTGCGCCTGTCGGGCCTGGTGGCCTGGCTCACGTGGGCGCTGGTCCACCTCTGGTACCTCGTGGGCTTCCGCAACCGGATCGCCGTCTTCCTCAACTGGATCTGGGCGTACCTGATCTCGAACCACGGCGCCCGCATCGTGATCGGGCGGATCGAGCACATCCCGTCAGTGGTGGACGGGGAAGGTCGCCTCGTCGACGGCGGTGACGGGCGGCGTGTCTCGCAGCTCGGCCATGGAGACGCGCAGGATGATGGCGTCCCCGGCCGCGTGAATCAGACCGGTCGGCACGTCGAGGGTCGGCCGGTTGAAAAATGACCAGGTCATCGCCATCTCGCGGGCGGCCCGCTTGCGGATCGTGACCCGCAGCGTGTCGACCAGCCACGTCTCGCTGTCGACCAGCGGCGCCTTGATGTCGCCGAGCACCGCCCCATTCGCGTCCAGCACCGGTCGCCCCGGCAAATCAGCCAGCTTCATGTGCATGCGTCCCCTCCTTACACGGAGGTAAACTTAAGCCGCACCCCCTCGCATACAAGGATGCGCTGCGGCCTCGGCTCAGCCGTGCGCTAGTGGCCCGCGTCGGCGGCTGGATCGCAGGTCAGCGCGCTGGGATCGCTGGCGTCGACGCCGTTCACCTCGATCTGGTAGGCGTATGGCTCTCCAAATTCACTGTCGCAGCCAACGATGACCTTGCCGTTGCACCCGCAGGCCAGGCTGAAACAGGAGCCGCCCGTCCCGTTGAAACAGGTCGGCTGGGCGTCGCAGCCGGCGGAGAAGTAGTGGAGATACTTGCAGCCTCCGGCGCCGCCCGAACCGGTG
>Ga0335083_10001554_pt1 | contig 31408 bp, 30 predicted proteins | sample Lox_Sample_42_FD_206716 | JGI IMG/M metagenome (GOLD analysis project Ga0335083, IMG submission 206716) | Soil microbial communities from Loxahatchee National Wildlife Refuge, Florida, United States - Lox_Sample_4.2 | ecosystem: Environmental > Terrestrial > Soil > Wetlands | place: USA...
GTCTCGAGAGAGAGGCCCCGGCCACGGTGCTCGGAGGGAGATCCGCTCAGGCTGGCGCCCGATCGAAGCGCTACGTTCCTAGCGACGTCCGCTCACCAGCTCGTGCACGCTCGGCACAGAGGTCCTATCGACGCAAGGGGAGCAATCGGAGAGATGCCTGTTGGTAGCTGCTGCGGCAACCCATGGTTGCACCAGCGCCGTCCCGGGTACAGGCGCCGGTGATGCGCGCCGCGGCCGCCCCCATACGCGCCCCCGAGCTTGCCGAGCTCGAGACGCTTGTGGTGTGCGCGACCGAGGGCAGCTTCGCCGCCGCCGGCAGGCGCCTGGGAGTGAGCCGGCCCGCCGTCACCAAGCGCATCGGCAACCTCGAGGCGCTCGCCGGATGCGAGCTGCTGCACCGTGCCCCGGCGGGGGTCACGCTGACTGACGCCGGCGCGGCGGTGCTGACCGGCGCCCGGCGCATGCTCGACGACCGCGACGTGCTCCTCGGGGTCCTGGCGGAGATGCGCTCCGGCGCTCCGTCCGGGATCACGGGCCTGCGCTCGCTGCTGGGCAGCGGCGACCTCGGCGGACGCTCGGCCCAGCTCCCCGAGACCCGGCTTGCCGACGCGGAGCGGCTGATCGAGCTGATCCTCGGCGCGACCGCCACGGCGGTCGCGATCTCCAACGTGGAAACCGGGGTCGTGTACGAGGCCAACCCCGCCTTCTGCCGGTTCGCCGGCCGCACCCGCGAGGAACTGCTCGGGTCGCAGGCCTCCGAGCGCGAGGATTGGTACGACAGCGTCGAGCGCGGCGACATCATCGCCGAGCTGCGGCGCGACGGGGTGGTTCGCGACCTGCTCACGCGGATGATCCGCCCCGACGGCTCGATCCGCATCGGATGGTCCACCTGCTACATGGTCGCGGTCGCCGGTGAGACGGTGATCCTGGGACTGATCGAGGACGTCACCGACCGCTTCCCCGAGCAGGCCGGCGACGACTCCGACACCTTCCCGCTCATCCGCTGAGCGCCCCCTCGACGGTCGCCGTGGCGTGGGCCGTGGGAAGCCACACCGCGACGTCCCGGGCATCGAGTGACAGGCGCATCGGCTCGCCGATGCGCGCGCCGAACCCGTCGCTGGTGCGGAGCAGCAGCTCGAGTTCGCCCCCCAGCGCCACCGTCAGCTCCCGCGCCACGCCGACGTCCATCGCGTCGGTCACGACCGCGCCGAGCGACCCGTCCTCGCACGGGTGCAGTCGCTCGGGGCGGACGCTCCACAGGATCTCCGATCCGACCGGCAGGTCGCCCGTGGAGGCCGCGAGCTCGACGCCCGCCGTCGCGATCCGGCCCGGCCCGGACACCCGGCCGGCGTGCGTGTTCTCGACCCCCAGCAGCGCGGCAACCTCGGGGGAGCCGGGCTCGCTGAAGAGCAGCTCTCGGGACCCCGCCTGCAGCACCCTGCCGTGATCCAGCAGCACGATCTCGTCCGCCAGCAGGGCCGCCTCCTCGGGGTCGTGGGTGACGATCACGGTGCTGATACCGGCGTCGCGCTGCACGGTCCTCAGCTCGCGCCGCAGGCGTCTGCGCACGGGGGCGTCGAGGCCGGTCAGGGGCTCGTCGAGCAGCAACAGGCGCGGTTCGCCGGCGAGCGCACGCGCGAGCGCTACGCGACGGCGCTGGCCGTCCGACAGCTGCTCGGGGAAACGCTGCTCGAGGCCCCTCAGGCCGAGGCGCTCGATCCACCAGGCGGCGAGCGCGGGTCGGGCGTGGGCGCCGAAGGTGACCTGCTGCCACACCGTGCGGCGGGGCATCAGTGCCGGCGACTGCGGGACGTAGCCGATGTCCCGCTGCTCGGGAGCAAGCCCATCCAGCTCCCGGTCCCCGAGGTGCACGTCCTCGCGAACCGCCGCCACGAGCCCGGCCAGCAGCCGAAGCGTGAAGGTCTTGCCCGCCCCCGACGGGCCCAGCAACGCGAGGTGGGCGGTGCGGGCGTGGTGGGCGACGTCGAGTTCGAAGCTGCCCGCCGTTGCCCGCAGGGTGAAGCTCAGCGGCTGCGCCGGCGACTCGTGGGCCGGCCCGCGTGCGACCGGGATCCGCGCACGCCTCGCACGCCGGGGAGGGTGCAGCGCCACCGCCAGCAGCACGACCAGCGCCGCCACCAGCGCGAGCAGGATCGGCAGCACGGTCGCCGGCACGCCAGTGGCGTCGAACTCGACGAACGTGAACACCGGTAGCGAGTAGGGGTGGTAGGCGACGATCACGGTCGCCCCGAACTCGCCGAAGGCCCGCAGCCAGGACAGCAGCAGGCCGGCCGAGATGCCGACCAGCGCTCCCGGCACCGCCACCCGCATGAAGCGGGCCAGGCGCCCGAGACCGAGCGTCGCTGCCACGTCCTCGAGCGCGGGATCCAGCTCCGCGAACGCGGCCCTGGCGCTGATCAGCAGGAACGGTGCGGCGACGAACGTCTGCGCCAGCACGATCCCCGCCCGTGTTTCGGTCAGCTGCCCGTCGAACAGGCGCCCGGCCGCGGTGTGCGGGCCGAGCACGTACAGCAGCAGCAGGCCGCTCATCAGCGGCGGCAGGGCCAGCGGCAGCGCCAGCAGGGCTTCCAGCGCGCGCGAGCCGGGGCGCCGGGTCCGGGCCAGCAGATACGCGAGCGGCACCCCGAGCACCGCGATCACGGCGGCCGAGATCGTCGCGGTCAGCAGCGAGGTCGCAAGCGCCGGGCCCACTCCCGGCGCGGAGGAGACCCCGTGGCGCAGGCGCAGCGCAAAGGCCAGCAGCGGCGCGAGCAGGTACAGCGCCAGCAGCCCCCCGAGCCAGGGCAGCGGGCTCCGCGCCGCGCGCATCTGGCTCAGCCGGCGGCGAGGAGTCGCCGCAGACCGGACGGGACCGCCGCGCGCGCGCCGTAGAACTTCGGCTTGACGGACGCGAGCCCGCTGCGCTTGAGCGTGTTGGCCTGCGAGGAGCCGAGCAGGTACTTCACGAACGCCGCCGCCCCCGCCGGGTCAGGGGCGTGCGACAGGATCGTGACGGTGTACAGCGCGTACTTGTAGGCGGGCGTGAGCGGCACGGCTGGGAAGTGCGCGGACGACGCCTCCACCTTGTAGAAGAAGCCCGCATCGAGCTGGCCCGACTGCAGCCGCCCGACCAGTGCGGTCTCGGGGTACACCGGGAGCGAGCTCAGGGTGCCGTTCAGCTGGGGATCGTGGAGCTTGTGGGCGGCGTTCGCAACCGCTTCCACCGTGAGCACTCCCTTCGGGTCGAGCTTCGGGTCGGTCCTGCCCACGAGGATCCCCGGCTCGGTGATCACCTTGTACCAGGGCGTGCCGTGGGCGAGCTGCGTCCCGAAGGTGCTGTTCGGGTTGTACCCGAGCATCAGCGGCGTGGCGGCGAACGTCGAGTACCACGACACCCACTTTCCTCCCGCGGTTCCCTCGAGCGAGTTGTCCGCCGCGGCGGCGGCGCTGATGAATACGTCGCCCTGGCGTACCCCGCCGCGGATCTCGTTGGCGAGTTCGGTCGATCCGCCTCCGAATCCCGAGAATTCGTATCCGCTCGAGTGCTGGAAGGCGGGGCCGAGGCCGTTCTCCATGTAGTCCACCAGCGAGCCGGCGTACAGCACCTGCACCTTTCCCTTGCCGGTGGCACGAGCCCGCTGCGAGCCGCCTGCGGCGGCGAGCCCCCACAGGGCGCCCGTCAGCGACAGCGCCGCGCCCAGCAGCATCACGGCGATCGCTCGCGTACGCGCGCTCACGCCGCCTGCCCCGCGCCGGTGCCGCGCTCGATCATCACCGAGGTCGCCTTCACCGTGGCGGTGGCTGCCACCCCCCTCGCCAGGCCCAGCTCCGCGACCGAGTCGCGGGTGATCGCAGCCGTGATCTGGAAGGGGCCCGCGCTCATCTCCACCAGCGCCATCACACCGCCGACCTCGACGGACGTGATCGTGCCCTCGAAGCGGTTGCGGGCCGAGGCACCGGAGCCGGTCCGGTGGCGCACCGGGGACGCCGTCAGGCGGCGCACCTCCGACTCCGGCACCCGCCGCCGGTTGCGCTCGTCGCGACGGGTGCGCAGCTTCCCGGACCCGTCCCAGCGGCGCAGCGTGTCGGCGCTCACGCCGATCGCCTTGGCCGCTTCGCCCAGCGACATGTCCTTCGCCATCTGCCTAAGCATTGCATAGGCAAATGTGTGCGCGTCGTCAGAGGCCGGAGAAGAACTCGAGCAGGGCGGCGTTGACGGCCTCCGGGGCCTGCTGTTGGACCCAGTGACCGGCCTTGGGGACGACGATCGACGCGCGCAGGTCGTCGACCCAGCCACGCATCGTCTCGCCCGGTGCGAAGCGCCGCACGAGGTCGCGCTCGCCGGTCAGGAACATCGCGGGGGCCTCGACGTGGCGGTCGGCCACGTCCGCGGTCAGATCCCAGTTGCGGTCCATGTTCCTGTAGTAGTTGAGCCCGCCGGTGAAGCCGGTCCGTTCGAACGCGTCGACGAACACCGACAGCTCCTGCTCCGACAGCCACGCCGGCCGCCGCGGCTGCTCGTCCTCGGCGGCCCACTCCGCCGTCCACTGCGCCGGGGTGGTGAGCGTGCGGCGCACGTCGCGGGCGAGGACCTCGTCGGCCACGCCCGGCTCCTGGAACCACACGATGTAGAAGTCCTCGCCGAGGTTGCGGCGCATGATCTGGATCGGCGGTACCGGCGAGCGGGGCACGAACGGAACGCTGAGGCCGGCCACGGCCCGCACTCGCTCGGGGGCCAGGAGCGACAGGTTCCAGACCACGATCGCTCCCCAGTCGTGGCCCACGAAGATCGCGTGCTCCTCGCCGAGCGTGTCGAGCAGGCCGGTGAGGTCGCCGCACAGGCTGGCGATGTCGTAGGCCTCCACCTCGGGGGGCGCCGAGCTGCGCCCGAAGCCCCGCATGTCGGGGGCCACGACCCGATAGCCGGCCCCGGCGAGCGCCGGCACCTGGTGTCGCCAGGAGAAGCCCAGCTCGGGGAACCCGTGGCAGAGGACAACGAGCGGTCCGTCGCCCTCCTCGACGATCGCCAGCTCGATCCCGTTGGCGGGCACCATGCGTTGGGACACGGCGGCCACGATAGGGACCTCGCTCAGCCGGCGTCCGCCGGAGGGCCTCCGGGCGTCGGGGTTCCGGCCGCAGCGAGCAGCGCGAGCACCTCCTCGTCGCCGACCGGCGAGAAGTCTCGATACCAGCGGCCCACGCCGAGCAGCCGGTCCGGGATCGTGTGACACACCACGTCGTCGGCCTCGGCCCGTAGCAATTGCACCGCCTCGGGCGATCCCACCGGCGCGGCCACCACGATCCGCTGGGCCTGGCGGGAGCGCAGCGCCCGCACCGCCGCGAGGTCGCTGAGGCCGGTGGCGAGGCCGTCGTCGACGACCAGCACGGTGTGGTCCACCACCTCGGCGGGGACGAAGTCGTCGCGGAAGCGCCACACCTGCCGCTGCAGCTCGCGCTCCTCGCGCCGGAGGATCCGCTCGATCGCCGGTGCAGAGAGGCCGAGGCGCGCGGCGAGCCCCCGGTCGATGATCGCCGTGCCGCCTTCGGCCACCGCGCCGACGGCGAGCTCGCGGTTGCGCGGAGCGCCCAGCTTGCGCACCACCAACACCTCCAGGGGCGCCTCCAGCACTCTCGCCACCTCGGCGGCGACGGGGACCCCGCCGCGTGGCAACGCGACCACGAGCGGCCGCTCGTCCCGCAGCCCCAGCAGCCGTCCGGCGAGCTGGCGACCGGCATCGGTGCGATCGTCGAACACCATTGTCACGTCAATCCTTGCCCGCCCGCGGAAGCGAGGTCCGTGGATTTCCACATCGGCGTGACGGACGAGGTCGGATGCCTGCGCGACCGGGCACCTCTAGCTTTGCGCACGACGGCCACTCCTCGGCCATGCGAGAACATCTCACCCCACTTGACGCGACGTTCCTCGAGCTCGAGCAGGCCGACGACAGCGCCCACATGCACATCGGCGCGATCATGGTCTTCGACCCGATCCCGGGTCAGGGGGCGCCGACACGAGAGCAGATGGGGGAGCTGCTGGCAGCGCGGCTGGGGCAGCTTCCGCGCTACCGCCAGCGCCTCTCCACCCCGCGAACGGGCGGGCTGAGCTGGCCGGCGTGGGTGGATGTGCACGACGCGGACGCCGCCGACCACATCTCGCGCGCCGCGCTGCCCCACCCGGGGGGAGAGCGGGAGCTGGCGGAGTGGTCCTCGTGGTTCTTCTCCGAGCGCCTCGATCGTCGCCGTCCGCTGTGGGAGATGGTGATCGTCGAGGGGCTCGCCCGCGGACGTTGGGCGCTGGCGAGCAAGACGCACCACTGTATGGTCGACGGGGTCGGGTCCGTCGACGTCGGGTACCTGATGCTGGACACCAGCCCCGAGGCCGTGCCCGCGGCAGAGGCGCGCGGTTCCGCCGCCGCGAGACGGCCTCCCGCCGGACAGCCCCAAGCCACGCCGGCGGTGGCGCCCAGCGCGACGCTGTCGGCTCTGTCCCGTGCCTGGGAGGGGCTCTCGCCGCTCGAACCCGTCGCCCACCTCGCGCAGAGCAGCGTGCACGGCGTCCTGCATCCCCGTGAGACGTTCTCGCGCGCCGTTGCGGCCGCGCGCATGATCGCCCAGGAGGAGCTGCACGGGGCGCCGCATACGAGCCTCAACTCTCCGATCGGCACGCGGCGGCGCTTCGAGGTGATGCGCATACCGCTGAGGGACATGCGCGCGATCAAGCGGGCGCTCGGGGGCACGATCAACGACGTCGCCGTGACGATCAGCGCGAGCGGTCTGCGCGCGCTGATGCTGAGCCGTGGTGAGACCCTGCCGAGCGAGGGGCTGCGCGCGATGGTGCCGATGAACGTCCGCAGGGCGGCCGAGCACCTGGCGCTCGGCAACAAGATCTCCTCGCTGTTCGTGGATGTGCCCGTGGCCGAGCCGCAGACCATCGAGCGCTACTTCGAAACGGTCGCCCGTTCCTCGGCGCTGAAGTCCGCCGGCAGGCAGGCGGAAGGCACCGACGCGGTCCTCGGCCTTTCGGGGCTCGCCCCGCCGGTCCTCCACTCGGCGCTCGCGAGGGCGCTCTACGCGACCCGTCTGTTCAACGTCACCATCACCAACGTCCCGGGACCCAAGGAGACGCTGTACGCCCTTGGTGCACGCCTCCGCGAGGTCCACCCGCTGGTGCCGCTCGCCGCGGAGCACGCCGTCGGAGTCGCGATCGTGAGCTACGACGGCACCGTCTTCTTCGGAGTGGTCGCCGATCACGACACCGTCCCCGACCTCGAGGTGATGATGTGCGCGATGCGGGACGCAAGCGCCGAGCTGCTGGCGGCGGCGCGGCCCTCGCGCCGGCGTGGCGCTCGTGTGGAGGCCAGCCCGTGACCAAGGTGTTTCACCGGCAGCTCGACGTGAAGATGCCCTGAGCCCGCCCGTGCCGAGGTTCGTGCGTGCCCCGGCCCGCCTCAGCTCCGCCGGAGGGCTGAAGCCCGTTGGCATAATCGCCCGATGCCGGCGGATTCCCCGCCCTCGGGCATGGCGGCGCGCGACGCTCCGGGTGCGCGCGACGGCGAGCGACCCGTACGGGAGGTGCAGCTCACCGAGAAGCTCCACGACGGCTCGACGGTCGACATCAGGCGCCTGCGCCCGAGCGACCAGCGGATGCTGGCGGAGGCCTTCGAGCAGCTCGGCTTCGAGTCCAGGCGGCTGCGGTTCATCGGCCCGAAGCCCTCGCTGAGCCCGCGCGAGCTGGCCTACCTCACGGACGTCGATGGCCGCAACCACGAGGCGCTCGGCGCCAGCGACCACGTCAGCGGCCGTGGTGTGGGGGTGGCCCGCTTCATCCGCCTCGCCGATGAGCCCGAGGTCGCCGAGGTGGCGGTGACCGTGATCGACACGTGGCAGCGACGTGGGCTGGGGACCCTCCTGCTGGAGCACCTGGCCGATCAGGCCCGCTCCCAGGGCATCACCCACTTCAGCGCGTTGATCTCGAGCGAGAACACCGGCATGCTCGAGATGCTGCGCCGCGCGGGCGGCGAGATCGTGCCGACGGCCACGGACGCCTCGGTCGTGGAGTACCGCACGGCCCTCGGCAGCGCCGGTCTCGGTGGCGATCTGCGCGACGCGCTGCGCTCCGCCGCCAGCGGGCGGCTGCGCCTGCCCAGGCGCCTGGCGTCGCTGCTGGGCGCCCTCGCGCGCTCCGCTCACTAGTCTCCTTGCCATGTGCAGGAACATCAGGCAGCTCCACAACTTCGATCCACCCGCCACCGACGAGGAGGTCCACGATGCGGCCCTCCAGTACGTGCGCAAGATCAGCGGGTCCACGAAGCCGTCCCGGGCCAACGAGGAGGCCTTCGACCGTGCCGTGGACGAGGTCGCGCAAGCCAGCAGGCGCCTGCTCGACGGGCTGGTCACCAGCGCCGCCCCCAAGAACCGCGAGCTCGAGGCCGCGCGGCGGCGCGCACGGGCGGCCGAGCGCTTCGCGGCGTAGAGGGCCAGCGCGGCCAGGGCACACGTGAGTGTGAGTGGCAGCAGCGCGGCGCCCGAGGACGGCGTCGCCTTCGCGCGCATCGAACCCGCCGGCGACGAGCGGTTCCAGACGCTGCGACGCGAACTCGGCGTCAGCGGCTTCGGGCTGAACGCGCTGTTCCTGCAGTCGGGGCAGCGGGGACGCGTCCACAGCCACGAGCACCAGGAGGAGGTGTACCTCGTGCTGGAGGGGGAGCTGACGCTGGTGCTCGAGGACTCCAAGCACGTGCTCGGCCGCTACCAGCTGGCGCGCGTAGCACCGTCCGCCCGCCGCCAGCTCGTCAACGCCGGGGGCGAGCAGGTGGTGCTGCTCGCACTGGGAGGTTCCGGGGAGCACCAGGGGCGCGACGGGCGTGCGTGGAGCTCGTGGGAGGAGCATGGCGAGGGCCGTCCTCCCCAGGAGGTTCCGCTTCCGGACGACCTGCCCCGCGGCTGACCGCTCCCGCCCGCGGCGCGCAGCTGGCCCCGCCCGCGGCGCGCAGCTGGGCCCGCCCGCGGCGCGCAGCTGGGCCCGCCCGCGGCGCGCAGGTGGGCCCGTGGCGCCCAGCCGGGCCCGCCTACGGCGAGAACGGGAGGTTGACGGTCTGCTGCTGCCAGGCCGCGCGTTCTAGGGCGGGATCGGCGTGCTTGAGGTGGCCCTCGTAGAAGGCGTACCACCACCACAAGCCGGCGCCCTCGACGCGGCTGCCCGATTCCAGCGCCGCCCGCAGCGCCTCCGTGGCGTGGGGGATGTTCTCGACCGCCGGGTTGTGCCAGGGGTTCTTCGAATAGCAGGGGATCACCGGGATGATCGCCGTCCCGGCGGGCACGTTGGCCGAGTAGTAGGCGAGGCCTTCCTCGACCCATTCCTCGTATTCCGCGGAGCTCGTGATTTCGCTGTCGTAGAAGAGCGGGTCGACCTGATCGACGAGCGCGCCCACGCGTTGCAGGTATTCAGGGGTCCAGCGCCACACGCTCGCGGGGGCGACAACCGAAAGGCTGCCCGCGAACCCGGCGCCGTCGAGGGCGGCGTCGAGTTCTTCGAGCAGCGCGATGTAGCCCGAGCTCGTGGGGTAGGGCTCGAGGTCGAGCTGCACGCCGGTGACCCCGAGGCCCACTGCATGCTTCACGGCCGCGATGATGTTGGCGCGGCTGCTCGCGACTTCGAGGTTCAGCCCCTTCGGCTTCAGGCGGCCGTTGAACACGGCCGTGATCACGATCGGCTGCCCGCGCGCTTCGCCGTAGCGGGCGGCGCTCGCCGCCCACACCCGCAGCATCTGTTCGTTGCTCGCCGGCAGTAAGAGCGTGCCCTTGCGCTTGAAGCCCGGCATCTGCAGAAGCGCCTGGCCGATGTCGTATTCGGACAGCTCGCCGAGGAAGCCTTCGACCTGTTCGCCGCTCCACACGGAGTGCACCATTTCCGAGGGCATGTAGGTGAGCATCTCCTGCGCCGGAGCGGCGGCCGCGGCGCTCCTTGGCACGAGCGCCGGCACGGCGCCCGCGAGGACCGCCGCGAGGAGAGGGGCCGCCATGCGCCGGGCGAGCGGGGCCGCCATGCGCCGGGCGAGCGGGGCCGGCAACGGCCCACGGGAGCGTGCCGTGGTCATGTCCTCAGTCTTCCAGGCGCACTCCCCAGCGCATGCTGAGCGTCTGCGCCGGGGCGAGCCGAAGCAGCCCGTCCCCGCTGCGGAAGGCGTTGGGAGCGCATGTCATCGGCTCGATCGCCAGCGCGCGGCGGCGGCGCGCGGGGGCGAGGGTGTCGCCGCTGAAGACCTCCAGGAAGCGGTACTGCTCGCCGGCCCACAGCTCCACGACTGCACCGTCGGGACACCGCAGGCGCGCGCGTGTGCAGCCCGAGGGATCGCGTCCGAGGTCGGTGAACGCGTCGTCGATCTGTAGCCCGCCGAGGCGGGTCGGCGTGCGGAAGTCATATGGGGTGCCGTCGACCGCCTCGCGTCCCACCGGGACCTGGTGGCGTTCCTCGTTGAGCAGCCGGGTGGCGGCGTCGAGCTGCAACGTGCAGCCATCGACGGTGCCCTCCCCGGCTGACAGGTACGGGTGCTGGCCGGCGCCGAAGGGGCACTCCGCCTCGCAGATGTTGCGGGCGGTGGTCGTCACCGAGAGGCCCTCGTCGGAGAGCTCGTAGGCGATTGAGACCTCGAGCGCGAACGGGTAGCCCGGCATCGCCAGCAGCCGCGTCCCCAGCAACACCCGCTCGGCGCCGGCCTCGAGCTCGCTCCACGCGCGCCAGCGCAGCAGCCCGTGGATGGCGTTGCCCTGCTCGGGCTGGTCGAGGGGGAGCTGGTGCTCCTCGCCGGCGAAGCTGTAGCGGCCCTCCGCCAGCCGGTTCGGCCACGGGATCAGCGGCGCCCCGTGGGCGCCGTCGCACATCTGCCCGAGCGGGTAGGACTCGAGCACGGGACGCGCTCCGACGGTGTACTCGCGGATGCCACCGCCGACCTCCACCACGACGGCCCGCTGCTCGCCCCGGGACAGCTCGAACTGCCTGCCCGACGGGGGTGTGCTCATCGCCTGCGCGCGGCCGGCTCCAGGGCGGGGTTCTGCCAGCCTCCGTCCGCCGGGTTGACGTTGCGCCCGGGTGCCACGATCTCGTCGATCCTGTCGAGCACCTCGTCCGACAGCTCGACCTCGTCGGCGCCGAGCTGGGACTCGAGCTGCTCCATCGTGCGGGGACCGATGATCGCCGCGGTGACGGCCGGGTGGCGGATAACAAACGCGAGTGCGAGGTGGATCAGCGAGATCCCAGTCTCGTCCGCCAGGCGCGCGAGCGCGTCGGCGGCGTCGAGCTTGCGCTGGTTGTCCGGGAGCGAGAGGTCATAACGCGCGGGCAGCCGCTGGGCGCGCGTGGAGCTCGGCGGATCCTGTCCCTTGCGCCACCCGCCCGACAGCCAGCCGCCGGCGAGCGGGCTCCACGGGATCACGCCCATACCGTGCCGCTCGGCCGTCGGCAGCAGGTCCTCCTCGACCCCGCGCACGAGCAGGGAGTAGGGGGGCTGCTCGCACACGAACCGCTGCAGCCCCCGCTCGCGTGCGACCCACTGGGCCTCGACGACCGCCGAGGCCGGGAACGTGGAGGAGCCGATGTAGCGCACCTTGCCCTGGTGCACGAGATCCGACAGCGCCCCCAGCGTCTCTTCGATGTCGGTCTCGGGTTCGGGGCGGTGCACCTGGTAGAGGTCGATCCAGTCGGTCCCCAGGCGCGTCAGTGAGTTCTCGACCTCGCGCATGATCCAGCGGCGCGAGTTCCCCCGTTCGTTCGCGTCGGGTCCCATCGTGGCGTGGAACTTCGTCGCCAGCACGACCTCGTCCCGGCGCCCGGCGAGCGCCTGGCCGACGATCTCCTCCGACTCGCCCGAGGAGTAGATGTCGGCGGTGTCGATGAAGTTGATCCCCGCGTCGAGCGCGGCGTGGATGATCCGCACCGAGTCCGCGTGGTCGGTGTTGCCCCACGAGCCGAACATCATCGCCCCGAGGCACAGCGGGCTGACCGACACCCCCGTGCGCCCGAGCAGGCGGCGGTCCATCAGCGGCGGGCGGCGGCTGCCGGCATCGCCATCACCATACCCTCCGCCGGCGGTTAGTCTGCAGCGGCGATGGCCCGCATCCCGCCCCTGTCGCCCGAGGACGCCGACCCGAAGGTGGGCACGGCGCTCGGACGCCTACCGCCGCTGGCCGTGTTCGGGACCGTCGCCAACGCACAGGGGACGTTCGTGAACTGGTTGCGCTTCGGCGGCGACTGCCTGAACCCGGACCTGTTCGACTCGGTGCTGCGCGAGCTCGCGATCCTGCGCGTGTCCCGCATGACCCCCGGCGCCGGTTACGAGTGGGCCCAGCACGTGCCGATCCTGCTCGCCGTGGGCGGTACCCAGGAGCAGGTCGCCGCACTGGAGAGCGACGATCTCGAGGCCCCCGCGCTCGGCGAGGACGGGCGCCTGGTGGTGCGCTTCACCTCACAGGTCGTGAGCGAGTGCACCCCCGACGAGGACACGTTTGCGGCGATGAGCGCGCGCTTCAGCAACGACGAGATCGTGCAGCTGCTGCTCGTGATCGGCAACTACATGATGGTCGGGCGGATCATGGCCACCGCCCAGCTCGAGGTCGACGCGGTGCTCGGGGACGACGTGCTGGCCGGGGTGCAGGAGGCGCAGGCCCGCCGCCGTCAGTCGACCTGAGGCGAGCGGGCGCCGTCCGAGCCCAACATCCGCCGGGTTGCTCGCCGCCGCGCTCCGCGGTCGCACGGCTGGGTGTATCTTGGCCGTACAGCCAAGACAGGGGAAGGAGCGGGGATGTACGACTACGTGGTTGTCGGCGCGGGCTCGGCGGGGTGCGTGATCGCCAACCGCCTCAGCGAGGATCCGGACGTGCAGGTACTGCTGCTCGAGGCCGGGCCGCCGGACGTCAACGAAAACATCCACGTGCCGCTCGGCTACCTGCAGCTCGCCGGCACCGAGGTGGACTGGGACTACCACTCCGCTCCCGAGCATGAGTGCCTGCACCGCCGGATCACGCTTCCCCGCGGGCGCGTGCTCGGCGGGTCCTCCTCGATCAACGCGATGGTCTACATCCGCGGCAACCACCTCGACTACGACGAATGGGACGTGCCCGGCTGGAGCTGGGCGGACCTGAAGCCCTACTTCCTGAAGGCCGAGGACAACGAGCGGGGCCCGTCTGAGTGGCACGGTGCCGGCGGGCCGCTGCCGGTCAGCGACAGTCGCTCCAACAACGTCATGTCTCAGGCGTTCGTGGAGGCGGGGGTCGAGGCCGGCGAGCCGCGCAACCCCGACTTCAACGGCGCCGAGCAGGACGGCATGGGCATGTACCAGGTGACCCAGCGCGGCGGCATGCGGGCGAGCACGGCCGTCGCCTACCTGGCCCCGGTCATGGACCGCCCCAACCTCACGGTGATGCCCTACATGGACGTGCACCGGCTGCTGTTCGACGGCAACCGCGCCGTGGGCGTGGTCGCCAGCAGGCTCGGCGAGGCCCAGGAGCTGCGCGCCGAGCGCGAGGTGATCCTTTGCGCGGGTGCCTACAACTCCCCGAAGCTGCTGATGCTGTCCGGGATCGGCCCGGCCGAACACCTGCAGATGCGCGAAATCGAGGTCATGCTCGACCAGCCCCAGGTCGGCGAGAACCTCTCCGACCACCCGGCCACGCAGGCGGTCTGGACGACGCCCGAGCCCTACAGCCTGCTGCTCGCGCTCGAGCCCGAGGCGCTGCAGGAGTACGAAGCCTCACAGACGGGCGTGTTCGCCTCCAACCTGGCCGAGGCGGGGGGCTTCATCCGCGTGGGAGCGGACGCGCCGGCGCCCGACATCCAGTTCCACTTCGCCCCCGTCCACATCGTCGACGAGGGCATGCGCGACCCCGAAGGGCACGGCGTGTGGGCATCCGCGTGCCTGCTGACCGAGCAGAGCCGCGGCACGGTACGCCTGGCGTCGGCCGACCCGACCGCCAAGCCGCTGATCCACAACGCCTTCTACACCGAGGGCGACGACATGCAGCGCATGGTGGACGGCCACCGGCGCCTGCTCGAGATCTGCGCCCAGCCCGCGCTGAGTCCGTACGCCGCCGAACCCTTCAACGTCCCGGAGGGGGACGGCGAGGCGGACCTGCGTGCGCACGTCGCGAAGACCACGTTCGCGGTGTACCACCCGGTCGGCACCTGCCGCATGGGCACCGACGCCGCCGCCGTGGTGGACGAGCAGTTGCGGGTCAACGGTCTCGAAGGACTGCGGGTGGTGGACGCCTCGGTGATGCCGACGGTCCCGCGAGGCAACACCAACGCGCCCACGATCGCCGTCGCGGAGCGCGCCGCGGACCTGATCCGTGGCCGCGCCACGGCCGACCCGCAGGCGGCCGCCGTGAGCGGGCAGCCCGCCGCCGTGTAGGGCCCCGCTCGCGCCATCGCGACACACGGCACACCATCCACCGCCGCCGCCGGGCATACGTCCGGCGGCGCGCCGGCGCCCGCGGACACAGGTGAGGCCAATGCCGACGGGATGCTGCAGCACGCCGACGAGCACAGGGAGCAGCTCGCGGCGCCGGGTCTCAGCCCTCGGCCCCGCCGGCGGGTGGCGGTGCTCGCCTGCATGGACACGCGCCTGGACCTCTTCACGATGCTCGGGCTGCGCCCCGGCGACGCCCACATCATCCGCAACGCGGGCGGTCTGGCGACCGACGACGCGATCCGTTCGCTGAGCGCCTCCCAGCGCCTGCTCGGAACCGAGGAGATCGTGGTGCTGATGCACGAGGGCTGCGGCCTGCACGGCGCCTCAGAGGACGAGTTCGCGAGCGCCCTGGCCGCCGACGGGGTGCTTCCGACGTGGCGGCTGGGAGCCTTCCAGGACCTCGACGCGACCCTACGCGACAGCCTCGCCCAGCTGCGCTCGAGCCCCGAGCTGCTGCACCGCGACCGCATCCGCGGGTTCGTATTCGACCCCGAGACGGGGGCCCTGCGAGAGGTGGCCGACACCCCCCGCGGGGACGCCAGCTAGGCTGGGCCGCGAGCGATGCGAGCGGTCACCTTCCAAGCCCCGGGCGTCGTGACGCTCGAGGAGCGCCCCCAGCCCGAGCCGCAGGCCCCCACCGACGCCGTCGTGCGTATCGAGCTGAGCGGAGTGTGCGGCTCGGATCTGCACATCTACCACGGCCGCGTCCAGATCGAGCCCGGCTTCACGATTGGGCACGAGTACGTGGGCACGGTCGTCGAGGCCGGCGATCAGGTCAAGAGCGTCGCGGTCGGCGACCGCGTGCTGGGCTGCTTCCAGTCGGCCGACGGCGACTGCTTCTTCTGCCGGCGGGGGCTGTTCCACAGATGTGTGAACTCGCGCACGTTCGGGCATGGGGCCGCGCTCGGGTCGTTGCAGGGAACCCAGGCCGAGATGGCCCTGATCCCCAACGCCGACCTCGTGCTGCGGCGCGTGCCCGAGGGCATGAGCCCCGACGTGGCCCTGTTCGCCGGCGACGTGATGGGCACCGGATTCCACGCGATCCAGGAAAGCGGCATGCGGCCCGGAGACCTGGTGGCGGTGCTGGGGCTCGGCCCGGTGGGGCTGTGCGCGGTGCAGGTGGCCCGCGCCGCCGGCGCGGCGCACGTATTTGCGATCGACACCGTCCCCGAGCGGCTGGCGGTGGCCGAGTCCTTCGGCGCCCAGGCCCTCCACGCCCAGGAGCAGGACGTGAAAGGCGCGGTCAAGGACCTCAGCGAAGGGCGCGGCGTGGACGTCAGCGTGGACGCCGTCGGCGATCCCCGCGTGCTCGAGACCGCCATCCGCCTCACGCGGGCGTGCGGCGCGATCCAGTGTGTGGGCGTGTACGCCGAGCGCGCCGAGGTTCACATGGGGCTGCTGTGGCTGAAGGCGCTGACCGTCCGGGGCGGACACGCGAACGTGCTCGGCCACGTCGACCGGGTGCTCGCGATGCTCTCGGAAGGCGTGCTCGACCCCTCTCCGCTCGTGACCCACCACATGGCCCTGGACGAAGCACCGGAGGCCTACGCCATCTACGACCGCCGCGAGGCGCTGAAGATCGTCCTGGCCCCCTGAGCGTCAGCCAGTGCGCCGCGCCGGCCCGATCCCCGTGCTGCTCGCCACCGCCCTGCTCGCCCCGGTGGCGGCCGTCGGCGCACCCGCCGGCTCACCGACGGCCCGCGCACCGGGGGCGAGGCGCAGCCTGACCGGCGGAACGCCTTCTGTCCCCGGCGCCACCCAGCAGCTGTACCGCATCTCCGGTTGCCGCAGCACGGGCGCCGTGGCCCACCGCAGTGGTCCCCCTCGGCGCGAGGTGGCGGTGGCCTTCGACGACGGCCCCGCACCGGACACCCCCGCGTTCGTGAGGATGCTCGAGGCCAACCACGTGCGGCCCACGTTCTTCATGATCGGCGAGCACATCACCCCCGGCTACAAGCAGCTCCTGCTGCGGGAGCTGCGCGACGGGGACGTGCTCGGCGACCACACCTTCACCCACCCCGACCTCACGACCGTTTCGAACGTGCGCCAACAGCTGCAGCGCACGATCGGGGTGATCCGCTCGCTGACCGGCTACACGCCGTGCGTGTTCCGCCCGCCCTACGGTGCCTACGACACGAACGTCCTGAGGATCGCCCGCTCGCTCGGCCTGGCGACGGTGCTGTGGAACGTCGACCCTGCCGACTGGGCCGCGCCCCCGACACAGACGATCGTCTCGCGCGTGCTCGCCCAGGTGCAGCCGGGGTCGATCATCATCTCCCACGACGCCGGTGGGCCCCGCAGGAACACGCTGGCGGCCTACCCGCGGATCTTCGCGGCGCTGCGCAAGCGGGGGCTGCGGATCGTGACGATCCCCGAACTGCTCGGCTTCCGCCCCGTGTATGTGCGCTGCGTGAAGCTGTGCCAGGGACTGGGGCTGCCGCGGGCGGAGCTGCCCCGCGACGCGCTCGTCGCCCGCGCCCCCTGGCCCCCGGCGCCTCCCGCAACGGGTCTTTCAGGACGTCGCGCGCGGCATTCGAGCTGCGTAGAATACGGTCTCCCGGCGCTTGCGCCGGGGTGCAGCATCGAGCGCCCGTAGCTCAGTGGTCAACGGGACTCTTCGGGGTTCCAAAGAGCAGCGGTCTTTCAAGCCGCAGGCCGAGGGTTCGATTCCCTCCGGGCGCATTTTGTGAAGTCTCGGGTGATCCCGGACACGTGTCTCGGGTGATCGCGGACAGCTTAGGTGGCTGTGAGGGGTTGGTAGTCGCGGTTGGGGTCGAGCGTTAGCTCGCGGATTAGCTGGCCGTTGAGGTCGATGACGCGGATGTCGCGGTCGGCGACGAGGAGCTTGACTGGTTGGTGTTTGTGGGCTCTGCCGATCCCGATGTGGTAGAGGCGGCTGTCGTAGCGCAGCGTGACGCGGCCGGTTTTGTCGACTTTGTCTTGGCGGATCCGGAAGTGGGTTGTTGGGCTGGTTGCTGCTGGTCTGGCCTTGGTGCGGGCGCTGTAGGCCTGTAGCGGTGTTTGGCCGCCGAGGGCTCTGTGGGGGCGGATGTCGTTGTAGTAGTGGGCGAAGGTGTTGAGCTGGGCTTGGAGCTGTGGGAGGGTTCGTGCTGGTGGTTGCTTGGCGAGGTAGCGCTTGAGGGTTTGGTGTAGGCGCTCGACCTTTCCGCAGGTCTGGGGGTGGTAGGGGCGTGAGTTCTTGAAGATCACGCCGAGGCGCTCGAGCTCTGTTTCCAGGAGCACCTTGCCGCGGCGGGAGGCGCCGGTGAAGACCGCGCCGTTGTCTGAGAGCAGCGAGTAGGGCAGGCCGTGCAGCTGGGCGGCTTTGTGGAAGCTCTCAACGACGTCGGTGGCTTTCACGCGCCGGTAGGCGTCGGAGCCAAGGAATAGCCGGGAGTGGTCGTCGATGAGGTTGAGGATCTCCGCGGGCTGGCCGTCGGCGAGCGCCCAGGCGGTGATGTCGGTCTGCCACATCTCGTTGGGTAGATCGGCTTCGAAGCGGATCCGCGTGCAGACTGGGCGCTTCTGGGGCTGCGGGACGATCAGCCCTTCTCGCTTGAGGATTCGCCAGATCGTGGCCCTGGAGGGCGCGTCCTCTCGCTCGGCGAGCAAGTGGTAGCGGATCGTCGCAGGGCCGCAGTCATGGCCGGCGCTCTCGAGCTCCCGCCGCAGCCGAAGGACCGCCTGCACGAGCTCTGGCGGGGTCTCGTGGGGGCAGCTGCGCGGTCTTCGCGAGCGAGGCTCCAGCGCCTCGTAGCCGCCGGCCCGAAACCGCCCGATCAGTTCATAGATCCAGGTCTTCGAAAGCCCGTGAGCGCGGGCCACCTCCCGCACGCTTCGGCCCTCCAGCACCACCGCATCGACCACATATCGGGCCATCCCCATACCGGCACCCCTTTCATCGGGTGTCCGGTATCTACCGAGACATCAGTCCGGCATGTGCTGCAACCACACACCTCCGGGCGCATTTTTCAAGGGGCTGGAGCCGCCGCCCGGAGTCGCAGTTTGGGGGACTCATGTGAACCGCCTGTGAAGTGTGCACACGTTGCAGCGGCTCGTTCCCGGTCGCCGTGGGCTCATCCTGAAAACGCGCCCCGGCGCCATTGACAATTAAGCGCGAACTGGCTTAGATGTCCCGATCGGGACGAGAGGCCCGGCCGCCCCTGCGGAGAAGGGGCGGCGTTTTGCAGTTGTGAGGGATGGAAGGATCAAGGATGCCTGCGAGGTCAAGCAGGAGGCGAGACCGAGTAAACGTTGACCGTCTAGGCGGCGAGCAGCGCCGGGCGGGCAGAGGGATGGAGGACGGGCGGCGATGAGATCGTCCGCTTGCGAGACACAGCGGATGCTGAGGGTCCTGCACGGACGTTGGCCCTATCGCCGCTCTCACTGCCGTCACGACCTTCACTGGCTGGTGCAGGTGCAATCGCGCCGCATCATCTGCCCGGGCGGGCGCCGACACTCCCAGGCGGGCCTGCGGGCCTACAGCAGGCGGCCCTAGGGAGTCCAGGGGAGAGAGCGCGGGGGGTACCCCACTCCTACAGGCCCGGAACCGACGGCGGGGGGGCCTGTAGGGGTGGGACGCTCTCGGCGTCAGCGTCGGCCCGCCGGGCGTGGCGGGCGATCGCGTCGATCAGCATCGGCCACGCGCCCCGCGGCAGGTCGTGGCCCATGCCCTTGACCATCATCAGCCTCGCGCCGGGGATCGCACGCGCCGTGGCGCGCCCGCCGGAGGGATGGACGAGCTTGTCCGAGCTGCCGTGGATCACGAGCGTGGGTGCGCGGATCCCGTGCAGCTGCCGGGTGCGATCCCCCGAGGCGATGATCGCCGCCATCTGGCGCCCCGGGCCCTGCGGGTCACGGTCGCGTTCATAGCTGTCGAGCGCGAGCGTCCTGATCTCGTCGAGGTCCCGCGGGAACCCGGGCGAGCCGATCGCGGTGAAGACCTTTTCCATCCGCGCCACGAACGCCTCCCGGCCCTCGGCCGGCCTCCGCAGGAACACCGGGTACAGCCGCAGCGAGGGCTGCCCTCGGGTGAGCCTCCCCGTCGTGGACATGATCGACACCAGCGAACGCACGAGCTCCGGGTGCCGGGCGGCCAGCGTCTGGGCGATCATGCCTCCCATCGAGGCGCCGATCACATGCGTCGGGGCGAGGTCGAGCTCGCGCAGTAGGCTGGCCGCGTCCTCCGCCATGTCGGCGAGCGTGTAGTGGGCGGCGTGGCGCGAGCGCGTCAGCAGCTGACGCGTCGTCGGAGGTGCGCCCGGCACGTGGGTGGAGTGGCCGACGTCGCGGTTGTCGAAGCGCACCACATGGAAGCCGGCGTCGGCCAGCTCCTCGCAGAAGTCCTCGGGCCAGCCGATCATCTGCACGGCGAGCCCCATCACGAGCAGGGCCGTCGGGTTCGACGGATCGCCGAAGGTCTCATAGCAGAGCGTCACCCCCCGCCCCACGTCGCAGAATTGCTCGTTCACGGCGATCCGACTCTACCGTCTGCGACGCTAGGATCGGGTCGATGGCAGCGACACGCCAAGCGAGTGGCGTTCCGGTCGTGGCGCCGGCCGCTGCAGAGCTCCACATCGCACGGCTCTCGATCGACACGATCCGGGGCCTCGCGATGGACGCCGTCCAGAAGGCCAACGCGGGCCATCCCGGGACCGCGATGGCGCTGGCGCCCCTGGGCTATGTGCTGTTCAGGGACTTCCTGAGGGTGAGCCCGCAGGACACCGCCTGGCCGGACCGCGACCGCTTCGTCCTCAGCTGCGGGCACGCCTGCGTGCTGCAGTACGCCCTCAACCACCTGTGTGGCTGGGACCTCTCGATCGAGGACCTCGAACAGTTCCGCCAGTGGGGCTCCCGCACACCGGGGCACCCCGAGCGGGGCGTCGTGCCGGGGGTCGAGGTCACCACCGGCCCGCTCGGTCAGGGTTTCGCGAACGCCGTCGGGATGGCGATCGCCGAGCGCCTGCTGGGTGAGCGCTTCAACCGTCCCAAAGACGAGGTCGTCGACCACCACACGTACGCGATCTGCTCCGACGGGGACATGATGGAGGGGGTCAGCCAGGAGGCGGCCTCGCTCGCCGGCAACTTCGCGCTCGGCAAGCTGATCGTCTGCTACGACGAAAACCACATCACGATCGACGGCACCACCTCGCTGTCGTTCGACGGCGAGAACCACACCGCGCGCATGGCAGACGACGGCTGGCACGTACAGCGCGTCGAGGACTCGGAGGACCTGTCCGCGCTGCGCCAAGCGCTGCTGGCTGCCCGTGAGGAAGAGGCGCGCCCGTCGTTCATCGCTATCCGCTCACACATCGCCTACCCGGCCCCCCACATGGTGGACAGCGCCAAGTCCCATGGGGCGCCGCTTGGGGAGGAGGAAGTCGCGGCCACCAAGCGGGTGATGGGGTTCGATCCCGACAAGCACTTCTGGGTGGACGACCGCGTGTACGAGCACATGTCGCTGCGCGACCAGGGCGCAGCGGCCCAGCGGGAGTGGGGCGAGCGGTTCGAGCGCTGGCGGACCGCGCACCCCGAGATGGCCGAGGACTGGGACCGAGCCTGGTCGGGACGCCTGCGCGAGGGCTGGGAGCAGGCGCTGCCGAGCTTCGCCGCCGATGAAAAGCTCGCGACGCGGGCGGCCGGCCAGAAGGTGATGGCCGCCTTCTCGGGCTTCGCTCCCACGATGCTGGGCGGCGCCGCCGACCTGGTGGAGTCGACGAAGACCGTGTTCGAGGGCGCCGGCCAGTTCGGTGCCGTCCACGCGGGGCGCAACGTTCCGTTCGGCATTCGCGAGCACGCCATGGGATCGATCGTCAACGGTGCCGCCGCGCACGGGGGGATCGTCAAACCGTACGGGTCGACGTTCCTGATCTTCTCCGACTACATGCGCGCGGCCGTGCGCCTGTCGGCGCTGATGGAGTTGCCGGTGGCATGGGTGTGGACGCACGACTCGGTCGCGCTCGGCGAGGACGGGCCCACCCACCAGCCGGTCGAGCACTACACCGCGCTGCGCGCGATCCCGTTCCTGTGGGTGATCCGCCCGGCGGATGCCAACGAGACCGCCGTCGCCTGGCGCGTGGCGCTCGAACGCCAGGACGGCCCGGTGGCGCTGCTGTTCTCCCGCCAGAACATCCCCGTGCTGGACCGCTCCCGGACGGCCTCGGCCGAGGAGCTGGAGCGCGGCGCCTACGTCTTGTGGGACTCGCCCGCCCCCGACGGCGCGGCGGGTCCCCCGGAGCTGATCCTGATCGCGACCGGGGCGGAGGTCGGGCAGGCGCTGCAGGCGGGAGAAGAGATCGCCGGGGAAGGAAGGCGCGTACGCGTCGTCTCGATGCCGTGCATGGAACTGTTCGAAGCGCAGCCGCCCGAGTACCGCGAGCACGTGCTCCCCGCCGCGACCACGGCCCGGCTGTCGGTCGAGCCGGGGTCCAGCCTGAGCTGGTGGCGGTGGGTGGGCCCGCGCGGTGAGGTGATCGGACTCGACCGCTTCGGCGCCTCGGCCCCGGGTACCACGGTGCTGGACGAGCTCGGGTTCAGCGTTTCCCACATCGCCGACCGCGCGCGGGCGCTGCTCGCGCAGGACAACCACTGAAGGAGGCACAGCGATGGCCACCCCCAATGACGGCCCACTGCAGCGACTGAGCGCCCTCGGTCAGAGCGTGTGGCTGGACTTCCTCTCCCGCGAGATCATCCGTGGCGGGCACCTGCAGGAGCTGATCGACCGCTACGCCGTCGTGGGAGCGACCTCCAACCCTACGATCTTCCAGAAGGCGATGAGCGAAGGCGACGCCTACGACGAGCAGATCCACGAGCTCGCCGATCGCGGTTGCGACGCCTCGCAGACGTTCTGGGCGCTCGCCGAAGAGGACGTCCGCGAGGCCTGTGACGTGTTCCGCGGCGTCTGGGATCGCGGCATCGGCCGCGACGGCTATGTGTCGATCGAGGTAGACCCCCGCCTCGCGTACGACACGCTCGAGACGTTCCGCGAGGCGATGCGCCTGCACGCGGCGATCGACCGCCCCAACCTGCTCGTCAAGATCCCGGCCACCAAGCCCGGCCTCGGTGCGATCGAGGACGTGGTGGCCAAGGGCCGCTCGGTCAACATCACGCTGATCTTCTCCCTGCAACGCTACGCCGAGGTCGCGGAGTGCTACCTGCGCGGCCTCGAGCGGCTCGTGGCCGAGGGCGGGGACCCGTCTAAGGTGGCCTCCGTGGCGAGCTTCTTCGTGTCGCGCATCGACACCGAGGCCGACCGGCGCCTGCAGGAGATGGGAGCCGACGAGCGCCTCCAGGGCACGCTCGCCGTCGCCAACGCGCGGCTCGCCTATGCCCACTACCTCGAGGCCTTCGCCGGTCCGCGGTGGGAGTACCTCGCCTCCAAGGGGGCCACTCCCCAGCGTGTCCTGTGGGCATCCACCTCGACCAAGAATCCCGCCTACCCCGACACCCTCTACGTCGACGAGCTGATCGGCCCGGACACCGTCAACACGATGCCCGAGGAGACGATCCTCGCCTTCCAGGACCACGGCCACCCGCAGCCACGCCTCCAGACGGGTCTGCCGGATGCCCAGCGCGTGTTCACCGAGCTCGAGGAAGCGGGCCTCGACTACGAGGACGTGACCGACACGCTCGAGCGCGAGGGCGTGGAGAAATTCTCGGCGTCCTTCGACGAGCTGATCGGCTCGCTGCAGGACAAGCGCAAGGCGCTCGCCGTCGCGTGAGCGTCTACAGACGGCCCGTGTCGCGCCGGTAGGCGCGGCGGGCGAGCGCGGTCAGCACGACCGTCCAGGCCGCGATCACCAGCCAGCCCTTGAGGTCCCACGCTCTTCCGCCGAGGGCGACGTGGCTCGCCTGCACGAGCCAGTAGGAGGGGATGAACTGGGCGATCGAATAGAGGAAGTTGTGGGTTGTGAGCGGAAACCAGGTGCCGCCCACGAACGCCAGCAGCGCAACCCCGCCGCCGAGCGCGGGACCGATCGACTCGGGCGTGAGGAGGTGCCCCAGCAGGATCCCCAGCGCGGCGAACGGCGCCAGGCCGATCACGATCAGGGCCGTCATCTTCAGCCACTCGCCAGCCGGCAGGTGGACGCCGAGCGTGGCCCCGCACACGTACATCACGACCATGCTCAGCAGCGCCATCAGATACGCCGTGAGCACCTTCGCGCGGAAGTAGGCGCGGGGCGACAGGGGGCTGATGCGCAGTTGCCTGGTCCATCCAGCCGCCCGCTCGGTGGCGATGCGGGCTCCGCTCGAGAGCATCGCGCTCATGGTCCCGAAGGCGACCAGGCCGACCATGTAGTAGAGCGGCGCAGAGATGCCGCTGCCGAGCAGGTCGCGGTTGCTGCGCTGGGGGCCCGCCACGAGGAAGTACAGCACCACTGGGAAGACCAGGGACAGGATGAAGAAGCGGCGGTTGCGCACCGTGCGCAGCAGCTCGAAGCGGGTGTAGGGCAGCGCGCTCACGCTGGCTGCGGTCCCGCGCTCACGATGGCTGCGTTTCCCGTGCTCACGATGGCTGCGTTTCCCGTGCTCACGATGGCTGTGCTCCGGCGCGCAGCGAACGCGGAAGTGCCGCGCCCAACGACGACTGCGCCGCGGTCAGCTCCAGGAACGCCTCCTCCAGCCCGGCGGCGGCGATCTCGATGTCGCTCGCCTCGGGGAAGCGCTCGAGCAGCGCACGGATCGCGCTGTCGGAGTCCGAGCAGCTGAGCACGATCGCCTGCCCGTGACGCTCGGCGGCCGTGACGCCCGGCAGCCGTGTGAGCTCGGCGACCTCGGCCACGGGCAGGGTCGCCCGGATCGTGCGCACCCCCACCATCGCCTTGATCCGCGTCGGCGGACCGTCGGCCACCACCCTGCCGCCGGCCATCAGCACCGCCCGGTCGGCATAGGCGTCGGCCTCCTCGAGATAGTGGGTGGCGAACAGGATCGTCTTGCCCCGCGAGGCGAGCTCGCGCATCGTCTCCCAGAAGGACCGGCGGCCCTCGACGTCCATGGCCACCGTCGGCTCGTCGAGGATCAGAAGCCGCGGGTTGCTGACGAGCGCCACCGCGAAACGCACCCGCTGGGTCTGCCCGCCGGACAGCTTCTGGGTGCGCTGGGAGGCGGCCTCCTCGAGGCCGGTGAGCGCGATCGTGTCATCCACCCCGAGCGGCTGCGGGTACAACGAGGCGACCATCGCGATCAGCTCGCGCACGGACAGGTCGCGGATCAGGGCACCGCTCTGGAGCATCGCGCCGACCAGGCCCCCGCCGATCGCCGCCGCCGGTGTGTCCCCGAACACCGAGACGGCGCCGTCGTCGGGCTCGGACAGGCCGAGGATCATGTCGATCGTGGTCGACTTGCCGGCCCCGTTGGGACCCAGCAGCGCCACCGTCTCGCCGGTGGTGACCTCGAGGTCGATGCCGCGAACGGCTTCGATCGATCCGTAGCGCTTGCTCAGCGAGCGAGCTTCGATGGCGGCGGGCGTCTCCAAATGCGTACCCGGACATGCAAGCAGCTCGCGTCCCGGCACCGGGCTGCTCTGGTCTGCTGCGTCGTGAGGAACCGTTCCGCAAGACCGGCACGCGCAGCGCGGGACGGCGTCCCGGCTGCCGCTACAGGTAGGGGTCGGGCACCAGCGCCCTGATCGTCAGCGGGCCCGAGGGAAAAGCTTCGGCGGGAACCGTGAACACGGTGTAGCGGTGTCCGGTGTAGGTGTAGGGGCCGCTCGGCGGGATCGGGGCGGCCACCGGCCGGACCCCGGTTCGCGCGCTCGACACGACTCTCACAGGCTCCTGCCCGCGACTAAGCATGGTGTTTAACGAGCGGGTGAGAAGGCCCTCACGTGACAGCCATTTTGGATAACGTCGCCGCGTGCCGACCGTACTGATCACGGGTGCCTCGACCGGCATCGGCCGCGCGACTGCGCTGCGGCTGGCCCGTGCAGGGTGGACCGTGCTGGCCGGGATCCGTGGCGAGGAGGCGGGCGCGCGGTTGGCGGCGGAGGCGCCGGAGGGGCGCGTCGAGCCGCTGCGCCTCGACGTCACCGACGAGCAGCAGATCGCGGCCGCACGGGAGGTGGTCGAAGCCGGCGGCCAGGGACGCCTCGACGCGCTCGTCAACAACGCCGGCGTGGGTGTGGGCGGCCCGCTCGAGCTGCTCACGACCGACGAGCTGCGGGGGCAGTTCGAGGTCAACGTGTTCGGCCAGGTGGCGCTCACGCGTGAGCTGCTCCCGTCGCTGCGCCGCGCACGCGGCAGGATCGTGTTCGTGTCCTCGATCGGGGGCCTCGTGGTGATGCCGTTCACCGCCCCATATGGTGCCTCCAAGCACGCGATCGAGGCGATTGCCGACTCGCTGCGCATAGAGCTGGCGAGCTCGCACGTGCAGGTCGCGCTGGTCGAGCCGGGGTCCGTGTCCACGCCGATCTGGGACAAGAGCGTCGCCGAAGCCGAGCGTCTGCAGATACCCCCCGACCTCGAGCCCGTGTACGGGGAGGTCGTCGGGAAGATGAACCAGGTGCTCGAGGAAACCGCCAAGCGCGGCATCCCACCCGACGCCGTGGCTGCGGTGATCGAGCGTGCGCTCGGCGCGCGCCGGATGCGCGCCCGCTATCTCGTCGGCCGCGATGCGCGCGTGATCCTCACCCTGCGGCGTCTGCTTCCGGACCACATGTTCGATCGCATGCTGCGCCGCGGCATGGGCCTCTAGCCGGCCGCCGGCGGCGGGTACACCGCCAGCCACGCGAACACGCTCGTGGTGGCGGCGTGCGTCTGCACCATTCCCGGCAGCGCGTACTGGCGGGGCAGCACTTCGCCGTTCCAGGAGAGGAGGTACAGCCCTTCCCCGTTGAGCGCACGTGTCTGCGCGTCACGGGCGTTGTCGGCGGCCAGCTCGTACAGCGTGCGGTCCCCTTCCAGCGCATACAGCGCGAGCATCCACTGCAGGTAGATCGCGTCGTACTGGGGGGAGAAGTCGAGCAGGTAGCCGAAGCGGCCGAGCGCCGTGCGCTTGAGCTGCTCGGCCCGTTCGCACAGCGGCTGTGCCCCCTGCAGCCGGCACAGCAGCGCCTGCGCGTAGATGAGCGGTCCCTCGATGTAGTCGATCGGGGTGGCGCTGACGTTGCTCGCCGCGTACAGCCCGTTGGCCTGGCTGAAGCCCGCGGTGTTGGCCCACGCCAGATACTTCTGCGCCTGCGCGAGCGCGAAGCTCGAGTGCGTGTCGGCGTACAGCAGCGTCGCCAGCAGCGTCCCCGAGGCGAGTGCCTCACCGGCCTTGTAGGGGTGGTGGGTGTTCCACCAGATGCCGCCGCCCGAGGGGTCCCAGCCGACGTCGGCGATGTAGCGCAGCGCCCGTTCTGCATCACGGAGGTAGCGCCGCGACCCGGTCGCTCGGTAGGCGTTGACGAACGCGATCCCCCACCAGCCGTTGTCGTCGAACCAGGTCTCGGTGTTCGGCTCGCGGTCCCCCGGATACGGCGAGTAGCCGGACACGGGCCGCAGGCCGTGGTTGAGGTAGCGCTCGGCGCCGCCCGCAAAGCTGCGCACCGCGGCAAGGTTGTGGGGACTCGGCTGGGCGATGGCGATCGCGTCCAGCGACTCGAACAGGGGCACGATGTCCCAGATCGTCGCCAGCGGGTAGCGTTCGCGGTCGCCCAGACGCGCGTCGTACCAGTGACGGCGGGCGTCGCGGAAGCGCTGCCGGGCGCGCGCCACGCCGGTCTCGGCGAGCGCGAGGTAGCGCCTCTGCGTCGAGCTCAGCGGCGCGGGAGCCGCGGCGTCCCGGGTCGTTGCGCGGGCGGCGTCCCGGGCCGTTGCGCGGGCGGCGTCCGCCGCCGGGGCCGCAGCGGGGACAGCGACCGTGGCAAGCACGACGGCCGCGAGCATCAAGGCGGTGAGCGCGGGGGCCGCGAGCCGCTCGAGCTCGATCGGTCGTGTGCGACACCTGCGGGGGGGCGCTCCGGATGAGGTGGGTGCGTTGGCGTCCATCAGCGGATGTAACCCCGGGGCCCGCAGATCGTCGCGCTACGCTCTAGCGCCGGTGAGCGCTTCGGAGACGACGCAGTACGCACGGACGCCGGCCCCGCCCTCCGAACGCGGCGCCTGGCTGCTCGCGGGGGGTCTCGTGGTGGCCGGTCTGCTGGCGCTCGGGCTGGCGCTGGGGGGCGTGCTCGAAGACTCTCGTGCGACGCCCCCGCCGATCGTGCTGCGCGTCGCCACGCCCGCTCCCGCGCGGGCCGGGGCGGCGGGTGCCGGCGCGTCGGGCTCGGTCACGTCCGGCGTGAACACGGGCTCGGGGGCGCACGAGGCGATCGTGGAGCAGCCCTCGGCGAGCGAGCAGGCCGCCGACACCCGTCGCTTCGCTGCCGCCACCCGCGTGCACATCTCGCGCCACTGGATGGAAGGCTTCTACCCGATCTACGCGACGGCCCAGTCGACGTTCGCCGTCAACTGGCTGCTGCTGGCGTCGATACACATGCAGGAGAGCGCCTTCTCGACCGCGCGCGGGATCTACCGCGGGCTCAACTTCGCGCACTGCTGCGCCGGGCCGATGCAGTTCAACGTCACCAACGGGCCGGTCAGCACCTGGGAGATGATGCGCGACTCCTACCGCTACGGCAGACGGCCCGCCGGCTACGACCACCGCACGGCCAAGCATCCGTCGGTGTATGACGACTTCGACTCGATCATGGCGGGAGCCCACCTGCTGTCCCTCAACGGCGCCGGCTCCGGCCTCGAAGGCGCGGCCTGGTACGCGGCCTACGACTATTACGGCCACGATGCCACCGGCGTGCTCTACGCCGACCAGGTGCTGGCCCGCGCGATCGGCTGGTCCCAGCACGGCTTCTGCATCAACTGCGGCCTCGACGAACGCCTCGTCGCCGCGGTCCACGCCGCCTACGGCGCGCCGGTGCTCGCGGCCCTGATCCAGGAAGAACAGGCCCGTCGCGCAGCTGCCGACAAGCGCGCTGCCGCCAGGGCACGGCGCACCGCCAAGGCCCGCCGAACGGCGAAGGCCCGCCGAACGGCGAAGGCACGGCACACCGCGCAGGTCCGCGCGCAAGGTCGCGTCAGCGCCCGCGGAACGGGCCCCCGCACGCCCGCGGGGAGCCCGTCGTCACGTTGAGGCGCTAGGCGGCCTGGGGTGCGTTGAGCAGCTCGCCGGCGACGCGATCGGTCGCGCCTCCGGTGCCGCCGAGCAGACGCCGCGAGAGCTGGGCGCGGCGGAAGTAGAGCGGTGCGTCGTGCTCCCAGGTGGCGCCGATCCCTCCGTGCACCGAGATCATCGTGCGCGAGGCCTCGTCGAACGCCTTTCCGCCCACAGACCGTGCCGCGCTGGCGGCGAGCGGGAACTCCGCGGGAGCGCCTCGCCGTGCCCAGCCGGCGTAGTAGAGCAGCGAACGACCGTTCTCGAGCTGGCGCAGCACCTCGGTGAGCCCGTGCTTGATCGCCTGGTATGAGCCGATCGCACGGCCGAATGTGAACCGCTCCTTGGCGTAGGCGACGCTCACGTCAAGCGCCGTCTCGACGCTGCCCAGCGACTCCGCGGCGAGCAGCGCCTGGGACAGGTACCAGGCCGCCGCCAGCGAGTCCTCGGACACGTCGAGCACCGTGGCCGGCGCGTCGGAGAGGGTGATGTGGGCCAACGAGCGGGTCGCGTCGTAGCGCTCGATCGGGTGGATCGTGACGCCCTTCGCACCCGCCTCGATCGCGACCCCGATCGGCTTGCCGTCGCGAACCGCGACACCCACCAATAGGTCGGCACCGGGCGCGTCGGGCACGAACGCGAGCTCGCCGTTGACCACGACCTGGCCGTCCTGCTCGCGGGCCTGTGGCGCGTCCTGGCGCTTGAGCCCGTGGCGTGGATCCACCGTCCACGAGGGGTGCAGGTCAGTCGGCGGGCTCACCGGCAGATAGGCGGCCCGGCGCTCGCCGCTGGCGAGCTCGGCCAGCATCGGGGCGCCCTCGCCGGCGTCGTTGAGGATCGCGCTCGCGGGCAGGTGACCGAGCAGGTTGATGGCCGCCAGCACGCGCCCGCACTCGCCCATCACCAGCATCGCGTCGAAGGCGTCGAGACCGGCGCCGCCGTGGGCCTCGTCGATCAGCAGCCCCGGCCAGCCGGCCTGCTTGGCCGTGTCCCACAGGTCGGGCAGCGCGGACTCATCGCCGTCCAGCGCCTCGCGGGCCGCTTCCAGGGTCTTGAAGCGCGACAGCGCCCCGCGGGCGGCCTCGCGCAGGAACTCCTGCTCGTCGGAAAGTGCGAGATTCATGCCGCCGCCCCTTCCTTGGAGCGCAGCTCCGAGAACGGGATGCCCTTGTCCAGCCGCGGCTCCGGCGGCAGGCCGAGAACCCGCTCCCCGACGGTGTTGCGCAGGATCTCCTCGCTGCCGCCGGCCGACTTCAGGCCGGGCAGGAACGAGATCATGTAGGCCCACTCGCTGGTCTCGCCGAGGGCGTCGGGGCCCTGCACGTCACTGATCAGGTCGCCGGCTTCGATTGCACCTTTGACGATCGTGATCTTCGCCAGGCCGGCCTCCGGACCGGGGATCTGGCCTTTCTGCAGAGCCGTCAGCGTGCGGTAGCCGGTGAAGCGAACGGCCATCAGCTCGGCTGCGATGGCTCCCAGGCGGTGGCGTACCTCTGGGTCGAGGCGGGCCTCCGGGTCGGCCGCGAGGGCGGCCGCGAAGCGCGTCGAGCTGTAGCCCATGCCCTCGCCCCCGAGCCCGATCGTGGCGCGCTCGAACATCAGCGTTGTCAGGGCTGTGCCCCAGCCGTTGCCGACACCGCCCACGACGGCGCCCTCGTCGAGCGACACGTCGTCGAAGAAGACCTCGTTGAACTCGGCCTCACCGGAGATCTGGCGCAGGCCGCGGACGGTCACGCCCTCGGCGTCGATCGGCACGATGAACATCGTCAGACCCTTGTGCTTGGGCACATCGGGGTCGGTGCGGGCGAGCAGCAGCCCGAAGGAGGCGAACTGCGCGTTGGTCGTCCACACCTTCTGCCCCGACAGCCGCCAGCTGCCGTCATCCTGCTGGCGCGCGCGCGCTTGCACTGCCGCCAGGTCAGAGCCGGCCGCCGGCTCGGAGAACAGCTGGCACCACACCTCGTCGCCGTGGAGCATGGGGCCGAGGTAGCGCGACTTCTGCTCCTCGGTGCCGTGGGCGATGATCGTCGGGCCGAGCATCCCGATCCCGATCGCGTCGAGGATCCCGGGGACTTTGGCGCGTCCGATCTCCTGGTTGCAGATCACCGACTCGATCGGGCCGAGGCCCTGGCCGCCGTACTCCTTCGGCCATGTCACCCCTGCCAGCCCGCCCTCGGCGAGCTTGCCCTGCCATGTCCGGCGGGCGGCGATGTAGCCGGCTTCCTCGCGCTCGCCCTCGGCTGCCCGCGTCTGTACGGCGGGGGCTTCCGAGGCATGCTCTTGCAACCAGCTGCGCACCTGGGCGCGGTACGCGGCCTGCTCGGGTGTGTCGTCCAGGTCCACGGCTCTCTCCTTACGCTGATTGACCAGTCAATCTGGCCGCGGAACACGGTACTCCACCGGGCTGCGATCCGTCGCATGGCCGGACGACGATCCACTTGTCCCCTCGTGCGCGGAGCCGCGCCTCGCTCCGCCCCGCGCAACAACGGAGGCTGAGTCGGGTTTTGGCTGGCGTGGGTCTGGGGGGCCCGGCTGATGCCTTCCAGGCGCCGGAGTGCTGTCGTCAGCGAAAAGGGAGGTCTCCGATGAGGCGGGTGTACGGCACGGGCGTCATGTTGCTTGGTGCGCTCATGGTGATGGCGGCGTTGGCGGCGGACGCACAGGCCACCGAGCTCTGCCTACCGAAGAAGGCGGGCGGCGCGGTCTTGACGCCGAAGCACGGCAAGTGCAAGAAGGGGTTCAGCCTGACGAGGTTGGGGCTCGAGGGCAAGGAAGGCAACGCGGGTCCGGAAGGCAGACCCGGAGCCGAAGGCAAGGAA
>Ga0335083_10001555_pt1 | contig 31399 bp, 24 predicted proteins | sample Lox_Sample_42_FD_206716 | JGI IMG/M metagenome (GOLD analysis project Ga0335083, IMG submission 206716) | Soil microbial communities from Loxahatchee National Wildlife Refuge, Florida, United States - Lox_Sample_4.2 | ecosystem: Environmental > Terrestrial > Soil > Wetlands | place: USA...
CACCGGCTGTCACGTTGTCACACCGGATCAGCCATTCAGGCCGCTCTACCCCGGGCCGCCGTTTCCCCCCGACTTCAAGGACATCGCAAACCGGCCCAACGTCACTGCGGCTGCTTTGCAGCGCCATCTGGACACTCTGCCGGCAGTCCCGGAGAATTCACATATGCCCAATTTGTTGCTATCGAGCGACGAGCTGCGTGACGTCGTCGCGTTCATCATCTCGCTGCGCGACAAGCCGGTAAATCCCCGGCAATAAATCGCGATTCGCACAATACGGCGGCGCAAGCGCTAATGCTTGCGAACGCGCCCTTAAACCTTGTGCATGAGGCGGCGGCACCGCTCGAAGTCGTGCCGGGAACGCCGCAAAGTGACCTGAGGCACGGCCCATCTGGCTCGATCGAGGAAGTATTCATCCAGTGCTAGCGCGAGCTTGCGCCAAAAGCCGATCGATTTTTGCCCGCTTCTGGAAGCGCGTGGAGTTGTCTCTAGAGGAATGACGCTCATTGAGGTCTCTCCTTGTTCCATTTCGCTCTCGTCTATGTATCGCAAGTCCATATGAAATCGAGAGGAAACGCCGCGCTTTCGCATAAAGCCGGCATAGTGATTGCGGTCCTTGTGGCGTTTGCGCCATAACATGCCAAAAAATGCCGGCTCCGCTTGCCTTTGCCCACAAGCGCGTCCATCGTTGAATACAGGGGGGTGGCCATGCGTGCTATCTTATGCACGGCGTCTGCGATCGTGTTGTGCATCGCAGGCGGCGCGCTCGCAGCACCTGCTGAGAAATCGGCCGGCAATGAGAAACCCGTCGTCAAAAAGGCTCCGAAAGCGAGCGCAGGCAAAACGAAAACTGACAAAAATCAATACTGGCTTTTGAACCCGGTCCCGCCCGATCAGATGCGCAGTTTCAGCACCGATCGACCGACCAAATCAAACGTGCCGTACACCGTCGATGCCGGCCACTTTCAATACGAAACCGATCTGGTCAATTTTACCCATCAAGTCTCCGGATCGACGCATACTGATACACTCTTGGTGCCCAATCCGACCTTCAAAGTTGGCGTGACCAATAACGCGGACCTTGAGGTCAACGTGCCGTTCGCCGGCGTTCACACCTATGACACAACGACAGCAACGTCGGGCACGCTCTGGGGCATTGGCGACACGTTTCTGCGTTCGAAAATCAACCTGTGGGGAAACGACGGCGGCGACACCGCTGCGGCGATAATTCCGTATATCAAAGCCCCTTCGGCACCAATTGGCATCGGCAACGGCGCGACCGAAGGCGGCCTAATTGGCCCGGCGGCATTCAGCTTGCCCAACAGCTTTACGCTTTTGTTGGTACCCGAGGTCGATGTCTTCAAGGACAGCCTCAATGCCGGTTATCACGCAAACTACGTCTTTGACGTGAATCTCAGCCGCGAGGTGATCAAGAACGTGACTGCCTACGCGGAACTCTGGTCAGATTACAATGCTGACCCTGCTGCAAAGGCCACGCTGGTGAGCTTCGATACCGCGATAGCGTGGGTTTTCCTCCCCAACGTACAAATCGACGTCGGTGTGAATATTGGCCTTACCAGTTCAACCCCTGCGTTCCAGGTCTATACCGGCCTCTCGCAACGATTTTGATTGGCCGAGCCGGCCGGTGACCGAACGTCTGTGACAAATCCATCCGGCTGCGCACCAAAGCCGCAGGGTAGCGCTCCTGCCTGGCACGTGGCTGCCAGTCCGGCACGACCTTTATAGGATTCATATACATTTCGGCTTTCACCTCGCTCGAATTCCTATGCAAACAGTGACAGGTAGTCACGCATATTGGAGCAGCTGACCGCACACGAATGACAGGGCCATCTCAAACGCGGACTTGATGCACATCAAGGCCACGTGCTCCCATTTTACGTCTGCTGGCCATAAAGGCTTTGATTACGTGGAGCTTTCCCATGATGGACGTCGTCATGTTGGCGATTGGCGCGGTCCTGTTCGCGCTGTCGATCGCTTACGTCTACGCCTGCGACCTGCTCTGAGAGAAACGTCATGATCTTCGACTACTCGCTCGCGGGCGTCGTGACTGCGGCACTGCTGGTTTACCTCATCTACGCCCTTCTTAAACCCGAGCATTTCTGAAGGAATAACGGCTATGACCCTCGTCGGCTGGGTCCAGATTCTGTTGTACTGCGCAATCATCGTCGCGATCACGCCGCTGCTCGGCGCCTACATGACCGCCGTTTTCAATGGCGAGCGCTCGCTTCTTTCGCCGATCATGCGGCCGGTTGAGCACGCGATCTATGGAATCGCAGGCGTCGACGAGCGACACGAGCAGCACGCTGTCACCTACACAATCGCCATGTTGCTGTTCCACGTCGGCGGCCTTCTTGTTCTCTACGTTCTGATGCGCCTCCAGGCAGCGCTGCCGTTCAATCCGGCGGAACAGTCCGCGGTTGCTCCGGACCTTTCGTTCAATACGGCAGTCAGCTTCATCACCAACACCAACTGGCAGAACTACGGCGGCGAAAGCACGATGTCCTATCTCGTGCAAATGCTCGGCCTGACACATCAGAACTTCCTTTCGGCCGCAACCGGCATCGCGCTTGCGATCGCGCTCATTCGCGGTTTCGCACGGCATTCGGTCCGCACCGTCGGGAATTTCTGGGTCGATGTCACCCGCACAACGCTCTACATCCTTGTCCCGATCTGCGTGCCCTATGCGCTGTTTTTGGTGTGGCAGGGCATACCGCAAACGCTCGGCGCCTATGTCGACGCGACGACGCTTGAAGGTGCCAAGCAAACAATCGCGGTCGGCCCGGTCGCCTCGCAGATCGCGATCAAAATGCTCGGCACCAACGGCGGTGGCTTCTTCAACGCCAACGCCTCCCATCCGTTCGAAAACCCGACCGCATTGTCGAACTACGTGCAGATGATCTCGATCTTCGCGATCGGCGCGGCGCTCACCAATGTGTTCGGCCGCATGGTCGGCAATCAGCGCCAGGGATGGGCCGTACTTGCCGTCATGGGAATTCTTTTCGTCGGCGGGGTGCTCGCCTGCTATGCCGCCGAAGCCCACGGCAACGACGCACTGAACGCGCTTGGTCTCACCGGCGGTAACATGGAGGGCAAAGAAGTCCGTTTTGGCATCGTCGGCTCGGCTTTGTTTGCCATCATAACCACCGCCGCCTCCTGCGGCGCGGTAAATGCCATGCACGATTCGTTCACCGCACTCGGCGGCATGATTCCGCTCATCAACATCGAACTCGGCGAGATCATTGTCGGCGGCGTCGGATCCGGCATGTACGGCATGCTGCTGTTCGTCATCATCGCGATCTTTGTCGCTGGCCTGATGGTGGGCCGCACGCCCGAATATGTCGGCAAGAAGATCGAAGCGAAGGAAGTCAAGATGGCGATGCTCGCCATCCTGGTCCTGCCGCTGATGTTTCTCGGTTGGACCGCCATCGCAATGGAAGTGCCGTCGGCGGTCGCCGCCATGAACAATCCGGGGCCGCACGGCTTCACCGAAGTGCTGTACGCTTATACGTCGCAGGATGGGAATAATGGCTCTGCGTTCGCCGGGCTAAGCGGCAATACATTGTTCTACAATCTGTCGGGCGCTGTGGCGATGTTCGTCGGCCGCTTCTGGATGATCATCCCGACCATGGCGATCGCCGGCTCGCTCGCCGCCAAAAAGTCGGTGCCTGCCTCTGCAGGCACGTTCCCGACCACGGGCGGGCTGTTTGTCGGCCTGGTCGTCGGCGTCATCCTTATCGTCGGCGGCCTTACCTTCTTCCCCGCGCTGGCGCTCGGGCCGATCGTCGAGCAGCTGGCGATCAACGCCGGCACTCTTTTCTCGGCCAATTAATCCGGAGCGACCGTTATGGAAACGTCGACTTTGCGCAAGAGCGTGCCGGTATCGGCGCTGTTCGATCCAAAGATCGTCATCCCGGCGATCGGCTCCGCCTTCGTCAAGCTCAATCCGCGGACGCTGATGAAGAATCCGGTCATGTTCGTGCTCGAGATCGTCACTGCGCTGACGACGGTGATCTTGATTCGCGATCTGGCGACCGACAGCGGCCATATCGGTTTTGAGTTTCAGATCATTCTGTGGCTGTGGTTTACCGTGCTGTTCGCCAATTTCGCGGAGGCCGTCGCCGAAGGTCGGGGCAAAGCGCAAGCCGACACGCTTCGCCGTCAGCGCACCGAGACCCAAGCCAAACTCATCACCGGTGGGGGCGACCAGCAGAACTATCGGCTCATCCCAAGCACCGACCTCAAGATCGGAGATCTGGTCTTGGTCGAGGCCGGAGACCTGATCCCTTCCGACGGTGAGGTGATCGAAGGCATGGCCTCGGTCAACGAGGCGGCAATCACCGGCGAATCGGCGCCGGTCATACGTGAGTCGGGCGGCGACCGCTCCGCTGTCACCGGCGGCACCCAGGTGCTGTCCGACTGGATTCGCGTGCGTATCACCGCCGCAGCAGGCTCGACCTTCCTCGATCGCATGATCCGGCTGGTCGAAGGCGCCGCACGGCAGAAGACGCCGAACGAGATTGCGCTCAACATCTTGCTCATCGGCCTGACCATCATCTTTGTTTTCGCCACCGCCACAATCCCCAGCTACGTGGCCTATGCGGGCGGCTCGATCTCGGTCGTGATTTTGGTCGCATTGTTTGTAACGCTGATCCCGACCACGATCGGTGCGCTATTGTCGGCCATCGGCATTGCCGGCATGGATCGCCTGGTACGGTTCAATGTGCTCGCCATGTCCGGCCGCGCGGTCGAGGCGGCCGGCGACGTTGACACCTTGCTTCTGGACAAGACCGGCACCATCACGCTCGGCAACCGGCAGGCGACCGAGTTCAAGCCGGTGCGCGGCGTGAGCGAACAGGAACTGGCCGACGCTGCGCAATTGGCGTCGCTTGCCGACGAGACGCCCGAAGGCCGTTCTATCGTCGTCCTGGCAAAAGAAAAATATGGCATTCGCGGCCGCGAACTTGCCGACCTGCACGCCACCTTCATTCCGTTCAGCGCGCAGACGCGCATGAGCGGCGTCGAAGTCGGCGCCTCCTGGGTACGCAAGGGCGCCGTCGAGTCGATTTTGAACCACCTCAACACTTCGCCGGCCTTCGTCGGCGCCGGCGGCGCAGTGCAGGCGCTGCGGCCAATGCTCAGCACGGAGACCGCGCGCGAAGTTCAGGCGATTGCCGACGCCATTGCGAAATCGGGCGGCACGCCGCTCGCGGTAGCGAAGGACAATCAGCTGCTCGGGGTCATTCAGCTCAAGGACATCGTCAAGGGCGGTATCCGCGAGCGCTTCGCCGAGCTGCGTCGCATGGGCATCCGCACCGTCATGATCACCGGCGATAATCCCATGACCGCGGCCGCGATTGCGGCCGAGGCCGGCGTTGACGACTTCCTCGCTCAAGCCACGCCCGAGGACAAGCTGCGGCTGATCCGCGACGAGCAGTCAAAAGGCAAGCTCGTCGCCATGTGCGGCGATGGCACCAACGACGCGCCGGCGCTGGCCCAGGCCGATGTCGGCGTGGCGATGAATACCGGCACGCAGGCGGCCCGCGAAGCGGGAAACATGGTCGATCTCGACTCCAATCCGACCAAGCTGATCGAAATCGTCGAGATCGGCAAACAGCTGCTGATGACGCGCGGCGCGTTGACTACATTCTCGATCGCCAACGACGTGGCGAAGTATTTCGCCATCATCCCGGCGATGTTCGTTGCCTTTTATCCGCAGTTGCAGACCTTAAACGTCATGGGGCTGGCGACGCCACAGAGCGCCATCCTTTCGGCGATCATCTTCAACGCGCTCATTATCATTGCGCTTATTCCGTTGTCGCTCAAAGGCGTGCGGTATCGCCCGATCGGAGCGGCGGCGCTGCTGCGCCGTAACCTTTGGATCTACGGCTTCGGCGGCGTGCTCATTCCATTTGTCGGCATCAAGGCCATCGACCTTCTGGTCACGGCCTTGCATCTCGCCTGAGGAGATGACCAGATGTTACGCGAAATCCGTCCGGCGATCGTCGTCCTCATCGCCTTAACGCTCATCACCGGCCTGGTTTATCCGCTGGCGATGACAGGCATCGCCCAAATTCTGTTTCCGAACCAGGCGCAAGGCGGTCTGATCGAACGTGACGGCCATGTCGTCGGCTCCGCGCTCATTGGGCAGAATTTCACCAGCGACAAATACTTCCACGGCCGGCCTTCAGCGACCACGGCCGCCGACCCTGACGATCCGGCCAAGACCGTGCCGGCTCCCTATAACGCTGCCAATTCCGGCGGCTCGAATCTCGGACCATCCAACAAGGCGCTGATCGACCGCGTGCAGGCGGACCTCGATAAATTGAGGAAAGAGAATCCTTCCGCCGCGGTCCCGGCGGACCTGGTCACGACTTCGGCCAGCGGACTCGATCCCAATATCTCGGTAGCAGCCGCTTACTTCCAGGTTCCCCGAGTTGCCAAAGCGCGCAACTTGGCGGAAAATCAAGTCCGCAAGCTCGTCGGCGATCACGTCGAAGATCGGTTTCTCGGGCTTTTGGGCGAGCCGCGCGTCAACGTTCTGCTGCTCAATCTCGCGCTCGACCGCTTACGCGCCGGCTAGGCGGCAGCCCGGCCAGACGTCGGGACATTAAATGGTGACCGCGGAGCAACGGCGGGATTCCGAACACCGGCCTTCGCCGGAAGCCTTGCTTGCGGCGGCACGCCGTGAAGAAAGCCGGGTTGGCAAGCTCAGAATCTTTGTCGGCGCGGCTCCGGGCGTCGGCAAGACATACGAGATGCTGCAACAGGCCCATGCCCGCAGAAAAGATGGCTACGATATCGTTGTCGGTATCGTCGAAACCCACGGCCGCAGGGAGACCGAGGCGCTTCTGGAAGGTCTCGAAGTCGTTCCACGCCGACGCGTCGAATACAAAGGCCAATCCCTTGAAGAGATGGATCTCGACGCCATCATCGCCCGACGGCCGCAGATCGTCCTGGTTGACGAACTCGCGCACACCAATGCCGAAGGCAGCCGCCATCCAAAGCGCTATCTCGACGTCGAAGAGTTGATGGGACGCGGCATCGACGTCTACACGACAGTCAACATTCAGCACATCGAAAGCCTCAACGACGTCGTTGCGCAGATCACGCATGTACGCGTACGCGAGACCGTGCCCGACGCCATATTCGACCGCGCCGACGCTGTCGAACTGGTCGATCTGACGCCCGACGATCTGATCCAGCGGCTCCGGGAGGGTAAGGTCTACGTTCCCCGACAGGCGGAGCGCGCGCTCGAGCATTTCTTTTCTCCGGCGAATCTGACCGCGCTGCGCGAGCTTGCGTTGCGCCGCACTGCCGACCGGGTGGATGAGCAGCTGCTGACGGAAATGCAGGCCCGCGCCATCCAGGGGCCGTGGGCCGCGGGTGAACGCATCCTTGTTTGCGTCAGCGACGACCCGCGCAGCGCCGGTCTTGTGCGCTACGCCAAACGCCTCGCCGACCGACTGCACGGCCCGTGGGTCGCGCTTTACGTCGAGGGCCGGCGCAGCCTGCAGCTATCGGAAGAAGAGCGCGACCGCATCGCCGACACGCTACGCCTTGCCGAGGCGCTCGGCGGCGAAGCGATCACGCTGCCGGCCAGCGATCGCCAGATCGCAGGCGACGTGATCGGCTACGCGCAAGCCAACAACGTGACGCAAATCGTCATCGGCAAGTCGGCGCGTACGCGTTGGTTCGAAATCGTACATGGTTCGGTGGTCCACGACCTCGTCCGCCGTTCCGGCAACATCAGCGTCCACGTTATCGCCGGCGATACCATTGCGGGCGAACCGATCCAAAAGAAATCCGTGCGCTCCGCCGAACGCGACGAGCCGGCCGACCCGCAGCCCTATTTCCTCGCGCTATTGGCGGTGGCTTTGGCGCTCGGCTGTGCCGCGCTCATACAGCCGTGGTTCGGCGTTGAGAATGTCGATCTGGTTTTTCTGACGGGGGTAGTTGGAGTCGCCGTTCGCCTCGGCCTCGGGCCGTCGCTGCTGGCGAGCGTAGCGTCGTCGCTGTGCTACAATTTTTTCTTCCTGCCGCCGATCTACACCTTCACCATCGCCGATCCAACCAACATTGCGGCGTTAATCTTCTTTACGCTGGTCGCAGTCATTGTCTCTACCGTTGCCGCGCGCGGCCGCACCCAGGCCGTGGCGGCGATGGATCGGGCACGTTCGACAGAGTCGCTCTATTCGTTTAGCCGCAAACTTGCCGGTGCCGGAACACTCGACGATGTCCTTTGGGCCACCGCGTATCAGACCGCACTGATGCTGAAAGTCCGCGTCGTGTTGCTGTTGCCCGAGCATGGCTCGATCGCAGTCAAGGCCGGGTATCCGCCCGAAGACATCCTCGATGACGCCGACCTCGCCGCCGCGAAATGGGCGTGGGAGAACGATCATGCCGCCGGCCGCGGCTCCGACACGCTTCCCGGCGCCAAGCGTTTGTTTCTGCCGATGCACACCGGTCGCGGCGCCGTTGGCGTCATGGGAATCGACAGTGACAAGCCGGGCCCACTCCTGACACCCGACCAGCGGCGGCTATTGGATGCGCTGGGCGACCAGGGCGCGCTCGCGATTGAGCGCGTACGGCTGGTCGAGGAGATGGTCCGGGTCGAGCGCACGGCTGAAACCGAGCGGTTGCGTTCGGCGCTGCTCACTTCAATTTCGCATGATCTGAAAACTCCGCTGGCGGCCGTGCTGGGCGCGGCGAGCGCGTTGCGCGACCTTGGCAAAAAGCTCGGCGAAGCCGAACGCACGGACCTGTTGGCGACCATCATCGACGAATCCGAGCGGCTCAACCGCTTCATCGCCAACCTGCTCGACATGACCAAGCTCGAATCCGGCGCCATCTCCCCGAACATAGCCTTGCATGATCTCGGCGAGATCGTCGGCAGCGCATTGCGCCGTGCCAGCCGCATCCTGTCGCGCCATAAGGTGGAGCTTGAATTGGCGGCGGATTTGCCGATGCTCGAGCTTGACGCGGTGCTGTTCGAACAGGTGCTGTTCAACCTCCTGGACAATGCCGCGAAATACGCGCCTGCGGAGACGACGATCCACATTCAGAGTTGGCGCAGTGGCGATTCGGTTTCCCTGCGCGTTCTGGACGAAGGCAGCGGCATTTCCTCAACCGATCTTGATCACATATTCGATAAATTCTACCGCGCGCAGAAGACCGACCAGGTGCGCGCTGGCACTGGCCTCGGCCTTGCGATCTCTCGCGGTTTCGTCGAAGCGATGCACGGTACGATTGTTGCTGCGAACCGTACCGACCGGAGCGGGGCTGCGTTCACGATCAATCTGCCGATACCGCGGGCGCGGGAGCGCCTTGAGTCTGCCGCATGAGCGCCACTCCGGTTCGCGTATTGGTGATCGATGACGAGCCGCCGATCCGCAAGCTTCTGCGCATGGGCCTGACTGCTCAAGGCTATCAGATCCTGGAGGCGCCCAACGGCAAGACCGCGCTGGAGCTCCTCGTCAAAGAGGCGCCGGATTTGATCATCCTCGACCTCGGCCTGCCCGATGCGCATGGGCATGAGCTGCTGCAAACCATCCGCGCGCGCAATGAGAGCGTTCCAATCGTCATTTTGTCGAGCCGCGGCGACGAAGCCGGAAAAGTCCAGGCCCTCGACCTCGGCGCCGACGACTACGTGACCAAACCGTTTGGCATGGACGAACTGCTTGCCCGGATGCGCGCGGCGCTGCGTCACCAATTGCAGACCCATGGTGAGCGGCCGGTGTTTCGCGTCGGCGATCTTTCGGTCGATCTCGTCCGCCGTATCGTCAAGGTCGGTGAACGGGAGGTCAAGCTTTCGCCGAAGGAATACGATCTCCTGCGCGTGCTGGTTCAACATGCGGGCAAGGTGCTCACGCACAAATTTCTGCTCGGCCAGCTGTGGGACGATTTGACCGACGCCCAATACCTTCGGGTCTATGTTCGCCAGCTGCGGCAAAAAATCGAAGCCGATCCGGAGCAGCCGCGTTATGTTCTCACCGAAACGGGCGTCGGGTATCGTTTGCGCGCACCCGACTGAACTTCCCGATTTCAGTTTTTGCGCACGATGTGATCTTGTGTGGCCTGATCGACGATGAATGTTTCGGATTTTCTCGTTGCCGGCAATATTTCGGCGGATGTTGTCGCCTTGGACAAACAGAGGCTGCTGATCGATCTGGCGCAGCGCGCCGGGCCAGTCGTCGATGTTCCGGCGAAGCGCATTCTGTTCGAATTGCGTAAGCGCGAGGAACTCGGATCAACCGGCGTCGGAGGCGGCGTCGCCATACCTCATGCGCGATTTCATCAGCTCAGCAAACCCTTGGGGGTGCTGTTGCGCTTGAGAAAAGCTGTCGATTTCGATGCAGTCGACGGCAAACCGGTCGACACCGTATTCCTGCTGCTGTTGCCGGAACGGTCGGATGGCGGTCAGCTCGGCGCACTCGCCTGCATCGCCCGCAAGCTCAGGGACCCGCCGACCATCGCAGCGGTGCGAGCGGCACGTGACGGTTCACAAATTTACCGCGCGCTCGCAGCAGGTTAAGGGGATCAATAGCCGCCCGCCCAATGTCTCCTTGCAGCACATTGCGGCCTCAAGTCGGACATCGCAAGGCGTCGGTCACTGGAGATCGGTGTGCTCCTGCCGAGCCACCTAGGTATGGCCGCCGAGGCACCCAGGTGTGGCCGCGCTTGCCGTTCCAGAAGGCGAGCATGTCGGCGCTTATTTCTTCGGGGGCGGCCATGCGTGTCCCACCGGCAGAGATACGACGCGAACGAGCCCAGCCCCTCTATCGATAGCCGCGTAGTAAGCTAGATTATGGTCGATGCTGAACAGCCAGTCTAACCTTCAATGCGCACACTTAGGCGGGCTGGGACAGGGCCTACGGGAGGAGACTCGATGAACACAGTCAAAGACGCTCTGGCCCAGAAAAGTGGCGTCCTGATCCATGTTCGTTCCGGCGACATGGTCGTCGAAGCCTTGCGCCAGATGCGTGACAACCGGGTTCGGTCGGTACTGGTCATCGACCACGACGTCCTGGTCGGTATCGTGACCCAAGGTGACTGCGCCATAAAAGTGCTGCTGCCCGGGCTCGATGCGAAGCAGACTCCAGTGAGCCAAGTGATGACGGGCGACCCGGTGACGGTCAAGCCGGACGACCAACTGGAAGGATGCATGGCAATGATGGCTGCGCGCGGCTTTCGCCACCTGCCAGTGCTCGACGCGGGCAAGGTCGTGGGCGTGATCTCGATTGGAGACGTCGTCAAGGACATCATCCGAAATTTGGAGCACAACGTAGGCGACCTGATGGGCTACATCATGACGGACGGCCCCGGGGGCTGACAGATGAATCGCGGTGCCGTCGCCGGCGTTGCTGCAGATGTCCGTTCCGGGTCAAACGCACGGTTTGGGCTTCACTCGTGCAACGCCGGTTGTACGCCACTCAGCGACGCCTTCTGTCATGCCGTTGTTCGAAGTGGACTCAAAAGCAGACATTGCATGACGCGATCCGCATGTCGGCTTTGCATTATTTGCCAGTGACGCGAAGTAGCGACGACCAGCATTGACCAGCTATCTGCGGCGCGCCGCAGCTAGGGTCTCCGAAGGCAATTCGTTGAAGGCTTCTCGGTAGTATCGGGCAAAATGGCCGGTGTTGTGAAATCCACACGCCAAACTGACGGCGACGACTGACACCCCCGCACCGGGCGCCTGTAGCTGGCGCCTTGCGTGTTCGAGACGCACCCGCTGTAGAAATGCCATAGGCGTGTAGCCGCGAACTTTTCTGAAGGTGAGAAACATGTTGCGCGCACCCACACCCGTTTCGTGCACCAACTCCTCGATAGTGATGGGGCGGTTCCAGTTGGCTTCAATATATTCTTCCACCCGCCACACTTGCCAAGGCGCTGCACTTGGCGCGCGGCCAATAAGTAGATGACTCAAATCGTGTAGGTTAGCCCTCAAAAATGACACGATCAGCAGTTGCTCGAACTCTGCGAGTTGCGCGCTTGTTGTATTTACATCTTCGCGGTCAAGCTCGCCGACAAAGAAATCCATCAAGCGTCGCAACTGCAACTGTTCGGGGCTGCGGGATGCTGGACCTGCTGCAAATTCTATGCTCCGCTTGACAGGCGCGCCGGTGATTGCAGCCAACTTTGAACGCAGTACAGCCTGTGGAATTCGTACGAACAGTTGTGAAAAATTTCCACTAAAGTGGCAACGGAATTCCGTTTCTGACGGCAAAATAGCGGCGTTGTCCATGTCCACCTCAAATTGTGAACGGCCGATCGCAATCTGACTTCGGCCAGAGAGCACGTATTGCTGCCGGACCAAATCGTTTCCACAAAACGAACCTTTGGTCGAAGCCGATAATGACCCGTAACTCAGATCGAGATTCTTGAGAGCTAAGTAGCTCGCAACTCCACGAAATATCTCCCCGCGTCGGTCCAGATCGCAGTCTCTCATGCCGTAACGGCTAACCAGAACGTCGCGCGTTACGTCACGGTTGTCCGTATCCAGAACTCGAAACTTGTTCAGCTTGGGTAGTCGCTGAATTTCCCTCATCGTGAAAGCCGCCTCGTGTTCTTGCCGCCGCCGGGCGCGAATTACGCGCATTGCGTTCTATGAGCGAGTCCGCATTTTTTGAGTTTCGAATTCATGAGTTTGGTAGCGATGCATTCCAGGGATAAATAGAATTTTGATATGCATCCGGCAAAAATTTCTCGGATTGAATATTCGGCCGGGGCTTTTCAAAAGGGCGTTGCGGGCAGATTTGGGTCGTTACCCGGTGAACCAACGGATACTCATGTTAGACAATGATTCGCCGATTTCATTTTTGCTCACCAAGACCAAAAATCACAGCAACGAATGGATTGTTGAGACACCAAGCCAACGCCCAAAGGGACCGTATTTTACGCCAGCGGTCGCTTTGCAAGTAGCAACCCTCGAAGTGTTGTCAGCCCGAATATGTTTGTCCGCGACAGTTACGATTGTCTCCGTCTATGTCGGCTGATGGACAAAGTTGATGGCTTGGAGCGCTGTACTGCATGCCAAGGCTCCTGGCCGGCAACCGTCGGTTTAGTGGCGCCGCGATGTCCACTGTGGGAAGCGCTTCGTGGTCGGTGGAACTAACGTTTGGTTCACAGTGCGTTAGATCGCCAAGCCTATCGGCAGAATCGAAGTCTGACATTGGTCACGTGCAACGTTTTCGGGCCTAGCACGCTGTGTCGGCTTTGCACCCAATTTCGACCGAGCCGCAAACGTCCGACCGGTCGCCGAAGTGCCAATAACCGAACTTATCGGCCTTTCGACTAAGTGCCGTCCCAAATGTCCAACAGAAGCCGAGCAGCGCGCCGGCCGTGAGAGCGTTCGACCTCTTGCTGCGTAAGTTCCGGGCGGATGCTCTTCGCCGTCTTGAGAGCTGCCCGGGCGAGTTCGGTGCGCCCCATCTTCGCTTGTGCCACGGCTTCGAGTATCGGCGGCAGATGAAGACGCGGATCGCGTCGGGCCGCCATACGCGCCTCTTCGAGTGCCTCCCCGGTGTGGTTTGTCCGTAGCAGAAATAATCCCAACGCCCAGCCCCAAAACGCCAACCGCCTGTCGCGGGGGCTGAGCTTAATCCCATGACGCATGTGGGCGATTCCTTCATCTAGATCACCCAACGTCGCAAGCGCCGCGCCAAGAGCCACTTCGGCCTGCGCGTTGCTCGGATCTATCTCAACAGCCTGTCGTAGGATTTCCGCTCCCCGCTTGGTGTGCCCGAGATCGGAGAGCGCACAACCTGCATAGCCCAAGACTTCGGTACTGCCGGCGTCGGTAGCAATCGCCGTTTCAGCTGCCTCCAGAGCCTCTTGAGCGAATCCCGCCGAATGTTCGACAAGGCCCGTGCTCAGCGCGAGCGCTGAGACAAGGGCTAGGTACCCGCGCGCGACTGCAAAGTTGCCGTCAATCTCAAGAGCGCGTCGTAGGAAATGCTGTGCCTCCAAAACAGCGCGCTCATTCCAACCCCCACCTCCAAGCGCGCCCACGGCCTGGTGGTAGCAGCCCCAGGCGTCGACATTCTCTGGGCGCTGGCGCCGGATCACGGCGATTTCCGCTCGAGTGAGCGCCGGCTCCAGTTCAATTATTATGCCGCGTGCAATGTCGTCCTGTAGCTCCAGCATCTTGGCCCGAGCAGCCTCAAACTTACCGGACCAGAGAACGCGACCTGTGTCGGCTTCTACAAGTTGGGTCGAAACGCGGACTTGGTCATCCGTGCCGCGTATGCTTCCCTCTACTACGTAACGGACCCCAAGTTGTTGGGCAATGACGGCCGTTGGCGTTTCGGGGTTGTGGAAAGCGAAGCACGATCCCCTGGAAATCAAGAAGAAGCCGGGTACCCGCGCGAGCAGCGCGATGATGTCTTCTGCCAATCCATTCGCCAGAAATCCGAGTCCTCTGTCTTCCGACAGAACGGTGAACGGTCGAACGGCAATCGACGGCCCCTCCGTTGATGCGGTGAGTTGCGGGCGCACGGAATCCCGCACCGCGCCGGCGGCGTTTGCACAGTCATCAGACTCGACCAGAACCTGAAATGCGCGCACCGGCCTTTCGATGTTTTTCAGCGAGAGGCCGCCAAGGTCGCGGAACTCCGCCTTCACTCGATTGATCACGGCATCGTGGGCGGTCGCGGAAATAACAATACCACCCGGCTCGGCAACCCCTTCAAGCCGGGCTGCAATGTTCACGCCGTCACCAAAAATGTCATCGTCTTCGATTATGACGTCGCCGACATTAATCCCGATGCGAAATTCAAGACGCTTGTCCGGCGGCACGGAGATATTGCGCTCCCGAAGGCCGCGCTGGACGTCCAAGGCGCAGCGGGTGGCGTCAACGACACTTGCAAACTCGATCAAAAGGCCATCACCGGTGGTTTTGACGACGCGCCCCCGGTACTCTGCAATTCTGGGATCGATTAGGTCACGCCTGTAGGTCATGAGCGCGTCAAGCGTGCCTTCCTCGTCGGCACCCATCAGCCGGCTGTAGCCCGCAACATCGGCTGCTAGGACGGCGGCCAACCGTCGTTCGACACGCGCCTCCGCCATAAGAAGCGTCCTGATTATTGTAATATGGCGCCGAGTTTAGGCTCCGAGCGTGGATGTGTCTATTGAGCCGAAAATGTTCGCTTAGGGTCAACCTCGACCGATCGCCGCAATTGGCAGCATGTCGTGTTAGCCCCCATGAGCCATCCGGCTTTGCGAACCGCGCTTATCGCGACAAGAGTAACGAAATAAGCCAAAGCGCGTCAGACATGAACTTTCTCCCTGACTAGTCGATCGCCGTCCAATTGTGCGGACAGCCTTCAGGCTACGACGCCACTGGCACTTGTGCTACGGCAAACCGGTCGACACCGTGTTCCTGCTGCTGTTGCCGGAACGGTCGGATGGCGGTCAGCTTGGCGCACTCCCCTGCATCGCCCGCAAACTCAGGGACCCGCCGACCATCGCAGCGGTGCGAGCGGCACGTGACGGTTCACAAATGTACCGTGCGCTGGCCGCTGACTGATCGGATTAGCCCCAATGCGGCGCCGCTATTGCCGAGCATGACACTGCGGCTCATAGTGCAATCAAAACCAGCCGGAAGGACGTGGCAAATGGCCGATGAACTTGTTTTCTACACGAATCCGAGGTCGCGCGGTCGCATCGTGCGCTGGATGCTCGAGGAAATCGGACAACCCTATCGCACCGAGGTGCTCGACTACGGCACCACCATGAAGGCGCCCGCCTATCTGGCGATCAACCCAATGGGCAAGGTGCCGGCGCTGCGCCACGGCGACGCTGTCGTGACCGAAGCAGCTGCCGTTTGCGCCTATCTTGCTGATGCATTCCCGCAGGCGAAACTGGCGCCTCCGTCAGGCGATCGCCAGCGAGCACCGTACTACCGATGGATGTTCTTCGCAGCCGGCCCGATTGAGGCGGCCGTCAGCAACAAAGCATTCGGATTTGTCGTCCCGCCCGAACGCGAAGGTAGCGTCGGATACGGGACCTTTGACCGCGTCATGAAAGTGCTGGAAGACGCCGTCTCGACCGGGAGCTATCTCGTCGGCGACAGCTTCACCGCAGCCGACGTCTATGTCGGTTCGCAGATCGGCTTCGGCCTGATGTTCGGGACCATGGAAAAACGCCCGGCGTTCACCAGCTATTGGCAGCGGGTCAGCAGCCGTCCCGCTTATGCGCGCGCAAGCGAACTCGACAATGCCCTGATGCCGGCGCAGAAAGCCGCAGGCTGATCGTCCTCGTTTTCAGCGCATCTGCATAAGCGGCTCGCCAACACGAATGCTTGCGCCTTCGCGGATGTGGTCGGACAGCGTGAAAGTGGCTGGGGCAAAGACGATAATGGTCGAGCCGTGCTCGAACCGCCCCAGTTCATCGCCTTTGCAGAACGATGCGTCGCAGGCAATGCGGTTGGGCCCGCGATGCCGGAGATTGAGCAGCACATCCAGAAAATTTAGACGAATGCTGGCGACCAGGATTGCGGCAACGGCGACCAGGGTGACGTGCTGCCCGCTCGCCGCCAGCTTGATCGGCATGACCGCCCGTTCGTTCTTGCAGAACAGCCGCTGGACGCGCTTGAGCGCGATCGGATTGACGTTCCAGGTGTCGCCGGAAATGTAGATCACCTGATCTACGCGCCCGTCATGCGGCGCGTGGAAGCGGTGATACATGCTCGAGGTCAGTCGCAGCGTGACGTAGCGGCCGTTGCGGTGCGCTTCGACGAGATCGGGGTCGCATAGCAGATCTTCAAGCCTGTAAGGAAAGCCCTTGGCCTGATACAGTTCGGTGCCGGCAATCGTGCCGCAGGCGCCGACGATGGCGTCGCATGGACTGACCAACACGTCCGGCCGCGGGTCGATCGGCCGCGCGCCTTGCTTTAATTCGCGGGTGAAGCAGTCGTGCATGCTGCGAAACTGGGCGTCTTTCGCTTCCCGTAAATCGAGGTCGGAAAACAGCCGCCAAACCCCGATCGAGAGGTCGCGGACAAGCGGTTGCTCGATGCGGCTGAACCAGCCGATGAATTGCGTTAGCAGCCGGCGCGGGATGCGATTCGTCAGGAGAAAATTGATATCCTCTTGTGCGAGGACACGCAGCATCTGCGCGCGAATCGTCATGGAGATGTCAACTCCGGCGGGTACACCGCGATTCGATGGCATTGGCCATGACGACATTGGCGCTTTACGGGGTCGGCGGAGCGGCGCTCGCCACCTCGCTGGTAACATTGCGGCGGCGCTTCGAGCTTTCGCAGGCCAAACATAAATCGCTCGCCGGTCATGCACGGATGGCGCGGCGGCTTGCGCGTTTCGTGCCGTTTTACGAATACGACGAGGCGCGATTCTTCTGCTCCGACGGAGCACCGGGAGACATCGTCGAGCGCCGCCGGGCCGGGTTCGCGCGGCTCTCCACTCTTTACAAGACGCGCTTTGCCGAAACGATCCGGCGCACCGCCGAGGCGGCCGAGAGCATCTCGGACCTGCAATTCACCGACGCCTACCGGGTGCCGTTCCAGTTCAGCCGCTACGTACGCGCCCACCTGCCCGCCGCCACCTTCATGCAATCGAGCCAAGGCGTGACCGTCACTGATCTCGACGGCAATCGCTTCGACGACGTCAGCGGTTCTTACGGCATAAACCTCCTCGGCTATGACTTCTACAAACGCTCGATCGAGCGCGGCGCTTCGCGGGTGCGCGAGCTTGGTCCGGTGCTCGGCCCCTATCATCCCCTGATCGTCGAGAACGTACAAATGCTCAAGGAGATCTCGGGTCTCGATGAGATCTCCTTTCATATGTCGGGCACCGAAGCCGTGATGCAGGCGGTTCGGCTGGCACGTTATCATACACGGCGATCGCACTTGGTGCGGTTCTGTGGCGCCTATCATGGCTGGTGGGGCGACGTGCAGCCTGGCATCGGCAACCCGCTGCCGGCGCACGAGACCTACACGCTTCGGGATCTGTCGGAAGAGACGCTGCGCGTCATCCGCACACGCCGCGATATCGCGTGTGTGCTGGTGAATCCCCTGCAGGCGCTGCATCCAAACGCTTCGGCCCCAAGCGATTCCGCGCTGCTCGACAGCGGCCGCCAGGCGCATTTTGACAAGGATGCCTACACGGCCTGGCTCAAAGCTTTGCGCACCGTTTGCACGGAGCGCAATATTGTCCTCATCTTCGACGAGGTGTTTGTCGGCTTTCGTCTCGCCAAGGGCGGTGCGCAGGACTATTTCGGCGTGCGTGCCGATCTCGTCACTTACGGCAAGACGCTGGGCGGCGGGTTGCCGATCGGCGTGGTCTGCGGCCGCAGCGAGCTGATGAAGCGGTTTCGCGACGACCGTCCCGCCGATATTTGCTTCGCCAGGGGCACCTTCAATTCGCACCCTTACGTCATGGGCGCCATGAACGAATTCTTGCATCACCTGCAGACGCCTGAGGGGCAGGCTCTCTACCACGATCTTGACGGTATCTGGAACGAGCGGGCGCAGCGGCTGAATGAGCGCCTGCGCGAAAAAGCGCTGCCGGTTGAGGTCGCCAATATGTCCTCGATCTGGACGGTCTGCTATACGCAGCCATCCCGCTACAACTGGATGCTGCAATATTATCTGCGCGCCGAAGGCTTGGCGTTGAGCTGGATTGGAACGGGACGCCTGATTTTCAGCCTTGACTACACCGCGGCCGACTTCGCAGCGGTTGCCGATCGCTTCGTCGCCGCGGCAACAGCGATGCAGCGGGATGGCTGGTGGTGGCGCAGTCCGACGCTGACAAATAAATCGATCAAGCGGGCGGTCCTCAAGGAGATGATCGCCCGCCGCTTGCTGCCCGCTCGCAAACATTAGAGGTGCGGTGCCACCGGCGCACCACGCTCACGTCAGGTGATGCGCCTCTTCGGCTTCTTCCTCTTCCCACTCCGCGACTTCGGCGCCGATGCCAGGATCAATCAATTCGCCTCGCAGGAGAGCCAGCGGTGCCTTGTGGTAAAGTTTAACGTCGTGAAACGGATCAGTGAGGATCTTGGTTGCCCAAACAAGGCCGGTTTGCACGTCTTTTACGAAGAACAATTGCACCGTCCGGAACAGAACCCCGCCGATGCCGATGGCGAGCCAGATTTCCGCCATATGGCGGATAAACTCGGCGGTGCCTGCAGCCGGCGTGAAAATGCCGAAGAAAGTCGGATCGAAATAAAGCGGCAGCGGCGATAGGGCCCAGATAGCCAGCAGCACCACTTTACGGCGCAGATTGTAGCCGACTTTAATCTCTTCCTTGTGCTCGTGACTGGCATGATTGACGACGTCATAGTCTTTGGGCTCGAAGAAAAAGTGCCCGGACTGCCGCGTCGTCATGGCGACCAGCCAACCCGCCAGCGCCGATATGGCGGGATCCTTGAAAATCATCACATACGAAAACAAAAAGCTGATGGCGCTGACGAGGTGAAGCGACTGATTAATCCGGCTGTGATGATAGTAGCGATGATCGTCCCAACGTTGGGTCCGCAGAGCGCTAAGAAAACTTTCCATCCGTCTCCCCCGTCACCAAGTCATCAGTTCTCGGTATGGCGATTCGATGAATCCCCTGTGACAGGCAGGAGAAGGTCGCTTTAACAATTGCCGACGACACATTTGTGATCAGGACGCGGCCGCATATTTCTCCGCGCCGCCATTCTTGGCGAAGCGAATGAGCGAGAAGTGCCCGAGTGGCGGCATGGCGCGGCGCTCAATGAGACTGACGCCCTTCGTTCGCGCCGCCCAGCGGGCGTAGCGTTGGAACGAGAATTCAGTCCGCCAGCCGAGCTTGCGCACCGCCGGCTGCAACAAATGTTCGATCGCCCGGCGCGGCCCCGCCTCGGCGCCAACGCGGCTGACCAGAATAATCTCGCCGCCGGGCTTCAAAACGCGGGCAAATTCATCGAGCGTGGCTTCCGGATTCGGCACTGTCGTGACCACATATTGCGCGACCACCGCGTCGAAGGAGTCGTCAGGAAAAGACAAATGCTCGGCATCCATCACCCAAAGCCCTTCGACGTTGCTCAATCCCAGCTCGGTCACGCGAACCTGCGCCTTGCGCAGCATCTGTTCGGAAATATCGACGCCGCAGAGGCGGCATTCGCGGGAGTAATGCGGCAACGATATGCCCGTCCCTACCCCAACCTCGAGAATACGGCCGCCGACGCGTTCAGCCGCCGCAATGGCGGCTTCGCGGCCACGCTCGAAAACCGCTCCGAACACCAGGTCGTAAACCGGTGCCCAGCGGTCGTACGCCTTGGTTACCGTATGTTTGTCCAGATCGGCGCGCATGAGATTGGTCATAAGGCAGTCCTTCTGTTGCAGCTGGCACGCAAAACATCGCTCCGCCCGGCGTTATCCCGGAGCGGTCTCGGTCATTGTCATCGCCGTTTCGAGCTCGTGAGTGCCGCCGGTGGCGACTTTCCGGACATGGCCAAGGAACTGGCGCGCGCTATTTTCCCAAGAGCATTCGAGGGCAAACTTGCGACAGACGTCGCGTGGAAGCGAAAGCGCTTCCATGCAAGCGTGAGCAAGATCTTCGTTTAAAACACCGATCGGGTTATCACCGACGACATCTTTCGGGCCGGTGACGGGAAAGGCGGCAACCGGGACGCCGCTCGCGAGCGCTTCCAGTTGCACGATACCGAAGGTGTCGGTGCGGCTTGGAAAGACAAATACATCTGCAGCTGCCAGATGTGCGGCCAGCGTGCCGTTCTCCAATGGGCCGAGGAATTTTGCTTCCGGGAAGCTTTGTTTGAGCTTCGCCTCCTGCGGACCGGAGCCGATGATCACCTTGGTGCCGGGGAGATCGAGGGAAAGGAATGCTTCAAGATTCTTTTCCACGGCGACCCGGCCTACGGTCATGAAGATCGGACGGGGAAAGTCGAGCGCAATGGCGCGGTCGGGACGGAAAAGATCGACATCCACGCCGCGGGTCCACATGCCGAGGTTAGCGAAACCTCGGCCACTGAGCTCGGTCATCAGCGAAGGCGTCGCCACCATGGTCACGGTCGCGCCTGAGTGGAACCATCGCAACGCCGCGTAGATCCAGCTTTCAGGAAGCGGAGATCGCGCCGAAATGTATTCTGGAAAGCGCGTGGTGTAGCTGGTGGTAAACGGGCGGCCGTTACGCCGGCAATAGGCACGGACCGCAAAGCCGATCGGTCCTTCGGTGGCAAGATGGATCGCGTCGGGTCTTGCAGCTTCGATGCGCTCTGCGATTCCTCGCCGGCTCGGTAATGCCAGCCGTAAGCCGGGATAAGTCGGCACCTGAAAGGAAGGGAAACCTTCCGGTGAAAGAAATTCGATCGTTACGCCGAGCTTGGCCGCCGCCCGCGCCAATGAGCCGAGGGTGCGGACCACACCATTGACCTGCGGGCGCCACGCATCGGTGGCCACAAGAACTCTCATTGGGTGCGCGGGAAAGTCCGCTCCCTCGTGTTGACGAATCGCGTGCGACAACCATTGCCATTTCATGTCTCAATCGTGTGACGGCGGCCCAATCTCCGCCTTCAAACGGCCTTGCTTCGTAACACTTCTGTTACATTGAAATGAGAGTTTGCCGTCGCGAATCGCGTGAGGTGTCATTGCCGGGAAGTTCATCGCCGCACGCTGAAATCAACGTGACGGGCATTATCGGGCGGACTATCACCTCCAAGCTCGGCCGCAGCACGATCAGCGCAGCAATCAGTCTGGCGATCCTCGCCGTGGCGGGGTTCACGCTTTATCAGCTGTTGCACGACGCCGATTTCGGCAAAGTCGCAGCCGCGCTCAAGTCGCAACCGATCGATCGGATCGTGATCGCCGGCGGGTTCGTTATCGCCGGCTATATCACGCTCACCTTCTACGATCTGTTCGCCCTTCGGACGATCGGGCGGCAAAAAGTCCCCTACTCCATTGCCGCGCTGGCGAGCTTCACCAGCTTCACCATCGGCCACAGTCTCGGCGCAGCGGTTGTGACCGGCGGCCTCATCAGGCTACGGATCTATTCGGTGTGGGGCTTGACCGCGGTCGACATTGCCAAGATTGCCTTCGTCACCGGGATGACCTTCTGGCTCGGCAATGCACTCCTTCTCGGCGGCGCGATGATGTACGCGCCCGAAGCGGCAACCATCGTCGATCATTTGCCATCATTGGTCAATCGGGCGATCGGTGTTTCGGGCCCCATTGTCATCGGCTGCTATCTGGTCTGGCTCGCACCGCGATCCCGCGCCGTCGGTCGCGCCGCCTGGCGGATTGTCTTGCCCAATCCACGCTTGACGCTGGTGCAGATCGGCATCGGAGCGCTGGACCTCGCCCTGGTGACATCGGCGATGTACACGCTGTTGCCGTCGGATCCTGTTGTCGCGTTCCCAACCGTATTGGTCGTGTTTCTGACCGCGACATTGCTTGGAACCGTGAGCCATGCGCCCGGGGGTCTCGGCGTGATTGAGGCGACCGTTCTCATTGGGCTTCCCCAATTTCAACGCGAGGAATTGCTGGCGGCGTTGCTGACATTCCGCGCGCTGTACTTCGTTCTCCCGCTCCTGCTCGCCACGCTGACGCTGGGTTTGCGGGAATTGTGGATGCTCGCGTGGCCAGCATCCACAGGCCGCGGCGACGCATAACGGCTCAACGGCCCCGAACCTTGTAACGCTTAAGTCCCCACGTTAAGGTTTTGTTACACAGAGTGGGGCTGCCTGTGACGGGCGGAGTTGGCGTTTCCGGGACACGAAAGCGCTCGCAATCCGTGCCGATGGGGCGGGTTGTGCGCGCGCACGCCGTTGCGTTGCTGTTTACGCTTCCGCTTATTGTCTTGGTGCCGCGCGAAGCCGCGGCCGAAACAATGGAATCGGCGCTCGCTAAAGCCTACGCCGGCAATCCGCAACTCAACGCACAGCGCGCTATCGTCCGACAGAATGACGAAGGCGTCTCACAGGCGCTTTCGGGATATCGGCCCACCCTCTCGGCGACCGCCTCGGTCGGAAGGCAATACACGAATATAACGGAAAGCTTTCCGGCAATTCCCGGCGCAGCCGGCGCCTTTGCGACTGGCTTCTCGTTCTCGGACAAAGGCTATACCAACCCGTGGTCTGCCGGACTTTTGGGCCAGCAGACGCTCTTCAACGGCCAGCGAAACGTCAACAATGTTCGCAAGGCCGAGAGCCAGGTTTCGGCGGCGCGCGAAACGTTGCGAATGATGGAAGAGTCTGTGCTGCTCGCGTCCGCGACCGCCTACATGGACATGTCGCGCGACAGCGCCAACCTCGAAGTGCAACAGACCAATATTCGCGTGCTGCAACGCACGCTTAAAGATACCCGCAATCGCTTTTCCGCCGGACAAGTGACGGCAACCGACGTCGCTCAAGCCGAAGCGCAGTTGGCGGCGGGCGAAGCGAACCTTCACGCCGCGGAATCGACGCTGATGACGACACGAGCCAACTACCGCCGCCTTATCGGCGTTGAGCCGTCCAATCTCGCTCCCGCCTCTCCGGTGGATCGGCTCTCGCCAACGAACCTGAACGCCGCAATTGCGGTCGGTTCGGCTGAGAATCCAACGGTGACCGCAGCGTTCTACGGCGTCGACGTCGCGCAACTGCAAGTCAAGATCGCCGAAGGCGCGCTCTGGCCAACGCTCGCTCTTCAGGGCAGCGTCCAGCAACAGTCCTATTCCAATATTCTGACACCGAATCTGTTTCTCGGAACGGTGATGCTCAATCTGACGGTTCCAATCTATCAAGGCGGCGCCGAGTACTCGGCGATTCGCCTCGATAAGGAAAACGTCGGTCAGCAGCGGCTGAACGTGGATCAAGTGCGCGACCAGACACGCGCCAACGTTGTTCAAGCTTGGGGCCAGCTGCAGGCGGCGAAGGCGCAGATCGAAGCCGCGCACCGGCAAAACGATGCAGCTGAGCGGGCGCTGGAAGGCGTTCGCAACGAAGCCCAGGCCGGACAGCGCACCACGCTCGACGTCCTCAACGCCGAGCAGGCGCTGGTCAACGCGCGCGTCAGCCTGATCGTTGCGCAACATGATCGCGTGGTCGCGTCCTTTAGTCTGTTGTCGGCCGTTGGGCGGCTTTCGGCCCAGGAGCTTCACCTGCCGGTCGCGATCTACGATCCGATGGTGCATTACCAGCAAGTCCGCGACGCATGGATCGGCTTGCGCATCCCCGACGGCCGCTAGCGCAGATCCGTTGCGCTTTCTGACGCGGCCCCTCAGCTTCCGAGGGCGACCTGATTTCCAGATTCCGAGGCTGGTAGCTGATGTAGTCCAAGCCACAATCTGCCAACCGCCTCTTCCGGGCTATCGCCCATTGCGGTTTGCTTGGGATCATCACTCTCTGCGGTCCAAATTGTCTTGATGACATACAAACGCGCAAAGCGATCGCCGCAAGCGTCGATCAAGTCGGACAGATTGGGGCAATAATAGCCCTGCCTGATATCCTGCAGCCGATTTTCCAGATCGTAGCGATGGAGAGTTACACCTTGCAGATGAGCGGCATCCGTCCATCCGGTATCGTTCTCCCGCGGGTAGAATTTATGCCCCGCGCGATAGGCGCCGATCGGAAAGCCGGCCAATTTCAGTTCGACGGCAAGCTTGCGGTTCATCAGACGCGCGCTCAATCCTCCAGCACGTAGGCGCCCGGCGCATCGCCAAGCGGCGGATAACCGGCTTGCGGCGCGCCCATCGCGGGCACCGTCGTCGGGCCGCCCGATCTTGCGTTGAGCCAGCCGACCCATTCCGGCCACCACGAACCTTCTTTGCTGGGCACTTCCATCATGAACCGTTCTGGATCGAGATAGCGATCATCGGTCCGTTTGGTGTTGACGCGAAAGCTTCGCACCTGGTGACCGGGTTCCGAGATGATGCCGGCATTATGGCCGCCGGTCGTCAGCAAATATGTGACGTCGGTCTCGGTCTGCAGATTGATCTTGTAAGTCGATCGCCACGGAGCGACGTGGTCGCGCTCGGTGCCGACGACAAAGATCGGCGCCCGGATATCGCTGACCGTCACCGGCTTATCGGCGACCAGCAGACGACCCTCCGCCAGGTCGTTATTGAGAAACAGCCGGCGCAGATATTGGGCATGCATGCGATAGGGCATTCGCGTCGTATCGGCATTCCAGGCCATCAGGTCCGTCATCGGTTGCCGTTCGCCGAGCAGGTAATCGTGGACCAAGCGCGACCAGACCAGGTCATTCGACCGCAACATCTGGAAGGCGCCGGCCATTTGCCGGCTGTCGAGAAACCCCTGCTCCCACATCATGTCTTCGAGGAAGGCAATCTGGCTCTCATCGATAAACAGCATCAATTCGCCAGCTTCGGTGAAGTCGGTCTGTGCAGCAAGCAGGGTGAGCGTTCCAATCCGCTCGTCGCCGTCACGAGCCATGGCCGCTGCCGCGATCGATAAAAGCGTACCACCCAGACAATAACCGACGGTATGCACCTTCTGATCGGGCACGACTGCATTGATGACATCGAGCGCACTCATCACCCCGAGCGATCGGTAGTCATCCAATCCCATATCCCGATCCTGCGGACCCGGGTTCTTCCAGGAAATCATGAAAACACTGAACCCTTGATCGGTGAGGTATTTGACCAACGAGTTATGGGGCGACAAATCGAGGATGTAATATTTCATGATCCAGGCGGGAACGATCAGGATAGGCTCCGGCCGCACCATGGCCGTCGTCGGCGCGTACTGGATCAGTTCGATCAGCCGATTGCGGTAGACGATCTTGCCCGGCGTTATTCCGAGATCGCGGCCGACGGCGAACTTCTCCGAGCCAACCGGCGGTTTGCCGCTGGCGGCGCGTTCCCCATCCTCCAGCAGATTTTGCCAGCCCCTGACCAGGTTAAGTCCGCCGGATGCAATGGTGCGTGAAAGCACTTCGGGGTTGGTCAGCAAATAGTTCGACGGCGCGAACATGTCGAGGATTTGACGGGCGGCAAACTCAACCATCTTCTCATGTTGTTGCGAAACACCGCGCACACCGGTGGTCGCGTTGTACCACCATTGCTGCTGCAGCAGAAAACCCTGGTAGATGAAATTTGAGGGCCATTTCTGCCAAGCGTCGCCGCTGAACCGATGATCTTGCGGCAGCGGTTCGATGCACTTGTCAGTCTTGGCGGCCTCGGCCGTGTATCGACCGGCGTAGTTGGCGAAACGCACTGCCTTGCGGATCGCCTTATCGACGAGTTGTGCGCGCTTGCCGGGCGCGTAGGTGAGATGGGTCAGCCAATCCGAATAGGCCTCCGCAAGCGAAGCGGGCGACATGCCGGCAGTGAAACGGGCGATCGCCGCATGCAGCGAGCGATCGGTAACGTCGGCGAGCGCCGTCACGCTGTAGGAATCATGGTCTTGTCCGCTCAAGCTCGCCCTGGCAGCCGCTGGCACGGCGGGCGGAGCGTTCGCAGCGACGGCACGCGGCAACGCTCCCGGCGTCAACACCGCGATTTTGCCCGATCCAACTTGCGTTGTGGCCATTGTCTCAACTCCAGCCCGGTTGATTACTTAAACTATTCATAATGATCATTGTTTCGCCGCGCGGCACCATGATCCATGTCAAATGTCATTATCCAGGGCCGAACAAACCAGCTAGAATTACCGCCGCAAATCTCCCGCCTTCGCGTTTGACCCAAAGAAGCACGATGCCGCGTCCCAAGGTTATATTGAACCTTTATCCGGTGTTTCCCGCAGATGGCTTTGCCGATCGCGTCGCGCGCCGCCCGCTCGGAACCAATTCCGAGGTCTATCAGCGGCTGGTCCACGAATGGACCGATATCATCAAAGCGGCCGAGCGGATGGGCCTGTGGGGCTGCTCGGCAATCGAACACCATTTCCACTCCGAAGGCTACGAGGTCGCACCGACGCCCGGCGTGCTTAACGCTTACTGGGCAGGCCAGACCAGCCGAATCAATATCGGCGCACTCGGCTACGTGATCGGCACCTGGGACCCGATCCGCCTCGCCGAAGAGACCGCGATCCTCGATCACCTGCTTAAAGGTCGCTACTGGGTCGGGCTTGCGCGTGGCTATCAGGCGCGCTGGGCCAACGTACTCGGCCAGCATTCCGGGGCCGTCGGCACGGTGTCCGACAAGAGTGCCGCTGACCAAAAGAACCGCCAGGTGTTCGAAGAGCGCGTCGCAATGCTGCTGAAGTGCTGGACCGAGGATTCGGTCGTGCTCGATTCGCCGACCTATCAGGCGCCGTTTCCCCGCGACGGCGTCGAAGGTTATCCGGCCTGGCGGACCGCGCAAGCTGCCGGCGCCGTCGGCGAAACCGATGGGAATGGCCGAATTTCCCGCATCTGCGTCGTGCCCAAGCCTTATCAGAAACCACATCCGCCGGTGATGATGCCGACGACGCGCAGCATTGAGTCTATCGAGTTTTGCGCCAGGCACGGCTTCATTCCCGTTCACTTCACACCGGTTCCGGGCGTCATCGAAGCGACCCGTGTCTATGACGAGATCGCGGCACGGCAAGGCGTGTCGCTGAAATTCGGCGCGCGGCAGAACCTGTGCCGCTTTCCGCACGTTGCGCCCACCAGCGCCGACTTCGATCGGCGGCTCCGCGAATACGACGTCGACATCTACACAAACTTCTATGGACCGTTTTTCCCGCAAATGCCGCAGGGCGATGCTGACAGCGTTCTTGAAGGCATGAAGCAGAGTGAACTATTTATTGGTGGCTCGCTTCAGGAAGCCAAGGATGCTTGGCGACGCATTTACGATGTGATGCCGTGCGAATACGTGACGCTGATCTGGCATTGGGCGCAGGTCCCAAAGGAGGTTCTGCTCGAGGAACTCGATCTGTTCATGCGCGAAATCGTGCCCGAATTGGAAGCTGCGGCTTAGTCTCCTAAAAAGCATAATGTCGCGCGCCACTATCACGCGGCGGGACTTTCTCAACGGCGTCGCCTTTGGCACCGGCGGCACAATCGCCGGCGGCTTGTTGCCTGACTTCATGGTGACAGCGTTGGCTGGCGGGCCTGCCCTCCAGGATGCCGCCGAATACTATCCGCCGACGCGCACCGGCTTGCGCGGAAATCATCCAGGGAGTTTCGAGGGCGCCCATCGTCTGCGCGACGGCGATTTCTGGTCTCAGGCCGACAAGATCGCGGACACCAACGAGGCCTACGACCTCGTTGTCGTCGGCGGCGGCATCAGCGGACTGGCGGCCGCGTATTTCTACCGCGCCAGGCACGCGGACGCGCGCATCCTCATCCTCGACAATCATGATGATTTCGGCGGTCACGCCAAGCGCAACGAGTTTGAGCTTGGCGGCCGGCTGGCGCTGATCAATGGCGGCACGATGGGCATCGACAGCCCCCGGCCCTACAGCGTCGTGGCGGATGGTCTTCTGAAAGCGCTCGGCGTCGATCCCGTTGCGTTGGCGAAGAAGTGCGCGGACCGCGCGTTTTACCCGTCGCTCGGCCTCGGCCGCGGTCTGTTCTTCGACAGGGAAACCTTCGGTGCCGATAAGCTCGTCGTTGTCACCGGCAAACTTTCGTGGCCGCAACTTTTGGCGCAGACACCTTTGTCGCCACAGGCACAGAGCGACATCGCCAGGATCGAGGAAGCGGATATCGACTATCTTTCCGGCCTGTCGTCCGCTGCAAAGAAATCCCGGTTGTCCAAGATAAGCTATCGCGATTTCTTGTTGAATGTCGCGAAGGCGGACCCGGACGTCGTCGCCTTCTACCAGGCGCGCACCCACGGCGAATGGGGCGTCGGCATCGACGCCGTCTCGGCGCTCGACGTGTGGGCCTTTGGCTTTCCCGGATTTCAGGGCCTTCAACTTGAACCCGGCTCGGCCCCGCACATGGGGTTTACTGCCGCCGGCTATGCCGACGGCGGCTCGTATACTTTCCACTTTCCGGACGGCAACGCCTCGATCGCGCGGCTTCTGGTGCGTCATCTGGTACCGGGCAGCGTGCCCGGCGACAGCGCCGAGGACGTCGTGACCGCGCGGGTCAACTATTCCCGGCTCGACCACGCGGATGCATCGGTACACATCCGTCTCAACAGCATCGTCGCCCGCGTTCGCAATGTCGGCGATCCCTCAACCGGAGTGGACGTCCAATATCTGCGCGGCGGCAAAGTATACGCGGTGCACGGGCGATCGTGCGTCCTCGCCTGCTACAACATGATGATTCCGTATCTCTGCCCGGAACTGCCGGACCGCCAGAAGGTGGCGCTGCACTACGCCGTCAAAATCCCGCTTATCTACGCGAGCGTGGCGTTAAAGAACTGGCGGCCGTTCAAGACCCTCGGCATCGCGCGGGTCTATTCCCCCGGCTCGTATTTTTCCTCGCTCTTCCTCAACCCGACGGTCGATATCGGGGGCTATCGCAGCCCTCGCTCGCCGGACGAGCCGATGTTGGTGCAAATGGTGCGAACGCCGGTTCAACCGGGTTTGCCGGAGCGCGAGCAGCACCGCGCCGGACATTTTGACATTCTCGGCACCAGCTTCGCGATGTTCGAACATAATATTCGCGACCAGCTGGCGCGCATGCTGGGCCCCGGAGGATTTGATCCCGATACCGATATCGCCGCGATTACCGTCAATCGCTGGCCGCATGGCTATGCTTACGAGTACAACCCGCTGTTCGATCCGGATTGGCCGGAAGGCGGCGCTCCGCACGAGATCGGCAGGGCGCGATTCGGCCGCATCACCATCGCCAACTCCGATGCCGGGGCGGGGGCGTACACGGATTGCGCGATTGACCAGGCATACCGCGCCGTGCAGGAACTCTTCCGCGCATGAGCGATGCGACCAAGGAACATAAGCGGAATTGTGCCATGCCAGGCAAACGGTGGTGGAATGAAATTGGAATTCGGCGTCTTTGACCATCTCGACCGCAACGACCTGCCGTTAGGCGAGTATTACGAACAGCGGCTCAAAGTTATCGAGGCTTTCGATCGTTACGGCTTTTACGCCTACCACGTCGCGGAGCATCACTTCACCCCGCTGGGAATGGCCCCGTCGCCCAGCGTGTTTCTGTCCGCGATTGCGCAGCGCACACGGCGGCTGCGCTTCGGCACGTTCGTGTATGCATTGCCCGTCCATCATCCTTTGCGGGTGCTCGAGGAAATCTGCATGCTTGATCATTTGAGCGGCGGGCGGCTGGAAATCGGCTTCGGGCGCGGTTCGGTTCCGTTTGAAATTTCCTATTACGGCCAGAACGCCGAGGAACGGCAGCAGATTTATGCCGAGCGCCTTGAGCTCATTCTCAAGGCCTTTACCGTCGGCACGTTGACCTGGAACGGACACTACGACCAGTTCAAGGACGTTCCGATGGAGCTTGGGCCGCTGCAGAGGCCGCACCCGCCGCTGTGGTACGGCGCACATTCGCCCGACAGCGCGGAACGCGCCGCCCGCAAGGGCTTAAATATCGTGACCAACGACATGCCCGAGAATGCCGGCAAAATTGTCGCCCGCTACCGACAAGTCTGGCGCGAAACACAGGCCTCAGGACCGTTGCCCAAAATGGGCCTGGTACGATTTATCGTCGTTGCGCAAACCGATGCGAAAGCCATGGACATCGCGCGCCGCGCCTATCTGCGCTGGCGTTCCAGCTTCGTGTATCTGTCCGAAATGAACGGCTCCAAGCCGGACTCGCCGTTGAATGTCGAGAGCTTCGACGTTGTGGTTCATCAGGGACAGGCTGTTGCCGGCTCGCCTGAAACCGTGCGTGCATATCTGGCAGCGCAGCTTACAGAAAGCGGCGCCAATTACATGGTGGGACAATTCTGTTTCGGCGATCTGAATTTTGATGAAATTTCACAATCGGTCGAGCTGTTTGCAGCGCATGTCATGCCGTCGCTTCATATCTCGATCAAGAGTTAAATTCCCGACTCGGATATTTACTTCAAAAACCCGGCTTACTTCAAAGATCCCATGCGCTCGAATTCGGCGCGCCCGCCGTGCTGTACGAACGATTGGCCTGGGTCGCGTTTCATCCACGCAAATTCGTCGACACGGTCAAGTGTTTCAGTCCGGATCGGCGCTTCAAAATCGAGGGATTCAGCGAAGGTAGCAGCCGACGGACCAGCGACGGCGACGTTGCGATCGCAGCCGATGAAGGACCAGCTCTATCGCAAAACGAAATCGATAGCCTGCTCCAGGAAGCGCGCGGCGGCGATTAGCCGTGAGCGGCACCCATCAAACGCATACCGGTCCGGCCGGAGACGGTGATGTCCATTCTCGACGGCAAAGCCAAATAGCAGCGGACCAGCTGCTCGTTCCACGAATGTTGCGCGCGCGTTAGCTTTGAACGACAAGGTTTGCAGCCGCGACCTCACCGTCGGTGATGTAGTGATTGACGCGTTCGACCGGCAGACGTTGACCGGCTTGGTAGGAGTTTACGTCGCCGATGACCGCACTTTTGCTC
>Ga0335083_10001556_pt1 | contig 31370 bp, 32 predicted proteins | sample Lox_Sample_42_FD_206716 | JGI IMG/M metagenome (GOLD analysis project Ga0335083, IMG submission 206716) | Soil microbial communities from Loxahatchee National Wildlife Refuge, Florida, United States - Lox_Sample_4.2 | ecosystem: Environmental > Terrestrial > Soil > Wetlands | place: USA...
GGCGTAACCCGGCTTGTCGCGCTGGATGCGCCAGGCTTCCTTGCCAGTAGCCGGATTCCAGGCTTGGTCGACTTCCGGGCCGTTGATGTTCTCCCAGCTGGCCCCTAAGTGGCGGACGTTGCTCACTACCTTGATGGGCTCGATGCCGTACATCATCCCGTAGTCGGACGCGGACAGGTAGAACAAGCCGGTCGTCGGGTTGTACGCGTTCGGATACATATTCACCGTACCGAGCAGGCCCGGCCACACTTCGACCTTCGCCCCGCCTTCCTCCGGCAACGGGATCACGTTCATGGGCCTTCCGTTGCTGTCCATCCCGGTGGTCCAGTTCACCTTGTCCGCGAACTTGTCGGCCTTGATGAACTTCCCGGTCTGGGCGTCCAGATAGTGGATGAACCCCGTCTTGTTCGGTTGCGCGACCACGGTCTTGCCGTTCATCTGGATCAAGATCGGGGTCTGGGGAACGTCGAAGTCCAGATAGTCGCCCGGGACCGCACCGAAGCGCCACGCCACCTTTCCGGTCTCGGTGTTTACCGCGACGATGCTGGCGGCGCCGAGGTTGTCCATCTTGCCGCCGCCCCGATGCTTCGGATTCCATTCGTAGGCGTTGGCAGTGCCGGTGAAGTACATCTTGAGCTGGGGATCATACGAGCCGACGATCCAGGGGCCCGCCCCGCCATATTCTTGCGAGCCTTCCGGCCAAGTGTCATAGCCCACCTCGCCCGGGCCGGGGATCATGTTCGCCTTCCACTTCAGGTTGCCGGTCTCGGGGTCGACTCCGAGCACGTATCCGGGACGGCCGCCGAAATCGGTACCGTTCATCGGCACGATGATGGTGCCCGGGATCGCCATGGGCCCAACGGTGCACAGGTAGCCGGTCGAATCCTTGGCCTTGGCAAAGTCTCGCGGCGCCTGGAAGCCCTCGAAGCTCTTCACCCACTTGGCCTTCCCGGTCTTCATGTGGATGGCATGCAGCTTGGCGTCGTTGGACAGGAAGTAGACGTAGTCTCCGTGCAATGCCACGCCGCGATGCTTGCCCGCCATGAAATCGGCGAAGAGCCCACCCCAGTCGTCCGGAAGCTTGTACTCGTACTTCCAGACCCCCTTGCCGGTTTGCGCATCGATTGCGTAGACCTTGTTGTCCTGCGGCACGTAGATCAGGCCGTCGTAGTAGCTCGGCGTTGCCATCGCGTCGTTTCTGCCCCCCAGCGAGTAGATCCAGGCGATCTTCAGATTCTTGGCGTTGGCGGTGTTGATCTGCGTGAGCGTGCTGTAGCGCTGCCCCGCGTAGTTCCCGTTGGTATGGACCCAGTTGTCTGCAGCGCCAGCGTCCAGTACCGCTTGGCTCACGCCGGCCCCAGCATCTTGCATACTCCCGGCGAGGGCGGCGGACAGGGCGACCGCGCCCAATGTTGACGAAAGCGTCTTCATGCTAGTCCTCCTCTGGTAGTGATGCCCATGTACAGCGGTGCCGTTCGTTGGGGCACGGCCCCGCGGCACCTGCTCGACTTACTGAACCCGTTCTCTCTAGCGCCTCCAATGCTGTCCTCGACTGCCAAACGCGCGCTGGCGCATTGCTCGTCGCCGCCACTCGCCGCTCGCGCCGTTCCGGAGCCGATTGTCCTTGATGCGGCGCGACAATCCAGCCGCCGAGTCCGGAGTGCTCCCTGGTGGTCTCGAGCGGGCCGTTACGCGATCGGCCGAGGTGGCCCGCACGTCGTGGCGCTGCTCACTCTAACCCAACGCGCGGTTGCTGTCAGATGATCTGCTTGACTGACAATCGGCAAAGCAGATGCACCCGGCACAGCGCCGGCCGCGCTCGATCTCGGTGCTGGGGGCGCGGCAAATCCACATGCTGTTCTCCATCGAGGTGTCTCCGCCTCCTATCCACGCGCTCTCTCGGGCGCATCGGAAGGACGAGCATCGCGCGAGCTTTGCTCCTGGAGGCCGCACGCGCCACTCGGTGTGCGAATCCGGCTGGGCCTCGAGTACACGCCGGGAACCGCGCGAACGCCGATGTATCATGTGATGCACGGCACTACTTCGCCGCTGGGACGAATCCTTTCCGCGCGGCCAGCTGCGAGCTAACCCGAACTCGATGAACGATCAGGCACGCAACCGATGAGCGAGCCGGTTCCCGTAGCGTTGCTGGTCGAGGACGAGCAGCAGATCCGGCGCTTCGTGCGCCAAGCACTCGAACGCGAGGGCTGGACCGTGCACGACGCCGAGACGGTGAAGCAGGGTCTGGTCGAGGCGGGTACGCGCAAGCCCGACCTGGTGATCGTCGACCTCGGGCTGCCCGACCGAGACGGAGTCGACTTCATCCGCGAGCTGCGTGGCTGGTCGCAGATCCCGGTGATCGTGCTCTCCGCGCGAACCGCGGAAGCCGACAAGATCCGAGCTTTGGACAGCGGAGCGGACGACTACCTGACCAAGCCGTTCGGAGTGGGAGAATTGCTGGCCAGAGTCCGGGCCGCGCAGCGGCGGCGCATCCTAGCGCGGAGCGGCGACAAGCCCACCATCGCGTTCGGCGACATCGAGGTCGACCTTTCCGCGCGGACGGTGCGAAAGCGCGACGAGCCCGTGCACTTGACCCCGATCGAGTATCGACTGCTCACCGTGCTGATCGCCAACGCGAACCGCGTGGTGACTTACCGCTATCTCTGCCGCGAGGTGTGGGGCCCGCCGCACGAGCAGAGCTTCCACTACGCGCGCATCTACATGGGACATCTGCGAAAGAAGCTGGAAGACGACCCGGCGCAGCCCAAATTCATCATCACGGAAACCGGCGTCGGGTACCGGCTCAACGTACAATAGCGCATCCGGTCTCCCTTGAGCCGGCTTGCATGCTCTGAGCGGCACGCAAGCCACAGTCTCTTCGCGCAGCCGCCAGTGTCATCGCCTCTTCATACGCTCGTAACAGAATGGCTCCCAGCACCAAATCCGAAAGCGCTCCGCGCAGCACGACGAAGAGAGAGATGGACAACGCAGCGACCCCCGCATGGCCTGCCCGCAATGGAGCGGTGGTGGAGCAGCTCATCGCCAGGCTGTCGGGGTTGGGCGCGGAACTCCTCGCGTTGAGCGGCAGCCAGGCGGCGCGGATCGCGGAGCTGAGCCCGTCGCAGCAAGAGAGCGCGGTCAACCTCATCCACTATCTGGCGCTGCGCCGCCACGACCTGCGCCCGCTCCAGGAGCAGCTCGCCTCGCTCGGCCTGTCTTCGCTGGGCCGCGCGGAGAGCAATGTCCTGGGCACCCTCGACGCCGTGCTCGGCATCCTCCTGCATCTCGCCGGTGGCGACGCGGGCCGCGAGCCGCTGGGCGGCAAGGCGTTCGATTACCAGGCCGGCCGGCGCCTGCTGGACATGCACACGCAGCAACTGCTCGGTGCCGAGCCGCAACAGCGCAGCGTGCGCATCATGGTCACCGCCCCGACCGAGGCGGCACACGACTACTCGTTGATGAAGGCCATGCTGGAGGGCGGGATGGATTGCCTGCGCATCAATTGCGCCCACGACGATCCACAGCTCTGGGACGCGATGGTGACGAAGCTGCGCCAGGCGCAACGCGAGCTGGCCAAGCCTTGCCGGATCCTCATGGACCTCGCCGGACCGAAACTGCGCACCGGGGCGATCGAAACGGGGCCGCAGGTGCTGAAGGTGCGCCCGCGGCGCAACGAGCTGGGCCGGGTGCTCGCGCCGTCCCGGTTGTGGCTCAGGCCGCTCGGCGACGACGCGAAGCCGCCGGCACCCGCCGATGCGTGCCTGAGCCTCCCCGCCGATTGGCTCGAGCGCACGCAGGAAGGCGATGTGATCGAGTTTGTCGACGCCCGAGGGGCGGCGCGGACGCTCACCATCGCCAGCGTGGTCGGGCCTGGCCGATGGGCCGAGCTGTCTCAGACCGCCTATCTGCTCCCGGAGACGCAGCTGCGGCGCAAAGCCGACGCCTCGGGCAAACCCAGCGAGCGCCCGCGCACGGTACCCGTCGGCGAGCTCGACGCGATTGCGCAAGCCATCCACCTCGACAAAGGCGACAGCCTGGTGCTGACACGTAGCGTCGCTCCGGGCCATCCCGCCCGCTATGACGAGCATGGCAGGCTGGTCGAGCCCGCGGCGATCCCTTGCACACTGGCCGAGGTGTTCGCGGACGTGCATCCGGGCGAGCGCATCCTCCTCGATGACGGGAAGATCGGTGGGGTCATCCGTGCCGTCTCGAGCGCGGAGCTGCGCGTAGAGATCACGGAAACCCGGGAAGGAGGCGAGAAGCTGCTCCCGGACAAAGGCATCAACCTGCCGGACAGCAAGCTGCGCTTGCCCGGGCTCACCGAGAAGGACATCGAGGACCTCGCCTTCGTCGCGGGGCGCGCGGACTTGGTCGGCCTGTCCTTCGTGCGACGCGACACCGACATCCGGGCACTGCAGGACCACCTGCGCAAGCTGGGCGCAGGCCATCTGGGCATCGTCCTCAAGATCGAGACCCGCGGGGCTTTCGAGCATCTTCCCGACCTGATCCTCACGGCGATGTCTTCGCCTTGCGTGGGGGTGATGATCGCACGCGGCGACCTCGCCGTGGAATGCGGGTTCGAACGGCTTGCGGAGGTGCAGGAAGAGATCCTCTGGCTGTGCGAGGCCGCGCACATGCCGGTGATCTGGGCCACTCAAGTGCTGGAGACCTTGGCGAAAAAGGGCGTGCGCTCGCGCGCGGAGATCACCGATGCGGCGATGGGCGAGCGCGCCGAATGCGTGATGCTCAACAAGGGCCCGCACATCCTGGAGGCGATCCGGACCCTGGACGACATCCTGCGCCGGATGCAGGCGCATCAGAGCAAGAAGCGATCGATGCTGCGCAAGCTGCATTGGTTGGACGGCCCCGGCCTCGGCGCCGGCGCTGCGCCGGGCTCCGCTACGGACAAACCGCAGTCGGCCGTCCGGTAGAGAAGCTACGCGTCGGCGCTGTGTGGCCGCTGGGCTGGGCCGGGCGCGCTCAGAGCGGCGAGCCGCGACTCCGAACGCTCGGCCGACGGAAGATGGGCGGCAGGCCCAAAGTACTCCCGGTGCCATCTGCGTCCTGCCAGCATCCACTGCGGCGGGGTAAACCGAAGATACTGCGCTTCCTCGGCGAGCCACATCCGCGGCGTCTGGTTGCGGATGTAGCGCTCTTCGTCCGGATGCTGGAGCACGCCCGGGCGCGCTCCGCGCACGCGGTTGATCGCGTCCGTGTAGGGACACCCCAGCTCGACCAGCGCGCGTGCGGTCACGAGCGCGCTGCGGTCGCGGCCGTCGTCGCAGTGAATGGCGAGGCGGCCGCCCCGTAGCAGAATACGCTGCACTTCCGGCGCGGCCTTTTTCCAGGCTTCCTCGAACGCCGCATCCGGCATGCGCCCACGGGACACGGGCACGTGGTACCAGGCGATCCCGTCACGCCGCAGCAGCTCGGGCAGCCTGTGCAGGCGCAGGTGAGCGAATTCGCGCTCGTCGAGAAGGGTGACGAGCGCTTCGGCTTGCCAGTGCCGGAGCGTCGCGGCGTCGCGCTGTAAAGGCCAAGCGCGGTCCGGGCTTCCCACGCGGGTGCCGGTGCGCCCCGGACATCCGGCCATCGCGATCTGGCTTCTCATGCGGCCGGTGCCCACGACTGCCAGCCTGTAAGCGAGGTCGTAAGGAAGCATGGATCTTCTCCTGAATGATGGTCTAGGCTACGAGTCCCGCGCCAGGCAGACCATAGCAGGGACGGGCGCATCAAAGCAACGCAAATAGCTTTCAGCGGCGCGATCTCCCGCCGGGAGATGCCGTTCCGTCTGTGGCCGACGACGGTCCCGCTTCTGGGTGCTGGGCCTGCGCTGGTCGCTGCGGATCGATCGCATCGTGTACCATGAAGTTCGCGGGCGGCGCTTGGGCGAACGCCTGCTCCTCGACATCGCTGCGCGAGGCAGACGCGACATGCTCCAAATCCGGGATATCGACCACATCGTGCTGCGGGTGCGCGAGCTGGAGCCGATGATCGACTTTTACTGCAGTGTCCTGGGGTGCACCGTCGAATGGCGCCGCCCGGACATCGGGCTCGTACACCTGCGGGCGGGAAGCGCGATGATCGACTTGGTGCCTGTCGACGGCGAGCTGGGCCGCCGCGGCGGTGCGGCTCCGGGCAGCGAAGGACACAACCTGGACCACGTCTGCCTGCGCGTCCATCCTTTCGACGTCGCAGCGATCGTCGCGCACTTGCAGTCGCACAACGTGCAAGTGGGCGAGATCCGTTCGCGCTTCGGCGCTCAGGGCGAAGGCGTCTCCATCTACCTCAGCGATCCGGAGGGGAACGCGATCGAGCTCAAGGGCGCCATCCTGTAGCCCGAGCGCGGCGCCTGCAACCGTCACGCACGAGGTGTAGTCAGGGTGCGACCTCCGCCGTCGAGGTCAAGCCCAGTTCGGTGGCCATAGATCTTTCGATATAGACCGCGCAGCGGCTGGCTGCGCTAGACTGCATCGCTTAAAGGGGCGCGAAAAGAGCCAGCAGCAAGTCCAGGGGAAATCTCGAGGAGTGCCTAGACGCAGGACCGCGGTGCGATGCGCGCGCCATGGCGGCACGACGGATCGCCCTCACCAGATCGGCAATCTGCGTCAGACCATTCCACTCACCCACATCGCAACAGGAGCTGAGCATGGCATCGACGAAGAAACGCAGAGCGGTTAGCGGCAGCGCCAAGGCGGCGCTTCCCGGTGCAAAGGTCGTGGGAGACGCGGACCCGAAGGAGCACATCGAGGTCACCGTCGTGGTTCGGCCGCGCCCCTCGAGCGGCAGTCCCGAGGCGCACGGGCAGCATGCGATGGAGATGGGGGCTCGGCTGCCCGAGCAGCGCACTTACCTCAGCCGCGAGGAGTTCGCGGCGCAACGCGGCGCCGATCCGGAGGACTTGGCCAAGATCGACGCGTTCGCGCATGCGCACAATCTGACCGTCGTGCAGACCAGCATCCCCCAGCGGTCGGTCCGGCTGGCGGGCACGGTTGCCGACATGAGCGCTGCGTTCGGATCGAGTCTGAAGCAGTACAAGCTCGGCAAGCGCGTGTTCCGTGGACGCACCGGTACGGTGTCCGTGCCCACGGAGATCGCCGACATCGTCGTGGGCGTGTTCGGTCTCGATAACCGTCCCGCTGCCCGTCCGCACGTTCGCTTCCGCGAGGCGATGCGGAAGGCTGGAGCGGGCAAGAAGGGCAAGGCGGTCGCGCCGAGAAATGCGGCAGACGGAAGCTTCACGCCGCCGCAGGTCGGGAAGCTGTACAACTTCCCAGCCGGGCTGGACGGGAAAGGTCAATGTATCGCGCTCATCGAGCTGAACGATTTCGACTCGAAGGGACGCATTACGGGCACCGGGTTCAGCGCCACGGACCTCGCCGCCTACTTCAAGAAGCTCAAGATTGCCGCGCCCAAGGTGACCGCCGTGGGCGTCGACGGAGGTGCGAACAAGCCCGGACCCGACCCGAATGCGGACGGCGAGGTGATGCTCGACATCGAAGTCGCAGGCGCCGTCGCGCCGGGAGCGAACATCGCGGTGTACTTCGCGCCGAACACCGACAAGGGGTTCATCGATGCCGTCGCTGCCGCCGTGCACGACACGCTACGCAAGCCGTCGGTGATCTCCATCAGCTGGGGCGGACCCGAGGACACCTGGACGCAGCAATCTTTGAACGCCTTCAACCAGGTGCTGCAGGACGCGGCGACGCTCGGCGTGACGGTGTGCGTGGCCGCAGGCGACGACGGTTCTTCCGATCTGCCGCTGACCGACGACCAGGGCCACCGCATCCGCGACAGCAAGCCGCATACCGACTTCCCGTCCGCCAGTCCGTTTGCGCTGGCATGCGGCGGCACCAAGCTGATCGGCTCGGCCGCGATCCAGAGCGAAGTAGTTTGGAACGAAGGTGACCAAGGCGGCGCCGGGGGAGGCGGCGTGAGCAACTTCTTCGCGCTGCCGACCTATCAGGCTAGATCGGGTGTCCCGAAATCTCCGAAAGGGAAGAGCGGGCGCGGCGTCCCCGATGTGGCGGGCGATGCCGACCCGGCGACGGGCTATCAGGTCCGCGTGCAAGGAAAGCAGATGGTCATCGGCGGCACCAGTGCGGTCGCGCCGCTGTGGGCCGGGCTGCTGGCGCTCGTCAACCAAAAGCTCGCGAAGGCCGGCAAGCATCCGGCCGGCTTCATCAACCCGCTGCTGTACACCAACGCGTCGGCGTTCCATGACATCGTCAAGGGCAACAACGATATCGATGGAACGCTGCACAAGTACAGCGCGCGGGCCGGCTGGGATCCGTGCACGGGCATGGGCACGCCGGATGGGACCAAGGTGATGCAAGCGCTGGGTGGTTGAGGCCGCCTGCCCGGCGCGACAGGATGGGGGCGCCAGTCGCTCCCGCCCCCGGACCGGAGCGGCGATCCGGGTGGTGAGCCTTTGCCGCTCCCGGCGGGCCGCCTGGACAAAGCCTCTCGGCTTTAGCGGTGGGTGCTTAGTTCCCGCGGCAGTAATAGTAGAACGGCACCGGGAGCAGGACCCAATCCGGCTGCTGCATGCCGGGGCTCTCCTGCAGCCAGGCATCCATGCGCTTCCAGCCCATCATCGCGACTTCCTCGTACAACGAGCGATCCTCGGGGCCCAGCTCGTCCAGCAGATAGACCGCATCTCCGGGCGCGCTGTCGGCCATGAACCACTCGTGGAGCTGGTCGCGGTCCACGTAGCGGAAATTCGGCGGCGCCCCTTTGAAGCGCGCCTCCGCGCCCCAAGCCGCTTGAACGGAGAACCACTGACAGTAGTGCAGCCGGTCCGACGGCTGGTAGCCATACGGGAGCTGCGGCAGAGCGTGCGCGGCCAGCGAGACGAGAGTTACGGCCATGCCCGCGACCAGCACGGCGCCGAAACGCATTCTGGTGTTCATGACGAGCCCCCTGCGCGGCTAACGTACGGCGTGCCAGGGCGCCACGGTCGAAGCAGCTCGGGAGCCCTTCCCGTACCCTCCACCAGTATGCCATGTCGGCGCGAGAAGAAGGGATGTGGAGCCGGCTCGCTCCCCACACGGAGAGGGAGCGAGCCGGAAAAGGCCGCGCTACTAGCCCACTGACTTGTACACCGTCTTCTCGAACGCGTAGAACAAAGGCAGCGCCTTCGCGTCCGCAAACGGCAGGATCTGCGTCATATATACCCCCGCGACGCCGGTGCTCTGGTCGATCCAGAAGTACGTATTGGCGAGCCCCGCCCACGCCAGGCTGCCCGCCGGGCGGCCCGTCGGTGCGGCTTTCTGGTTGAGCATGAAGCTCAGCCCCCAGTTCTTCGGCATGCCGGGGAAGAACTCCGCATCGTTGGTGAGGTCGGGCATCTGGGTCTTGAGCATCGTGACGTGGAGATCGCCCATGGCGTTGTGCGACATCAGATCCACCGTCTCGGCCTTCAGCACTTGGTTGCCGTTGCCCTTCCCGCGGTTGAGAAATACGCGCATGAACTTCGCGTAATCCCCTGCGGTGGAGTACAGCCCGCCCCCGCCCATCTCGAACTCCGGCTCTTGCGGCAGCTCGAACTCGATCGGGGCGTAGCTGCCGTCGGCGGCGTGCGCATGGATCTTGGCCAGCCGGCTGCGCATCTCGGGCGTGATCTTGAAGGCCGTGTTGTCCATCCCGAGCGGATCGAAGATGTTCTCCTTCATGTACGAGCCGAGCGTCTGATCGCTCACGGCTTCGACCACCTTGCCCGCCCAGTCGATGCCGATGCCATAGTTCCAGCGCTCTCCGGGGTCGGACAGCAGCGGCGTGGTCAAGGCGATGTTCTTGCAGCTCCCGATGCCCGGGATGTCATACAGCTTCTCGTAACGGACCAGGTCCGCGCTCCATAGATCGTAGCCCCACCCTCCCGTGTGGGTGAGCAGATGGCGCAACGTCAAGGCCCGCTTGGGAGCGCGCAAGCGCGGCTGGCCGTCCGCATCCCAGCCGTCCAATACGCGCGTGCGGGCCAGATCGGGCACCCAACGAGTCACCGGGCTGTCCAGGTCGACCTTGCCCTGCTCGACGAGCTGCATCGCTGCGGTGGCCGTGATCGCCTTGGTCATCGACGCGATCCAGACCACCGAGTCGGGCGTCATCCGGGTCGACTGCGTGTTGTTGCGCTGGCCGAATCCGCCCTCGTAGATCACGCCGGTGCGGTCGATCGCGAGCGCAACGACGCCGGGAACCCCCCCTGCGTCCACAGCACCGCGCAACATCGCGTCGGCGTTGTTGGGCAAAGAACCCTGGCTGTGCGCGGCTCGGGCGACCCCGCTGGCAACCAGGGCTGCGCCCGCCTTCAGGAACGTTCGGCGATCGGTGCTCATAGCTCTCCTCCTCGTTCGGGTTATCGTGCGGCAAGAGTTTCGGAGTCGCGGCGCAGCTCCCTCCGCCGGGACCGCCAGCGGTCGACCGGCGCGGCGACGCTCCTCGTTGGCGTGAAGCTGCATAACGATACGCTTGCCCGCACAACTTTGCGCGGACCTCGCTGAGCGGCTCACCGCCGCCGAAGCTAACGGTTGCCGTGCGACTTCTGCTCGCCGCCCTGAGCCCACAGGAGCACCGACGATTCGCGTGCTATCTCCCCGGTGAATCAGCCGACAACCGTCTGCTTCGAGCTGGTCCTCCTGCCCAGCGGCGCATCTGCGGTCCAACGACCGGAGCAACGAGTGAGGCCCCGAGCGGAGCGTTGAATAGCGCAGAGATCAGCATGACATCCGAGTAGTCAAATCTCCGCCTCCACGGAGAAGCGAATGAAACTGCCAAGCTGCGCCGGGTGCGCCGCTTCCAGGTTGTGGACGCGGGTCGCTGCATCGGTGGCCGGTAGGCCCGAAGCCGCTGCAGCGATGCGCCGCGCAGATGCAAAGTGATTGACAGGGCTTTGACATATCTTTCTTCGTGATTGCGCCGAGCGTAAGCTATGCGCACCGTGGCGGCCGGAAGAGATGCGAGCGTCGTTAAGCGGCGACATATGCCATTGTCGTTAAGAGGAGACATCGCGCCCGAGGCCGGCGGTGCCTCCTCAGCCGGAGCAGCCGGGTTCTCGATCACGAGCATCCGGCGTTGCGACCAAACTCGCGCAGGCGCGGCGGTTCCGACGAGAGGGGCCGATGTCTAATCTGAACGAACGCGAATGCCCGGTCTGCGGCGGGTCTGCGCTGCGCATCCGGCGGCGCTTCATCGATCGTCTGATCAGCCTGGTGATTCCGGTCCATCGCTACCAGTGCCAGACAGCCACCTGTGCCTGGCGCGGAAACTTGCGCGTCAGCGAAGCGTCGTTCACTCACCACACATCTCCGAAGTAGCGCGTGTCCGCGGCGTCCAATGCGCGTGGCGCAGTCACAGCGGGTAAGTCTCACGTAAGTCTCCGTCGCCGAAGCTTCGTCGCGGAAGCGGCCCGCACCGTTTGCCCCCGGTTATGAACCGTTCGGCGGCTGGCTTTAACTCAGCGCGGCCGCGTACGTTAATGGGACACGGGGCTGCAACCGAGGTGGCGGTTCCCCATCGAGGCGGACGTGTAATGCGTCCGCGAGCGCGAGACAGGCGAACAGGGAAAGAGCACGGACATGGACCAGTTTGCATTTCGAGGCGGGCGGCCGTTGGCGCGGCGCCGGCTGCCGACGCCGGTGGTGGAAGAGGTGCTGTCTCCGGAGGCCTTGGAGCACGGGGGCTATTACGCCGGCAAGCTTGGCGCCAAAGCGGCGATCGCACGCTGGCACGCCAGAAAGCGGCGCTTCGTGTTCGGGGAATACGCGTTGGGCCGCGAGCGCGTGCGGTCGGTTGCGCACGTCGCCGACGATGCGACGGGGGAATGGTTCAGCCCCGTGGCCAGAACCGAGCCGCAACCCGTCTCTCGGATCAGCGACTACGCGTTCGAAACCGCAGGCTGACGATCATCCAAGCGTTGCGGCGTGCCCCCGACGTTGGCGTCACGAACACCGAGGGCTCCGCGCAGCATCGAACGCTGGCGCCGCAACGGGAGCGGGAACGCAGAGCCTATTCGATTTTCAGGCCGATGCGCTCCGGCCTTGTCTCCGAGCACCAGACGAGGAAAGCACGGCCGATCAGGTTCGCGTCGGGCACGAAGCCCCAATAGCGGCTGTCGCTGCTGCTGTCGCGGTTGTCGCCCAGCACGAAGTAGTGCTCTGCAGGCACCGTGCAAACGAAGCCCTGTTCGCTGTATTCGCAGGCCTGGCGATGGGGGAACTGCCGCACTTGCGTGATCTGCACCGACGGGATCGCCGGATCGATCAGGATGTGGTAAGCGCGCCCGCCCAACTCTTCCCGGTACTGCTTGGTCGCCAGGTTATTCCATCCGCTTGACGCCTCGTAGCCCGCCTCAGGCGTGAGCGGTATTGCCTGTCCGTTGATGGTGAGCCGCTTGGCGATGTAGGCGATGCGATCGCCGGGGATCCCGACGATGCGCTTGAGGTAGATGACTTCCGGCTTCTCCGGATAGCGGAACACCGCGACATCGCCACGTCTTGGTTCGCCCACCGCGACGATACGCCTGCCAGACACGGGAAGCCGCACCCCGTATGCACTCTTGCTGACGAGGACATAGTCGCCGACGACCAATGTGGGGATCATCGCAGCGGAAGGAATGCGAAACGGCTCGACCACGAAAGCGCGCAGCGAAACCATCCCCAGGATGCCCGCCACCATGATCGCTACGAGGCCGGCCCAACGCGCGTACCACGGCAGGCGCTTGGACTCGGGCCAGGCACGCGCGAGACGATAGCCGTCGACGGCGCCTGCCACATGGATCGCAACCTTGGCGAGCGCGCCGCCCAGGTTGGCCGGCACACCATAGAAAGCGGCAAGCACGATGGCAAGTACGCTGGCGCCGAGCAGCGCTGCGACATACCCGAGTGCGCGCCAGGCACGGGCCACGTACAGCATGGCGAAGACGGGAGAGAGGATCGCGAGCCCCACTGCGACCCAGGCATGGCGGCGCATCGAGGCGCCTCCGGTTCCGACATCCGCTATCGGAGGCGCATACGGGTTGCTGTCTATCCGTTCGGACGTGTTCATCTTCGGCGCCCTTCAGGATCCGCAGACGTCTTCCGCGTGAAGGGGCAGGGGAGCAGCACCTCCCGCGCCACTCTTCGCCGGCCTGCTCGATCTATAGAAACCCAAACGCGCGTTCACGGCAAGAGCTGGCTCAAGGCGTTCCGCGCCGTTGCGCAATCCCGCGCTTAGAATTTCTCGACGGCGGGACGCAGGTCGATCTCGTGCGTCCATGCGCTGGGCTTTTGTCGATGCAGCTGGTAATAGGCTTCGGCGATCTCGCTCGGCCTCAGGAAGCCCTGCTGCGGCGCCTCGCCCTCCTGGCCGATCATGCCGTCGATGATGACGTGGCCCACGTGAATGCCCTTCGGGCCCAGTTCGCGCGCCATGCTCTGGGCCAGAGCGCGCAGGCCGAACTTCGGAACGGCAAAAGCAGCGAATCCCGCGGCACCGCGGATCGAACCCGTCGCGCCGGTGAAGAGGATCGTCCCGCGGCCACGCGGCAGCATCGCCTCGGCCGCGGCCCGACCAACGAGAAACCCGCCAAAGCAGCCGGTACGCCAGGCCTGCAGAAAAAGCTCGTCCGAGATCTCGACGATGCCCGCGCGATCCCATGTTCCGACGTTGAACACCACCACATCGGGCGGGCCGAGCTCCGCCGTAACCTGCGCGAACGTGGTCTTGACTTGGTCGCCGAGGGTTGCATCGCACGCGTATCCGCGAGCCGTGCTCCGGCCTTTTTGCAGCTTGGGAGCGATTCCCTTGCGAGACACTGCGGCCACGGTCATACCGGCTTGGGCGAAGCGCTCGACCAAGGCATATCCAAGCCCGGGTCCAGCTCCCACGACAACGGCTACTTCTTTTTCGGTCACCGGTGTTCCTCCTGCTGTCAGCGAACGAAGTGGATGGAAAGAGCGGCGAAGGGATCGCCGTTGGGCAGGTTGCGCGTGCGCGATCCTCCCTCGAGTCGGCCAGAAATCTCTACCTCAGGCCGCTCCGTTTCACCACATAGGCCGGGATGCGCACGCCGTCGATGCTGCCCTGACCGGCGGCTGCCGCTTGATCGAACGCGGAGAGCACGCCCGAAGCGGCCGGAAGCTCGAACCCGAGCGAGCGTGCTTCTTCGAGCATCGTGCGCAGGTCCTTGCGCATCGAGTCGAGATCGAACGTAGCGGGACCGGTGTCTTCCCCGGCGAGCGCTTTCGCCACCAGCCCAGCGCGGTTCTTCAGCACGTTCGTGCCGCCTGCGGTGTCCGTGAACAGTTCGACCAGTCGCGCGGATTCGAACCCGAGCGGCCGCGCGAGCGCCATCGCCTCTCCGAGCGCCTCCCAGAATACGATCAGCGGCAAGTTGATGGCGAGCTTCATGCTGGCGCCTGCGCCGACCGGGCCGCAGCGCTCGATGCGCCGGCACATCTGCTCGAGCAGCGGCCTGGCACGCTCGAATGCAGCGTCGTTCGCTCCCACCAGGCCGAGCAGCTTGCCTTCCCTCGCTGGACCGACCGTGCCGCCGACCGGGCATTCCACGATCTCGGCGCCGCGTGCCGCGATCGTCCCGGCGAGCGTGCGCTCGGTCTCGGGGCGCACCGTGCTCATCTCGATGAACAGCTTGCCCTTCACGTCCCCGGACAACAGCCCCCCGGTCCCGTGATACACGGCCTCGATCGCCGCCGCATTGGTGAGGATCGTGATCACGACCTGCGAACGCTGTACCAGCTCAGCGGGCGTGGCTGCAGCCCTTGCGCCTGCGGCTTGCGCCGCTCGTGCCTTCTCCGGCGTTCGATTCCAGACCGTCAAGCTGTGTCCGCGCTCGATGAGACGCTGCGCGATGGCGCTGCCCATGCGGCCGGTTCCCGCGATACCGATGTCCATGTGGATCTCCTGTGTTGGGCGTGAGCGGCAGGGAGGCCCGGCTTCGTTGAGGGCCGCCTAGACCCGAGCCGGGCCGCATCGCCGTACCGTCATCGGGCCGGGCTTGCGGTGCTCCGTTCGGCACGAAACTGCGCGAGCCGCGCGAGCTGTGGAAACAGGAAGCGCCGGGCCTCATCGTCCATCTCTGTCTTGAACGTATGGCTGCGCTTCAGGTCTTCGACACGCGCCGCGGCCGGACGCGCGTTGATCTCGTCGACGAGCCGTTTCAGGTGTGGGAACTGAACCCAGGCTTCCGGATCTCCGAGCACATGGGGCACCAGGCGTGCCCAGCCCCACACGCACATATCGACGATCGAATACGTCGATCCCACCATGTAGGGCTGCCGCCCGAGGCGCTCGTCGACGATCTTCCAGTGCCGTTGCGCTTCGAAGTCGTAACGGTTGAGCGCGTACTCTTTCGGCTCCGGCGCGTGATGGCGAAAATGCACTGCCTGCCCCGAGTAAGGACCGATGCCGCTCGCCACGAACATCAGCCAGGACAGCAGCTCCGCTCGCACAGGGGCTCGCTCGACCTGGGCCGGCAGAAATCGCCTCGTCTTCTCCGCGAGGTACAGGAGGATCGCGTTGCTATCGAAGACCACCGCATCTCCATCGACGATCGCCGGGACCTTGCCGTTGGGGTTGATGGCCAGGTACTCGGGCGAGAACTGTTCGCCTTTTCGCGTATCCACCGGGATGGGCTTGTACGGCAGCCCTGCTTCCTCGAGGAACAGGGCAACCTTGGTGGGGTTGGGGGCGGTGTTGAAATAGAACTCGATCATATGAGGACTCCGGCTGGATGGTGGAAAGGAGGGGTCAGTCGAACGCATCCTATACCACGCGTTGCGCGTTTCATATCGGAGCAGGCGAGCGCAGGAAACGCCCCCACTCAGGCGCGGCTTGACGAGCGCTACACTGTGGCCTCCTGCCCGTCCCCGTACCGGTCTCGAGACTTCGGGAGCTGTCTCGGCACCTCACCCCGCCAGGTTCGCGGAACGCATGACCCGACCAACAGGCAGTGTCGCGTGCGGAAGCAAAGGGCAAGCACCAGGAGTACCGCGCGCGTACCGCTAGAACTTGATTCGGACCCCGAGGTTGAGCGCCCCGTTCCAGTAGTAGTAGGAGGTCGTACCACTCACAGAGCAATTCGTCGTGCCCCCTGGGGTGCAGCCGATCCCGTAGTTGTACGTGGTGTCGTATGCCCACAGGCCGCGCCAATCGAGAGTGACGCCGACACGCTCGGACACCGCGTATTCGACGCCTACGATGAACTGCCCCGCGAAGTCGTTGCTCGATCCGTCCTGAAAGCTGCCCGGTATGGCGGGGGAAGTGGAATGGATGTTGTTTGACTTCACCTGCGCCATGCCCAGGCCAAGCCCGACATACGGGATCCACTTTGAGCCGGTGTCGAAGTCGTAGAGCACATTTACCAAATAGGCGCTGGAAGTTAAGGTGCCGGCAGCCGACTGGGTCCCAGCCGTTGTACCGATCGTGCTGGCATTATTGTCACGGTAGTTGTACTCGAACTCGACACGCGGCCCCCCGAACGAGTAGCCCACCTGCGCACCCGCCGAGTACCCCAGGTTGTACGAGACGGCGTTGTAACTGTTGTAGCTGCAATAGTAGTAATAGCACCCGCTCGGATAGCTGAAATCCCACGCCATGCCACCCTCGAGTCCGACGTAGGGCCCCTTGGTCAAGTCCGCCACAGCCGATCCCGTCAGTACAAGCTGCAATAAGCTCGAAAGGAACGCTGCCGTGAGGAGTCTTTGCGTCGACATGACGGTCTCCTTCCTAGGAATGTCCGCCACTGGTTCACAAGACGTGCTGGAGATAGAGCCTGAACGTCACTTAGCGTAATGAATCGGTTCCGCCTCGAACTTGATCCAGGTCAATCGAGCTGTGACCCCGGGCGGTCGTGACCGGCGGCATTGGGTCGATACGACTCGTTCGCGAGGGAATGGAAGCATCCCTACCGGAAATGCTGCGCGACCTCGCGCGCCTTTGCGGCCAGCTCTTCGTCGGTCGCGTTCTTGGAGGACACAGCGAACGAGCCAACGATCTTCCCGCCCTTCTTTTCGATGCGCTCGCTCATCTTCTTCAGCGCACCGGAGGCATCGTTCCCTCCCATCGTCATGAACACAATCACCTGCTTTCCAGTGAAGTCGGCCTTGGCGATGAGGGCGTTGATCGGCGTCGAGGGACTGCCTCCCCAGACGGGAGAGCCGACGAAGATGCGGTCGTAAGGCCCAAAGTCTGTGTCGATCGGCTTGATTTCGGATTCCGCACCTCGCATCGCCGAAATCGCGCCGCGGAAGATGAACCACCAAGTGACCGATGGCCTCTCGACATCTTCTACGCGCCGCACGTCCGCTCCGAGCTCCTTGGCTAGCGCCTGCGCCACGGCATCCGTCTTTCCGGTCAACGAGTAGTACACGACGAGCGTCTTCACGGTGCCTGGTTCTTGCGTACCCGTGGTTTGTGCGGAAGGCGCCTGCGCGATGAGGCACCAGAGCAGAGCAATCGATATCCACTTCATGTCTCTTCCTTCGGCGCCTCTCACAGCGGTTTGCCAATTTACGGCGGCGAGACAGACTATGAATGGCAGGCCGGCAAGGAGTCAAGAACGGCCCCTAGACCGATGCGGCCGCACGCGTCATCGCGTCGAGTTCTGTGGACACTTTGATCGGGTGCGGTCGATTCCGGGAGAAATGACGGCGGCTTCGATGCTCGGTGTGCGGCCGAATGTTGATTCAGGTCAAGACCGGCGAGGCGCCGGGACCGGATCATTCGGGGTCGACAGGGAGGTCGCGCCGCCACAACCTTGTCAGGGACAGCTAGCCGTAAGCACGCTAGGCGTGGCGCGGCGGTTTGCGTTGAACCCAACCGGAGTGCGAGATGAGAACGATCGTGAGCAGCCTGAAATGCCCGGCGTTGATCGTGGCGGGGCTTTTGGCGTGCGCCTGCACCAGACTTCCGCCGCCGACCGAACAAACCACGGTCAAGCAAACCTCGACCGGGGTCGAGATCGTCGACACCATCGAGATCACGGCCGCCGTGGTCGGGATCAACTACGACACGCGGCAGGTCGTGCTCAAAGGCCCATACGGCGGCGAGGTGAGTTACCGGGTCGACAAGAGTGCGGTCAACTTCGATCAGATCAAGGTCGGCGATCAGGTCAAAGCGACCGTCACCGAAAAGCTGGCGGTCTCCCTCGACAAGCAAAAGGCTCCCGCGAGCGCAGGGGTGGCCGCGTCGGTCAACCTGGCGCCGAAGGGCGCGATGCCCGGCGGGGTCCTAGCCGCCACCTCGGAGGTCACCACGACCGTGACCGCCGTCGACGTCAAGTCCCGCAAGGTGACCTTGAGGTTCGTGGATGGCACGACCGAGACGGTGAAGGTCGGCAAGGCGGTCGACCTGAGCAAAGTGAGCCCGGGCGACAGCGTCACCGCGCGCCTGACCGAGTCGGTCGCGATCGCCGTCGTAAAGACCTGAGCTGACGCCCGGCGTTAGCAGCGACCACCGGCGAGGAGACTGTACCGGACGCAGCGGAGAGCGGCGAGACCCACTCTCGGGGTTGGTGTGGGCTTTCGCTCGCGACCGACGCAACGACCTGCCGGGCACCTTGGCCCGCGGCCTGAGCGGCGAAGGCTCGATGAACGGCAGACGAACGATCTGGCGGCGAAGGAACCCGAGCGCCTGCGCATGATGCAGGAGCTGTGGATCATGCAAGCCACCCGCAATGACGTGTCCCCGCTGAACAACTCGCAGCGCAGCGGCTGCTGGGCACGGAGCATCCTCTTCTCGTCAGCGATCGAACAACGCGAGGATTCGGAGCTCCGAGCAACTTCTCCTAGGTGGAAACCCCGCACCAAGGTCCTTGACCGGGAGTGGATCCTCGTTCCTGCGACGGGCGTCGCCACGATCACGCCGGAGGAGTTCTTCACGTTGCATGACAAGACCAGTGCGGGCTACTCCAACTACGCGCCGTAGCCTGGCCTTACTGCCCGATCGGCGCGAGGCGAGCATCGCTGCGGGCGCCCTTGCAGCAGTCCGCAGCTCTTGGCTCCAGACACTGCGACAGAGGTGGCATACCGCCCTGAATTGCGCGTGTATCGCCAACTTGCGGCCCGCGCGATCACTTGATGGGCGGGAAGAACGGGAGGTATACGCCAAACAGCCAGCACAGGAACAAGACCAATGGAATGTGGACGAACATCTGCAGGACCGAATAGCCGACGAGGTCCCGCGCCTTCACGTGCAAGATCCCCAGAAGCGGCAGCATCCAGAAAGGGTTCAGCAGGTTGGGCAGCGCCTCGGCGGCGTTGTAGGTCTGGACCACCCAGCCAAGATGCACGTGATGCTCGACCGCGGCCTGCAGGACATAAGGCGCCTCGATCACCCACTTGCTCCCGCCCGAGGGGATAAAGACTCCGAGGACGGCCGAGTACACCGCCACCAGCAGGGAATAGGTCTTCGGGGTCGTGATGGCGACGAAGAGGTCCGCCAGCCATTTGTTGATTCCCGTGCCGACGATCATCCCAAAGATGACGGCATAGAAGGGGAACTGGATCAGCACACCGCCGGTGGCGGGAACGGACTGGGCCACGGCCTTCAAGAACCGCTTCGGCCGCCAGTGCAGGAACATGCCTACGGTGATGAAGATCAGGTTGTAATTGTTGAGGTCCAGCGCTGCCAGCGCTCCCGTGGGCGACTTGCGGAAGAAGTCGACGAGATACCAGAGGAGCAAGCCGCCGACGAGAATGATGAGAATGGGGCTGTATTCCAGCCATTCACCGGGCTTTTGCCGGGGCTCTATCGTCATGGCCATAGGCTCGGGGTAGAGCCCGAAGTCCTCTGCGGTCTTTGCCCTCTCCGGCTTCGGCGCGGACCAATACGCAACGATCACCGAGACGATCATCAGCGCCAGAATCGTAGAGAAGTTCGGCCAGGTGAAGAGCGTACGGGTGAGGGGGATCAGCCCGCTGATGTCGTAGAGCTTGGGAGGGATGGCTCCCTTGGTGGCCATCATCAGAGCGGCGGAGGATGAAAGCCCCAAGGCCCAGACCGCGCCCAGTCCCAAGTAGGCGGCTGCACCGGCCGCACGATAGTCCAGCCCCTGGATTCTCCGCGACATCTCCCGGACCAGCAGCCCGCTGAAGATCAGGCTCAGTCCCCAGGAGATGAGCGAGGTCGCCATGGAGAAAAATGCCACCCACGCGATCGCCTGCCTGGGCTTGGTCGTGATGCAGGCCACCCGCTGGATGAGCCAGTAGACCGCCGGCGTCGTTGCCACGACATACCCGCCGATGATGATCAGCACCATCTGCATCGTGAACGGGATCAGGATCCAGAACGACTTTCCGCCTTCGACGGCCAGTTTCGTGGGGCTTTCCCCGATGAGCAGGCCGAAGCAGAAGACGAAGACAACGCCGATCAGAGCGAAGACCCAAGCGTCCGGAAACCATTTCTCGCTCCACGCCGCAAGCCAGAGTCCGAAACGCTCGAGTCTGTTCTCTCCCTGTCCTACATCCTCCTGCGCCATGTTTCTCTCCTGTTCGAAGCCGGATTCAAGATAGCGGCAATCAGTTTGCGCCAGGGCCTGGCGAGAATCTCGCTCGTGGTCCGGTTCGATCGCCGGTTAGCGCTACGATCTCGGTCCGCGAGGAGATGCGGACTCGACCCTTGGATTATGCCTCCTCCCAACCGCTTCGATGAGCGCTGTGCGTGCTGAGACGACGGAAAACCGATCGGCACAGCTCATGACAACGTGCACCGCATCGAGCGTTGCTGTCCTCGAGCGGCCGCTAGCCGAATGGGCCTGTGCGCTGACCGAGCAAAGCGGATCGAGCAGATCCCGCTACACGCAAAGCATCGGCAGGTGAGCTTGGGTCACGCGAGAGCGGCGAATCGTCACGCGATGGTCTCGCCTCGCCGCAGGCGCTGACGCCGTTCCCGCGTTTCCGGTGTTTCCGTCAACAGCGTGAAGCATCTCGCCTCGTCCAGCCACTTCAGCCGCGCGAGGACGGACATGCGTCCATACGCGCGAAGCTGTTCGTCGCTGACCCAGTAGCGGAACCCTCCCCGCGGCGGTTCGACCGTGTCGCTCATCCGCGCTGCGCCTGGATGCGTGCGAGATGCTCTACGTCGGCGATGTCTTGTTGCCGCCCGGCGCTACGCTTGAGCGAGATCATGTCTTGGACGCTTGCAACGCGCACGGTAACGCCTTCCGCATCTCGGAGCTCGGCACGACCGAACGCCGCATCGAAATCCAACGGGTGTTGCAGTAACACATCCACCACCGGAACCTGTGGAGTCGCGCCCAACAACGCGAATGCGATCAGACGCTTCTCTTCGCTCCAGGCCCTACGCCGTTCGGGGTCCTTCAGCGCCTCCAGCGGTTCGGGGATCTGGGGCCGCAACCGCAGCGCCCGAGCGCACTGGATGAACGCGTCCAAATTCGCGTCGTCGAGCGCCAGCAGCAGATCGATATCCATGGTGAGGCGCGGGACGCCCAGCAGGTTCATCGCCAAGCCGCCCACCAGCAGATAGCGGACATCGTGCTGCGCCAAGCAACGGAAGAGGTCTAGGTAGAACACGGGGCGAGGTGGGCCGGCTCAAGGCAAGTGTACAGAATCCCGCTCTGGATGTGCTCGATACCGCGGGCAAGCCTGCTTTGTTCATCCGAGAATCGGATCGCCGGAGGTCGGCGATTCAACGTCAACGCCTCCGGCTCGTCCCGGCGCTGAGCGGGGTCGTCCCGATCTCTTCGGTGATCTCCTCCTGGCGCAGCGCGTTGACGCGCAGGCCAAGCTCGGCGCATCCGAGCGGTCGGACGCGTCATCGTACGGGGCACCTCAGCCGCGACACCGGGCGCTTCGAGCCCGGCGGCGAGCCACATGTTCGGCAGAGGACGCGAAGCAAGCCTGCCCCCGACACCACGACCGGTGCGCGGGAGGCTCCCGGCGCCTCCCGCGGAACCGCGTCACCGTCGGGTCACATGTCGATCGGGAGGATCATGCTTGCGTTGTATTCACTTTGGTGCCCGGCTGCAGCAGAATGCGTGTTTTCGGGGCGCCGGGGGGAACAATGAAAACGCTTCGGAGTTTTTGGGGGGGCGGCCGGGTGCGCTGTCGGAGAACGAGGTCCCTGAGCTTACGGCCCAGTTCTACGTAACGCTGGAGGCATATTTCGCGAAGGTCAAGAGTACCGGAGCCGCACGGTGCCAAGACGCTTGGGACCGAGTCGAGCGCCTGCTGACCCAGGAGCCGCGCCACTGGACCAACGCCTATGCCGTGGAGCAGCTCCTCGTCCATCTGTTCGACGAGGCCACGGTGGAGAGCGAGCTGAAGGTCCGTGCGCAGGAAGCCAGGGGAGCGCTTCGGCCTGGGCTGGTGGACTACTACAATGCCGAGATCATGAGGCCCGAGCTTTCGCCCGACAACCGGCGCGCGCTGCTGGGCCGCCTCATCAACGACCTGCAGTGGCGCTACACCGTGAACGAGGTCAAGCGCTCCTACACCAAAGAGATCACGCTCAAGACTGGCCAGCTGTTCATCGGCTCGCTGCTCGTGTTCGCGCTCTCCGTGCTCGTGACGTTGCTGTATCCGGACCTGCGGCAGTACGACGTGCGCTTGCTCGTGCCGGCGATCCTGGCCGGATGTTGGGGAGCGGCGTTCAGCATGCTGAGCAGCTTGCGGGATCGCCCGGCGGCGAGCGACCTGGACGATCTCAAGCTGCTGCGGGCGCGTTGGGTGCTCGGTTCGCGCCTGCTCATCGGGGCCGGTGCGGCGAGTGTGCTCTACTTCTTCTTCGTCTCCGGGATGGTCACAGGGGCAGCGTTTCCCGACTTCAAGGCGGTGACCTCCGTCCAAACGCCGGCCGCGACTTCGGGGCCCGGCTCGACTGCCTCACCGGCCCCGGCGTCCGCTACGGCAGCGGCTTTGCCCTCGACCGAGAGCGGACCGGCCCCGTCTAAAGTCGACGCCGCCATCTGGTTGAAATTCTTCTCGCTGCTGGTGGTCTGGTGTTTCGTCGCCGGATTCTCCGAGCGACTGATTCCCGGATTGCTCGCGCGTACTGAGGCTCGCCTCGACGGCTCCTCGAGCCCTGATCGCTTCCGGCCTACGAGTTCGGCTTCCGAACCGGCTACTCCGCCGGGTCCGCAACCTGCGGGACCGGCGCTGGCGACGGGTGCCTCACGTGCGCCGTCTGCCGCGGCAGGCGCGACGACCGCACCGGGCGTGTCGTGAACCGGCGCGTCCTTGTCTAGCTAAGCGAGGGAGGCGCCCAGCGCGGCCGGGCAGAGGGCAGGCTTCACCATCCGTCCGCACTTCTCAGTCAGAAGCCACGCTGCCCGCGGCGGCCGATCAGACCTCCTCGCTCATCCCCGTACTGAGCAGGATCACCTCGATCTCCTCGGTGATCTCTTCTTGGCGCAGCGCGTTGACGCGCAGGGCGAGCTCGCCGCACTTGCGATCCAGTCGCCGCAGCGCCCCTTCCAGATGCTGTAGCCGGCGTTCGTTCTCCGCCAGCAGGGCGCTGTAGAACAGCTCGTGCAGCACGGCGAACAGATAGTGGTCGGTCAGCTCCCGAAAAAACTCCAGCGGCTGCAGATACAGGCGCGGCGGATCGCTGAACCTGCGCCCGTCGCCCGCGAACGCGCGAAACGGCTTGCTCACCCGCACCTCGCTCGAGCGGCCGACGATCTCGTGATGGAGCACCGTGATGATGAGCGGCAGCAGCGCGGCGCGTGCAGCTGGCAGACGCTGCATCTCCGTGATCAAACGCGTGATGGTCGGCTGCACTTCATCCGCCACGCTGGGCGCCTCGAATGCGGCCGCGAGCCGGATCTGCCGGGACAGGCGCAACGCAAGCCGACGTCCCACCACCACGACCGGCGCGGTGGCGGCGTCCGGCCTGGCCCGCTCTCTCTCCAGCGCCACCGCCAGCTCCTCGTTGTAGCTGCCGCAGAAGCCACGCTCCGAACCGACGACGAGGAAGAACTCGCCCGCGGTGGCCGGGGCGGGCAGCGGCTGCGGATAATGCGTCAGAAAATCATGCGTGGCCGCCTCGACGGTGCGCACGACCCGCTGCTGCGCTGGCACGTAGCGCCGCAACCGCGCCGCCTCCACCATCGCTGCATTCTTGAGCGCAGCCATGATCTCGGCCACCTCGGTGAAAGTGCGCAGCCGCCGCTCGATCTGACGCCGCTCGCTCATGGCGCCGCCGCTCCCAGCCAGGATTTCACCGCTTCCACCCACGCTGCACGCTCGTCCTGCAACGTGAGCGGCTGGCGGGCGAGACCGGCGCCCAGGGCCTGCAATTTCTCCGGGATGCGCTTGGCATCGGCCTCTTCGAGCAAGCCCTCGTTGAACGCCGTCAGCCATGCCATCTGGAACTCGATGGGCAGCGGAGTAAGCCGGTCCTGCTTGAGCGCCTCGCGCAGCGCGCGCCCGCGCCGGATGCGCTTCTCCATCGCCGGCTCCAGCCGCGTGCCGAAGCGCACGAACACCTCCAGCTCGAGAAACTGCAGGTAGTCGAGCTTGGTGCGGCCCGCCTCCTGTTTGATGAGTGGATGCTGCGCGTTGCCGCCGATGCGCGACACCGAGCGGGTGACGTCGATGGCCGGCAGCACGCCGGAGTCGAACAGCTCCTTGTCCAGGTACACCTGGCCGTCGGTGATCGAGATCAAGTTGGTCGGGATGTAGGACGCGATCTCGCCTTGCATGGTCTCGACGATGGGCAGTGCCGTCATGCTGCCGCCTCCCGCAGTGGGTGCCAGACAGGTGGCGCGCTCCAGCAGCCGCGAGTGCAGATAGAAGATGTCGCCGGGATAAGCCTCCCGGCCCGGCGGCCTCTGCAGCAGCAGCGACAGCTCGCGATACGTCTGCGCGTGCGTCGTGATGTCGTCGTAGATCACCAGAGTATCTTCGCCGAATTGCATCCAGCTCTCCGCAACGGCACAGCCGGCGAACGGCGCGAGATATTTCAGACCGGGCAGCGCGGTCGCTTCGGCCACCAGCACGGTGGTGTGCTCCATCGCGCCATGTGCGCGCAGCACATCGATGGTGTTGACCACCGTCGAGCGTTTCTGTCCGACCAGCACGTACACGCACTTGACGTTCTTGCCGCGCTGGTTGATCACCGCATCGATGGCAAGCGCGCTTTTTCCCACGCCGTTGTCTCCGATCAGCAGTTGCCGTTGGCCCTTGCCGATGGGGATCATGGTGTCGATGATCTTGTTGCCGGTATACAGCGGCCGGTCGACGAAGGTGCGATCCACGATCGGAGGAGCGGGCGCGTCGAGCGGACGCCAGCGGTCGCAGCGCGGCGGGACTTCGCCGTCGAGCGGCGCGCCGAGCGGGTCGATGACGCGGCCGAGCAGTGCGTCGCCCACGGGCAGCTCCAGCCGGCGGCCGGTCAACGCGACGCGCGTGCCGGCGGTGAGGCGTTCGGTCTGATACAGCAAGATCGCGCCGAGGCGATCGGTTTTCAGATGGAATACCAGCGCGCGGCTGCCGTCCTCCAGGTCGAGCAGCTCGTCCATCGCCGCGGTGGGCAGCCCGTCGATCCAGGCGATGCCGTCTCCTACCGAGACGACGCGGCCCTGCTCGGACACGCGCAGCCGGGGGCTGTAGCTCTCGAGCCAGCGGGCTTGCCGCTGGAGCGTGGTGTCAGTGGCCATCCGCCGCGGCCGAGTGGAACAGGCTCAGCTCTTCGCCCAGATTCGCTTGCAGGACCCACGGCCCGATGCTGATGCGCACGCCGGCCAGAAGCGCCGGATCCTCGCGGAAGCGGCACTCGCGCGCGTCCCCGAGGAGTTGTGCGAGCGCCTGGCGCAGCGCTTCGCGTTGCGCGGGTGGGAGCGGATACGCGCTCGCCACTGTCGGCGGCTCCGTCGAACTGATCAGCGCATCCCGCAGCGCGCTCTTGCGTTGGTCGGGCAGGTGCTGCATCTCGTCGACCGCGAGCTGCGCGAGCTTCGCTTCCAGCTCCGGGCCGGCCAGCGTCCCCAACAGGCGCCGAACGAAGGCGAGCGCCTGCTCCATGGCCTCGCGCTCGCGGTGCGCCGTGTCTTCCGCCTGCCGGCGCCGGTCGAGCACCTCGGCCTTGCGTCGCTCCTGTTCCAGGCTCTCGTGCAGGGCGGCGAGCGCGCGTTCGCGTTCGCCCCGCAGCTCCTCGAGCAAGGCGCCGCGTGCCTGGGCGCGCTCCTGCTCCCAATTCTTCAGCCGTGCCTCGTACTGCGCTTGCAGTGCACGAGCTGTGGTCTCCAGCTCACGCGTCCGCTGCGCCGCTTGATCGATGGCGGTCTGCCGCGCGGCGACGACGGTGAGGATCGGCTTGTACAAGAAGCGCTGGAGCAGCCAGAGCAGCACCAGGAAGTTCAGGATCTCCAGGATCAGCGTGGACCAGTCGAGCTGCATGGAGCCCTCGTCGTCGTGTCAGCGTCGCGGGCGGCTCACTTCAACACGTACTCGAGCAGCGGGTTGCGGAACAGGATGATCAGCACGATCACCAGCGTGTAGATGGCGAGCGATTCGATCATCGCCAGCCCGATGAACAGCGTGCGCGTGATCGAGCGTTCGGCCTCCGGCTGTCGGGCCAGCGAGTCGAGCGCCTGCGCGATGGCCCTGCCCATCGCCAGAGCGGGAAGAATGGTCCCCACCGCGATGGCGAGCGCCGCCACCACGGTGGAGGCAAGCACGATCCAGCTGATGTTCATGATGCGTTGTCTCCTTGTTTCGATTCGACGTTCGCTTCGCGGGCCTGCAGGGCCCCGCCGATGTAGACCAGCGCCAGCATCCCGAAGATATACGCCTGCACCAGCGCCTCGACGATGTGGAGCATGAGCAGCGGCACCGGCACCAGGAAGCCCGCGACCAGCAGCACCAGCAGCGCCGCCAGCTCGAGGCTCATGATGTTGCCGAACAGGCGCATGGCGAGCGCCACCGTGCGCGTCAGCTCCGAGATGAGATGGAAGGGCAGCAGGACGGGGTTGGGCGAGACGTAATGGCGCAGATAGGCGCGCAGCCCGTCGTTGCGGATCCCGAACCAGTGCACCGACAGGAACACGAGCAGCGCCAATGCCGCTGTCGTGGAGAGATCGGCAGTGGGCGAGTGCACTCCGGGAACCACGCCGGCCAGGTTCGCCACGCCGATCAGCAGCCAGAGCGTGCCGACGAAGGGCAGAAGCTGAGTGCCGTGCTCCGGCACGACGTCTTCGACGGCCTTTTGCAGCGTCAGCACGATGCCTTCGGCCGCCGTCTGCAGGCGCCCCGGGCTATCCACTCGCAGCCGCCGTGTGACCAGCCACGCCGCCAAAGTCATCAGCAGCATGATGGCCCAGGTCGTCACCACCGTCGTCGTGATGCCGATCGGGCCGAGCTGCAGCAGCGCCGAGGAAGGTCCCATCCGTCACTCGCGCACGAAGAGGTAAACGTTCATCGCTCCGATCGCGACGCCGAGCACGATCAAGCTGATGGTCCAGCGGATCGAGTAGCCCGCCGTGAGACCGTCGAGCCAGTGGCCGAGATAGGCGCCGCCGACGGCCGGCAGCACGAGCAGCAGGCCGAGCGTGCCGAGATACACCGTCTGCGCGATGACCGAGCGCCGCTCCCGGCGTGCCTTGTCGATGCGCTTCGCTTGCCGCTCCACGTCCTCGCGCAGACGCTTGCGGTCACCATTCAGCTCGCCCACGGCTCAGCTCCCACAGGCGTTTGAACATCTCTTCCTCCATCCGTCGCAAGCTATCGTGCACCTGCTTGAGCTCCTCTTCCTCGGTGCGCAGCTGCGCGGTCAGCGCTTCGCTCATGCGCCGGTAATCGGGACCGCGCAAGTAGCGGCGCGTGCTCACGTACAGCTCTCCCTCCAGCATGTAGAGCAGGGCGCCGGGCAGCGCAATGTACTGCCAAGGCTCGTTGCCCACGCGGTAGCGCGCCAGACCGAACACGAGCGAAGTCATGAACCGCTCGTGCCCCGCCTGGATGCCGAAGCTGCCCGAAGCGTCCGCACCGACAAAGCTCTCCACGCCCTCGATGCGCTCGTAGCTCGTGGCGTCCTGCAGGTGCAGCACGAATCGGTTCACGGCGCAGGCGCCTTCATCGAGCCGCGCATATAGCACTGGTCCTCGGACACGTCCTCGTACTTGCCGAGCAGAAACGCCTCGCAGTCCTCCAGCGTGTCGGCGAGCGGCACGGACAAGCCCTTGATACCGCTGTGGGCCGAGATGACGTGGAACGGCTGGCTGAGATAGCGCTGCAGCTTACGCGCGCGGCGCACGATCCGCTGGTCCTGCTCCGACAGCTCCTCGATCCCCAGCATCGCGATCAGATCCTCCAGCTCGCGATAGCGCGAGAGGTGCTCGCGCACGCCTTCGGCGATCTGATAATGGCGGTCGCCCACCACGTGGCGGTCCATCATCTGGCTGCCGGACTGCAGCGGGTCGACCGCGGGGTAGATGCCCCGGCTCGCCTGCGCGCGAGACAGTACCACGCGAGTGTCCAGATGAGCGAGGATCGCGCTCACCGCGGGGTCGGTCATATCGTCCGCGGGCACGTAGACGGCCTGCACCGCCGTGATCGCTCCTCGGGTGGTGGAGATGATGCGGTCCTCCAGCTCCGCGACTTCGGTCATGAGCGTGGGCTGGTAGCCGACGGTGGCGGGCATGCGCCCGAGCAGGCCGGAGATCTCGCTGCCCGCTTGCACGAAGCGGAACACGTTGTCCACCAGGAACAGCACCTCCTTGTGCAGCGTGTCGCGCAGATACTCCGCGTAGGTCAACGCGGTGAGCCCGACGCGGAAGCGCACGCCGGGCGACTCGTCCATCTGGCCGAATACCATCAGCGTGTCCTGCATGACGCCGGCGTCGCGCATCTGATGCCACAGCTCGTGACCCTCGCGGATGCGCTCGCCCACGCCGCCGAACACGGACACGCCGCGATGCAGGGCTACGATCGCATGCATGAACTCCATGATCAGAACGGTCTTGCCCACGCCGGCCCCGCCGAACAGTCCGGTCTTTCCCCCGCGCACGAAGGGGCAGAGCAGGTCGATCACTTTGATGCCGGTCTGCAGGATCTCTCCGCCCGCCACGGTCTCGTGCAGCGGCGTGGGCGGGGCGAGGATGTTGCGGAAGTCTTCCGTGACGAGTGGTGCGCCGCCGTCGAGCGGGGCGCCGAACACGTTCAGCAGGCGTCCCAGGCAGTCGCGCCCCACCGGTACGTGCAACGGCGCGCCGGTGTCCACCACCGGCATTCCGCGTCGCAGGCCGGCGGTGCGGTGCAGAGTGATCGCGCGCACATGCTGTTCGTCCAGGTGGCGGTGCACTTCGAACAGACACCGCTCGCCGTCGAGCGCTGTGCTGAGCGCCTGGTGCAGCGGCGGGAGCTGGGAGCAGCGAATGTCCACCACGGGCCCGTGCACCTGCGCGATGGTGCCGATCGGGCGCTCCGCCGCGAGGGGGAGCGGGGTCGGGGGGTCAGGGCGATTCACGATGATCGGGTTAGTCGTGCGTATGGTGGCACGGATCGACACGCGAGAAGGAGGCGGGGTTGGTCACGCTCACCCGGCGAAGGATAGAACGGGGTGCAGGCGGGCGGTTTGACCTGCATCAACCGCCGGGGACCGGTTCGGTGCGGAGCAGCTTACGGCGAGATGACTCGGTGGCCGAGCGATCGGGAGACAGCGCCATCGAGCGCGTCCGGAGGCAAGCCGTCCAGCGCCCGGTTATCATCCCAGCATCCACAACCGGAGGAGACGCGAATGCCCTACGCAATTCAAACCCAAGACAAACCCGGCGCGGAACAGGTGCGCGCAGCAAATCGGGCGGCGCATCTGGAATACCTGACCGCGCGCAAAGACAAGCTGCTCGCCGCCGGGGCGCTGATCAATGACGACGGCACCGGCGGCAACGGAGGCATCCTCATTATCGACACGGACGATCGCGCGGAGGCGGAACGCTTCATCGCCGAAGATCCGTTCACGAAGGCCGGGCTGTTCGCGAAAGTCACCGTCACGCGCTGGCGCAAGGCATTTTTCAACAAGGAGCGGCTGATCTGAGCGCGGCGCACGATTCCCCGCGCTGAGCCGACGTTCCCGACCGACGGCGCGACGTCAGGCGGGCGGCGACGCGTAGTTCAGCCGTGAGCACACGCGCACGAACCCGGACCGCTGCATGTTCGCCAGCGATGGGTTCGGCTCGTCGCCCACGGGCTCGCCCGTTTCGGTGACGATCTGCGTGCATCCGGCCGCGATCGCTGCTCGGATGCGTGAAGCCATGAGCGCGCGGTGTGCGCCGCGGTTGCGATAGTCTGGCCGCACGCCGCCCAGGCCCAGCCAGCCGGTGCCGCGGTCGATATAGAGATAGGCACCGCCCACCGCGGCCGAGCCGTCGAACGCGCCGAACATACGCCACGCGGACCGCTGCGCGAGCGCGGCGATCCACGGAACGAATGCGGACGGCATGCCGAACGAAGCGCAGATCGCCTCGGCGACCGCGGTCTGCTCTTCTACTGCCGCCGTGCGCACGTCGAGCGTCGTGCCGAACACAGGCGGCGGCTCGGGGCCGCGGATCATTTTGGCCCAGCTGCGGCGCGCGGCGAGGGTGAATCCGCGCGCTTCCAGCCAGCGCGGCAGATCGGCGGGCTCAGCGGTGGGGGTCCAGTGGATCCAGTAAGTCGAGCGGCGGTCGGGGCCGTAGGCCGCGAGGACCGCGTCGAGATCGGCCTCGCTCGCGGGTCGCTCCACGCCCAGCCCGATTACGCGGTTGAACATCGTCTGCGGCAGGCCGGGGGCTAGGAGCAGCGTCGCGCCGGCGATCTCCTTGGTGGCCAGCCCCAGGCTCGCTGCCAACTGCCGCGGTGCCGCCGCATAGAGGTCTCGAAACGCCGCCGCTTCGATGAAGTCGGCGAGCCGCGCCTGCTTCGCGTTCATTACGCTCATGCCGGATTGCCTGCGGGGTCGGGTCGGCCGCCATCGAGCAGATGAGCCTGCGCGCGCTGCGGCGGTACGAGCGAGGGGAGCACGGCGTTGATGATCATCGGAACGAGGAAGAAGAGGACGCCTCTGGTGCGCCCGAACCGGATCTGCGGCCGTCGCCGGCCTGCCCCGAACTGTTCGCTGAACAGCATGGCGAAGTAGGTCGCCAGGATCAGCAGCGCGAACAGCTCTCCGATATTCATCGCACACTCTCCTTTCGGCTTACGGCTGGACAACCGAGGAAGCTTACGATGTAACGGAGTGTGCACGAAGGACTTTACGCTGTAAAGTAGCGCGTATGGCCGACTATCCCCAGACACCCCACCGGTCCCGGCGCGCCAAAGCGCAAGTCCCACTCACTCGCGAAGCCATCGCCGAGGCCGCCTTGGCGCAGATCAATGCGAAGGGTCTCGAGGGGTTGTCCATGCGCACGCTGGGCGGGGCGCTGGGGGTGGAGGCGATGG
>Ga0335083_10001557_pt1 | contig 31350 bp, 32 predicted proteins | sample Lox_Sample_42_FD_206716 | JGI IMG/M metagenome (GOLD analysis project Ga0335083, IMG submission 206716) | Soil microbial communities from Loxahatchee National Wildlife Refuge, Florida, United States - Lox_Sample_4.2 | ecosystem: Environmental > Terrestrial > Soil > Wetlands | place: USA...
CGCATAACGATCTGGCGACGATCGGTTCGGGGCCAACCGCCGCCGACCCGACAACTTTCGCCGAGGCAGTCGGCGTGCTCAAACGCCGTGGGCTGTGGGGCCACGCGCCCGAAGCGATCCGCGACCGCCTCGAGCGCGGCGCTGCCGGAGAGATCGCGGAGACAGTAAAACCAGGAGATCCGCTGCTCGAGCGCGTCGACAACCTGGTCATCGGCGACAATGCGTTGGCGCTTGAGTCCGCTGCCGATGCCGCCGCGGCGGCCGGCTACGTGGTCGATCGATGGCGCGAGCTTTATGGCGAGGCGGACGACCTGGGCCGCGCGCTGGCCGCGCATCTCTCGGCGATCGCCGCCGGCGCGGGTGCGCGCACATGCGTGATTGCGGGCGGCGAGCCCGTCGTTACGATACGCGGGCGGGGCAAGGGAGGGCGCGAGCAGCAGGCGGCGCTGGCGACGGCGCTCGAGCTGGAGCGGCTCGGCGGTGCGGGGCGGATTGCCGCGCTGTTCGCGGGAACCGACGGAATCGACGGCTCCACCGACGCGGCCGGCGCATTCTCTTCGCCGCGCACACCGGCCCGCGCGCGCGAGGCGGGCTTCGATCCGGGCGCGGCGCTTAAGCGCAACGACGCTTACCCGCTGTTCGCCGCGCTCGGGGATCTTTTCATTACGGGGCCGACGGGCACCAACGTCTCCGATATATTCATCGGGTTGGTCAACTACTGAACCGCGGCGGCCCGGTTCGTGACGTTCTGTTTCGGTCGATATCGAGGACAGAAGAAGCAGGATGGCGAGGTCGATGGTGAAGAAGGCCGGTAGGGCGGGCGGCAATCATGCGCGTCGCACGAATGTGAACGGGACCAGGAGAGAGAGCCATGGGCCGCGCGGCGCGCGCGGAAAGGCTGGGGGCCCGCCGCGGGTGACGCTCATCCCCGGCGACGGAATCGGGCCCGAGGTTATTGGCGCTGCGGTCAAGGTGATTGCGGCCGCCGGGGTCAAAATCGATTGGGATCAGCAGCTGGCGGGTGCGACCGCGCTCAGGAGATTCGGCTCGCCGGTGCCCGACGCGCTTATCGATTCGCTCAAGTCCACCAAGGTTGCGCTCAAGGGGCCGCTCGAGACACGCGTGGGCGAGGGTTACCGTTCGATCAATGTCTATTTGCGCAAACTCTTCGATCTTTACGCCAACGTGCGTCCGGTGCGCACGCAAGCCGGCGTGCATACGCCCTTTCGCGGCGTCAACATAATCGTGATCCGCGAGAATACCGAGGACCTCTATGCGGGTATCGAGCATCAGGTTGCGCCCGGCGTGGTAGAAAGCGTCAAGATCATCACCGCGCGCGCCTCGACCCGGATCGCGCGTTTCGCCTTCGATTACGCGCGCACCAACCATCGCCGCATGGTGACCGCCATTCACAAGGCGAACATCATGAAGCTCTCCGACGGGCTCTTTCTGAAGTGCGCGCAGCGCGTGGCTCGCGACTACCCCGACATCGAGTACCGCGAGCAGATCGTCGATGCCGCCTGCATGCGGCTCGTGACCGATCCGATGGCCTTCGACGTGCTGTTGCTCGAAAACCTTTACGGCGACATCGTCTCCGACCTCTGCGCCGGACTGGTCGGCGGACTGGGCTTCGTCCCCGGCGGCAACTACGGCAAGCATGGGGCGATTTTTGAGACCGTCCACGGGACCGCGCCCGATATCGCCGGCAAGGGCATCGCCAACCCGGTGGCGGCGATTAAGACCGGCACACTGCTGCTCGACTATCTCGGCTACGGCGCCGACGCCGACCGAATTCGCGAGGCGGTGAGCACGGTCCTGCGCGCCGGACGGGTGGTGACGCCCGATATCGGCGGCAAGGCGAAGACCGCGGATATGACAGCAGCGGTGATTCGCGCGCTCAAATAGCGCCGGCCGCTCTTTTCCACGCGATCGCGCTTGGCTATGTATGTCCGTTATGCGTAAGCCGCCGCTGCCCGACGACGTCGCCGCACGCGTTCCTCCCGGCCAGCACCTGGTCGAGGATTTTCCCGTCCTGAGCTACGGTCCGACGCCGCGTTTCAATGCGCAAAAGTGGGATTTCCGAGTCTTCGGCATGGTCGAGGAGCAGTTGCGTTTTTCCTACGAGGAATTCCGCGCGCTGCCGCCCGGGCGCGTGCGCGCCGACTTTCATTGCGTCACCACCTGGTCGAGGCTCGACAATCTATGGGAGGGCGTACTGGTGTCCGACCTGATGGCGCGGGTGCGGCTCAAGCCTGAGGCGCACCACGTTATCGTGCATTGCGACGGCGGCTACACGACCAATCTGCCGCTTGAAGAATTCGTCGGCGCGGACGTGATACTGGCCTGGCGGCACGACGGGCGCAACCTCGATCCCGATCACGGATGGCCGCTGCGGCTGGTGGTGCCCAAGCTCTACGGCTGGAAGAGTGCGAAATGGGTGCGCGCAATCGAATTCGCGTTCGAGGACCGGCGTGGCTTCTGGGAGGTGCGCGGCTACCACAATCACGCCGATCCGTGGACGCAGGAGCGCTATTCGTTCCAGGAAGATCCCGAAGATTGAATATCGGGCGGCAAGATTAGCCAGGCGCGGACATCGCCGCTGATTCGGGACGAGCAGATCGCGCGCCTGGCGCGCGAGAGCTTCGATCTCGCGATCATCGGCGGAGGAATCAACGGCGCGGCGATCGCGCGCGACGCCGCGATGCGCGGGTTCAGCGTAGCCCTGATCGAACGCGGCGACTTTGCCGGCGCGACCTCTTCGCGCTCGTCCAAACTCATTCACGGCGGACTCCGCTACCTGCCGCAGGGCGAACTTCGCCTGGTGCGTACGGCGCTGGTTGAGCGCGAACGTCTGCGCCGGCTGACCGCGCCGCATCTGGTGAAGCCGCTCAAGTTTCTGTTCCCGCTCTATCGCGGCCGGAGCCCCGGCCGGCTCGCCCTGGGCGCGGGCTTGTGGCTCTACGACTTGTTCGCGCGCACGCCGCGCGCGGAGCGCCATCAGAGCCTCGGCAGCGCCGGCGTGCTCGCGGCCGAGCCGATGCTCAATCCCGCAGCGCTCAAGGGCGGCGCGTTGTACTACGACGCAGCCGGCGACGACGCGCGCCTTACGATCGAAAATGCGCTCGACGCGGCTTACAACGGCGGTGCGATCGCCAACTATGTCGAGCTCGATTCCTTCGCGCACGCAGAAGGCCAGATCGCCGCGGCCCGGATACGCGACCGCCTGGGCGGCGTGCCTTTCGAGTTGCGCGCGCGGATGTTCGTCAACGCGGCGGGCCCGTGGGTGGACGAGGTGCGCACGCTCGACGATCCCGCGGCTCCGCCCGCGGTGCGCCTGACCAAAGGCGTGCATCTCGTGTTCGGCCGCGAGCGCCTGCCCGTGCGCGAAGCGTTGGTGCTAGGCGATGCCCATAACAGAATCGTCTTCGTCATACCGCACGGTGAGGAGGTGCTCGTGGGCACCACCGACACCGACTTCAACGGCGACCGCGAGCACCTCGCCGCCGAACCCCAGGATATCGGTTACCTGCTTGACGTGGTTTCGGAAAGCCTGCCCGGAGCGAAGCTCGGCGCGGCCGACGTCGCCGCGAGCTTCGCCGGCCTGCGCGTGCTGGCGGCGACGGGAGGAGGGCGCGCGCCGTCGTCCGTGTCGCGTGAGGAGATTATCGTCGAGAGCAGCTCGGGACTCCTTTCGGTCGCGGGCGGAAAACTGACCACCCATCGCGAGATCGCCCAAAGAATCGTGGACCGCGCCGCCTCGGTCCTCGGCCGCGCGGGCGGACGTTGCCCTACGCTCGACGCGCCGCTTCCCGGCGCGCGGCCGGTGGCGATCGCAGGCGCGGGCGGCGCGGCGCAAGCGCTCGCCGCGATGCTCGCGGATTTGCGCGAAGCGATGGCCGCGCGCTACGGAACGCGCGCGATCATCCCAGCGAGCCTGGTCCGCGAATCGCCGGAGCTTGCGCGTCCGCTGGCCGCCGGATGCCCAGTCGCCGCGGCGGAGGTAATCTATGCGGTGCGCTACGAGATGGCGCTTTCGGTCGCCGATTTCATCCAGCGCCGCGTCGCGCTCTCATGGCGCCATCCGCGATACGCCGGTGCGGCGGCCGCCGCGGCCGCGCGTCTGATGGCGGCGGAACTGGGATGGGACCCGGCGCGCGAGCAAGCCGAAATCGAGGCGTGCAATCCCGTGCCGCCTGAAATGCGCAGCGCTTGTGCTGCGGTATCGTCAAGGGAGTAAAGGATCGCAGCCCGATGACGCGCGAGCCGCGCAAGAGTCTGATTGAACGCACAAAGCGGATCGCCGCCGCGCTCGCCCGGCTCTATCCCGAAGCTCGCATCAGTCTCGACTTTACGACTCCGTGGGAGTGCCTGGTTGCGACAATTCTCTCCGCGCAATGCACCGACAGGCGCGTAAATCAGGTAACGCCACGGCTCTTCGCCGAGATTCCCGACGTGCGCGCGATGGACGCCGCGCCGGCCGCCCGAATCGAGCGTCTGATCCTCGACACCGGCTTCTTTCGCCAGAAGACGCGCTCGCTCAAGGGCGCGGCACGCGCGATCCTCGGGCGCTTCGGCGGTGAAGTCCCATCGCGGATGGAAGACCTCGTCACGCTTCCCGGCGTCGGCCGCAAGACCGCCAACGTACTGCTGGGCCACGTCTTCGGAGAGCCGGGCCTGGTGGTCGATACCCACGTGCGGCGGGTTGCCCACCGCCTGAGGCTGACCGGCGAGTCGAATCCCGAAAAGATCGAGCGTGATTTGCAGGCGCTCCTGAAACCGGTCGAATGGACAGCGTTCTCGATGCGTCTGATATTGCATGGACGAACGGTTTGTTTCGCCCGCAAGCCGCGATGCGACGAATGCGTGCTGGGGGCGGACTGTCCGCGGGTCGGAGTCACGGAGAAATCGCGGGCGCGGACTGGCACAAGGTAATCTCGGGGATGTTGCGGACGAAAACCATGTTTGACCTCGCGCGGCGACGTGTAATAATTGCTGCACACTCAAAAGCGTGATCTGACCGTGATACTGAGGATCGACGAAATAACCGCCGAGGCCAGAGAGGTCTCTTTTCTCCAGTCCGAGGAGGAGGTTAACCGCCGCCTTCGCCAGGGCCCGGTAGATGAGTTCCGGGTTGGCGGCGCGATCGCGGTCGATTTGTCATACTATCGGGCTGGTATGGAGCTGTTTTTCGAAGGCCGGCTGAACGCTCCGATGGTCGCCTCGTGCGCGCGCTGCACCGAGGAGTTCAGCGCCTCGAGCGTGCGTCCATTTCGCTTCGTGCTGGCGCCGCGCGCCGCGGGCGACGACGATGACGGCCGTCTGCGCTCGGAAGACCTGGAATTTTCACTATATGACGGCGATCAAATCGATCTCGCGCCGCTCATCGCCGAACAACTGATCCTCGCCCTGCCGAGCCGCGCGCTTTGCCGCGAGGATTGCCGGGGTCTTTGTCCAATTTGCGGAACCAATCTCAACTTTAATCTTTGCGGCTGCGAACAGCAGGCCCACGACCCGCGCCTGGCGGTTCTGCGAACGCTGAAGCTCGAGCGCTCCTGAAGCCGCTCAAATCATCTTCAAACAGAAGAGAGTAATGCCATGCAAGCACCCAAGCGTCGTACCTCCCGTTCCAAGCGCAACAAGCGCCGCGCGCATGACGCGCTGCGCCCGGTCAATCCGGTCGCCTGCGCGCAGTGCGGCGAACCCACGATGCCGCATCGCGTGTGCCATCACTGCGGCTCCTACCGTGGACGGCAGCTCGCAGAGACCGCCGAATAGGCGGCGCGGGAGCGGCGCGTGAGAATCGCGCTTGACGCGATGGGGGGCGATCTCGCCCCCAAGGCAACCGTGGAGGGCGCGGTCGCGGCTGCGCGCGACTTCGGCATCGAAGTCGTCCTGGTGGGCGATCTCGATCTGCTGACGCGCGAGCTGACCGAGCACAAGATCGGCGGCCTCAAGATAACCGTCGAACATGCGCCCGAGAGCGTCGCGATGGACGACTCTCCGATGGAGTCGGTGCTCACCAAACCGCATTCCTCGATTCACGTGGGTCTCGAGATGGTCAAGCGCGGCGACGCCAGCGCCTTCGTCAGCGCCGGCAACTCGGGCGCCGTCATGGCGGCGGCGATGATGATCCTTGGCACCTTGCCCGGCGTCGAGCGCCCCGCGATCGCGTCGCTGGTGCCGGCGAGCGACGGATTCGCCCTCCTGATCGACGCCGGCGCCAATACCGAGGTCAAGCCCGCGAATCTCGCGCAGTTCGCGGTGATGGGCAGCGTGTATGCCCATCGCGTGCGCGGCGTGCCCAGCCCCCGCATCGGCATCCTGGCCAACGGCGAGGAAGACTCCAAGGGCACCGACCTGACGCGGGCGGCGGCCGCGATGCTCAGCGGGATGCGCGAGTCGGTCGATTACATCGGCTACGTCGAGGGACGCGACATCAATCGCGGCAAGGCCGACGTGGTGGTGACCGACGGTTTCACCGGCAACGTGGCGCTCAAGACGATGGAAGGCTTCGCCGCCTTCCTGCTCGGCAACCTGCGCGACGTCTTTGGCAGCTTCTTGGGCCGCCTCGCTTACTTGTTGGTGCGCAAGCGCCTCGGCAGGATTCGCGAGCGCCTCGATCCGGCGGAATACGGCGGAGCGCCGCTGCTCGGGCTCGGCGGCGTCGCGATCATCGCCCACGGCTCGTCCAATCCGCGCGCGATCCGCAACGCCATGCGCGCCGCCGCCAACGAGGCGCTGGTCGAGCGCGTCAATGCCGAGATCGTCGAGACGCTGGCGCGTCACGTATCCGCGATGCCGGCCAAGCCGGCTGGAAAGGGGTTCCGTGCGCTGCTCGATCGGATGCGCGAACGGCTGCATCGCCATCCCCGCGAGGCCGCCGGGCCGCAGGCTCCTTCCGCTGCGCCCGCACCGCCGGCGTATTCTCCAAACTCCGAACACCCGGGCGCGCCGGCCGCATCGCCCTCGGCAAGCTCCAAGGCCGCAGTGCTCGAGCATCCGCCGGTCGAGCACGCCACGCCCGAGGTCGTCTCGGTCAATGGAGCTGCGGGTGGCGCGCCGCATGACGATGCCGCGCATGCCGAATCGCACAAGGACGAGGATAAGGCGTCCGAATCGGGCCCCCCGCCTGAAGCGGCGCCGCGCAAGCCCGGGTAGTCCTGATATCCGCGCCCCGTACGCGCCATCGCGTGCAATCTCCGTTTCGAGTAGAACAGTGCCCAAGACTGGCATCATGAGGGTCGGCTGATGAAGGTCGCATTTCTGTTTCCCGGACAAGGCGCGCAGAAGGTCGGCATGGGCGCCGAGTTGGCGCGCGAGTTTGCCGGCGCGCGCGAGGCTTTCGCCGAGGCCGACGAAGCGCTGGGCTTCAAGCTGTCGACGCTCTGCTTCGAGGGGCCGGAGGAGGATTTGCGCCTGACGGCCAACACGCAGCCCGCGACGCTCGCGACTTCAATCGCGGCGTTGCGCGCGTTCCAAGCCGAATTCAGCGTCGACGCGGAGATCGCCGCCGGCCACAGCCTCGGCGAATACACGGCGCTGGTCGCGGCCGGCGCACTCGAGTTTGCCGAGGCGCTCCGCGCGGTGCGCGAGCGCGGCCGCCAGATGCAGGAGGCCTGCCCCCCCGGGCAGGGTTCGATGGCCGCGCTGGTCGGACTCGACCTCGCCGCCGTGCGCGCGGTCTGCGAGGAGGTTTCACAGGGCGGTCAGATTGCGGTGCCTGCGAATCTCAACGCCCCGGGCCAGATCGTGATTGCCGGAGACGCTGCGGCGGTTCGGCGCGCGCTCGAAATTGCCAAGGAACGCGGCGCCGGGGCCTCGGTGGAGCTCAAAGTCAGCGCGCCGTTTCATTCGCCCCTGATGCAGCCCGCGCGCGATGGCATGGGGCCGGTGATCGCGGCGCTCGCGGTGAGCGCGCCGCGCTTTGGCGTGATCTCCAACGTGACCGCGGAGGTGAATCGCGACCCCGCGCGCATCAGGCCGCTGCTGATGGAGCAGATCACCGCGCCCGTGCGATGGGAAGAATCGATGGCCCGGCTCGGCGCTTCGGGCGCGACGAGCGCGATCGAGTTCGGCGCGGGGCGGGTGCTCGCGGGTCTGATGCGGCGAATCAACAAGGGCTTCAAGGTGCGGTCGGTGGAAGATCCGGCCTCGTTGAGGGCCTGCGGCCAGGCTCTGGCCGAGGAGGCTCGAGCGGGCGCCTAGCGGAAACAGAAAAGACGGCGCGACGAAGTTCGGCGGGACGGCGGCGTAGAGCCGCAGCGCCGGCGGCCGTCAGCCGGGCTAGACTGCGCGCGCCTTAGCGGCCGACGCCTGCCAACTTGCCTAGTTGAAGCCAACTCCCTAAGCTGCGCTGTAACGTTTGCTGGCCCGGGGGCGATGCCGCCAACGCGCGCGCGAGCACGATCCGGCGCAGGCGGGACGGAATCAACCGCAATCGAATCAAACTAAACGCGCGGCGCGCCGCCCCCGGCGCAGGCCGGCAGGAGGGAAGCAACCACGATGGCTGGAGAAGTCGAAACCAAGGTTCGCGAGATCATCAGCGAGCAACTCGGCGTGTCCGCCGATGAAGTGACGCCGGAAGCGTCATTTATCGAGGACCTGGGCGCCGATTCGCTCGATATCGTCGAACTGGTGATGGCGCTGGAAGAGCAGTACGGGATGGAAATCTCGGATGAGGACGCCGAGAAGATCCGTACTGTCAAGGACGTCGTCAATTACATCGAAGCGCACAAGGCCTGACCGTCCGCATCACACCTCCACCCTTCAGAGCTTGCGCACGGCGCCCGGCGGTATTATGGCGGGCGTCCGCCGCGCCCCCATTTCGTAAGCCGGGCGCGCGCGCGCCGTCTTCCTGCGAGCGGGCGCGGCCCGGATGCGCCGGCTGCGGCTCGCGCGCTAAACTTGCCTCATGAGGTGCCCGTATTGCCGCCATCGCGGCAACCGCGTGGTCGACTCAAGGCTGAGCGGCGACGGGGCCACCATCCGCCGGCGCCGGATGTGTTCGTCATGCAAGCGGCGCTTCACAACCTACGAACGGGTCGAGGAATCCGCGCCGATGGTGGTCAAGAAGGACAATCGGCGCGAACCGTTCGATCGTTCCAAGATCGTCGCCGGGCTCAAGAAGGCCTGCGAGAAGCGCCCGGTCTCGATGGAAACCGTCGAGCAGATCGCCGATCGGATCGAAGCCGCCGTCGCCGAGCATGGCGGGAGCGAAGTTCCAAGCTCGGTGATTGGCGGCGCGATCATGAACGAACTGCATCGCGTTGACCAGGTCGCCTACGTGCGCTTCGCTTCGGTCTACCGCTCTTTCAAGGATATCGACGAGTTCATGCGCGAGCTTGAAGACCTGATCCGGCTGCGCAAGGAGGCCGGCGCACCGCCTGCACCGCCGCTCGCTCCCGCGCGCGACAGAAAGCGCGAGCCATCCCCGCGCAAGGGCGGATCCGCTTCGTAAGCCGCCGTGCCCGCCGCTCCGGCCTCCGCCGCCGATTCACACTACATGCGCAAGGCGCTGGCGCTTGCGCGCCGGATGGTCGGGCGGACTTCGCCCAACCCGGCCGTGGGATGCGTGATCGCGCGCGGCGGCCGGATCGTCGGGCAGGGTGCGACCGCCCCGGGCGGCCGCCCGCATGCCGAGGCGCTGGCGCTCGAGCGCGCGGGTGAGCGGGCGCGCGGCGCCACGGCGTATGTTACGTTCGAGCCTTGCGCTCATCGGGGACGCACGCCGCCGTGTGCGCGGACGCTAGTCGAGGCGGGAGTCCGGCGTGTCGTGGTCGGATGCGTCGATCCGTATCCGCCGGTGCGCGGGCGTGGACTTAAGATTCTGCGCGCTGCGGGAATCGAGATCGTAAACGGCGTGCTTGAAGACGAATGCCGCGACCTCAACCGCGGCTTCATCACGCGCGTGACGCACGGGCGGCCGTTCACGACGGTCAAGCTCGCGCTCTCACTCGACGGCCGGATCGCCGCCGCCTCGGGCGATTCGCAATGGATAAGTTCGGCGGCGTCGCGCGCGCTGGTCCATCGCTGGCGCAACGAGGCCGACGCGGTGATGGTCGGCGCGGGGACGGTGCTGGCCGACAATCCGCGCCTGACTTGTCGAATTCCGGGCGGTCGCGACCCGGTGCGAGTCGTAATCGACGGACACCTCAGGGTCTCGCCGCGCGCGCGAGTCTTCACCCAGCGCTCGACGGCGTCCGCGCTCCTGGTCACGACGACGGCCAACGCGGCGCGCGCCAGACGCCGCTACGGCCGAGATGGCGGGGGCGGGCGTGTCGAGGTGGTGGGATGCCCGGGGCGCCGCGGCGAGGTTGACCTGCGCGCCGCGATGCGCGAGTTCGCGCGGCGCGGTTGGTGCAACGTCCTGATCGAGGGCGGCGCCAAACTGGCGGGAGCGGCGCTCCGCGCGGGAATCGTGGACCGCGTAGCCTTTTTTGCCGCGCCCATCCTGGTGGGAGCGGGAACTCCCGCGATCGAAGGGCTCGGCTTCAAGCGCGTGCGCGACGCGATTGCGCTCGGCCGGCTAAGCGTGCGAGGCCTCGGCCGCGACCTGCTGATCGAGGCGGAAATCGCAGGCCAGCGCCGCGCCTCCAGGCGGCGGAGCTGAGGACGTGCTGGTCAGCATACGGAGGCGGTGATAACATCAAGCGTCTGGAAACCGAATGGTAATGTCGTCTAAATCGCTGGAAGAAATCTTCAGCCGGATCCGCGCGGCCAAAACGGTCCTGATGGTGATGGAAGAGGAAGAGGAGGCGGAGGGCGACGTCGTGATGGCGGGCGAGAAAGTGACGCCCGATCACGTCAACTTCATGGCGCGTCATGCGCGCGGCGTGGTTTCTGTGGCGCTGCCCGAGCGGCGCATGCGCGAGATGGGAATTCCGCTGGTCGCTTCGCCGCAGAGCGAGCTTGCCGATGAGCAGGCGGGCTCGCTCGTCGAGGCGCGCGAGGGAGTGACCACCGGAATCTCCGCGCATGACCGCGCGCGCACGATCCAGGTGCTGGCCTCCGACAAGAGCGGTCCGCAGGATATCGTGATGCCCGGACACGTGCTGCCGCTGATGGCGCTGAGCGGCGGTGTAATGATGCGCCTGGGGCGCGCCGAGGGCGCGGTGGACCTGATGCGCGCGGCGGGAATGCGGCCGTGCGCCGCGCTTTGCTCGGTGCTGCGCGACGACGGCGACGCCGCCCGCCTCGCCGAATTGCGCGAGTTCGCCAAGGCCCACGACATCCCGATTTTCTTTCTGAAGGACCTGGTCTCCTATCGTCTGACCAACGAACTTCTGGTCCAGCGCGTTGCCGACGTCGATTTTCCGATCGAGTCGGGCGAGCTCAAGGCGGTGGTTTTTCGCAGCACGGTTGACGGCCGCGAGCATCTGGCCCTGGTCAAGGGAAACGTCGGCGGCGGCCGCCCGGCGCTGGTGCGGCTCCATTCGCAATGCCTGACCGGCGACGTGTTCGGCTCGGAGCGCTGCGACTGCGGCGAGCAACTGGCCGAATCGATCGAACGCATCCTGACTGCCGACGCCGGCGTGATCATCTACCTGCATCAGGAAGGGCGCGGAATCGGCCTCGCCAACAAGATCAGGGCCTACGCGCTGCAGGACCAGGGCCTGGACACGGTCGAAGCCAATCTGCAGTTGGGCTTCAAGGAGGACCTGCGCGACTACGGAATCGGCGCCCAGATCCTGCGCGACCTTGGGGTCGGCGAAGCTCTCCTGTTGACCAACAATCCGCACAAGATCGAAAGCCTGCAGAGCTACGGCGTGCGCGTGAGCCGCGTGGCGCTCGAAGTCGCGCCGCACCAGGGCAATATCGATTACTTGCGCACCAAGAAGGAGAAGCTTGGCCATCTCTTCTCCAAACTCAAGGTGATTACCTAGGTTACAGCGCGGCTCATTGAGCGGAGCCCGCGCGCGCGGCGTGCGTATCAAACGGCCGGCGGCAATTGGCTATGGGACCAAGACATCTGGGGCGCGAGCTCGCGCTCAAGGCCCTTTATCAGATAGATATCCGCGGCGGCTCCTCGCGCGAGGCGCTGGCGCTCCTGTTCGAGACCTTCCCGGCCGACGATCGCGCGCGCAAGTTCGCGATCGAACTGGTCGAAGGTGTCGAGCGCGAGCGGGCGGCGCTCGACCGCGAGGTTGCGGGCGCGCTGGAGCATTGGTCGATCGGACGGCTTTCGCGGGTCGATCACAATATCCTACGCATCGGGCTCTGCGAGCTATTGTGGATGAACGATATTCCGGCGCGGGTCACGATCGACGAGGCGATCGAACTGGCCAAGGTCTATGGCGATCAGGACTCCGGCCGCTTCGTCAACGGGGTGCTGGATGAACTCGCGAGGCGGCTGGGACTCAAGCAAAAGGGTGAGGAACGTGGCGTTGGCGAACGCGGTTTTGACAAGGGACATTAGAGCGTGGTTCGCCGCGATGCTCGGCGGATTGCTGCTGCTGACGACGGGCTGCGGCTACCATTTCGCGGCGTCGGGAAGCGGTCTGCCGCAGGACGCCAAGACGATCTACGTCGCCCGCTTCAGCAACGTCTCGCGCTTCACCGGCTTCAACGATCAATTCATGCGTTACATGAAGGACGAGATCGCCGAGCACAAGCACCTGCAGCTGGTTGAGGAACCGTCGCAGGCCGACCTGGTGCTCACGGGCGAACTGCTGCGCGTCGAGACGGCCCCGGCGGGCTTCAACGCCGTTTCCGAAGCGAGCATCTACCAGCAGTACATGGTCGTGCGCGCGCAGCTCGAGGATCGCCACACCGGAAAGGTGCTGTGGGCGAACGTGCTCAGCAGTATCGATCAGTTCCCGACCGTGTCGCAGACCACCATAACCACTTCGCCCGAATTCCTGCAGCAGAACCTGCGCTCGCAGAATATCGCCAACATGCCCGACATCCAGGTCGCGCAAACGCAGCAGGCCTCCTCGACCACGCAGATGATGACGCGAATGGCGCAGGACATTTACTCTGCGATGTCCGAGGGGTTTTAGCCACGCGCGGCCCGCAATCGCCGCGGCGCGCGGCCGCCGAGAGCATGAGGGCCTAAGGCAGGCGGCGGACGATGGCGGTTGAGACGGCGCTCTCCATCCTTCGCGCGGGCGATCGCGCCGCGCTTGCGGCGGCGATCCTAATCAGCGGCCCTCACGCCTTTCTCCGCGAATACGTCTTCGACTTCGTCCGGCGCCGGATGCTGCGTCAGGGGATGAAGTATCGTGGCTTCCAAGTAGGGGGCGCGGAGGGCTTTGACGTGGTGCTTGCCGAGTTGCGCGAATCCGACCTGTTTGCGCCGGTCCGCGTCGTAGGATGCCGCGTGCTGCGATCGCATCGCGGCGGTGGCGAAGAGGATGGCGACGATGATTCCAGCGGGGCAGCGAGCGCGCGCGGGGGCGAAGCGGCGCTGGCCGAGGCGCTCGAGACGATGCGCGGTCCGAATGCCTTGATCGTCCTCTATGAGCGCGACGCGGCGCCGGCCAAAATCCGCCGCGCGGTAGAGCAGGGCGGCCTCGCGATCAACTGTCCGCGCGCCTACGACAATCAGCTCACGCAATTCGCCGAGGCCTTCGCCCGTGCCCAGGACCTGCGCCTGGGACCCGGCGTAGCCGAGCTTCTGGCTGCGCGCCACGCCGGTGACCTTTCCGCGATCGTCAACGCGCTCGCCAAGGCAGCGATCCATCGCGAACCCGGCGCAACGCTGAGCGCGGCCGATCTCGGCGATCCCGCGGCCGCCAAAATCCCGGAACTGTTCGAACTGGCCGAGGCGGTCTCGAACGGACGCGCGGCGGCCGCGCTGACGCTGCTCGCCCGCGCGATCGCGGCCGGGCGCGATCCGTTTGAATTGCTGGCGGTCGAGATTATCCCGGTGATGCGGCGGATGATGCTGGCGGCGTCGATGGTTGCGGAGCGTCAGAGCGCGCCGCAGATCGCCGCGGCGCTCGGGATGTCGCCGTCAAGTCCGCTGGCCAAGCGCGCGATCGACGGCGCGCGCCGCTTCGGAATCGCGCGGTTGACCGACGCCTGGCGGCGAGTCTCGCAGCTCGACGCGGACTTCAAGAACGGGAAAATTAAGGAGCGCGAGGAGGCGCTGGCCGGTATGCTGCTCGAGTTGATGTCGTCGCCGGCCCGAGCCTGACGTCAACCGAGGCGCGGACCTGTTTCGGGCCGTCAGACGAGAATTGTCCCGCCGAGGTGCGCGGCGGGCCGGATCAGGCCTTGGCGGCGGCGCCGTGCTTGCGATAGAGCGCGCGCGAAAGGCGTGCGACCTTGCGCGCCGCGGTGTTGCGATGGAGCGTGCCTTTTCCCGCGGCCTTGTAGAGCACGCGGGTCGCCTGGCGCAGCTCCTGTTGCGCGCCGGCGGCGTCGGCCCCCTCGATCGCCTTAACCGCATCTTTGACCGCGCTATGCACGCGGGTCTTGATCGCACGATTACGGTCGCGGCGCTTGAGGTTCTGACGCTGGCGCTTCTCTGCTGACGGATGAACTGGAATATGCGGCATAGCCAGTCTTAGCTAACAGTGCACGCGCGCCGGGTCAATACGCCGCCTTCCAAGGAAAGGAAGCGCCTTACTTGTTGTCGTCAATCGAGCGCTTCGCTTCCTGCCATAGACTTTCTATCTGCTGCGGATCGAGCTTCGCGAGATCGAGCTTGCGCGCCGCGGCGGCCTGCTCGACCGCCTTGAAACGCGTGATGAATTTGTCGCACGCGCAGCGAAGCGTCGTCTCCGCGTCGTGCCCGATGAAGCGCGGCGCATTGGCCAGCGCCAGCATCGCGTCGCCGATCTCCTCGGCCGCATGATCGCCATCGTTGCGAGCGAGCGCCCTCCGCGCCTCGGCGATCTCTTCGCTGACCTTGTCGAGCACTGCCGAGGCCTCCGCCCAATCCATCCCGGCGCCCCGCGCCCGCTCGCCAAGCTTCTGCGCCCGCGTGAGCGCGGGCAGAGCGCGCGCCACGCCGTCGAGTGCCGAGGTCGCACCGGCATCCGCACGTTCCTGCTGCTTGAGCTTGTCCCAGTTGCGGACGACTTCGGCCGAGTTTTCCGCCGCGGCTCCGGCGTAAACGTGCGGATGGCGCCGCACGAGCTTCTCGCGCGCCCGCCTTAGCATCGCAGCGATCTGAAGGCCGCGCTGCGCTTGGGCTATGTTGCCCGCAAAAAGCACCTGCACCAGCAAGTCGCCGAGTTCGTCGTCGATTTCGCGGTCGTCGCCGCGCTCGATCGCATCGGCGGCTTCGTAAGCTTCTTCAATCAGATGGCGCGAGGTAGTCGCGAGCGTCTGTTCGCGGTCCCAGGGGCATCGCTCGCGCAATTCGCGGACGACTTCGAGCAGCGCGAGAAATTCTTCGCCCGGGCCGCGCGCCGATCCTTCATCCATGGCCAAAAAGGCTCGGGCTACGCCGTGATTACCGGCTGGATCACTTTCTCGGTCAGGAACGCCGACAAATCCCGAATCCCCTCGACCGTGATCTCGTGTCCGCAGTCGTATTCGCGATAACTTAATGGCATCTTGAAGGCGCGCAGCTGTTCGATGGACTGGCGCGCCTTTCCAATTTCGATCATATCGTCGGCGCGTCCATGCTGCACCAGGGTTGCGAGCTGCGCGAGCGCATCGCGATTGTGCGCGTGCTCGGCAAGCTCCTCGGGAAACCAGGTGGAAAGCGCAGCCAGCGCGGCGAAGCGTTCGGGATGGCGAATCGCCAGGTTGTAGGCCATCACGCCGCCCTGGCTGAAGCCCATCAGGATGAGCTTGCGGCGATCGGCGGGGTAGCGCTCGAGCGCGGCGTCCACGAAGCGCATCATATGGTCGGCGGCCTCGCCCATCGCTTCCATGTCCGGCGGCGCGCCCGGCCGCAACTGGTACCATCCGTAGCCGTTGACCGCGCCGATCGCGACTTCGACCGGCCCTTGCGGACACAGCATCAGGCATCGCCCGCTCGCGACATACGGGGCGAGACCCATCAGGTCGAGCGCGTTGGAGCCCCATCCGTGCATCGCAACGATCGTGGGATGCGGCCCGGCGCCCGCCGGCTCGAAAGCGGCATGAATGAGATCCATCGGAAGGTTCTCCCGGGTTAGTCCGGCCATCATAGATCGCCGTCGCCACCGCTCGCTACTCGCTTGCGCGTATGCAAACGGTCGGATTAGCTGTGCGTTGCCGTGGCCGCCTGGCCACGTATCGCACTATGGGGCGGGGTGTGGAAGATAAAAGGATGTGGCGTGGCGGTGCTCCGCAAGCGCGCTACGCGGCGACGGTTTCGGCTGCCGGGGCGGCGCTGCTCCTTGCGCTCGCGGGCATATGTGCGGCGGCAGACGGCGCTTTGCCGCCCCCGCGGGACGGCAAGCTCGCCGGCACGATCTCCGGCCTCCTGCTGCTCGCGCTGCTCTGCTACTCGATCTACGTTTACGTCGCTCCGCTGCTCAGGAATCGCGACCGTTCGATCGTGTGGGCGTTCGCGATCCTGGCCGTGATCGCATTGGTCAAAATATTGCTGCTCCCGTGGTTCGACGGCTACGGGAACGACGTCGCGAGCTACGAATCGTGGGCGCTCCAGATGGCCTCCGAGGGGCCCGCGCGCGTCTATCGCGAGGGCTACTTTCTCGACTATCCGCCCGGCTACCTTTACGCGCTCTGGCTCGCGGGAATCGTCGCGCACGCTACCGGCGCCGGCGGCGTGATGCTGCGGATGACGGTCGAGGCCCCGGCGCTGGTCGCCGACTTCGTGCTCGCGCTGCTGATGTTCGTGTTCGTGCGGCGTGTCGCGCCTGCCCGGCAAACAGCGGCCTACGTCGCGATGCTGCTGGTGGCGCTGAATCCGGCGCTCGGCTTCGACACGATCGTCTGGGGCCAGAGCGATTCGGCGCTGACCGTCGTGATCATGCTGAGCGCGGCGCTCGCGCTCGATGGCGAGTTCGAGCTGGCCTGGGCGCTCGCCGCGCTGAGCGTGCTGCTCAAGCCGCAGGCGCTGATGTATGTGCCGGTGCTCGGGGTGTGGACGCTGCTCAAGCTGCCCTACGGCAGATGGTGGCGCTCGGCGCTGGCCGCGATCGCTGTGGGGATGGTCGGCGTGCTGCCGTTTCAGTTCGGCCATCCCTGGTACTGGATTTTCGAGCTCTACCATTCGACCGCCGCGTACTATCACGAGACCTCGGTCAACGCGTTCAACCTGCTCGCGTTGATGGGCGGCCTGCGCAAGCCGGATACCGATACGTTCGCAGGGCTTTCGTACTTCAGTCTCGGGATGGGCCTGCTCGTGCCGCTCTACGCGTTTATCGGCTGGCGGCTTTGGAGCGAGCGCACGCCGCGCGGGATGATGTACGCGGTTTTTGCCGCGGTGTTCGGATTCTTCATGTTCGCGCCGCGGATGCACGAGCGTTACCTGTATGCGGGGCTGGTGTTCGCCGCGCCGCTCGCGGTCGAGGGTGCCGAGGTCGCAGCCGTCTTCGCAATTCTGACTGCGACCTGTCTGTTCAACCTCGCCTACGTGCTGGCCGCGCTTCGCAGCGCGACGATTTTTCTCGACCCGCGCGACGGATTTGCGATGTTCGCGTCGGCGGTAAACGTCCTCGCCCTGGTGCTCATGATCGACTACGGCCTCGGGCTGGCCGAGGGAGCAGGGCCGCTCTGGCAAAAGCTCACGTCGTTGGGCGGGATGCCGGATCGGGCTGGCGACGGCGCCGGGAGCGCCCCGGCGCGCGAGGCCGGCGCTGCAGAAGGCCGCGCTCCGGCCGCTCCCGTAGCGCGCGAGCCTTTGGTCGCGATTCCATGGACGCGCATCGACACGATCGTGCTCGTCGCGCTGGTTGCCGCCGCCGCCGCGACCCGGATCTGGCATCTCGGCCATCCGGCGGAGATCGTCTTCGATGAAGTTCATTTCGTCGCGCAGGCGCGTCATTACATCCGCGGCGAACCGTTCCTCGACCCGCATCCGCCGCTCGCGAAGCTCGTGATCGCAGGCGGGATTCTGCTCTTCGGCGACCATCCGTGGAGTTGGCGGATCGGCAATGCGCTCTGCGGAATCCTGCTGGTCGGGCTGAGCTACATGCTGGGGCGGCGGATGTTCGCGTCGCGGCTGGCGGGCGCACTCGCCGCCTCGTTCATCATCTGCGACGGGATGTTTCTGGTGGACTCACGCGTCGCGGTAATCGACATCGTGTATCTGACGCTCGCCGCATGGTCTTACCTGCTGCTCTTTCGCTTCGCCGAATCGACGGACCCGCGCGACCGCCGCCGAACGCTCGCCGCGATGGGCGCGACGCTAGGACTGTGCCTCGGCTCGAAGCTGTACGTCCCGGTGCTGACCTTCCTGCTGTGCGCTGGGTTCATGGTCTGGTTCATCCTGGATGCCGAGCGCACGGCGTCGTGGGAGGCACGCTGGTGGCGCACGTTTGGGGCGCTGCTGATGGTAGGGGCGCTGAGCGCCGCCTTTTATATCGCGGTCTTCCTGCCGCATTTCTTGCTCGGATGGTGGGGCGGAATCGCCGACCTCGTCCATTACTACGGCGACGTGCTGTGGTACGAGAACAGCGTCAGGAACGCGACGCATCCCTATTCTTCGCAGTGGTGGACGTGGCCGCTGATGCTGCGGCCGATCGCCTACTGGCAAAGTTTTCCGCCGCAGGGCAAGGTCGCGACAATCTGGGGCGGGGGAAATCCGCTGCTCTGGTGGAGTGCGCTGACCGCAATCACGATTACGGCCGTGCGTGCGCTGGAACGGCCCAACGCGGCACGGACGTTCCTCGTGATCGGCTATCTCGCGTATCTCCTGATGTGGACTCCAGTAGGGCGCACGCTTTTTCTCTACCACTACATGCCGTCGGTGTACCTCGGCTACATGGCGCTGGCCGCGATCGTCGCGGATGCGTGGAACGGCGAGGCCGCGATGTGGGAATGCGCAGCGCTGCTGCTGACGATCCTGCCCGCGTGCATGATGGGACTCGGATTTTGGCTAGGTTTGTTCCCTGGCGCGGCGATCGGACTGCTCGCCATATACCTTCTCGCGGTCGAGATAGGGCCCGACGCTCTGCCCGATCTCGAGCCGCAGCGATGGGCTCCGCGGCTGGTCGCGGCATTGTTCGTGACTGCGGCGGCGATCCTGTTCGTCTATTACTTTCCGCTGTGGACGGGGATTTTCATCGATCGCGACGGCTATTATCACCGGATGTGGCTGCAGGGTCCGGGTTTGCGCAACTGGATATGAAGAAGCGCCGCATCGGGCCCGCATTGCGCGTCGCCGCCGCGCTTGCGGTTGAATTGGCGATCGCTGCGGCGGCGCTGCCAATCGCGGCCACTCTATCCCGCGCCGATTCGAACGCTCCCGCGATGAGCGCCGGCGCTAGCACGCGCGCGAGCGCCGCCGCGACCCCGTCGCCAGCCTCGAGCGCGGCGGGCCCGGAGGCTCGGGCCGGACCGAATCTGCTTTCCAACGGTGACTTCGCGACCGGTTCCGGCAAATCGCCCGACCATTGGCGCACCGGGGGATGGAACGAATCGCCGGCGGTCACCGCCTACGACTGGCTGCACTCGCCGGGCAGCGAGCCCGAGCTCGCCGTCAGCAATATACAGCCCAACGACGCGCGATGGCTCCAGACGATGACGCTCGATGCGGGATGGTACTACGTCGGCGCCGAAGTCCGGACCGATGGTGTGCCTGCCAATGCCGCCGGTGCAAGCGTCGGTCTCGACGAAGACAGCGTCAACTCGCCGGCGCTGCATGGCACCACCGAGTGGCATCCGCTTGGACTGTATATCAGGATTGGCGCGCACGGCGCGGACATCGACGTGGCGCTGAGGCTCGGCGGGTTCGGCAGCCTCAACACCGGCCGCGCGTTCTTCCGAAACGCGAGGGTGGTCAAACTCCACGCGCTCCCGGCCAACGCGGGGCCCGCATTCGACCTGAGCGCCGTCAGGCGCGCCTCCGTGGCGCCGCCGATCGGAAGGCCGTGGACGCTTATTGCGGTATTCGTCCTGCTGGCGGTTGTGGCGGCGGCGGGATGGCGAATCTATGGCGGCGACAATCTACCGCCAGTGCCGGTGGGGAGCCAGCCGCCGCCCTCGATGCCGCGGAGCGAGCGTCGCCGGCGCGAGAGCGCGGCCGCGCGCCGCCGCCGCTGAAGCTCACTCCATCCAACGCGCCGCTAGCCTTGCTGCGGAAGCAGGGCCGCGCGCGTGACTTCGCGCCGGTCGCTCTTCTCCAGCGCCTCGGCCGCCTTCGCGAGCGGGAAAGTCGCGTCGCAGAGCTCGCGGTACGGATAGCGGTCGATATGCATCGCGAGGAAGTCCAGCGACTTCTTTAGATAGCTCGGCGGATACATCACCACGCCGATCACCTCGAGCGATTTGAACGTCACCCGCGACGGCGCGATCGGCGCGGTCAACCCCGGCGAGATGTTGCCGATCTCGATCACGCGGCCGCCGATCGAGGCGAGTTCGAGCGCGTCGATAAAGGCCTCGGGCACGCCGGCGACCTCGAACACAACGTCGGGCGCGCCGCCGATTAGCTCGCGGATCCGCTTCTGGCGCTCCTCGGACGTCGGATGCTTGCGCAAATCGATCGTGGCGTCGGCGCCGAACTTCATCGCTTCATCGAGCCGATGCTCGACGCCGTCAACCGCGATCACGGGCGCGCCGCGCGCCTTGGCGATCGCCATCGCGTGCAATCCGAGTCCGCCCGCGCCCAGCACCACCACGCTTTCGCCGTAGCCCACGCGGCCCTTGTCGAGGCCCCAGTACACCTGCGACATCGCGCAGTTGGCCGACGCCGCGACCAGGTCGGGCACGTTGTCCGGGATGCGGTAGAAGTTCTGGTTGGCGCGCACGATGTAGTGCGTGGCGAAGGTCGAGGTGAAGTGCGGCGCCTCGCTCGGATGACGCACGCCGAAGCCCTTGGCAGTGCAGGCGGCCTGGTTGCCGGCCACGCAGTTCGAGCATCGATTGCACACCGAATAGTAAACTGGGGCGATCCGGTCGCCGGCCTTGACCGACACGCCGGCCCAGTCGGTCTTCACGCCGTCGCCCAAATCCCGGATGCGCCCGGCCATCTCATGCCCCGGCGCGATTCCGTGCCGTCCGCCGAACTCGCCCCGCCACATGTGGACCTCGGAGCCGCAGACGTTGCTTTGCGTAACCTCGGCGATAAGGCCGCCGGGCGGCGGAGCCGGAACGTCGAATTCGTGAAACTCGATTTTGTGCGCGCCGGGAATAAAGGCGACTTTTCCTTTCATCTCATTCGCTCCTCGATGACTTCGGGCCTATGCAATCGGGCGCAGGCCCGCGCCCGTAGCCGCGATGCTGGATTAGGCCCGCGCCCCGCGCGCGATGTCAAGGGTGCGACGGCGCCGTGCCGCCGAGGGCGCTTCCCGCCGGCAGCAGAGCGGTTTTCTCGTTCACCTGCCAGCCCAAGGCCAGAAAGTTTTTCCTTGCCAGCGGAGACATCTGGCCCGTGAGCCACACGCTCCGTTTCGGCGCAGCCAGATCGGGACGATTGGCGAAGTACGAGGTGCGGGATGTCCACGAGGCGTAGTCAACTGCCGCGGGAACCACGATCGCTCCGGTGCTGTCGCGGCCGACGATCGTGCCGCGCGCGATTATCCGCGCAACCGGCGTATGGGTTTTGGAATACCTGGACAACAGGTCCAGGCAGTCGGCGATGAAACGCGCCTGGTCTTCCGATTGGGCCGTGCTCGCCAGAGTCACCGCGTCAACCACTCCCGAAACTTTGGAGAGATCGTTGAGATCCTCGACCAAGGCGGTCTGCACGCTGAGCGGAAATGCCATATTGCGCATGAAGGCCTTGATGGTTGCGGGCGGCACCTGCAGCTCTTCGAGCGTTTTCTGGTTGCGCACTATCAGATCGGCCTTGGGTGTGTCCCAGACCATGTTGGAGGTTATTCTGGTCGCGGTGATCGCCATCGAACCCGGAACCACCACGGAAATGGTAGTAGTCACCGCGACGTGGGCGCGGAAAGCAACCACGGCAAATTCGTCGAGCTGCTTGGAGAGAATCGGATTAGTGGTGTACGGATCCACGTGCAATCGATGCGCCAGCTCCCGACGCTCCTGCTCATAGCCCAGGATGTCACGGGTGGTCTGGCCCGTGCGCTTGGCGACCTCGCCGGCTTTCTCGCCCGCCGACGCTTCTTCCGGCTCGGTCGCGGCCTCCTTGATCCGTTGCGCGCCGAGACCGACGCGGCCGAAGAACCGGCCAACTCCGCCAGGCAGGCCCTTCACCGTGTCCACCGGATGCATCACCATCTGGCCGGCAGCCTTTATCGGCTCGGCTCCGGTCCTCGCCAGAGCCTGCGCGAAGACCTTGGTCTTGCTCTCGTGCGACAGTTCCAGCATCGCCGGGACTTCCGCGACCCGGATTCGAAGCAGCTCGATGCCATGGACCTGCAGCGTGCCAAGCTCGGTGTGCAGCGTGAAGAGGGCCATCAGGCCATCGGTCGGCACCGCGTCGTCCACGTGGAAGCCCTCTCCGGAGAGGAGGGTCGCGGGCACCAGATCCTTCGCCTGCAATACGGGCGGCTTTTCAAACTGGCCGGCCGGATCGGCGGCGATAGATGCGGCCGGTGCGAGCACCATGAGGGCAAGTGCGGTAAGCGTCAGCCTGCCCCAGCCCCAAGGGGCCGCGGAAAACGGGTTTCTGATCATCGATGAAAGCAACACTATGAGAGACCTCCTGCGTGTGCGGGTTCGGGGCGCTTGCGGTGCGCTCGCGTTGAAATTCCGGCGCCGGAGGCGGCGCTACTTCATTTCCCAGCCGGCGGCGAATACGCGGGCGACAGTGCGCGCCGCGACCGCCTGCGCCTCATGCCATCGCATCCCCAGCGCGCAAAGGACCAACGAGGCCTGCTCGACGGCGAGCGGCTGGGCCGTGCGCGCGTCGCCCAGCGCGATCACGCGCATCATCCCCGCCTGGACGACGCCGACCGTCAGCACCACGGCGGCGGGCGGTCCGCAGTTCGACAACCGTCCGCTGCGATAGCAGTCTTCCAGGTCCTTGCGCAGCATGACGTTGCCCTTGGCCCCGGGATGGAGCCACTGGCTGTGCATCCGGGCGATGACGGCGGCGCGATTGGGTTCGACGGCGGCGGCGCGGAAAAGCACGGACATCCCGGTGGCGAACCGCTCGGCAGGATCCCGGACGCCGGCTTGAGCCGTCTTGACCCTGGCTTCAAGGTCTTCGCGGGCGAGCAGCGCGGCCTCGCGTGCGATCGCATCCTTGTCCGTGAAGTAGTTGTAGAAGGTGCCCTTGGCCAAATCCGCGGTGGCGGTGATTTGATCGACGGTGATGCGGTCGGCACCCTCGCGCGCGATGAGCAGTTCGGCGGCCGCGAGCAGGGCCTTGCGATTGCGGACCAACCGTCTGTCCGCGCGCTTTGTTGGGGTTGGCTTGCTCGCAGCTTTCATGGCGCTTCGTCCCGGTAATGACCAAGACGTTCAATATCGATCTTGACAGTCATTGCTATACACTGTAGTCATTTTTCGCACAAGACCCGCGCCGCCGATCGGGCAGGAATCCTTGCTCCGGAGAAACGCACGCCGATTGCGATCGGGATTGGGAGTGACGGAATTTGACGAAACGCAACCGCTCGGCCCACGCCCTGTCCGGGACACTGCTGATCGCGCTCGCTATCGCACTCGCTTCGGCCGCCGCATGTGGCGAGGAGGCGGGCGTGGGACACTACATCCCGGGGGCGACCAGCTCGTTCATCGATATGCTGCCCGACCGCGGCAGCTCGTCTGCCGTCGTGGCGAACGCGTTCACCTACTATGATGGCTCGGCATCGTCCGCGCAGGAGCTGGAATTCGGCGGCCTGCTGACGGCGGGAGGACAGGGCACGATCTATTCCGACACTTTCCTGTTCCAGTGTCAGGGGCCGTGGAAAATGGCAGGGACAGTTCGGCGTTTATGCTCCAACCGGCAGTTTCAAGAAAGGTGACCTCGCCAATATCGGCAGAAACTACTGGACCTTTGAACCGAGCGGGGCGGTCAGTCATCTAAGCAGCAGGTTCGGCCTGGAGGTCACCGCGTTTGCGGGTTCGATTTCAACACCATGAATGACGCAACCGATTACCAGACGGGCGATCAGTTCCATCTCGACGGCGCGATCGCCGAGCATCTGCCGCTCTTCGGCGGCTTTGTCGGCGCCGGCGTCAACGGATACTTCTATCAGCAGATCACAGGCGACAGCGGCAGCGGCGCGAAGCTCGGCGGCTTCGAGGGAATGAGTGCGGGCATCGGGCGCGATTGCTCTTACGCATACCGGATCGGCGACTTCGATCTCGCCGGCGAAGCGAAGTGGCTGCCGGAACTGGGAGTGTCGAACAGGCTCGACGGCAACACCGTGCGGTTCAACCTCGGGGTGAGCTGGGGACCGAAACCGCAGGGCCCGCTTGAATCGATGTAGAGATATCAATAAGTGTCTGGCGCCGCGAAAATAAGGCGACAGTTCGAAGAAAAAAGAGGAGTTAAACGATGGTCCGGGCAACTATGATTTTTCGGACAGCCATGCGGAACAGACTGCCGGAGTTCGCACTTTTGGCTCTGGCCCTGCTGGTGCCCTCGGCCGCGGCCGCGCAAAGCGGGCAGATGTACATCTACCCGCAAAAAGGTCAGAGCCCGGAACAGCAGGAGAAGGATCGTTACTCGTGCCATACCTGGGCCGTCCAGCAAACCGGATTCGATCCAAGCAGGGCGTATCCGAGCAATCCCAACACGCTTGACCCGCAGCCCTATCGGCCTTCGCAGCCGCACGTTCTGAAAGGGGCCGGGCGAGGCGCGGCGCTCGGCGCGGTTGGCGGCGCGATCACGGGCGATGCCGGCAAGGGCGCCGCGGCGGGCGCCGCGATGGGCGGTCTCGCCGGCGGCTTCCGGCGCAGGGACGAGCGCAGGCAACAGCAGATGGCGCAGCAGCACGCGCAGCAATCGCAGGTGTCGCAAGCGGGCGCCAATTATCAGCGTGCGATGGCTGCATGTCTCGACGGCCGCGGCTACAGCGTAAAGTGAGCACGCATAGCCGGCGTCGCGAAGCAGGTGTCTGCCGGATGATCCTCGGCGCGCTGCACGCCATAGTCGCGATCGCGATCATCGCGCTGGGCGCGCCGCACGTTAACGCGCAGGCGCTGGATCGAACCGCGCTCCCCATACCCGATCCGAGCTATCCGCCGATCACCACTCTCGACGCGCGCAACGCCACGCCGCCGCCGCGATTCGAAGTGAAAGCGCCGCCGGGCGCGCCGAACGTGCTCGTCATCCTAATCGACGACATGGGCTTCGGGCAGCCGAGCACCTTCGGCGGGCCGATCAGTATGCCGACCCTCGATCGTCTGGCCAAAGGGGGCCTGCGCTACAACGAATTTCACGTGACCGCGCTCTGTTCCCCGACGCGTGCGGCATTGCTCACCGGGCGCAACCATCACATGGCCAACACCGGCGCGGTGATGGACGTCGCGACGGCCTTCCCGGGCAACACCGGCGTGCGCCCGAACAGCGTCGCGCCGCTTGCCGAGATCCTACGCCTCAACGGCTACAGCACCGCCGCGTTCGGAAAATGGCATCAGACTCCGGGTTGGGAAGTGAGCCCTTCGGGTCCGACCACGCGCTGGCCGACGCGCGAAGGGTTCGACATATTTTACGGCTTCATGGGCGGGGAAACGAATCAATGGGCGCCGCTTCTGTATGACGGGATGACGCAGATCGAGACCCCGCACGGCCCGAATTACCATTTCATGACCGACATGACCGACCACGCGATAGCATGGATGCGGTATCAGAAGGCGCTCACTCCCGACCGGCCATTCCTGATCTATTTTGCGCCCGGCGCAACGCACGCGCCGCATCACGTGCCCAAAAGCTGGATCGCCAAATACAAAGGCAAGTTTGACGCGGGATGGGACGTGATGCGCGAGCAGACGCTCGCGCGCCAGAAACAGCTGGGCGTGGTTCCGCCGGGCACCAGGCTCGCGCCGAAGCCGCAGGCGATCAAGGACTGGAGCACGCTCTCGCCCGCCGAGAAGAAGCTTTTCGCGCGCCAGATGGAAGTCTACGCCGGCTTCGGCGAAATGGCCGATTACGAAATCGGCCGCCTCATCCAGGCGATCGATGCTATGGGCCAGCTGCAAAATACCATCGTCTTCTACATCGCGGGCGACAATGGCTCGAGCGCCGAAGGCGGGATGCACGGCGTCTTCAACGAAAATACTTTTTTCAATGCCGTGCCGGAACCGATCGAAGCGCAACTCAAACGTGTCGATCAGCTTGGCGGACCGATGACCTATAGCCACTACGCGGCCGGATGGGCGGTTGCGGGCGATGCGCCCTTTGCCTGGACCAAGCAGGTCGCGTCCAACTTCGGCGGAACCCGCGATGGTATGGTCGTGTACTGGCCCAAAGGGATCAAGGCCAAAGGGGAGTTGCGGTTCCAGTTCCATCACGTGATCGACATCGCGCCGACCGTGCTCGAAGTGGCCGGACTGCCTCAACCCAAAACCGTTGACGGCATAACTCAGGCTCCGATGCAGGGCGTGAGCATGGCCTACACATTCGATGACGCTCATGCCAAAAGCACGCATACGACCCAGTACTTCGAGATCGCGGGCAATCGCGCGATCTATCACGACGGCTGGCTTGCGGGCACGGTCCATCGCGCGCCCTGGGAAAGACAGCCGCGCGCCATGCTCGATAACGACAAGTGGGAGCTCTACGATACGGACAAGGATTTCAGCCTGGCCAAGGATCTCGCCGCCGCCAATCCGGACAAACTAAAGCAGATGCAGGCACTGTTCCTTCAGGAAGCCATCAAGAATCACGTTCTGCCGATTGACGATCGCGGCGTCGAGCGCCTCAATCCGGCGCTGGCCGGCCGGCCGGACCTGATGGCCGGGCGCAGCTCGCTCACGCTTTACAGCGGAATGACCGGGATGATGGAAAGCGCGTTCATCAACATCAAAAACCGCTCCTTCTCGATAACTGCCGACGTCGAGGTTCCGAAAAAGAACCCCAATGGCGTCATCATCTGCCAGGGCGGGCGCTTTGGCGGATGGACCCTCTTCCTGAAAAACGGCCGGTCCATGTTCACCTACAACTGGGTCGGGCTGAACCGCTACACCGTGGCCGCAAAGCAGCCGATTGCGCCGGGCAAGGCGACGATTCGGTTCGAGTTCGCCACCGACGGCGGCAAACTGGGCGCCGGCGGGACCGGCACGCTCTTCGTCAACGGCGCAAACGTCGCATCCGGACGAATCGACAACACCAACGGCCTTATGTTCTCCGCCGATGAGGGAGCCGACGTCGGTGTCGACGAAGGGACGCCGGTCACCGAAGATTACGCCAGGCCCGACAACCGGTTCACCGGCAAAATCAATCAGGTGACGATCGCGCTGAAACCGGTCGGCCCAGACATCAAGGACAAGGTCGACAAAGCCACGCAGGAGATGCTGATGGACAAGGCCGCCGAGGACTGAGCTAATCCCCGCTCCTGCAGCGAGAAGCGTCAGGGCCGCCCGGTCAACTCGACGGCTTGGCGAAGGTCGGGCGATGCATCGCGGCGGCCTGCTCGGCCACCTGATCCAGCAACTTGGCCTCGGCCTTGCCGCGTGAGACGCATTGCACGGCGCGCGGCGGATGGAGCGGAACGTAGAGCGGCGCGCTGAAGGTCGCTTGCACGCTGACGGTGCTGGATTCGTGGCTCGCGGGCTTGATTTTGAAGAAGTAAACCGCGGTCGCGGCGCGGTCGGGCTCGGCGGCGTGCTTGCCGCCTATATCCTTGAGTTGGCCGCAGTCGGCCTCGGCGAGCGTGAACTGGTTGGTCTCGGTCTCGATGATGCCCTGGTTGGGGTCGTCGGCGTTGACCTGCAGCTTGTCTTCCTTGATCACCTCGTGCACGGCGTCCCAGACCATATCGTAGGGCCGGTCGATCGTGATCTGGTTTTTGCTCGGCGCGGGCGGCTTCTGGGTGGGCGGATAAAAGCATCCGCTCGCCATCGCGGCCGCCGCGAGCCCCGCGGCGGCGAGCGCGGCGGCGGCCCAGCGCTGCACGAGCGCGGGCAAGACGGTTGCGGTTATGGACGCGCGTTTCATGGCTTGGCTATCGGCCCGCAAGCGGGCGTCTCATTTCAGCCGACGAGGCCGGTTCCGTGCAACGGCTGTGAGCCCGCGCGCCGATCTACGACTCCCACGAGATGAGCCGATGTGGTACGCTGGCGCCGAGCGGACGGTCGTGCGAGGCCGAGCTCACGGGGCTTTTATCAATGTCGGGTCATTCCAAGTGGAGTTCGATTAAGCACAAGAAGGCTGCGCGCGATTCCAAACGCGGCAAGCTTTTCACCAAGCTCATCAAGGAAATCACCATCGCAGCGCGGCTTGGCGGCGGCGACATCAATTCCAATCCGCGGCTGCGCACGGCGATCACCACCGCGCGCGGCCAGTCGATGCCCAACGATAATATCGAGCGCGCGATCAAGAAAGGCACCGGTGAGCTCGGCGGCGGCCAGCTCGAGGAAGTGGTTTACGAGGGCTACGGTCCGGGCGGCGTCGCGATAATCGCCGACGTCCTGACCGACAACCGCAACCGCGTGGTCGCCGAGCTGCGCTTCATCCTTTCGCGCCACGGCGGCAACCTCGGCGAGTCGAATTGCGTCGCCTGGATGTTCAAGAAGCGCGGCGTGATAACCGTCGAGCGCGGCGCCGTCGACGAGGATCGCTTGATGGAGCTTGCGCTGGAAGCCGGCGCCGACGATGTGGTCGGCGACAGCGACACCTTCCAGGTGATGACGGCGCCCGAGGCGTTCAGCGCCGTGCGCGACGCGATCGAGGCGGCCAAGATTCCGATCGCCGGCGCCGAGGTGATTAAGACACCCGAAAACACGGTGCGGGTCTCGGGCCATACGGCCGAGCAGGTGCTCAAGCTGGTCGAGGAGCTCGAGGATCACGAAGAGGTCCAGGGCGTGGCTTCCAACTTCGATATCAGCGACGAGGAGATGGCGCAGTTCTCGGCGGCTTGAACGGAATTTTCTGCCTCGCGGGTAAGTGCGTCGCGCGAGGAGGTGGCGGGGATGCGGATTTTAGGGGTGGACCCGGGCAACGCGGTCACCGGGTTCGGCGTGATTGAAGGCAGCGTTACCTATCCGGCTCACATCGCGGCAGGCACGATTCGTCCGCCCGCCGGGCTGCGCGGCGGCGAACGCCTCAAGACCATTCACGACCGTCTGCTCGAGATCATCGATCGGTATTCGCCGTCCGCGATGAGCCTCGAGCGCAGCTTCGTCGCGGCCAACGTGCAGAGCGCGTTTCGCCTGGGCGAGGCGCGGGGGGTGGCGATGCTGGCGGCAGCGGCGCGCGGCCTCGCGCTCTTCGAGTACACGCCCAACGAGGTCAAGCTGACGGTCGCCGGCCACGGCCACGCCGACAAGGCGCAGGTCAAGTTCATGGTGCGCCGCGCGCTCGGCGCCGACGAGGAGCTTGCGCTCGCCGACGACGCCTCCGACGCGCTGGCGATCGCGCTCTGCCATCTGTTCTGCGCCCGTGCCGCCGCGGCGTCCGCACCGGCCGCCGCGGACAGGCGCAAGGGGCCAAGCCGCACGGAGGCCGGCGCGAAATGATCGCCACGCTAAGCGGCAGGCTCAAGCATCGCGAAGCCGGCAGGGTTGTGATCGAGACCGGCGGCGTCGGCTACGAGGTTTCGATCCCGCTTGCTACCTACTACCGCCTGCCCGGGCTGGGGGCGCAGGTCGCGCTCGAGATTCGCCAGGTCGTGCGCGAAGACTCGCTGACCCTCTATGGATTTTTCACCCGCGCGGAAAAGCAGGCGTTCGACCTGCTGATGCTGGTGCAGCACGTCGGTCCGAAGCTCGCGCTGGCGATCCTCTCGGTGCTCTCGCCCGACGACCTGGTGAGCGCGATCGCGCACGCAGACGTCGAGCGGCTCGACGCCGTGCCCGGCGTCGGCGCCAAGGTGGCCGAGCGCGTGGTGCGCGAACTGCGCGACAAGACCGCCGAGCTCAAGCTGATCGGGTCGGGGCCGGTCGAAGACTTCGACGGCGCCGCCAACGGCGCCCCTGAAGGCGGCGCTTCCGAACTCGACGATGCCGTTTCGGCGCTGGTCAATCTCGGCTACAAGCCGCTCCAGGCGCGCCGCGCAGTGGACGCCGCCGCCGCGCGCGGCGGCGGGGAGAAACGCGAGCTCGAAGCGATCATCCGCGAGTCGCTCGCGGAGCTGGCCGGTGAAAGGTAAGCCACAAGAGGACCAGGCCGAGGCGATGGTCGAGCCGGCGCGGCTCGCTGCGCCGGGACAGCGCGAGGAGGACCGCGCGCTCGACCTCTCCCTGCGTCCGCGCATGCTCGGAGAGTTCGTCGGGCAGGAGCGCACGCGCAAGATCCTCGGGATGTCGATTGAAGCGGCGCGCCAGCGCGGCGAGGTCCTCGATCACGTGCTCTTTTCCGGGCCGCCCGGACTCGGCAAGACCTCGCTCGCGCATATCATCGCGCGCGAGCGTAAGGTCAGCATGCGCTCGACCTCGGGACCGGCGATCGAGCGCGCCGGCGACCTCGCGGCGATCGTCAGCGGGCTCGAGGAAGGCGACGTCCTGTTCATCGACGAAATTCATCGCCTCGCCCGCCCGGTCGAGGAGGTGCTCTACCCGGCGATGGAGGACTTCGAGCTCAACATCGTGGTCGGCAAGGGGATGGGTGCGCGCACGATGCCGCTCGCAGTCAAGCCGTTCACTCTGGTCGGCGCGACCACGCGTTCGGGCCTCTTGAGCGCGCCGCTGCGCGATCGCTTCGGCCAGCACTTTCATCTGGATTTCTATGTCCGCGACGAACTGACCGAGATCGTCGCACGCTCGGCGCGATTGCTTGGCGTGCGGATCGACGAAGAGGGCACGCGCGAGATCGCGGGCCGCGCGCGCGGCACGCCGCGCGTCGCCAATCGTCTCCTGCGCCGCGTGCGCGACTTCGCCCAGGTCAGCGCCGCCGCATCGGTGACGCGTGAGGTTGCGATCTGCGCGCTCGAGCTGCTCGAGATCGACGCCTGCGGCTTCGACCGGATGGACCGCGCGATCCTGGCCGCGATTATCGACAAGTTCGACGGCGGGCCGGTCGGAGTCGAGAGCCTGGCGGCGGCGGTGGGCGAGGAAGCCGACACCATAGGCGAAGTTTACGAGCCCTACCTGCTGCAGGAGGGATTCATCGCGCGCACGGCGCGCGGCCGCGTCGCCACCCCGCGCGCCTATAGCCATCTCGGACGCAGCCGCCGCGGCACGCTCCTCTAGACTAGTCAGTATGGAACGACCGGCTCCGATTCGCAGATATCGTAGGTTACGCTGCGAGTTGGAGAAAGGTAGCGCAGG
>Ga0335083_10001558_pt1 | contig 31336 bp, 44 predicted proteins | sample Lox_Sample_42_FD_206716 | JGI IMG/M metagenome (GOLD analysis project Ga0335083, IMG submission 206716) | Soil microbial communities from Loxahatchee National Wildlife Refuge, Florida, United States - Lox_Sample_4.2 | ecosystem: Environmental > Terrestrial > Soil > Wetlands | place: USA...
GTTAAGGTGAGGGAACAGGATGAGTATTACTTCGCGGGCAGAGAAGACGGCCACAACGCCTACCGAGAAGCCGCACTCCGCGTAATAGACGAAATGCCATGAAGATACAGACATTCATCGAGAAGGCGATAGAGGGAGGGTGGCGAAAAGACCTTACTGAGAAGCCGTTGTGTACGCCGGAGATTTCGTACCTCGTTCCCGAAAAAGAGAAAGTCTACGGAGTATGGTTTCGCTGGGGTAAAAAGAATGAGCGGGGCGAACTGCATTCGGAGAGCCGCGAAATCCTCATGTACGAAATCCTCCTAGACCCCGAAGCATGGAAAGCCGTGGGGAAGGTGGAGGGGTGGCCCGAAGCACTTGAACGGCAGGAAGCATGGAAAACCTACATGCACCGCATGATAGACGCGCTCGCCGAAGGTGGTACAATAAGTTCTTACTTAGAAACTCTATGAGAAACGACGTAAGCAACTACGACTATCAGTCAATTCACAAATGGATGCGTGATACGCACGGAAAGGCAAGTATCTGCGAAAACGTGGACTGTGAGCGAAAGTCTACCCATTACGAGTGGGCGCTCAAAAGGGGGTTGAAGTACGGGAAGGATAAACGGCTCTTTCTGCAACTCTGTAAGCCTTGTCATGTGCGGTACGACATGACCGACGAATGGCGTAAGAAAATCACGGAAGCAGGCCTCAAACGTAAACGGCCTGATGTGGCCAAATATATGCGCGGCAATCAGTATGCACGAAAGATACCAGCACTAATTTCGTGCGGGTGGTGTTCGCTTCCAATGAAGCCGAAGAACCGGGCCACTCGTTTCTGTTCAAAGAGTTGCGTGATGAAAGCCCGAAATGACGCCGCGCGTAAGTATCTAGACGCTATGAGCCTAACTAAAACAAACTGAAGTATGGAGCTTAAATCACTTATCAAAGTATTGGAGAAACTGCCACAGGATTTGGTCGTGCCGAAGGGGTTCAGCAATCCTCATTCATGGCGTGGCATCTATGCCGAACTCGCATTTGAGCCGACAGAGAATACTAAGGTCGCGGATATGCTGGCGGACGCGAAGTCTGCAATCGGCGCGACTTACGAAGGCTACAAGGGCGGCGACTTCACTATGGACGAAGATACTCGTGTTCATTTCGCTTACTACGGAAGCGCGGACGATGAGAGCGGAGAAATATTCGTCTCAATTATTGAAGCCCTCACCCCACAAGGGTCAATAAGATAATCGGCGTATGCAAACTATCAAAAAGTGGTGGATGAAAATGAAGGCGCAAGGCGCGCTTGACCGAGTAGAGTCTCTTGAAAGAAACAGACGCTTTATTGACCCATTTTTCTTGGGCCAAACTAAATATGAAATAGAACGAGAGAAAAACAATGAGCGCCTACAAGAGGCCCGTGCGGAATTTGAGCGACTGAAACAATATCTCTAACCCACCAATACCATGACCAAAACATCTAGGGGGAAGGTAGATATAGGGCGAATGCTGTTCGGTCCATCCAAAAAAGAACGTGTCCTGAAAGTTATATACGCTCGCGCAGGCAAGTGGATGGATGTGTATATGAACAAAGGATACGGCCGGATTAACTCTCACCCAGGTCTAGGAGTACATGATGAACTCCTTGCCACTGCTCGCGAAATAGAGAAAATCCTATGACCACCAACAAACCCAAGGGGAAGAAGACGGTGCGGGCGTGGGCGCATGTCGGTTTGACGAACGGCGCGATATATGAAGTTTCTCTCGAAAAAGAACACATATCATGCCTGCTCGGTAGAACCGATTGCATCGTTCCCGTTGAAATAATCTACGAAGTATGAACCTCACCACCTTTCAGGAAGAAGTGCGGGCGCGTTTGCTGGAAAAAGAAACAGCATTGTTTGAGGTCGCTGTGAGTGGCAGTGGCGAGGGATGGAAGGAAAACTGGTTGGATATTTTTGACCTCCTCACCTCCTCCACCACAGAAGCGCACTCAATCGGCAAAGACGAGGGCATTGTGCTGGGGTTGAAGCGGGCGTTGGAGTTGTTGCCGGAAGCGAAGGGTAAAGCGCACCCACGCCCCACGGAACGGCCACAAGACTTGAACGATGAGTGGGATGCCTGCCGCGCCGAAATAGAAACTGCACTCACCGCAGAACTTACCAGCCTAGAAAGGGGGATATGAGCAAAAAACAAAGCGACATGATGATGGGGAATGAGCGGGCACGGAAGCGCGAGCCATTGATGACTACACGCGAACGTTTTCTCGGAGCATTAGTGAACGCCCTTAATTGTTCGCACACGAACGATGAAATCCTTGAGGTGATGGAAGCGCTTAATGCTGACCACGCCGCGCAACGGATGCGGGAGGTGTACTTCAAGGACAAGCGAAAGGGCACGAGAGAAAGTGCCTTAGAAGACGTTCGGGCGTATAGGAATTTCCACTAACCACTCACTAAGCGTATGAATGAAGAACTATTGGCGCGGTTTAGGCATCTCTGCGATGAAAAGAAATGGGTCATTCCGCGAGAACATCAGGAAACTATAGTGCAATTTCTCACGGCGGACACCCTCCCCAAGAAAGAAGTTGCGAGGGTGATTGAGGAGACAATTCAAAAGGAGCGTTATTCGGGCGCGCCGCATGCTTTGAATGTGCTCTCCAAAGCACTCGGGCTGGGGGAAGAAAGTGTATGAGCGAAAATCACAAACACACATGGGTTGCGCCAAGTCGGGGGAGCTACAACCGCATTCACTCAAATTTGGAGTGTTCGCAGTGTCACGCGACCAAGAAATATAGTATTTACCAAAAGAACTATAACTGACGGAGGGTATGGAGAAACTTATCGGGCAAGCCTTCTTGGGATTCGCAATCGCCTACGCGCTATTTCTGCCTATCGGTCTGATAGAGTGGGCGCGGGATTCTCTGATAAAAAGTCCGTGCGTTTATTCAGCTTCAACTAGCGTCTGTACCCTATGAACCCCAACAAAAACACTCCGAAATCAGGATATGGAAATCTAACGAACTTTATTCGGTTTTCCCGAGTGATTATGATTGAACACCAGGAGGGCGACGGGACGGAGGAAAATCCTCTCCGAGCTATCCGGACATTTTTTACTCCCGAAGGAGAGTTGTTGAATCGTATAGACCCGTTCAAAAAAGAACAGTTCGATGAAGATACTGGCCATTTTCTCGGCTAAAAAGAAGGAGCCAGAAGGCTCCTAAGCTCGATATCGCTGAAGTTTATCCAGTTCACGAAGGTAGCGGGTGACATAGAGAGGAAGTTCATTCCACCGGAGATACCAGGCATAGTCGCTTTTGTGGTTTCCCGGAGAAAGAGCCAGTCCGTGCCGTTCCCGGGCTTCTCTGAATATCCCTTCCGCATCTGTGTGACGTAGTTTTGCGGCTTCTTCAAGCGTCATAGTACACCTCCGATTTCACTATACACTCACTGTCTCTTGACGGAGGTAAATTATCCCCTAATTATGAAAATGGCCGCTCTGAATCGAGAAACGAGAGACACCAAGGATAAGGCGTGCCGCCTCCAATAGTCTCGGACGTCTCGTGAAGGCTCCTTACACAGCTAGGGAGCCTCGGCCTATTTCCAGCCGTTTTTGACTTCAATATCGTAGCAATGGAAAGTGTGGGGATTCTTCGCATATTCTTTCGCGGCCCAAGGAATGGCGAATGTCGGGTCCTGTGCTTGTTCCCGCGTTATTTCGGGATGAGAGGGGATGTTGATTTGTGCCGCGCCCCAACTATCTTCCTTCCCGTTGGGCCCTGTCGGGTCAGGAACCTGACTTTGTATGGCAACATCTTGGAAATTTCCCGATTCGCAGCTAAGAGTTTTATAAAAGGTTCCATAGTTTATATGTTCATTCTGCGCTGCTGTTTTTATGAGTTCATCAACATCTACAACCTGCGTAACCTCCTGCGCATGAGCGATTTCAGGAGAAAGAGTGCTACTTACCGGCGCTGTCACTAACGCCAGGAATAGAGCGAAGGGTATTATACCTTTCTAACCTTGACGGCCCCGAACAGGGCCGCCCCGGTGCTAGCCTTTATGCTTGATTCGACAGCCGAAGCAACCGCCACCACGAGTGAAACCACAAGCGGAGGAAAGACGCCGGTAAGGTGCGTTGCATCGCTGAAATACGCTGCAATCGCTCCGAACACAACAAGCATAAGACCCTTTAGAAATCCTGATAGTGCTGGACTTATTTCCATAGGGTAAGTATGTATGCTAGGAGTTGGTAGTCAAGACGTTTTCCCCAGGAGCCACATTGAGCTAGAAGGGTCAAGCCATGTCCGGTACGCGCCAGAACTGTACGAAACCCACTGTTTAAGCTGGCCTTTTTTGTACATATCTATCATCCATTCTACGGCTTTATCTGGATTGTTTACGATGTAGTTTGTAGATGGGAACTCCTTGTGCGGCCCAACGTGAAACCAATCGTTTATCTGGCAAATTCCCCAATCAGTGCTCCATATTTTTCCACCCTTATCACGATTAAAACATTTAGCATTATTGTCAAACCGGCTTTCCTGAAATATACATGCACAGATGAGATTCTTTTCGGCCACAGAAAGCCCTAGATTGTCACAGGTGACCCGTGTGGCATGATATGCGTGCTGTGGGGTATCCCATAGCAAAGTCTCGTCCTGGGTGGCATTTTGAGGCGCTGGTGACGTTATAGGGACCTCGGTGACAGTATTATCAGTGCTGGGCATATTCCACTTAAAAAGTTTCCCTATAAAGCTCATTATACCAAGAATTATCGTATCCATGCGCCTGTTTTTATGAGGTCAATCATCTGTTGAAGGAGTCCTATGAGCTTCTGATAGAGGCCAATGAGCGTGTTTTCACGGGAAACCTCTTCATCAGTCTTACGGCTCATGGTATAGAGAATGGCCGACTGGAAGTCTTGAAAGACATCTTTGTAATAAGGGGCGTAGGTATCGAATATCTTAGAGACACCATCCTGGTCGTACATGAGAGTCCAGTGACAGTCAGATTGTCCTAAAGACTTCTCGTACAGGCCATTTACTGGGTCATTCCAGGCATATACAGATACGCAGACTACCCCGCGTTCCAACGCCGCCTGTATTTTCTCAAGCTTCTCACTCATGGTAATTTGGCCGGAAACGTCATTAAAAACCCATTCTCGCTGTAGATTTATATACTTTGTGCAATCCTCGGCCAGTTTCTTGAAATCATCCGTCATCGGCTTCGGGTGATAGAACTCGTCCCAGGTGCGTATTTTGTCGTCAAAAGGAAGGACGTTTTCAGGAATGACACCATTAGATGCTATAGAATTTGCGGAAGTGAAGGGCGAGCCTCCTTCTGGGCCTATATTTGCACAAATAGCATTGAATCGTTCAGAACAGTTCTTGGGGAAATCGGTATCTTTTAGTACGCCATCCGCCTTTAGTTTGTTCGCTACCGTCTCCCAGGCCTTTAAGGCATTTGCGATAGTGCAGTCCTCGGGTTCTATGTATCTATTGCTCTGGTCCTCTGGTGCTGGGAGATATTGTTTCCATCCGTGACCCCCCGGCATGAGAATGACAGCGCCATAGCGTTCGGTGAGCTTTTTTGACCCGAGAAAATAATGGTCTGGGGCGGTTGGTTCAGGTTTGTATCCAGTGTGTTTCATCGTTGTATTGAATGATTTATCACCCACATGACTGCTCCCCCTATCGCAGCGATTGCAATGACAAACGCCGAAACCCCTACCAAAAACTTCTTTGAAAAGAGGATTCCGTTATAGGCGTCGGTGAGTGGGGCGAGAGCCATAGCGAGGGCATCGACTTTCTTTTCTACTCGTTCAATGCTCTCTCGGATTTCAGCGAAGTGCCGTTCATCGTCCTTTGCGTGCTCTTTAAACTGTTCCTGTAGCGTTTCGAGTTCATTCATGGTATAATTGGCGTATGAATACTCTCACTCGCATAGGAGACTTCATTACCGGCACCCTTAGACATTCTTGTGGAGGAAAGATGAGTTTGTGGTCCACTAATAAAGCGATTTGTAGCGCTTGCGGAGAGGCCGAATATGTGTCGGGTTTGTAGCATATTAAAACTCCCACAATAGGATTTTGAATGAGTTTGAGACAGCGGCCGCAGGAGTGAGAGAGAACACCACTCCGCTTATTTCCTGATTTGTCTGAGTCACGACGAGGCTCTGGCTTCCAGTGCTTACTGTCCCGTTTGAGTCATACACTCCGTAGCCTCCGAGTGTTCCGTTCGTTTGAGTGGTTCTCTGGGTGGTGCCAGCCCCTGCGCTTCCTCCCGATGACTGGTTCCCTATTACTCCCACAAGCCATGCATTCGTTGCCACGACAGTCGTGCTCATGGTGTATGAGGTTGTCGTGGTCTTTGCGGGAGCATTTGAACTGTCTATAGGATTCGTCTGGTCAACGCCTGAATAGGCAGACCAGACGAATCCGGTATCTGCGGAGGTTCCTGTGACTGCGATGGTAACTGAACCCGAAGCAGGGGATTTGTAGTACCACGCTCCGCAGGGACCGAAGTTAGCGCTTACAACGCAGTCGGCTATGTGGCTTGCTGCAATTCCTCCCACCGTAACCGCTGAAGGCGCAGAACCGCCTCCGGTAACTGGTTCAATAACAAGTAGGTCCGTACCCGCAGGAACAGTAATCGAATTTGAGTAGCTTGTTCCAGCAGAATGCCCTCCATCTCCCGCTCCTTTGAAAGCTATCGCAGCGTGAGCCTGGGGCGCGATGAGAAAGAACAATAGAGCGAGAAGCAGCGTTTTCATTTAGTTGATGTTCACATTAGCTCCGCCAAAGACTTTGAATGTCGGGGAAGCAGAGGTACTCGTGGCCGCAGTCACCCAAAACTGATAGGTATCACACACATTAGCCGTAGTCGTTTGCGTGGGCGCGGCGCTTCCTACCCACTCCACACCGCCCCAGGTGATGGCTCCTGCGGTATTCCCTGGGTTACATACTGTCACCATCTTTCGACTTCCTGCCTGAAGGGAAGTCGTGGCGTTGATGATGTTTATTGTAGTTGCCGCAGTTCCGGTCTGATAGAGAACGGATGGGCCTGTGGTGGTCCAGTCAATCTGTGCAGCGGTAGAGGTCGCAAAGCGCTGTTCTGTAAGCTGGATGGCTCCTGAAGCATTTATGCTGAATATATTTCCAGTAGAACTGCCTATCGCAAACGGCCACACTCCCCGTGCGCTATTTATCGAGAACTGAGCGAGCGGGGTGGAGGACGCAATGCCTACAAGCCCTGAAATAGCTCCGTCAATAACAGAGAGGACTGGATTCGTTGAAGTGGCGAACGTGAGTGGACTAGAGGTTGAAAGATAGAACGCTTTATTTATCGCGCGAAAATTGAAAGGAGCAGACGTGAGAGAAGCGTCAGTCAAGGTGAGTTGCGGACGTGTTGAGGATGCAAGCGTCAGCATCCATTTAGGAGTAGTGGTTCCGAAACCCATAATTGAGGTCGTCGCGGAATAACCGAGAGTATTAGGATGCGTCCATGCGTCATAGCTCCCAAGTTTCCCGTTAAAGGTATTCCAGTCGGTTCCTGTGAGGCATCCAGTGACACCGCTTGAAGCGTTAGTACACCCAAAGCTTCCCCCTGCGCCACCAATTTGCGCTCCAAGAGTTCCTGAGAAGGTTATAGGAGCACTCACGCCAAGCGATGTAGTAGCGACACCGCCGATGGTTGTCTTTCCTCCGGTCTTCGTGAAGTAGCTAAGCTGAGAGACTGCGATATTTGAAGTTGTGGCTACAGCAAACGGGTTATATATCGTGAAGTTTGGATAGGAACTGCTCACGCTTATCCCGTCCCCTGCGTTTATGACCACTGTTTGGTCTGGGGCGGTGTTGGTGATGGTAAGATTCGAGCCGCCGATAAGGGCTCCAGCATTTGCGGAGAGAGATATACCGGTGCCGCCGCTTACTGAAGTAGTAGCTATGGGGACTAGCCCATTCGTTCCATCGGAGTAAAAGATATTTCCTGCTGTGGGATTTGATGTCGTTGCAAGTCCTCCCCAAATAAGAGTGCCTGTTGTTGTTATCGGTCCTCCGGTTATAGGCCAGGTAGTTGCAATGTTAGTAACTGTTCCACCTCCTCCGGTAGAAGTTGCATACCACCCAGCCGCGCCGTTCTGATAGCTCCACACGTATCCAGGAGTTGCCGAACCGAAAAGTGTAGACGATGCTGTACCAACAACTGTATTTCCCGCATGATTCGTATAGAGGATTTTATCTGCTCCAAGCGAAGAAGAGTTCGTACCGCCATTTGCTACGATAAGAGTACCGGAAAGAGAGGATGCTGATGCTCCAATAATTGCCGGAGAATTTGAAAACGAAAGACCAGTTGTACCACCTCCGAGTGTTGAAGTTGCCGCACTTGAAACATGACTATTATCTACAACGTATGCCACTTGTCCTTGTATCCACGGTGAAGTAGTGGCAAGTCCTGTGTTACTACTTCCACAGGTTCCTAGTTGAAATTTTCCATTAGAATCCGTACCAAGACAAGCAAGGTTTGCCAAAGATGGAATTTGAAGCCCCCAAGAGGCGATATTTGGATTTATATAATTGCTGACCAGTTTCCAGTAGTTGGTACTGACTTGACTGTGTGCGGGTATTGCAACAGCAAATACTGCCACTATTGCGATGCTTGCGATGAAATAGGAGATTTTTTTCATAAGGGAAATTATACTAGGTAATTTGACTTTATCTTGAACATATGGGCGGTAGCCGGTGGAAAACTCTCATAGGAGAGGTCATCATACAACTCGAAGTCGTCTGGACATCCTGCCTCGCACCATGCATTCATAACCGCAAGATTCCTTCCGTGAACGACGAAGGCTACGGTTTTATCGCTGTATTCGTTCATAAAAGCGATGATTTGAAGGAGATAGCGGTACTTGAAGTTATTAAAAGATTCCCCATCCTCTATCTCTTTTTCTGGCTGTTCCACAGCTAACTTCTCAAGAATGGGGTCGGCAGTCTTCGTGGGCTTACCTGTATATTTCCCTACGTTCCATGTGTGGAGGTTGGAGGATAGGGCGAGAATAGGAATGCCCGATTCCTCAGATACCAGACAGGCCGTTTGCATGGTTCTGAGCAAGTCCGAGGCGATAATCCCATCTATATAGGCCTCTTTAAGTTCCCTACCGAGTTCTCGGGCATTTTCTTGCCCTCCCTCGTCAAGGGAGGTCTCTGTCCAGCCCCTAACTACATCCTCCTGGTTCATTTCTGTCTCCCCGTGGCGAATGAGGACGCAATTGCGTTCCTTTGCTTTTGAGAGTTGCTTGATGAGGCCAGGCATATTGACTTTTATATCCTATATGGTAGGATACCCATATGAACAAGGTTGCAATAGGGTTGCTGCTAGTCGCTGTCTGTGGCGGGATTTGGGCATTTTCTCAGAGCAAACCTGCTCCTGAGCCGGTCGTTGAAAAACAGAAAATGGGCGGTACTGGCTGCCTTGTCGTCTCAAAGAATGCTGATGGTTCAGACCATTGGGAGTGTGTGGATGCGACGCCATGATGTGGTTACTCATACTCTTTGCGATATGGGTACTTGGTAAGTGGGTCGAGGTATCATGGGATTAGAGATTCTGCACCCTTAACACCAATTCCTGTTTCTATTGCCCGTGCCGCTCCCTTTAGACCGGCACGAATGAGAGGATGCTTACCGAGGAATCGACTAGGGATGGTAGAACCTATCTCTTTCGTCGCTCCAATAGCCGCCTTAGACGCCATGTTTTCAATCGCATTGAGAAGATTGTGCTGGGTCAGAAGCTTCTCCTGAAGGCCAAACCCTTCGGGAAGATTCTGTGCTGTGAACTTGGTCAGACCATTTCGTATATTCTTAACCGCAACACGCATCGGGGTAAGCACATCGCTGTTATAAAGATTAGGGAACTCGTCCCCTATGAACGAGTCAAATGCCTTCCTGGTATCTAGGAGACTAGATACCTTCCCTCCGTTCTCCTTAGCTATTTCAACGGCCTTGTTTATTACCTTGTCGTAGACTTTCTCCATATCGCCAACAAGCAAGGTCGGTTTCGGTAGTGCATGGAGATAGGAGTTTAGTTCCTGGAAAGAGTAGATGCGCCCCGACGCGGCCTGGTCTATTTCTGACTTTAGATTACTTGCAAGTTTATTAACTGCGTTCTTTGTCGCAGCAATGTTGTACGTTAGAGGCTTTTCGGGGTTGAACTTCGGCACGTTCTCTTTAACGGCATTTGCCGCGTTTATAGAAGCCCTATCGGGATTTAGGACAGTCTTTCCAAGGAAACCCTTATTGGTAGTGCCCTGGGTCTCTATCGCTTGCTGAAGTGCCTTTCCAGTCAATCGAGGAGAAACAGCATCAAAAACTGCATCTTCACTTCCATGAAGAGCCGCGCCGATTCCGCTTCCCACAACATCTTTTATTGCCCCAACGCCACGAAGAATGGGAACTGCGGTCGCTATGTTTGCAGCCGCCCCTATGTCATTAGCAAGTTCCGGGTGTTTATTTGCGAAAGATTCATACGCCTGAACGACAGACTGACCGGTAGGAGTTTGGGCAAGATTCTCTACTCCCTGCCCGATTCCTTTCTCTACTTCCTTAACACCAGGAATAAGACCGAGCGCAGCATTGGTCACGTCTCCAACGCCACCAGCTAACGAACCAGCAATCTGCAATGGTGCAGAAATAATCGGTGCTCCCATTTTCCCGCTCGTCGCTTTGTTTATAGTCTCTGCTATATCGGTTCCCCGCTTTGAAAGTTGTCCTACAAGACCGCCGTCACCTTCCTGGGTTGAAGGGGTATCGCTCGGTGCGCCATAGTTCACCAACCCGGGAACAGCTCCGGTAGAGTAAGGCTTTGGGTTATAGGAAGGAGTCTGGGAGGCAGTTAGTTGCTGATAGTATTTCTTCACTCCATTAACATACGCGGGCGTGTCATAGTGTATCTCCTTACCATTTATGGTCGTAGTGCCTGAGTGGTCTTTCCAGTTATCAGGAGAACCGGAGTTCCAAATAGAGGCTATCTGGCCGGGGTCGAGTCCCTGGTCTTTGTACTTTTTGACCTGATAATAAGCCACTTTGTCCTGAGTCGCAGGGCTGAAGTCAGTTGGGTCAAGACCCGCTTCCTTAGCGGCCGCTTCGTAGTTTCCTGGCTGCCATTGGTACGCTCCGTGCGAAGTACCGTTATCGCCAACGGCATTGTAGTTAGGCTTTCCGTTCTGGCCGCTCTCCTGGAGAGCTATGGCGTGCGCTAATGCCAGAGCCTGCTTGTCCGGGTTTGCGAAGGCGTCATTTTCCATGTTAACCGTTCCATCCGAACCCGCTTGCTGAAGCACCGCTTGTAGACGCTCCTCCCCCCGCTTGAGGGGTTATGACATTTGCCACGACCGCCTGCGCCTGCTGGTCAAGCGACTGAAGGACGGTTTGTATGCTATTCCCGCTTGCAAGAGCGTTAATCATGGAAGCCGCAGTCGCGCGGGTGGTGTCCGTTGCAGAACCGCCCGGAGGGGTAAGCACCTGCGAGTATCGTGCAGCCACGTCGCTCAGGTAGTTGTTCAGTATCTGATAGCGCGGGTCGCTCGTATGCTGCGCGATGGTCTGAATGCCTGCATTTACCGCCGTCAGGTCGCTCGGATTGAGACCGAATGAACTTATAAGGTCGCTTAACTGCGAAGTAAGAGCCGATGCCTGCTGATGAGCAGACTGATATGCGGCCTGCTGACCTACCTGAGTGCCGTAGATAGTTGCCTGCGTCTGCCCAGGAGCCGCAGCAGCCGCCTGTGCGCCCTGGAACTGGCCTGCAACACGAGCAGCGTCCGCTGCCGTCCCGCCTGGAGCACCGAGCGGAGAGCCCTGACTAAGGTCAGTAGGAGAGAAAGGAACCTGGCCGATAGAGCCAAGATTAGGCTGTGCGAGGCCCGCTGCACTCGTAAGACCAGACTGGGTGAGTCCCTGACCTGTATATGCCTGTCCTGCGGCCTGATTTGCGGCATTTGCGGCCTGTTGCTGGGCGGTAAGACCCTGGGCAGTGCCCGCAAGAGCCGCATTTTCAGCCTGAGAAAGTCCGGCCAGCCGATTGGTTGCCGCATTGTATTCCAGGTTCCCAAGGCCAAGTGCTATTGGGGTTGGCGCACCGCTTGATTCAAGACCTGAAGCGAATTTAAGCATCGGTAAGGTCGCTTGGGCCTGTTTCTGGTAAAAGTCAGCTATATCTTGTGCCCGTTTACCAACATCTACACTCCCCGCCCCGTAATCAGCAGTCTGCTGGGTATACTTCTGCGCGGCCGGAGAACCCTGTTGTGCAGCACCCGCGAGACTTCCTATAAGGCCTCCGAAAGTAGGGGCTGGGTTGCTCGGAGAGACTGGGGCCGCAGACGGAGCTGTAGCCGGAGACGAAGGAATGGACGGAGCGTGGAACGTTGTAGTCTGCGTTCCGTCCGGGTTCGTAGAGACGCTCTTAACTGGAGTCGTCGGCTTCGGTGGTGTAAATGCTGCAACAGCCGGTTGTGCAGCAACTTGTTGGGGCAGATATGCCGGAGTAGAGGTCTGGGTCTTGAACGAACCAAGAAGTCCTGCCGGAGAGAACGAAGTGAGTGCGGGTGCGGAAGCCATACTATTAAGGGTTATTTACCGAACCTGGATAAAAAGGATATGCGTTGGGATTAAGGAGCGCTGGGCTAGAACCTAAATTATAGTTCACACTCTTCGTCCCTACATATTCAGCCATCTTCTGCTCGCGTTTCTGGTATTCAGCCTCGAACTGCTTGTACTTATTCGGGTCGGGGACGATAGCAGAGAAGTAGAGTAAAAGCGACCCATACACAAGCATCTCGTGGAAGTCCTCGGACTTATACATGAGGGGAACCTGACCTATTGAATAGGTAGCCCCGGTGAGGCTAAAACTATTCTGTATAGGCGTTGCAAGGACGAGATGAGTGTCATCGGTGAACTGCTGGATGGGATACCAGAGTCCGTCTCCCTGCGGCGGGTCAATCCTTAGAGCAAGGGTCTGCTGGCTCATATCCACGTTTGCGGGCATACCAAGTCCTCCAGTGGCCCCCTGTGCTGTGACCCATTTAGTTCCTGTACCAGTAATCGTCACCGCGTCATCCGCTGCGCTCGTTATCGTTCCCTGCTGGTAATCGAAGCAGATAACGCCGTTTACGGGGCTTTGCGTGCTTGGGCTGTATTGAGTTCCGGTAGCATTGTTGAAGACGTAGGCGGTTGAGAGGTCGGGAACGCGAGTCTTATAGTTGAAGGTTATTTGATTCCCTGTCGTTGACGGAACGGGCCAGAAGTACACATATGGGCCATAGATGAAATAGTAGTTTGGAATGTCCGAGGAATACGGAAGGAAGTTCAGATTATCCCATTGCTGACGGGTAGCGACACGGGCCGGGACGAACTTCAACTGACCGACCGTTATGGTGCTGTCGGTAATTTTTGAGATTCCGGCAGGGAGGCGGTATGCTTGAAAACCCGTTGTAGATATATCTGCACTCGTGCAAGCTCCTGTAAGCGGTTCCTGCCAGGTTATCGTCGCGCTTCCCGTCGTGAACTGCACATCGAAATAATCGCTATTAGCGTTGTCGAAGGTGACTTTCTGTACCCCGGAGGAATACGTCCAGGCTGAGGTGAGAGTAGCGGAAGTATCTCCTGCCGCAGGAGAGGCTGTAAGTGTCAAGTCCATGGAACCTATCGTCTCCGTAGAGAACGACTGTTCGTTGTCGAAGTAGTTTTCAAGCAACAGCCGGTACTGCTCGTTCAGAAGTTCGAGCATGACGGTCTGATTCTGCGGACTCGTGTTCTGCGAGAGATTCAGAGCCGTGTTCAGGAGTTGTGCGACAGTTTTCATACTTAGTTATGTTATCACCCAGTTGCCTATAATTTCCCACCCATATTGCAAGGAGACGAGGATATCTATTGAGTTGGGAGAGTAATTCACGATTGTTGCCCTCGCATAGATTGTGTTTGAGGGGTATTCGACAGAAAGTATATGCTCTTCTGTCGTAAGAACATGGGACGCAGGTGTTGCGCCAGATTCGTCTGTGGCGAAATACACCCCAGATTGAATGAACTTTTGAACCGGGCCTCCTGTTGCGACAGAACTAGTAGTCTCTGGTTGGAAATAATAACTTGGGCCAAGTTGGGCATTTCCCATGCAGATTGCCCGCGAAAGAAGGGTCCCCGAATAGTTGGAAAAATTGATGGTATCGTCCCCAGAGCCAGATACTTTGTGAAGAGTCCCAGAAGAACCTGGATTTGCTAAGCCGCCACTATTCCCCGGCCCCCATGTCACCATTGTAGTAGTAGTAGGAGCTATATTTGTCCTAACCTGGTAAATAAATCCATTTGAGGACTGGTAAACCGCTCCAGCGGATGCAGTAGTCGTATCGTCAACAGTAAAATCAGTTTCCCATTTTATTGCTTCTCCCATAAGCTGAACCGCAATAGCGTTGAACGTAATTCCTAGTGTATAGGTCTGTCCATCCGTAGCCATTTCTATATTTCCCATAGCCCGAACCTGGGGAATGATGTTCTGTTGAGATATCTTTGGACTATCTATATCGTTATGTATGTGTCTTTGAGTAGGATTCTGACTAAAACGCCCAGCAGAGCCAGCTCTACGTATTTCCTCCCGCACTATTTGCCTAATTTGTGCTTCGTTATTCATAGCCTACCTAAGCCGTATCTCACGGAGTCTAATAAACGTATTGGTCGTCGCACTTGATGTTATCGGCGTACAGGTGAACTGGAACTGGAGCCACTGTACCTGTTGGAAGTTCGCAGGAGCATAGCCTGAGAGACGATTTGTCTCAGTCACGAATGGATTACAAGCAGTCCACGTATCTGTAAGATTCGTGCGGTATTTTGCTGTTATCGTAGCCCCAGAGTCGAGCGGAGAGCCGAGTTTGTATTCGAGTTGCTGTGAAGTCTTTTTTCCAAGCATCGTTCCATACGGGATAGCGTCGGTTTCTATAACGAATGGCGAGGACGCGCTGCTACCCCCTGTTGAGTAGTCAATACCATAGGTAGGGGCGGACACGCTTGAGTACCATGCGCTCCAATAGAGGGGCTGCTGGGCGTTCTGTACAGCATTCGGAATAAGAAGGGCTGCGGCTCCGTTGTAAGTTCCATAGGAGTTCTGGCTTTCAAGGCGGAGCGCGAGGCCGGTTTCTTGGTCGCTTGCGAGATTCTGGGTGGGGACGAATGACCAGACACCACCGCAGTTCCCAGTCTTAGTGGAAGTTTGGTCTTTAACGGAGAAATAGACTCTTCCGCGTAGGTACATAGAATCGCTCCAGGTGTAGGTGGATTCTATATAGGTTCCAGGACTTCCCGGCACGCCCGCAAGGTAGTCGCTGAGGTTTAAGACGAGCGAGGCAAGAGAGCCGTCCGTGATGTAGATGTTCCCCTGATTTCCTGCGAACATATAAGCAACCTGGTTTACCGTCAACATATACTGAACATTGCTCTCTGGTAGAGAGATTATAGAACTCGGCCCCTGGTCAACTCCATTCCAGGGATAAACTATATTCCCTTTACAGCCTATTAGAATCTGAGAGCCGACCTGAGTTATGACTTGTGCAGTCTCAAATACAGGAAGTGCAAGCATTTGTGGAATGAACGCTACTGTGGCGTTAGTACCGAATATACCCGCATCGCTCCCAACGGGATAGAACGTGTTGAAATATTGATTCCCTGCTGCACCAGTCTCTATGTTTATTGCTGAACCGCCCGTTGCCGCTGCGTACACCGAGAAGGTTCCTGTTGCGGGAGTAGCTTGACCGATATAGTAAATCGTCTCCACAGTAAGATTTGTTGGTTGTGTCCCATACTCGTCTGTGAAGAATACAGCTGGCACCCTAACTTCTGCTCCCGTTGAATCTGTTAGATATGGGAAAGCACCAGACAATATTGCACTGACTGTTCCTATCGTTGAGGAAGCAGAATAGGAGCAGTACGACTGGAGGTTTACCGATGCGGTTGCACCAGTCACTAATGTTATATCGGGATGCATCCCTCCTATATAGTTCCCATCACACCAGTACATGAATGAGGTAGTCCCAACGTATGCATTATTCTTATGCGTCGGGAACTTATTATTCATATACGCATTGTCGAGAAGCTCGAACTGTTCCCCGAGGTTGCAAGTGGGTTTCCCGTAAATCTGTATCGTATTCAGCCACATAAGCCAGCCGTTCAATACAGCGATGCTGTTTGCCGGGTTTGAATACGTTGTCGGGTCAGGAAGTATCCAGTTAATCCCTATGCCTGCATTCGCCAAGGAATCGTCATATACGGCGGTGTCACGCACCCAGACGTACCCCGCGTCATCCAGGATGTAGTACCGATACTGGTTCTGCGTATCGTCAGCATAGCGTTCAGTCGCCTTAGAGATAGGGTTCCCGAACACCTTAGTGAGGTTGAACGTAAGCGTTCCTGAAGACACGAATGTAATTGCATTATCGCAGAACGGGTCGTAGTGTTCTGAAATCTTCACCTGAGGCGTGCTGTCTTTGTATGAAACATAATAACTTCCGGTCGGAAGGGCGATTTCACGGGTTACGGAGGTAACCGTAAACGTGCCGCTTGTGGTGAACGTATGGACCTTATACGAACCATCGGTCGTTATCGTCCCGCCCGTCGCGGTCATATCGGTTGATAGATAGCGTATAACGACGATACCGGAGCCTCCATCTGCTCCGTTATGATTCGTGTCGCCACCTCCGTTTCGACTCGAACCGCCTCCGCCACCTCCTGTATTCGCAGTTCCTGCCGTGCCAACACCGCCCAAAGCACCTGCGCCGCCGCCTCCTGCGCCTCCTGAACCAGGAGTAAGACCTGCACCACCGCCTCCACCTCCGTAAGTAACCGAAGAGCCAGTTATAGAACTAGCAGTGCCGTCACCTCCCTTACCGCCATTTGCGTTTCCTCCTCCAACGTCAGCAGCATTTGCGCCATTAGCAGATGCACCTCCGCCGCCGCCACCCGCTGGCATTGACGACTCTACCTGTCCAGAACCTCCCTGATGGGCTACGGTTCCAGTAGCTCCGGTTCCTGCTGTACCCGATGACTTGGGTGCTCCGCCACCGCCGCCGTATGCGTTAGTTCCACCATTTCCTGCACTGGCTCCAGTGGTGGCTCCGGCACCTCCGCCGCCGCCGCCCGCCGCCGTAACTACCGTACCAAGTACGGAATCAGAACCCGTACCCCCATCAGTTGCGCCACCTGTTCCACCACCTCCTACGGTTATGGAATATGCGCCCAGGCCACTGGTATGGGTTCCTGTTGCTACTTCTCCGGCAGAACCGCCACCGCCCGAAGCAGTTGTACTTGCGCCTGCGTTGCTGCCGCCTCCCGCGCCGCCGCCTGCTACAGCGAGATAGGAGAAATCTGCGGTGGTCGCATAAATAGTTGCGGTTGCAGCAGTTACATCTATCCAGTTACCTGCATAGAGGTCTGCGGGGGCATCGAGCTTTGTGGTATTCCCTCCCGACGAATCAAAAGTCAGTGTTCCACCTGAAATGGTTTCTTGTACGACCTGATTTTCTCGAACAAAAGACGCCGTTACTTCCCCGAGTTCCGTAGAGATGTTCGCGTTCTGTATATTGGCGATGCCGAAATGCGGCGAAGAGGCAATACCCTTCTCGAACCCGTCAATGACGATATCCGTTCCAGTCTCAGTTTTTTCGGTTCGTACCGCCATTAATAGAAGACGTTGTACGTCGCCTTTTGCCCATCTACGGCCGCATCAACCCATACCAAAGCAAGGTCGGTAATGTAGAAAGTGTAGGTATTCCCTGGGGCGAGAGGAACGCCTTTCCTGCCCATAGCTGGCCCAACCACGCCAGAACCGCCAATAACTATCATGTCACTGTTGCTGTAGTCGGCAGTTATATCAAGCCGTTTCGCCTGAGATGACATTGCTGAAAGCTGCACAGGAACTCCAGCTGTCGTGACGGTAACAGAATCAGAGGTGAGGGTACGATATCCCTCATCTACTGGTGCACCATTCTGGTCCCGCATTAATGGACTTGTCTGTTCGGCGTAGATAGCCATGGCTAGGCGAACGAAATGGTAATGTCTTCGTCTGCGACTCCCGTAACTATCGTGAGTCCTTTCTGGAAGTTCACGTCGTATGCGAGTGTTACCGGTTGCGGCGAGGCTGGGACGGTAATCGTACCGATTTTAGTACCGCTTGCCGCGCTCGGATGGTCATAGATAGTTACCGTTGCCGTCGCCACTGGCTTGTTGAAGGTAATCGTATGGAGTACCCCTGGCGCAGCTTTCACGACCGTAGTTGCCTGCCCGGTGATATTGAGCGGCTGCCACGACATGTTTGTTGCAATCATTGTTGTTTATTATCTGATAAAGGTTTTTTAACGGGGGAATACCACTCAAGTTCTTTGACGATGACTGCAAGTTCTCGGTCATCAAGTTCTTTTTCACGAAGGTCAAGGGCATTTTTCTTTAATTCAGCGTCTCGGAGAACGATTTGTGCTTTTTGAAGGGCGTCGGTGGCCTCTTTCTTAGCACTTTTTGCTACAGAGACGAGATTTTGTGCCTCTTTTGTGGCTGAAGCGAGAATCTGGATGGCATTTTCCTTATCTTTTTCTACGGAAGTGCGAAGGGCGGCGAGATGAGAAACTTCCTGCGCTAATTCAACCTCTTTTTTTGCTTGTTGCTCTGATTTTAGCACTTGTTCGGCCTCTCGCTTGTCCAATTTCGCGGAGAAGGTGGATTGCCGAACCTGTTCTGCCTCTATTTTCTCCCGTTCAGTCTTCACATAGAGAGCAAACTGTTTATCCAGAGGTTCAAGGAGCTTCGTCCATTCTTTCTGCTTCCTTTCGATGTCGGCATCGAGCTTTGCGAGGGTTGCTTTTCGCTCCTCCTGCTCATCTTGGAACTTGGCGAATGCCTTTTCCTGGAAGTCTTGGAGGCGTTTTTTGCTCGACTGCTCAAGTTCTCGAAGCTCATCAACCTTGGTGCCGAGGATGGTAGCTTCTTTCGCAAGCCTCTCCTGTGCTTTTTGGCGTTCTGCTTCCCGCTCGCGGGGAGTGAGAAGAAGAGCCATAGCTAGATTTCTCCTGCGTTCTCAGCCTCTCCCACGAGAGACGTGCTGCCCTGGTCGTCCTCGCCGTACACGCGCACAGCAGGCTTCTTCGTCTTAGGGTCAATCTTCAATTCAGGACGCTTCTGGGTCGTACGCTTAATGACCGGCTCTGCCTTCGGCAACGGCTTCAAGCACTGGTCTACGAACGGCTGAATCTCCTTCGCATAGTCATAGAAGCGGGGAACCGGCTTGCCTTCACTGTCCTTTTCGAGCTTCTCGTATACCTTGGTCTTGCCAAACATACGCTCTCCGAGCTTGCGAGCAAACTGCTTCCTGATTTCCTGCGTCTCGATAGGGTTGGCGTCGAGGATGTAGAAGGGGCTCGTGCTCATAGCTTTGAAGCTATAGGCAGTCCCATTCCACATACCCGTGAAGTCTTCCGTATCGGGATTGCTGAAGACGAACTGACCGTTAAATTCACGCGATACCTGAGGCACAGCACCTTGTTTGTTGAGTAGTTCCATAACCTGTTTTTAACCTTATAACCTGGGGCTAACGTCCCCATTCCTGCCCGCCCATGACAACGGGCAGGATGGAGAAACTAGAGCTGGAGGAAGCAGAGCGAATACTGCGTACTCGTTCCAGTTTCTATTGCACGACCGACACGGGTGCCCGAAGCAACCGCATAGGTCATTACCGCGCCATCCGTGTTCGTGGACGGCATGATATCAAGACCAGCGGTCGTATTTGCATCGTTGAGGATGGTTACCGGACCATAGGTCTGAATAAGGCCGAACGAGGCGAACGTAGAGGTAGAAGCCGCGATTGCATAGGTTGAGACACCAATCGCATTAGCATTACCTGCCGTGTGCGGATTGAGAATCACACCACCAGTTGCAAGCGACTGCGCCGTACCACTGTTGTTGTACATCTGCTGGCCCGAGCCGTAGCGCGGAGCATACAGAGACACCGTCGAAGTGGTATCGAGTGCGGTCATATTCTGACCATCCGGGTTCTCAAGGGTGACCGAGACAGTACCAGAAGCAGCGACTGCCGTGTTGGAGGCAATCTTGAGCGTCTGGCCCGCGCCCGTGTTGGTCTCCACGATGAGAAGCCCACCAGCATACTGGTTTGAGTACACTGCCGTAGCGCCCACCGTGAAGGTAACCGTCGCAGGCTGATTGCCGTTTGCACTGTAGGCCGTGAAGGACGCAACCGTGCGACCAACATGGTCGGCAATAGCAGTCGGAGCAGCAACCATTTTCCCTGCCGCAAGAGCAGAGCTGCCGTTCGCTACAATCGCCCACTGGCGACCTTCCTGCGAGGAGAAGCGCATACCCGCCATCGTCGAGAACTGGCCATCCTGGTAGTTGTATACCGTCGAGCCCGGATTCGAGTTGGTCGTGTAGACCTCAATCGGGGAACCTTGTCCGGGATTAGTAAGTCGAGACATTTTTTAAGTTATTAGGTTGGTAATTAGAGCGCGAGGTAATGGACACCCGCCTGACACGTTGCCGCAGAACTCGTGCCGTTGGTCTGGAAAATCATGTAGGTTCCAGAGTTCCAGCGACGAGCGAAGGCGTTGGTGTAGGTAGTGGTTGCCGTATACCCGTTGTCCGATGAGGTCGCTACCGTGGTGTTCATTGCAGCGAGCGGAACGTTTGCTACCGAGGCGGTAGGGGCGGGAACCGACGAAGTAGCCGCATACCACTGATAGGTAGAAAGTCCTGCTGAAGTTGCGCCGAACATGTTGGTAAGGCCGGAGCACGTAACGAAGGCATCGGTCACAATACGGTCGCTTGCATCGCTGTTATAAAGCGACGTAGAGGTGGACGTAATGCTACGCGGGTTGATGTTTATAGCAGCAACTTTTGCGCTATTGAACGAGCTTCCCGCTGCCGAGCCGAACGATACGAACGATTTAAGCGCATCTGCGTGAAGGTACGCTGCAACGCCTATTGCCGCCGCAAGCACGATACCCACTACCGTGAGAGTAGTTTTCATACTAGAGGACGATATAAGCGATAGGAAGCGTAGAGCTTTCCGCATCCGAGCTGGTAATGACGCACTGGCCTTCCGTCACTGTATACGACCAGTTGCCTGCGGCCTGAGCCGAGGAGCCGGTGACGTATGCGAGGACGGTTGAATTAGCGAAGATATAAGGGTCAGAGATGGTAACCGAGTTACCGCCCGAACCCCACGTCGTCGTGTTCAACTGCTTCTGTCGGAATGACGGAAGCGAATAGCCCGGAGACTGATGTGGTGCTGACATGTTGTTTAGGTGCCGTGTCCTCGAATCTCGTTAGAGGAGGATTTGACGGTCAACATTAGTTAGTAATCAGTCCTACGAGCCAGAGATGCCCGTGATGACCGCGTTACGAAGCGGAGCCGTACAGACCGCCTGGCCGCCAAGGATGATGAATCCGTTGACCGTCGCAGCGTTGTACGCCTTAATCCAGTCCGTCCACACGAATGCCCCCTTCGGGTCGTAGTGGTCGGCTTCGTAGACGTTGCCTTCGATGTCAACTGCCTTCGGGCTGATGGCCTCACCCTCCCACCACTTGAGGCTATCCCAATGGAGATAGTTCATGTTGAGGAGGTAGAGGTAGCCAGAGGTAATCTTCTTGTCGCGGAAGATTTCGATACCATCCCACATAAGGGAGCGGTAGCCTGCGCCTGCGCGAAGGGACTTCTGGTCGCCCTGATTGTAGTTGTTGCGCTGGAACGAGTTGAGGAGGTTTTCCAAGTAACCCCAGGTGGTGTAGTCCGTAATGGATACATCCGGGGCAACCGGGCCGTCTGCAATCTGGTTCCAAGCAGAACGAATCTGCAAGAGCGTGATGATGCTGTTCGTAGCAGTCGTCACATAGCCGTTAAGACCAGCGTACGTCGCGCGAGACAAACCTGCGTAAGTCGCAAGGTTGGTTCCGTCGTCAACGATACCCGTGAGGCCCATAGGCTCCTTGCCGCCGAAGAGCTGGCCGGTGCCCTGAAGCATGTTGCCGATATCCAATTTGTTACTCCGCACTTCTGCGGGGGAACACCGCTTCGGATGTTCCTCTTACGATTTATGTTCTCGTAAGTTCAGACTGTAGCATCGCTCTTTTTGAGCGTCCCCTCACTCAGTCGTTCAGGCTGCGATAAATGCTTTTTACTTTGCAAGTTAGTATGAAAAGAAAGACGTATATCCTTTTTCAAGTCCATGATTTTCTGCATCATTTCTTCGCGGAGAGCGATTTCGTGGTCGCTTACCATGAGTGGATTGAGTTGACCAAGTGCGTTTCTATTTCCCGTAAGACGTTCCTTATTTCCATTTGTCAGACGTTCTTGGAAACGAATTGCTATCTGTGCTTGTTCGCGTTTGTACACAAGAAACGGCTCTATCTTTTTCAAGAGGTCGCCAGCTTTCTTTGCTCGTAGAGTCCATTCATGGATGAAGTTTCCTTGCCTCCGATGATGGTCAAAATGAGCATGTACACTTCCACCGAAGTTCCCAAAGAGCCAATCCATTATCCTCCCATCCTTTTGAGTGATGATGATGGATACGTTATGGCCTTTGTAACGAGGGTTACGTTCTTTTCCGGTATTGTGCCGTATGGAAATACAGCCATCACCATCAAGAAGTCCTGCAAGATATGCGTACTTGGCCTGATTATCTTTCTTCATGCAACCAATGTTATCAGTTGCATACTAACCTGTCAAAGAGCTTTTAGCTTGCCGGGAGTTCCCAATTTCAGGGTTCTCCGTATCAGAGGGGATTTTTCGATTTACGCCAGTATCAAGTCTTTTACTTGAATGGGCGATAGCTGAGCCGACAATACTCTATCGGCTGCATCCTGAGCGCGGTCTTCCATCATCGCCTTCATGAGGTCAAGCACCTTCTCCTGGGTCTTGTTGACCGAGAGGTCGGAGCCTGCGAGGGCAATGTTGGTCGCTACAAACGACGGGTAATAGACACCGTTTACGAACTGCGGGAGCTGCGTAATCGGGAGCACGTCAAAACCAGAGAATGCGACCGAAGCCACGCCCTTCTGGTACTTGAACGGCTGGAGCACCTGGGAACCCTTGAAGGTACGAGAGTTCCGCAGGAGTTCCCCGAAGAAGAAGTTGTCACGGAGGACGATATCCATGAAGCTCGGAGTGAGGTACTGGTTAGTCGTCGCCGTTACAAAACTATTGGGTTGATTTCCCATGCTAGTAATTTACTAAGCTGATAAGTTTTTAATTTGAGCCGCGAATCTTATCCCACCACTTACCGCGATTAAGGTTATCGAAGGTCATAGGTTTGAGGTTGGTTCCTTCAGGAATGGGCTTCACTGAGCGCGTCATGCCGCGAGAGGAAATTGCCGCCTTGCGTTCCACTTGAGCAGGCGGGGCTTTTTGTGTCTGTTGGAACAGACGCCACGCCGTGTTCATGTTGGGAAGCTCGTCGGAGTCCTCAGGGGCGATGGATTCAACGAAGTCGAGGAATTTGTTGCGAGTGGCGGTATCTTCGGTCAGGTCTACGCCGTATCGGTCTTCGATGGCTTCAAGCCGGTCCTGGATGTTATCGGCCATTGCATTGACTTCGCCTTCTCCTTCCGCCTGGGCGTTTTTCCATTCTTCTCTGGCTTCCTGTCGGGCGCGTTCTGCGGCCTTATTCAGGAGGCTGTTGAATATCTGGGTTGCCTCTTCAGGGTCTTTTGTTTCGGTGAGCAGTCTCTTGATGTCGGGGTCTACTTCTACTTTATTTTGCGTAGCAAGTGCTTTGACCTGTTCTTCGAGCCTGATTCTCGCCTCACGTTCCTCCTGAAGTTGCTGTAGGGCATATTGCGTCTGCTTTTCAGCGCGACGTTCGCTCCTAAGAGGTTTTTTGCGTTCACTCTCAATAGGCTCTTCTTTTGGTTCCTCTTTCACCTCTTCAACTGGCTCAGGAGTCTTGTCCTTTTCAGGCGCGGCCTCCTTGAACATATCGAAGTTCTCACCTTCTGCTTCCTTCTCGCTCGGTAGATTGGCGAAGAAGTCTTCTGCTGCTTTGTTCATAACCTTTGTGTGTTAACCGTATTTCAGGTGCTTGGAGCTGGATTGGATACCGCCCCTTAATAATTGCTTCGTGTTTACCCACTGAAGCGTCTCACAACAAGTGGAGTCTCCTTCTTCGACCCGTACTGGAGACTTAAACGGGGTTATTTCTTAGGTTTTACACGAATATCATCTCCGGCCTTGTAATCGGGATGATGAGAATATCCGCTGTATTTTCCTTCAGTCCCACGGATGAGAGAACGATAAACATTTGGTTTCTTCCCCATCTTTTTACTCTTCTCTATCGCTTTGTGTCTCTTTTCCATGGTTATTTCTTTGATTTGCTTCGTTTATTCATATTTATTTCTTGCTTTTAACATCGCGTTATGCCTAAGTTCTCCTCTACGGAATGATTTTCCTTCTTCACGAGTTGCTTTCCTAAAGCCTCCGCCTTCCTTTGGCTTGAATAGGTGAATCTTATCTTCTTTCTTACTATGGCGATGAATTGATTTATCCTTCGCAGATTTTATGAACCTTGTAGGTTCTACATTTGAGGGTAAATGTGGCATAACTATTTCTTTGCTTTGCTAATGGCCGCCTTCCGTTTCTCCGATAAAGCGATGGCGATGGCCTGCTTGCGGTTCTTGACGGTCGGGCCGGACTTTGAGCCAGAGTGAAGTTCCCCTTCCTTGAACTCGTGCATGACCTTTTTGACCTTGTCCATACTATTTCTTCTTAGCCTTCTTAATCGCGCCGGAGCGGATATCGCCCTTAATCTGCTTCATATTCGCGTGGTGCGCCCTAGATTCCTCTCGACCTTTCAGGGTATGGGTGTACTTCTTGGCGAACTCATTGGTCTTCCACTTGGAGGGTTTGATGTCGTTCATACTTAGTGTTTTACGCCGTGCATCTTGCGGCACTTCTCAATGGCCTTGGAACGCTTCTTGGCGTCTTTGACCTTCTCTTTCATGCCGTGTTCTTCTTCAAAAGACATATTATTTCTTCTAGTCATAAGTTATTTAGGTAATGAAGGAGTGTTAATGGGAACCTGACTGAGGGATGCACTTGCCGGAGGCGCACCCGTCGTCGCTATGTCAGGCGAGGGGACGGCCACGTTCGGCCCTGGCTCACCAGGAGGCGCACCACCTGGCTGAGGGGCACCCTGGAGCATCTGGGAAAGTTCAGGGAAGTTTGACTGTATGTACTGCGGAAGTGCGTTCTTAAAGAGGATACCGCCTTCAATCGTGCTTTCTACGTCAGGAATATCCATGAGGGTGAGAACGGTCTTTGGGTCTATCGGTAGTCCTGCTTCGTAGAGGGCAAGAGCTTGATTTGCCTCGGTAATCGGGTCTTTCGGCTGAGTAGAATCTGGGGCCGCCATGACCACGAGACGGCGAGTAAAGGCTTCTGCGGAGAGTGCTGCCTGCTCAACAGACTGCAATTTACCCATAACTGCTGCCATATGGTTCTCGGTGTAGTAGACGTGCATGAGCTGTACCCACCAGTTGAAGGTTGCGGAAGCGACTTGGTTCAGGGAATCGCCAATCGTCCCGCCGATGCGGTCTGCGGAACGTTGCTGGTTCAATATCATCCCGCGAGCCGTGGTCTCTTCATTCTGCTGAATTGCTGTAGTGCCGAGAGTGCCGTAGATAGAGCGGAGGCGTTCAATACGGCCGTCCTGTTCTTTGAAAAAGGCTTCGGGAATCGAAGGGGCTTCCATACGACGGACGGAATTTGCAACGGGTTCAAGTACGCCTGTTCCATCCTCAATACCCTGCATTGCTTGGGTAGCCTTCTGTTCGTCATACCCGGCTCCGAGGTTAAATACGAGGCCATTATTGGCCTTCCTCAGGTTCGAGGCCATCTGCTTACTGCGCTCGGTAATGTAGTCCTGGTTCCTTTGATTCTGCTCTATAAGCGTCGTTTCATCGTCCGGCTGTTCCTGGAATGAATAGACCGAGAGGAAGGTATAGGGCTTCTTTGGGCGCGCAAAATGGTTCTTCCCTTCCTTCAGCACCATCTCCACCATATCTCCGCTATCCTCGGGGATTTTTCTCGGATAATTAAAGTGCGGGTTCCTAGACTTATCGAGGACATTCTTTTTGTACGTGGTGAACGTGTAGTCATCCGTCCACCATTCAGTCCAAGTGATAGAGGTTCCCATCTTGTACTCCACGCTTTCGCTGATAAATTGCTCGTGGTCAGGGCACATTTCGGCCAAAACAGAGGCCGGGGCAGTAATCTTTTCCCCTATCCAGCCCACGAAGTCTCCGTATTCATCTACATACCCCGCTGGGTCAAGAAGGAAATTCTGGCGATTCCGCACTTCTGTTGAAATCTCATGGATGGAGTTGTCGTACCCGTGCTTCAGGATGCCGAGGAAGTAGATATTCCAGTGGCGCACCATCATCTTCATCTTCTGCCGAAGCACGAGAGAATCGGCCAAATGAACGAGCATCGTGCGGACTGAGGTTGCCTCTTCATTCCCGGCATCCGTGTTGTCCGCATACACCACAGGGTCCGGGTTTCGGGCGAGAGCTTGCGCCAAGAAGGTCTCGGTGGCCTCAAAGATTATGTTGTCGGGGACGCTTGCCCCATCGAGGGCATTTTCCTGTTGTCCCTGGCGGCCGAGATAATAGAGCTTATTGGTCTTACGGCGTTTCTGTAGCTTGCCGTCGTATGCCTTAAATTGTCGTTCCCAGAGGTCAGCGAGCGCAATAAGCTCGCTGTTAGTCATATTCAACTCCAGCTCATCCTCTGGTTCGGTGCGGTCGTTGTCTGTTCCTTCTACACGATTAGTACGCCCAGAAACTAACTGGGCGGGGCCGAGGACATTGAGCTGGTCGCCGCGTAGAGCCATTTGTATAAAAGTAAATGGCGGTCTTCCCGTGGTTGGGAAGACCGCCCTTGTTTTGTTGTTAGGCGGAGAACAGAGTATTTATATCACAATAGTCAAGTCATTACCTCCTTTCGGGGTGTGCATAACTTCTCCGTAAGTGAATGAACGAACCTCTACGGTCGTCGGTTCTCCTTGTGCATCGAAGTGGATGGTCGCGCTTCCTTTGCGTAAGTGCCATGCTCTGGCCATCGTAAGGAGCTTGAACGCCTTTGCTTGCCTGGCAAGAATTACCTCCTTAGGTTCAATTACCATATTTCTTATATCGTAGCAGGTCTGCGCCGGTAATTCGGTTTATATCAAGGCCTTGTGGGATACCGAGGTTGAAGGTGTTTGAGCCTATGACTTCAGGTAAGCCTCCGAATCGGTCATACCCAGCAAGGGCGAATACCATAGCGTGAGCTAGGTGGTCTGGTGCCCCTTGGTTCTTCTCCCACTTGTACTCTATGCCGTAGGGAGTTTCTTCCTTCTTTCTAATCATGTTGGCGAAGTGCCGGGCAAGGATTTTAGCCTCTTCTCGCGTCCCATTGAGCTTGTATCTATCACCCTCTTTCAACTGTTCCACGACCATGGTAATCATGCGGTTGCGGTCGATGATGACCGAACCTAGTTCCTCATTCTCGCCCCACTTAATCATCTGCTGGGTCTTGCGGTCTTTGCGATAGAAGGCCATATATACCCGACCTGGATACTTCGCTTGAAGTTGTCTCGGCCCTGTATTATCTCCGTGCCCATCCATAACCATGATGCTCTTAGGCCAACGCTGTAGGAACCCTTCAAGGGCCTTATAGGGGTCGTAGTCTGCTCGTGGGAGGTCGCATTTGTTCCAATGGAATACCCCGTCTTTATTCATCATCACATACCAGATAGGGAGGCCAGTATCTACTCCGATGATTACCCTGTCCTCCTGAGAGTTGAAGTCGCTGGATACGTTTTGGAGGACTTGAGCTTCAGTGATGATGTCCTCGGAATCCGCGTAAGGAAGCCCTAGGACATAGTTCGTGAAGTATTGCTTGGTCTTATTCTGGTCTTCGTAGGCTTCTATGATTTTGGAGGCAGGAATCCAAGGGCACATTAACTGGCTGATGTGGTAGCCCGAGAATTGCCCGTCGCTAGTAGATTTCCACTCACCTTGAATCCTATCCTGTTCACTAATTTCTCCGCGACAATATCGGCAAACATAAATTCCACGTCCTGTATCCACACTATCTGGCCAAACAAGTTCTTGCTGTTTGCCACATTCTCCGCAGGTGACGAACCACTCCTTCTTGTCGCTTTGCTGCCAGTAGATGTCAACCCCGTGTCCTGCGACTGAGGGGTGGCTGAAGTACCATCGCATTCCGTCTGCTTTTGCTTGGAGGCGTGTTTCATATTGTGTGATTATAGCTCCATCGGAGGCATCTACCTCGTCATGGATGTTTAAGTCCGAAGGCACCATCATCGCTTGTTTCGCAGAGAAAGTGCCTCGGAATCGGATAAGTCCCCCGCCCACCTGCTTGTGGTCCATCGTGTCGTTCTCGCTTACTAACTGCCGTAGTTCAGGGTTCTGGGCGATGATTCTATTGAATCCAGAACCCACCATCTCATACATGTCTGAGGCAGTAGGGAGGGTATAGATTATCTGCTTGTTGAGGTGGGAGGCTACCCAAAGAGCCTTTAGAACATTCATTACCGTTGCCCCGACTTGCGGGGGCTTGAGGATTATTTGAAGTGGGGAAAGGTCATTATAGATATCCAGCATGAACCTGTGGTTCTTGAATTCAAGCGGAGCGCCGGATTCATTTACCATTCCCTCTACCCAAAGAGAGGGCTTTAGTTCTATTGCGGCCCGGATATCATCCAGACTTGGCTTTTTGTAGTTTTTCAAGGTCATCAGCGAGTTTCTGCGCCTCAGGGTCGTCAAGACGATACTTCTTCACCTGAGTGGTTTCAGTCTTAGAGTCAGGATTCCCCTCGGCCATCTTCCATATTTCGAGCTTTGGAAGGCCGTCAAGAAAATCCTGGCGTTCCTCATCCGTCATTGCCGCCAGATATTCTCGTGAATATTCTTTGAGGGTCTTCCCCTTAGGTCGGCCTGCAGGATTACCACTCTGGCCTTTCTTCCATAGCCAAGGTCTGTTATTTGACTGATTATCAGTTTCCTTTTCCTCCATCTTTCATTGAGACGAATAGTCGCTTTAGTATATTCCCGCACTTCCCGCAAATCGCAAGCTCGCTCTTCACCTTTCCTCCTATAGGATGGGTGTACCATCTCTTTTTTATAAGGAACCAGAGTCTTTTTCTATCGCATTTTTCGCAGGGTTTTATAAGCATGGGTTAGCGGTATTTCTGCTCGTGTTCGAGAGGTACGATGGTGCTGCAATTAAGAACCGTTCCGGCGACTGATATTGCTGCTTTTATGGCGTTTTTTGGCACGTCTGCGGCATCGTAGATTCCTTGTTTTTCTAGTTCTTCCCAATCTATATCACAGCCGTTTTGGATGATTTGGGTGGTTGGGGCTTGGAGCGCGACTCTAAGGATAGGATTATCTATCGCTTCTGCCGCCTTGGTGAGGACGTAGCCACCGCCGAGGACAACTCCGCCCTTGAGAGCCATCTTTGCGGCGTTCTTTGCGTCCTCGAACTTAAGACGCTTGTACGTGAGTTCTACTTCGCTTCTTGCTCCCATTTTTACTACCGCTGCCTTTGAGTTAAGCCATTCCACCCGCTTTTCGTACTCCTGATGGTCGAAGGCTGCTTCTTTGAGGGTTGCTATGTAATCTGTGAGGTCTTTGGTGCCGATTACGTCGGTTGAGCCGCGTTTGATGATAAGTTTCTCTGCGAAACCGAGCCATGAGAGGGACGCGCCGCCCTTGAACTGTGCCTGAAGTCCCGCTCCGAAGATAGTTGCTCCAGTCATATACGCGAAGTCCTCGTATATCCAGTCTTTCCATAGGGTTGGTGCACGAAGGACAATAACCCGGAACTGTTTAGCGGGCTGACCGAACTTGTCTATGCCGAGACCCGTGAGTTCTATCTCCGCAAGAGCTATGGGGTCTATGTCGTCGCAGAACAAGACCATCTCCTTTATTCCATTTCTAAGAAGTCCTGAGACATATGGCTCAAGCTGGGAGGAATTGCTTATCTTCTCTGCACTAATGAGGATGTGGGCGTCGTTGACGATGATTCTATCTCCCTTCCGTGGGTCGTTTACTGGTCCTTGACCATTTGCGTTTATGAAAGTGGGATGGATGAAGCCAACGCCTCGAAGCTCCACGCCATCCTTAATTTCATAAGTAGTACCGTCGTGCGGTGCCGGTTCCCAGGAAATAACTCCCTCCTTGCCTATCTTCTGGTATATTTCTCCGATTAATTTGCCCATTTCCTTATCCTGTGCAGAGGTCGCGGCAACTTTCCATACATCTTCCGGTTTCACTTCCTGAGTAAGTTTGTCTATGGATTCAAGAACCATAGGGAGACAGGCATTCAATTCTGCCTTAAAGTCGGTAGTGGTTTCCGCATACTTCATGCCCTCCTTGAGGATTGCTGCCGTGAGGATGCATGTAGTGGTGGAGCCATCGCCGGATTCCTTGTTTGCCCGGCCGATAGATTCTTTAAGGATATTTGCACCCATATTCTCATAGGGGTCAGCACACTTCACTTTTTCCGCTATGGAAGCACCATCATTCGTACTGATGGAATAAGGCCATTCAAATGCGCCAAGTAGGGCATCACGACCCTTTGCGCCTATGGTAGGGGCTATCGCCGCATTGACCGCGTTCACGCCCCGTATAAGGGCTTCGCGGGCCTCAGAACCCTTTAGGTAGTTCACGCTTGGTACGATGTTCAAATCGGAACCGGGGATGGAATTGTTGGATTGTTTCACGCTGGTGGTGGAGTCCATAGATATCTGCGGGGGTTGAATTGTGGGTAAATAGCTTCTTATTGCACCGGAGGCACCTCTCCAAGATTCCATTGTCCGTTTGCAGTACCAGTCTGTACTGATGTAGGTAGCCTTTCCTTTTGCAGAGGCTCTGGGGTGATATGTTCATCATCTTGTGTTTTACCTATAAACCAAATACCATCGCCCCGGGTATCTACCGCGAAAATCTCCTTTCCTTCGTGCTCGAAGCGTCGGTAGGCGTATTCGTCATAGAATACAATGTCTCCTTCTTTCCAGCCCATTTCTCGAAGAAAGTCCTTTTCCCGTATATAGACTATCTTTGCCGCGTTTGTATAGTCCCTACCCGTCGTCTGCATTACAGAGTCGTCCTTGATGGGTTCTACCAGCACTACACCCGGCATTGGAATAAATCGCATACCTACGACTTCTTTTCTACATGCTTCACGAGCATGTTATACGCCTTCGTCTCATCGTCATCAAAACCCTGAGTGTCGTTGAGTTCTATTGCCTTTACTTCTCCAT
>Ga0335083_10001559_pt1 | contig 31330 bp, 28 predicted proteins | sample Lox_Sample_42_FD_206716 | JGI IMG/M metagenome (GOLD analysis project Ga0335083, IMG submission 206716) | Soil microbial communities from Loxahatchee National Wildlife Refuge, Florida, United States - Lox_Sample_4.2 | ecosystem: Environmental > Terrestrial > Soil > Wetlands | place: USA...
TAGGCGAGCATCTTGTCCGGATATGCCGCATGAATCGCCTCTGCGAACTGGCGAGCGAACTGCAGATCCGGTTTGCCGGTTTCGCACCAGACGAGGTCTGCATACGGCGCGTAAGCGAGCCCACGCGAGACGGCCTGTGCCAGGCCGTTGCGTACCCTGAAATACCCCTCCCCGGTACGCTCGCGAGTGAGAAAAGGCTTGTCGTTCTCGTCGACATCCGACGTGAGCAGGTTGGCTGCCTCTGCGTCCGTGCGCGCGAACAGCAGGGTAGGCACCTCCGCCAGGTCGGCGGCGAGACGCGCAGCGATGAGCTTCTGCACCGCTTCTTGCGTCGGAACGAGCACCTTTCCGCCCATGTGCCCGCACTTCTTGGCGGAGGCCAGCTGGTCCTCGAAATGCACGCCGGAGGCACCGGCCTCGATCATGGCCTTCATCAGTTCATGCGCGTTCAGCACGCCGCCAAATCCCGCCTCCGCGTCCGCGACGATCGGCGCGAGCCAGTCGATCGTACGCCCGCCGCCAGGTCCGTCTTGGCTTTCGGCGTGTTGGATCTGGTCCGCTCGAAGCAGCGCGTTGTTGATCCTGCGCACCACGCTCGGCACGCTCGAGACGGGGTAGAGCGACTGGTCCGGATACATTTGGTACGCATCGTTGGCATCCGCCGCGACCTGCCAGCCGGACAGGTAGATCGCCTTGAGCCCGGCCTTGACCTGCTGTACCGCTTGGTTGCCGGTCAGGGCACCGAGCGCAGGGACGAGAGGCTCCTCCCTGAGCAGCGTCCACAACCTGTCTGCGCCGCGCCGGGCGATGGTGTGCTCGATGTGCACGCTTCCGCGTAGGCGGAACACATCCTCCGCTGTATAGGGCCGGCGCACCCCCTTCCAGCGCGGGTTGTCGGCCCAGTCTGCCTTGATCTTCGCGATGTCCTGCTCTCTGCTCATGCCGTCTGCTCCATTCGTTAGGCGGGTTGAAGCGCGGGCGGATACACTGCCGCCTTCCTCACGCAGGACTCATCGCCGGGTTGAGGGATGATGCCGCTGGCGTCTGCCCCGTCGAGCGCACGTCCGTCGTATCGGCAGCGCGATGTCATGGCCCGCTGTTCGCGGGCGGCTTGTCCCGCCGCGCATGGTTGCGCGCGGCTAGGGGCGGTGCGAGTATAGCAGGGCGCTGCGGCGTTGCAACAAAAGCACCACCTAACGTCCGCAGGGGCTCAGTGGGATGCGAGGTTGTATTCAAGGATGGAGTTCATCGCGCCGCAATAGGACCGAATCGGCGCGTCTGCGCGCTGAGGGCGCCGGCGTCGCGACCCGGCTCCAGGTGATGTAACATCTTTTTTTTCAATGCCATAACCCGGCGCATCCGTGCCGGGCCGCCGGCCAGCAACGACGAGGACCCATGTATCAGCATATCCGCGTGCCGTCCCAGGGCGAGAGAATCACGGTTCGTCAAGACGCTTCTATCCATGTACCCGACCAGCCCATCATCCCGTTCATCGAGGGCGATGGCACTGGAATCGACATCACCCCGGTCATGCGGAAGGTGGTGGACGCCGCCGTGTCCATGGCCTACGGGGGCAAGCGTCGGATCGAATGGATGGAGATGTTTGCCGGTGAAAAGTCCTGCCGGGTTTACGGCGAGAACGTTTGGCTGCCGGACGAGACGCTGCAGGCGGCAAGGGAGTTCGTGGTCTCGATCAAAGGCCCGCTCACCACACCTGTCGGCGGCGGCATCCGGTCTATCAACGTCGCGCTGCGGCAGGAACTGGATCTGTACGTGTGCCTGCGTCCCGTGCGCTATTTCAAGGGCGTTCCGAGCCCGCTTAAGGAGCCCGAGAAGACCGACATGGTGATCTTTAGGGAAAACTCCGAGGACATCTACGCCGGCATAGAGTGGCAGGCCGACAGCGACGGGGCGAGAAAGGTGATTCAGTTCCTTAGGCAGGACATGGGCGTCAAGAAGATCCGCTTCCCGCAGAGCTGCGGCATCGGAATCAAGCCCGTCTCGCGAGAAGGCACCGAGCGGTTGGTGCGCAAGGCCATTCAATACGCCATCGCCAACGGACGCCGCTCTGTGACGCTGGTGCACAAAGGCAACATCATGAAGTTCACCGAGGGGGCCTTCCGCGACTGGGGTTATGCCTTGGGGCAGAAGGAGTTCGCCGGGCAGCCGCTGGACGGCGGCCCATGGCTCAAGCTTCCCGAGGGCCGTGGGTCGGCAGCCGTCGTCATCAAGGACGTGATCGCCGACGCCTTTCTACAGCAGATCCTCCTGCGGCCGGAGGAGTACGACGTGATCGCGACCCTGAACCTGAACGGAGACTACATCTCGGACGCGCTGGCGGCTCAGGTCGGCGGCATCGGCATCGCCCCCGGCGCGAACATGAGCGACTCCGTGGCGATGTTCGAGGCTACCCACGGCACGGCACCCAAGTATGCCGGCAAGGACTACGTCAACCCGGGCTCGCTTATCCTGTCGGCTGAGATGATGCTGCGGCACATGCGGTGGGTAGAGGCGGCCGACCTCATCCTTTCCTCCATGCAGGAGGCGATCCAGGACAAGGTCGTGACGTACGACTTTGCGCGGCTGATGCAGGGTGCCACCCAGGTGTCCTGCTCGGGGTTCGGGGATGCCATGATCGAGCGGATGCGGCGTTGAGCTGCTGCGGAGCGCCGGGTGGGGCTTGCGATCCACGACGAAAAGTTGCCGGTCTGCAGACCGCGTTGTCTTGCCGGTCCGATGCCCATGACCCCACCGCGCCAAAACAAAGCCCGCCTTTTGGGCGGGCGCGGATTATAGTTCTGATGCAGGGCCTGGCGACCCTGCGGGTCAACGTGGGTGAAGCGGATTCACGCTTCGCCTCTGAATCCTAACTGAACTCTTCCTCCTGAACCCCTGGCGAGGACTCCCGGCGGCCGAGACCGAACGGGACATCCGTTCCCTAAGTTTCTTAGACGCTTTGGATGTTCGAAGCCTGCTTCCCCTTCGGACCTTGGGTGACCTCGAACGAGACCTTTTGGCCTTCCTTGAGGGTCTTGAAACCGCTCATGTTGATTGCGGAAAAATGGGCAAACAGGTCTTCCCCGCCGTCATCCGGCGTGATGAAGCCGTAGCCCTTGGAGTCGTTGAACCATTTCACCGTACCAGTTGCCATACTTCCCTTCCTTGAGAAAAAAATGCGGGCCTCCCGACCCGCCGACTGTTTGCATGTCTCGGCGCGCCTCCGCATGCCACCATCGAGTGTGGTGTCGGACTCGCGCGATAGCAAACGCCGATCCTCTTTTTAGGCTATTGTCTTCCGGAAGTCAAGGAATTAGCCGTGGAGCGTCATCGGTACGCTAAATGCTTGCCGGCGTACTTGTAAATTTCCCGGTTATGCGCGAAATTAGCGGTAGACAAAGCTTCGGTCTGGCTTGGCTTGTTGGAAGTGCTCATGTCTGGCGCAAATCGCGACGGCGTTCTGATTGAGACCCAGAAGGGCAAAGTCAAGCCGCCGCCCATGTACAAGGTGGTGCTGCTGAACGATGATTACACACCGATGGACTTCGTCGTTTCGGTGCTGCAGACCTTCTTCTCGATGAGCCGCGAGCAGGCCACCCAGATCATGCTCAAGGTGCATCGGGAAGGCATGGGAGTGTGTGGGGTGTATCCTAAGGATGTCGCCGCCACCAAGGTCGAACAGGTGATCTCATTTGCGCGGAAGCACGAGCACCCGCTTCAGTGCGTAATGGAAGAGACCTGAGGCGCCGAGCGTAGCCCGGCATGTGTGGAGTGGACTTGCCTTAGAGGAACCGTATGATCGCGCAGGAGCTAGAGGTCAGCCTGCACATGGCATTCATGGACGCAAGGCAGAAGCGCCACGAGTTCATCACCGTGGAGCATCTGCTCTTGGCGCTCCTGGATAACCCCTCGGCCTCCGAGGTCCTCCGTGCCTGCGCCGCCAATATCGAAGAGCTGCGCAAGCTGCTCACGGACTTCATCAACGAGCACACGCCCATCGTCACGGGCGACGAGGTCGACACCCAGCCCACGCTTGGTTTCCAGCGCGTGATCCAGCGTGCCATCCTGCATGTTCAATCGTCCGGCAAGAAAGAGGTCACCGGTGCCAACGTACTGGTGGCCATCTTCGGCGAGAAGGATTCGCACGCTGTGTACTTCCTGCACCAGAAGGGAGTGACGCGGCTCGACGTGGTCAACTACATCTCGCACGGCATCAGCAAGGTTCCCCAAGCGGGGCCATCGAAGCAGCAGGAAAGCGAGTCCGAGGGTGAGCAGGATCAGAACCAGGGCGGTGCGCTCGAGACGTATACGATGAACCTCAACGCGCTCGCGCTGTCCGGCAAGATCGACCCGCTGATCGGGCGCGAACGCGAGTTGGAGCGGGTCGTGCAAACCCTATGCCGGCGGCGGAAGAACAACCCGCTTCTGGTAGGCGAAGCGGGCGTGGGCAAGACGGCGATCGCGGAGGGGCTGGCGCGCAGGATCATCGAAGGCAGCGTCCCGGAGATCCTGGCGCGGTGCCAAGTGTATGCCCTGGACATGGGCGCGCTGCTGGCGGGGACCAAATACCGGGGCGACTTCGAGCAGCGGTTGAAGGCGGTGCTCAAGCAGCTCGTCGATAACCCGAGCGCGATTCTGTTCATCGACGAGATCCACACGCTGATCGGCGCTGGCGCGGCCTCGGGGGGCACGCTGGACGCCTCCAACCTGCTCAAGCCAGCCCTGTCCACCGGACAACTCAAGTGCATCGGTGCCACGACGTACAACGAGTACCGTGGCATCTTCGAGAAGGACCACGCGCTATCCCGGCGGTTCCAGAAGATCGACGTCGTGGAGCCGAGCGTGCAGGAGACGGTCGAGATCTTGCGCGGGCTCAAGAGCCGCTTCGAGGCGCATCACGGTGTGCGCTACACGACCTCGGCGCTTACCTCGGCGGCGGAGCTGTCGGCCCGCTACATCAACGACCGCCATCTGCCGGACAAGGCGATCGACGTGATCGACGAGGCCGGAGCGGCGCAGCGGATCTTGCCGAAGTCTAGGCAGAGGCGCGTGATCACCAAGCACGAGATCGAGGAGATCATCGCCAAGATCGCGCGCATCCCGCCGCACAACGTGACCTCGAACGACCGCAGCAAGCTCAAGAATCTAGACCGCGACCTGAAGTCGGTGGTGTTCGGGCAGGAGCGTGCAATCGACGCGCTGGCCGCATCGATCAAGATGGCGCGCAGCGGCCTGGGCAACCCGCAGAAGCCGATCGGGTGCTTCCTGTTCTCGGGCCCCACGGGCGTGGGAAAGACCGAGGTCGCGCGTCAACTCGCCTACATCATGGGCGTGGAACTGATCCGCTTCGACATGTCGGAGTACATGGAGCGCCACGCGGTGTCGCGCCTGATCGGTGCACCGCCCGGGTATGTCGGCTTCGATCAAGGCGGGCTGCTCACCGAAGCGATCTCGAAGCATCCCTACTCGGTGCTGCTGCTCGACGAGATCGAGAAGGCGCACCCGGATATCTTCAACATCCTGCTGCAGGTCATGGACCACGGCACGCTGACCGACAACAACGGACGCAAGGCCGACTTCCGCAACGTGGTGCTCATCATGACCACCAACGCCGGCGCCGAGTCGTTGATCAAGACCACCATCGGATTCACCCCGGGCAAGTCGCAGGGCGACGAGCTGCAGGACATCAAGCGCATGTTCACGCCCGAGTTTCGCAACCGGCTGGATGCGACCATCTCCTTCGCACCGCTCACGCACGAGATCATCCTGCGGGTGGTGGACAAGTTCCTGATGCAGCTTGAGGACCAGCTGCACGAGAAGAAGGTCGAAGTGAGCTTCACGCAGGCGCTGAAGGACCATCTGGCCAAGAACGGCTTCGACCCTCTCATGGGCGCTCGCCCGATGGCACGGCTGATCCAGGACACGATTCGCCGCGCCCTCGCCGATGAGCTGCTGTTCGGCAAACTCGCCAACGGCGGAAAGGTCATGGTCGACGTCGATGAGGACGACAAGATCCGGTTGGAGTTTCCGCCACAGGAAGAGCCGGTGCCGGAAGCCAGCATGGAGTCCTGAGCGCACCCGGCATCGCTGCAAGGATCGCGGGCAGGCCCGATGGCCTGCCCGCTGCTTTTTTCAGCCCGCTTCGCGTTTCGCGCGCCGCGGTGGCAACACCTTCCACGTGGCGAAACAGAGCGCCGCGAATGCGACGTAGACCGCAGTGAAGGTCCATGCGGGAAAGTCCCAGAACAGCACGCGGTGCAGCCAACGGGCTAGGAAGCCCGCCGGCTGGTGAGTGCCCGGCCTGAGCTGGTCCTCCAATAGAGTCAGCGGGCACACCCAGCCCACCAGGGCCTCGATCGCAACCACAGCGATCGCAACCAGGTGGATCACGCGAAACCAGAAGCTACGCACCCAGGACCAGCCTGCCCAACCGCCGATCCAGATCAGGCCCAATCCGCCCACCACGAACAAGACGTAGCCGAAGTGGACGACCAGGATCAGGTCTGCCAGCACGTCGCAGTTGGCCGGACCGGCCGCATGTTATTCCCGCGCGATGGGGCGAGCCGCGTCCGCGATCCATTCGCTCCACGAGCCCGGATACAGCCGGGAGCCCCGGAGTCCGGCGATCTCCATCGCAAGCAGGTTGCTGCAAGCGCTCACGCCCGAGCCGCATTGATGGACCACTTGCTCGGGACGCCCACCGGCCAGCATCGCAGCGAAGGCGTTGCGCAGTTCCGCCGCCGGTTTGAAGCGGCCGTCCGGGCCTAGGTTTTCTTTGAACGGGCGGTTTCTCGCCCCGGGAATGTGGCCGGCTACGGCATCGATGGGCTCGGTCACGCCCCGAAATCGCTCGGCAGAGCGAGCGTCCACGACGATCATCGACGCGTCATCCAGGTGGGAGCGGATGAACTCGACGTCCACCCAGCGGTCGCCGTGCGGCTGGCCGCGGAAAGCCGTCGGCGAAGGCTGCGGCACCTCGCGGGTCACCGGCAAACCGGCACGGACCCACGCTTCCCAGCCGCCGTCCAATGCCGCCACTGTCTCATGCCCCAGCCAACGCAGCATCCACCAAAGACGGGCGGAGGCAGAGCCGGCGGAAAAGTCGTAGGCCACCACCTGCTTCCCGTTGTCCACCCCATTGCGTCCCAGCCAGGCGATGAAGGTCTGCGGATCGGGTAGCGGGTGGCGCCCGTTGCGGCCCGTCTTCGGCCCCGCCAGGTCCCGCTCGGAATGCGCGAAGCGGGCGCCTGGCACATGCGATTGCGCGTATGCGCGGGCACCAGCGTCGTGGTCCATCAATTCGTGCCGGCAATCGAAGATGATCCAGCTCGGATCATCCAGATGCGCCGCCAACTCCTGCGTGGAGACAATCGTGCCGTAGCTCATGCAAAGATCCGGAGGGAGAGCGGGATGGGTGAGAACCGCGATGAACGGCGGAAGGTGGCACCAGTCGAGCGCAAAGCAGTTACCCGAGCATGCCTCTTTCGTGATCGGGAGAGCGCGACGCGCTCAAGAGAGTCCGCGCGGCGGTTCGTCGAGCGCTGATCAGGCTTCACCGCCGGCCAGCCAGGCGCGCGCCGATCCCTCGTCGTCGAACACGTGGATCTCCGCGTCCACGAAGAGCTGCGACAGCCAGGCGCTCCACGCCACCCACTGGGCGTCGCTCAGCACCGCAATGCGCCCCACGTCATGGCTGTGGTTGCGGGTGAACTTGATATCTTCCCACATGACGTCCACCGTGTAGTCCAGCATGTCGCGCAGGTCGATCAGCAGGTTCATGCGGCCCGCCGTCTGCAGCTGCCCGACGACTTCGTGCTCGAAGCGTTGGTAATCGGCGAGGGTCAGTTCGCCAAAAACGCCGACCACGATCACACCGTCCTCCCGCTCGATCGAGATCATGGAAACCTCGGAACGAACGGTCGCGGACGGAGACGGGCGGCGCGGATACGCAGGGAGCGCTTCATCGATCTACAGCTCGGGCTCGACGGCCCGATGCACGAACTCGTGGAAGTGGATCATGCCATCCTCCGAGGGCGACTGGTAGGGACCGCGCTGGTCGACTCCCGCGCGATACAGCACGCGACGCCCGGCGTGCATGCGCTGGCAGATCTCGCCGTCCTCCCGCGCGCTTTCCCCGTACGCCTGCTGATGCAGCTCAACCAGTTCGCGCTCGAACAGCGCGATCTCTTCGGGGTAGTAGAACTCCACGACGTTCACGCACTTCTCGGGGCCGGACGGCAGCACGGTGCTCACCACTATGCAAATCGGATACCACTCGAGCATGATGTTCGGGTAGTAACAGGACCACACCGTGCCGAACTTCGGGAGCCTGCCCTTGGTATAGCGCAGCAGCGCCTCGGTATACTTCCCATAGGCGGGAGAGCCGGCCTGGGTGAGACCCTGATAGATCCCCATCTCCTGGGCGCTCCAGCAGCTGCCGAACTCCCAGCGATACACGGCCGGATCGACAAACTCGCGCAGCCCGGGGTGAAACGGACCGACGTGGTACAGCTCGAGGTAGACTTCCATGAACGCCTTCCAGTTGAAGGCGTATTCGCTGATCTCCACTCGGTCGAGGACGTGACCGTCGAGACGGTAGTCGCTGGCCAGCCGAAACCCGGCGAGGTCCTGCGCCACGTCGCGGGCCCCGCTGAAGAGCATGTGATTCCAGCTGGAGAGCGAGGTGCGCTCGAGGTCGAGACATGGGTTGTCCGCAAACTCGGGTGCACCCAACAGCTTGCCTTGGAGGTCATAGGTCCAGCGGTGCAGCGGACAGACCAGGTTGCGTGCGTTGCCGCGACCGTTGAGGATGATGCCCTGGCGATGGCGGCACACGTTCGACAGGAGCTCGACCCCGGTGTCGCTGCGTACCAGCACCTTGCCGTTGTCGCACCAGTCGAGCACGTAGTAGTCGCCGACGTTCGGCACCATCAGCTCATTTCCGACATAGCCGGGGCCGCGGGCGAACAGAGTACGCTGCTCGATTTCCGTGATGTCGGAATCGAAATACCAGCTCAGCGGAAGCTGCGTGGAGGTCCGTTTCAGGCCGGCGATGTCGGCCAGGTCGGTCATGGGTTTCGTGCTCGTATCGCTGCGAAGCAGGATCGCCAGGTGCCTGCGGCGCCTGCCGGCGGTCGGCCGATGACGCGGATGCAAGCGGATGGGCTGAAATTCTACCTCAAAGCCCGCCGGCTCCCCGCGCGCATTGACCCGAGCACCACTAATGCGATACTTTTCCCTCGCCCTATTGGCCCGCATCGTGCTATGCCCAAACCGCTCACGCCTGAACCCGTTGCCACGCCGACAGCGCAGGCCGACTCGCGTAAGCGAGAGCCAGGTCCCGACGCCGTCTCGCCTCAGCCTGGGCGCGAGCAGGAACGGCCTGCGGGCGAGACACCCGGAAGCTTCGAGGCGGCGCTCGAAGAATTGGAGACGATCGTGACACGCATGGAGGGCGGCGAGCTGACGCTGGAGCAGTCCCTCTCGGCATACAAGCGCGGCGCTGTGCTGCTCCAGTACTGCCAGACCGCGCTCAAGGACGCCCAACAGCAGGTCAAGGTGCTCGAAGCCGGAGTGCTGCAAGACTTCACCGGTGCAGACGACGACAGCTGACTTCCAGGAGTGGGTGCGCGTGCACCAACTCCGCGTGGAGGAAGCGCTAGAACGGATCCTGCCGGCGGTGACCCTGGCGCCGGCGCGGTTACACGAAGCGATGCGCTATGCGGTATTGGGCGGCGGCAAGCGCGTGCGCCCTCTGCTCGCCTTCGCCGCGGGAGAGGTGGCGCGGGCGGACCCGCAACGCATCTCGTCGGCGGCCGCCGCAGTCGAGCTCATCCACGCGTATTCGCTGGTCCACGACGATCTACCCTGCATGGATGACGACATCCTGCGGCGCGGGAAGCCCACCTGCCACATCGCCTATGACGAAGCGACCGCGATGCTGGTGGGAGACAGCCTGCAAGCCTTGGCATTCCAGGTCTTGAGCGATCACGCGATCGCCCCGGACCCGGGGCGACAGCTGGAGATGGTTCACGCCCTCGCGCTGGCCGCAGGCTCCAGAGGCATGGCCGGTGGACAGGCGATCGATCTGCAGAGCACGGGCCGGGAGCTCACCCTGCCCGAGTTAGAGTTCATGCACGTGCACAAGACCGGCGCGTTGATTCGGGCTTCGGTGCTGATCGGTGCGGCCTGCGGCACAGCTCTAGAGGGTGAGGCGGTATCTCGTCTGGATCGCTTCGCCAAGTTTTCGGGACTGGCGTTTCAGGTGGTCGATGACTTGCTGGACGTGCAGGTCGACACGGTCACGCTGGGCAAGACGGCCGGCAAGGACGCCGCGCAGAACAAACCCACCTATGTGAGCCTGCTGGGTGTGAGCCGCGCACGAGAGCTCGCGGAGGAGCTCCGGGCCGCGGCCCTGCAGGCGCTCGAGCCGCTGGGAAGCGAAGCCCGGCGGCTGCGGGAGCTGATCGACTTCATCGTGATGCGCACTCATTGACCGGCATGTTCGAATTGCTCGAGACGATCAACGACCCCTCCGCCTTACGAAAGCTGGAGCGTAAGGCGTTGCCAGGGCTGGCAGCGGAGCTGCGGCAGTTCCTGCTGCAGTCGGTAGCTCAGACCGGAGGGCATCTGTCCTCCAACCTCGGGACGGTGGAGCTCACCATCGCCCTGCACTACGTGTTCAATACTCCGTTCGACCGTCTGGTATGGGACGTTGGGCACCAAACCTACGCACACAAGATCCTGACAGGACGGCGCAACGCGATGGGGACCCTGCGCCAGTTCGGCGGCATCGCCGGATTTCCTCGACGTGAAGAGAGCGAATACGACGCGTTCGGCACCGCGCATTCCAGCACTTCGATCAGCGCTGCGCTAGGGATGGCGGTGGCTGCCCGCCGAGCCGGCGAGGACCGCCGCGTTGTCGCAATCATCGGCGACGGCGCGATGACGGCCGGCATGGCATTCGAGGCCCTCAACAACGCGGGCAACATGGACGCCAACCTGCTCGTGATCCTCAACGACAACGACATGGCGATCTCGGAAAGCGTCGGGGCGTTGAACAACTACCTGGCCCGGCTGATGTCCGGTCGTTTCTACACCGCCGCACGGCGTGCCGGAGAGAAGGTCCTGGGGGTGCTCCCGCCTGTGCTGGATTTCGCCCGCCGCGCCGAGGAGCACGTGAAGGGGATGATGACGCCGGGAACGCTGTTCGAGGAGTTCGGCTTCAACTATATCGGTCCCATCGATGGGCACGACCTCGACGTGCTGGTGTCCACGCTCGCGAACTTGAAAGAGCTCGACGGCCCGCAGTTCCTGCATGTGGTGACCCGCAAGGGCAAGGGCTACGCACGGGCGGAGCAGGACCCGATCTTGTACCACGGCGTGACCAAGTTCGATCCGGAAGTCGGGATCGTGGCCAAACCGCCCGGCAAACCCACCTACACCCAGGTCTTCGGCGACTGGCTGTGTGACATGGCGGCGCTGGACGAGCGCTTGATCGGAATCACGCCCGCGATGCGCGAAGGGTCCGGGCTGGTCAGGTTCTCCCAGGAGTACCCGGACCGCTACTTCGACGTGGGTATCGCCGAGCAACACGCGTTGACCTTTGCGGCCGGCCTCGCTTGCGAGGGGTTGCGTCCGGTGGTGGCGATCTATTCGACCTTCTTGCAGCGGGCTTACGATCAGCTCATCCACGACATCGCGATCCAGAATCTTCCGGTGATGTTCGCCATCGACCGCGGCGGATTAGTCGGTGCGGACGGACCCACGCATCATGGTGCTTTCGACCTGTCCTACTTGCGCTGTATCCCCAACCTGACGGTCATGGCGCCCAGCGACGAAAACGAGTGCCGGCAGATGCTCTACACGGCCTTTCACCTCGGTGCTCCGGCGGCGGTACGCTATCCGCGCGGCTCCGGGCCTGGGGTTGCCCAAGAGGGCGAGATGCACGAGTTGCCTATCGGCCGCGGCGTGCTGCGCCGGCAGGGACATGGCATTGCCATCCTGGCCTTCGGAAGCGCCGGAAAGCCGGCTTTGCAAGCGGCCGAGACACTGGACGCGACGGTCGCGGACATGCGGTTCGTGAAGCCCCTCGACGAGGCACTGGTCGCCGAATTAGCCGCCTCGCACGCTCGCCTGGTCACAATCGAGGAGAACGTCGTGGAAGGAGGCGCAGGAAGCGCGGTAGCGGAGTCGCTTGCACGCATGGGGTTACAGCTACCGATGTTGCACTTGGGCCTGCCGGATCGCTTCGTGGAGCATGGAGACCCGGCCGTGCTCTTGCGCGACTGTGGGCTGGATGGGGACGGGGTGTTGCAGGCGATCCGGGCGCGGTTCGCGGATGACGAGGGACGGCCATAAGCTATAATCGGCTGCCGTTTCGGTCCAGCATCAGACCATGAACTTCCCGCACGCCCTGGGCATTCCCGACATCCACAGCACGGTCGACGACCGGCGTCTTGCCATCGATCGGGTGGGGATCAAGGGCATACGCCACCCTGTCCGCATCGGCGACAAGGCAGGTGGGATCCAGCATACGGTCGCCCTCTTCAACATGTACGTGCATCTGCCGCACGACTTCAAGGGCACGCACATGTCCCGCTTCGTGGAGATCCTCAACAGCCACGAGCGCGAAATCTCAGTCGAGTCCTTCGAAACCATCCTGCGCGAAATGGTCGAGCGGCTGGAGGCCGAATCGGGCCGCATCGAGATGAGCTTTCCGTACTTCATCAACAAGGCGGCGCCGGTCTCCGGCGTGCAGAGCTTGCTCGACTACGAGGTGACGTTCATCGGCGAGATCGACCACGGCCACTACCGCTTTACCGTGAAGGTGCAGGTTCCGGTCACCAGCCTGTGTCCGTGCTCCAAGGAGATCTCCGACTACGGCGCTCACAACCAGCGCTCGCATATCACTGTGACGGCGCGAACCCGCGGCTTCGTCTGGATCGAGGACCTGGTCCGCATCTGCGAGGAGCAGGCATCCTGCGAGCTGTTCGGGTTACTGAAGCGCCCGGACGAGAAGTACGTGACGGAGCGAGCCTACGACAACCCGAAGTTCGTCGAGGACATCGTGCGCGACATCGCGACGGTGATCAACGCCGACCCGCGCATCGAAGCCTATATCATCGAGTCGGAAAACTTCGAATCGATTCACAATCACTCGGCGTATGCGAGGATCGAACGGGACCGGGCGCGGGGATGAGCACCGCCTGCTGTCACCGTTGCGCTGCGATGCCGGGGCTTGGCTGGTTCAGCCGGCGCGAGGCGCCGGTCGGCGGCTAGCCGTCTTTCGTCCCAGCGCCGCAGCGGATGCCTTGCGGCGCCCGTCAGTAGCGCTTGGTGAGAGTCAGGTCGCTTCCGGTACGCGTCATCTCGACGCGGTTGAGAAAGCTCATTCCCAGCAGCACGAAGGGCATGTCCGCCTCGTGCACCAGCGCATCGATGTTGTTCAGTGTGATGTCCCCCACACGGACGCTATCCAGCTTGACCCGGTAGACGCGAGCGGTCCCGTTCGCCGTGCGCGTGATTCCGCGCTCTCCCTCCAGGTAGTTGAGCCCGATGCGCCGGGCGTCGGCCAGGCCGAGCGAAATCATGGTGGCGCCTGTGTCCACCAAGAACTGGACGGTAGCCCCGTTGATGGTGCCGGTGGTCATGAAATGGCCGCGCGCGTCGGCCGCCAGGGTCACGCTGCCCGAGCCGTTGGCTGCCGAGTGGCCGTTGGCGAGCTGGTTGTTGCCCAGCGTCAGGCTGCGCCGCTTGCCATTGATTTCGAACAGAGCGCCTTCGGGAGTCGCTTTGATCAGCCTCACACCGCTGCGCAGGGTGTCGCCGTCGCGAAGCAGGCGCGGCTTTCCGCCGTCGCCTACCACGACCACTGCGGTGCCGCTGGACAAGCCGACCACGTTGATCTCGTTGTCCTGCTCGGAGGCATGCGTGAGCGCCGAGGCCAACATGCCGGCGGCCAACATCGACCTCAATCCGCGGGGCGTCACAGCCATCGCAGACTCCCAGCATGAAACCGATCGCCGTTTTTCGTCATTACGTCACCGAGGGACCCGGTTATTTCGCCACTTACCTGGATCGACACCGGCTTCCCTGGACAATGGTCAAAGTCGATGAGGGCCAACCGATTCCGCCGCGCGCGGATGCCTTCAGCGGACTGGTGTTCATGGGTGGGCCGATGAGCGTCAACGATGATCTTCCGTGGCTACCGCCGGCCTTGGCCTTTATACGGGAAGCGGTGGCAAGAGACGTGCCGGTGCTGGGCCATTGCCTAGGCGCACAGCTCATGTCCAAGGCCCTCGGCGGGCGAGTCAGCCGAAACCCGGTCCGGGAGATCGGCTGGGGCGAGGTCCGAGTCGAAGATCAGGCGGCGGCCCAGGAATGGTTCGGCACCGCCTCTCACCCGTTTCTGGCCTTCCACTGGCACGGGGAAACGTTCAGCGTCCCCGAGGACGCGACCCGAGTGCTATCGAGCCCGTGGTGCGAGAACCAGGCGTTCGTGCTCGGACCCCATCTGGGATTGCAATGTCACATCGAGATGACGGAGGAACTCCTGCGGACCTGGTGCGGCGCAGGTGCGCGGGAGATCGCCGCCCATTGCGGTCCGTCGGTGCAGTCGGTGGACGCGATCCTGGAAGAACTCGAGACCCGGCTCTCGCAGCTACACGCGGTAGCGGACCGCGTGTACGGCAGGTGGGTGCAGCGCTTGCGCGGCTAGCGCGGTCGGGTCGAGCTGGAAAGCGGTGGAGCGCAGTCGGGTCGTCGCTTACCCCTGGCTTTCAACGCGGGTCAATCCCTGAAGTTGGTGAACTGCAGTGGGAAGTCCTGGACGGTTTTGCGGACCAGTTGGATGGCTTCCTGCAGGGTGTCCTTCTTGGCCCCCGAAATGCGCACGGCGTCGCCCTGGATGCTCGCTTGGAGTTTGAGCTTGCTGTCCTTGATCAGCCGGACGATGCGCTTGGCCAGATCGGGGTTCACGCCCGTGCGAACGGTCAAGGCCTGCTTGACCTTGTCGCCGCTCAGCTTCTCCACTTTGCCCTTCTCCAGGCAGCGCACATCCACGCCGCGCTTTGCGAGCCTGCCGATCAGCACGTCGTAGACCTGCCCGAGCTTGAACTCGTCGTCGGCGAACAGCGAGAGCACATGCTCAGCCTGTTCGATCCGCGCGTCGCTGCCCTTGAAGTCGAAGCGGTTGGCGATCTCCTTGCACGCCTGCTCCACGGCGTTGCGCAACTCGACCTCATTGACCTCGGACACGACGTCGAAGCTCGCCATTTTTGAGTCGGCTCACGCTTTGATCAACGGCACAGTGAAAGAGGTGATCGGCGCGCCGGTGCCGTCGTCGAACTCGGCCGCCGCCTGCACCCCGTGCCGCGCGATCTGCTCGGCGCTCAAGTGTGGATCGGCATACACGGAGTACATCGCGCCCAGGGCGTAGTCGCTGCCACTGCCATAAGCATAGAAGCGTGAGAACTCCTGCACGGTGCGGTGTGCCGCCACGCCGAAGATCCCGTAGGGATTGGCGATCAAGCAGTCCATGCGCGAAGACTCCAAGGCGTCCTCCTTGTCCTCTTCGGGCAGCAGATAGTAGCGCTGCTTCAAGATGCCGTGGAGCCGGTTCCAGGTGCGGAAGATGTTGGCCGCGCTGTCCAGCAGCACTTCTTCCTGCAGATGATCGAAGTAGTCGCGCAGAATGGTCTTGAACGCGAAGTAGCCTGTCACCCCGATGTAGTTGTTCCCGACCCGCAGGATCTTCGCATGATTCACGATATAGTCGCTGCTCTCCTTGGCGGCACCCCATTTGGTCAGGGTATCGGCAGCGATCGCAGCGATGCCGTCCTTCTTGACGACGGTTACCGTGGTCATGGGCGAGTGGTCTTGCCTCGGGGTGGACGCGCGATCTGGAGCGTGGGAACCGAGCCCTATCGGTGCCGCAGCCTGGCGGCGATGCGCATGCGCAGCGCGTTGAGCCGGATGAATCCTTCGGCGTCCTTCTGGTCGTACGCGCCGCGGTCCTCCTCGAAGGTGGCGATGGCCGGGTCGAACAACGAATCGGTCTTGGAGCCGCGGCCGACTACCATCACGTTGCCCTTGTACAGCTTCAACCGGACCCAGCCGTTCACGTGCGCCTGTGTTGCGTCGATCGCCTGTTGCAGCACGCGCCGCTCGGGGCTCCACCAATACCCGTTGTAGATGAGCGAGGCATAGCGCGGCATCAGCTCGTCTTTGAGGTGCGCGACCTCACGATCCAGCGTGATGGACTCGATCGCCCGGTGGGCCTTGAGCATGATCGTGCCACCCGGCGTCTCGTAGCAGCCGCGTGACTTCATGCCGACGTACCGGTTCTCGACCAAGTCGAGACGCCCGACTCCATGCTTGCCTCCGAGTTCGTTGAGCGTCGTGAGCACCTGTGCCGGGCTGAGCCGCCGGCCATCCACCGCGACGATGTCGCCTTGCAGGTATTCCAACTCCACGTACTGCGGTCGATCGGGCGCCCGCTCGGGCGCGACCGTCCAGCGCCACATCGCCTCCTCGGGCTCCTGAGCGGGGTCCTCCAGGGCTCTCCCCTCGTAAGAGATATGCAGCAGGTTGGCGTCCATGCTATAGGGGCTGCCCCCTTCGCGATGCTGCATTTCGATCGGGATGCCGTGCGTCTGAGCATACGCGAGCAGCCGCTCGCGGGACGTGAGATCCCATTCGCGCCACGGCGCAATCACGCGGATGTTCGGCTCCAAGGCGTAGTAGCCGAGCTCGAAGCGCACCTGATCGTTGCCCTTGCCGGTGGCGCCGTGCGCCACCGCGCTCGCCTTGGTCTGATGTGCGATCTCGATTTGCCGCTTCGCGATCAGCGGGCGGGCGATGCTGGTTCCGAGCAGATACTCGCCTTCGTAGATCGCGTTGGCCCGGAACATCGGAAAGACGAAATCGCGAACGAACTCCTCGCGCAGATCGTCGACAAAGATCTCCTTGACGCCGAACTGCCGCGCTTTCGCACGCGCAGGTTCCAGCTCTTCGCCTTGTCCGATGTCAGCCGTAAAGGTCACGACCTCGCATTTGTACACATCTTGGAGCCACTTCAGGATGACCGAAGTGTCCAGCCCCCCGGAATAGGCGAGTACGACTTTTGCGATTCCTGTCATTTCACGCGTGACCCCGCTGCGGCGCGCCGATCAGATCTTGTTCGGCTGGGGCTTATCTTCCTCTTCCTGTTCCTGTGGGTTATCGATGTCGCCCTCGAAGACTCCGTCGACCCACTCGCCGATGAAGATCTTGCCGTCGGGTCGGCGATATTGGCCTTGGCCGTGTGGCTTGCCGCTCTTCCATCCTCCTTCGTACCAACTGCCGTCGGGCGCCTCGTATCGGCCGCTGCCCTCCTGGACGCTATGCTTCCAGTCGCCTTCGTACTTGCCTCCTTCGGCCTTGGACAGCGTGCCCTTGCCCTCCGCCCAGCCCATGTCCAGGTTGCCTTCATAGCGGTCGTCCTTGCGGCCGTCCAGGTACCATTGCAAGACCCCTTCCCCGTTGGCATAGCCGTTCTTGCAGGCCCCGCTCCAGGTAATCGTCTCTCCGGGCCGGGGGAACGTGTTCGCCACCTTGCACCCCCGCTGGTCGGCAATCCACGCGACGTCGTCATCGGACGGCGCGGCGAATGCCGTCAAGGAGCCGGCAAGAACAACTACCACAGGGATGGCCGAGGCGACGCGGCGGATGCGATTCATAAGCTTAGCCCTCGTGAGTGGATACGGCGGTTTCTCCCTGCCATGTCCCGGTTGTCAGTGGACGCCGGCTTGCCGTCATTGCCGCCGGAGCAGGCGCGGACACCCGGCCTATAGTCCTGGCTCACGGTCTTCCTAGGAGCGTCCACCGTGATTCCGTAACAACCCGTCCCGTGATCATTGTAGTTCTCCCCGCGGGCGCCATCGACCCACGGGCGGAGGATACGGCGCGCACCGTCGCACGAACCGGAGGCGGTACCGGCGCACCCCTGTACGCTCTCCTGCCCATTGGAGAACCCGCCGACGCAAGCGCCGTTCCAGCTGAGCGGTTTGTTGTCTCGGGGTTCGGGATGGCCATCCTGCGCCGGTTGGCGGTGGCGATCCATCCTGCTTGCGCGCATGGAACCGCTGCCGTCCAGGGGCTGCGCGCCACGGTCTGCCGCTCCGGACCGAAGCCTTGGTTCCGCTCCCCTTCAAGCTTCCACCCGGCCGAGCAGCAGGTACTCGAGGAGCGCCTTCTGCGTGTGTAGGCGGTTTTCCGCCTCCTCCCAGACCACGCTGCGAGATCCGTCGATGACGGCGGCTTCGACCTCTTCGCCCCGGTGCGCAGGCAGGCAATGCATGAACAGGGCATCGGGCTTGGCGAGCCTCATCATCTCCTGGTTCACCTGATATGCCGCGAAGGTCTTTTTGCGCTCCTCGGCCTCGTCTTCGAAGCCCATGCTCGTCCATACGTCGGTGGTGACGAGGTCGGCGCCCGCGACGGCTTGCCGCGGGTCCCGGAAGCACTCCACAAACCGCCCGCCGTCGGCGGCTCCACGCTCTGCCTCCAGCTCATACCCGGGAGGAGAGGCGATGTTGAGCTGGAACTCGAAAATTCTTGCCGCCTGCACCCAGGTGTTACAGACGTTGTTGGAGTCGCCCACCCAGGCGAGCGTTTTGCCACGGATCGGCCCGCAGTGCTCGATGAACGTGAAGATATCGGCCAGGGTCTGACACGGGTGGTATTCGTCGGTGAGGCCGTTGATGACCGGCACTCGTGAGTGCGCCGCGAACCGCTCGACGATGTGCTGCTCGTACGTGCGCAGCATGACGACATCGACCATGCGGGAGATCACCTCTGCTACATCTTCGATCGGCTCGCCGCGCCCGAGCTGTGTGTCGCGAGCGGTCAGGAACAGCGCCGTGCCTCCGAGCTGCGCCATTCCCGCTTCGAACGAGACGCGCGTACGCGTGGAGCTCTTTTCGAAGATCATGGCAAGGGTCTTGCCGCGGAGCGGCTGAAACAGCGTCCCGCTGCGATGCCGGGCTTTCAGGGTGCGCGCCCGAGCGAACAGATACTCCAATTCCCCACGGCTGAAGTCCTTGAGCTGTAGAAAATGCCTGACGGCGGGCATGACGTGGCGACTCCGGGGCTTTCAGTCACCCAAGGCTGCGCTGGCCGGCTCGGCCAGGAATTCGCGAATGACCCCGGCAACACCTTCCGCCAGCTGGCGCGCCTGCGCCGGTTGTAGGATCAGCGGGGGCAGCAGGCGCACCACGGTGTCCGCCGTCACGTTGATCAGCAAGCCACGCTCCAACCCGGCGTTGACGACGTGGTTGCACGGCCGGTCCAGGTCGATGCCCACCATCAGCCCTCGGCCTCGGATCTGCTTGAACCCCGGAAGCTCGCCGAGATGCTCCTGCAGCCGCGCTCGGACCAACTCGCCCATGCGCACCGCGTTCTCCAGCAGGTTGTCCTCAGCGATGATCTGCAGAGTCGTGTAGGCCGCCGTGCAGGCGAGCGGGCTGCCGCCGAAGGTCGAGCCATGGTTGCCCGGGTGAAACACCCGGGCCGCAGGGCCGCGCGCGAGACACGCCCCGATCGGCACCCCGTTGCCCAGTCCCTTGGCGAGGGTCATGACATCGGGCTGGATATTGAGCAGCTGATGTGCGAACCAGCGCCCGGTCCGGCCGATCCCGGTCTGGACCTCGTCCAGCATGAGCAGCCACCCGTGGCGGTCGCACAGCTGGCGCAGATACGACAGGTATCCATCGTCCGGGACGTTCACGCCGCCCTCGCCCTGGATGGGTTCGACCAGGACTGCCACGATGTTCTTGTTGTTCGCCGCCGCCTGTTCCACCGCGCGCAGGTCGTTGTAGGGCACGCGGGCGAAGCCTGTCAGCAGCGGCTCGAACCCGGCCTGGACCTTCCTGCTGCCGGTGGCAGAGAGGGTGGCGATGGTGCGGCCATGGAACGCCTTCTCCATCACCACGACCGTGGGCTGCTCGATCCCCATCTGATGACCGTACAGTCGCGCGAGCTTGATCGCCGCTTCGTTCGCCTCGCACCCTGAGTTGCAGAAGAATGCGTTGTCCATGCAGGAGAGCTCGCACAGCAGATCCGCCAGGCGTTCTTGCTCGGGGATGCGATACAGATTGGAGGCGTGGAGAATGCGCCCGGCCTGGTCGGCGAGCGCGCGCGTGAGCCTCGGGTGCGCATGGCCGAGGCCAGTCACCGCGACTCCGCTGACCCCGTCGAGATAACGTTTGCCCTCGGTGTCCCAGAGCCAGACGCCTTCTCCCCGCACAAAGGCTACGGGCAGGCGGCCGTATGTGTTCATCAGATGCGCGCTCATCAGGTTCCGGTCCCGTAGGTTTCGGCGGTCGCAGCGCAGTCCGCGGCGGCAGTTCCCGGCGGCCCAGGCCACGCCAAGAGGTCCGGGCAGCGCACCGCGCCGCCCTCTGAAATCGAAACGGCGGCCGCGGCCGCCGTCTTTGCTCTCCGACTGTAGGCTGAGAATACTTTTAACCGAATCAGTCCTACGGCGCAAGCCTGGCCCGTTGGAAGCCTCAGCGTTTGAGCTTCTTGAGGCCCTTCTCGTCGCTCGCGGTGAGCACCCGGACGCACGGCATATAGCCGTCGTAGACGATGCCGTGCAGCTCGACCCGCTTGTGACTGCGCAGCAGCCCGGCCAGATATTGCAGGATCTCCGCCGTGATCACCTGTCCCGGGACGAGCACCGGGATGCCCGGCGGGTAGGGCGTGATCTGGTCGGCCGCAACCCGGCCGTTCAAGCCGGCGTTCACGCGGTCCTGGTCATCCAGGATCGGCAGCGCCTGGCCGCCGCAGTAGAAGGCATCGCGCGGCAGGTACTTGAGGTGCGTAAAACCAGGGATATCGGGCGTGCGGTACAGCCGGCGTGCCGGACGGCCCTCGCGCGCGATGCGCATCAGCGCGTCGTAGAGACGTGAGACCTTGCTGCGGGTGGTGCCGATCGTGAGCAGCAGCGACAGCGTATTGAACGTCGACTTCTCGACTTGGATGTTGTAGCGCTCGAACAGCTCGTGCTGCAGTTCTTCCACCGTGTAGCCGCACTGGGAGATGTCGACCGTGACCTTGGTCGGATCGACCTGGATGTTGTCGTTGCGTACCTCCTCGGGCAGCAAATCCTCCAGCTCGAGCACCCGGAATACCCCGGTGGAGTTGATCTGCTGGCGCAGCTCGATCGACAGCGACAGCGTGCGCGACAGCAGCTTGTACCCCTCCATCACCGCTTGCTTCCGCGCCACGTCCAGGCTCGCGATCATGCTGTATTGCGGGCTGGTGGAGGTGTGCATGTTGAAGTTTTCGCGGAAGATGTGTTCGTTGAAACCGGGATCGTTGACGTGGATCATCGCGGCCTGGGAGAACGCCGAAAGCACCTTGTGCGTGCTTTGCGTGGCGTAATCCGCGCCCGCCTCCAGAGCGGTAGGCCGAAATGCCGGATGAAAGCGCGCGAACCCGTACCAAGCCTCGTCCACGACCACCTTGATCCCTTTGGCATGGGCGGCCTCGATGATCGGCTGCAGATCGTAGCGCAAGCCATCGTAGGTACACGAGGTGAGCACCAGCGCCTCGGCGTCGCCGTGCTCCTCGATCGCGCGCAGGATGGATTTCTTGGGGATCGGTCCGAAGATGCCGTATCTGCGATTGACCGAGGAATCCAGGTAGACCGGGTGCGCGCCGGAGAGCACCACGCCATGATGGACCGACTTGTGGCAGTTGCGGTCCAGCAGCAGCTTCTCGCCCGGAGCGATCAAGGTCTGGAAGATCACCTTGTTGCCCGTCGAGGTGCCGTTGGTGGCGAAGAACGTCCGGCGCGCGCCGAATGCCTTGGCGGCGATCTTCTGCGCCTCCGCGATCACCCCGGTGGGCTCCATCAGCGAATCGAGCATCGGCACCGAGACGGAGAGGTCGGCGTCGAATACATGCTCGCCCATGAACTCGTAGAAATCGCTGACCCACGGGCTGTCGCGCAGGCTGTCCCCCGAGGAATGCCCGGGCGTGTGCCAGGCGTCCTTCGCCATCAGCACGTAGCTCTTCAGGGCGTCGTAGAACGGGGTATCGGCCTTCTCTTGCAGCTGTGCGTTGAGGATGCGGTAGATCCCGCGATAGTCCCGCTCCTCCCGGTAGAAATAGCCGTCCACCGCTTCCGAGAACAGGGCGTCGACCACCTCGTCCTCCTGCTCCTGCGCGATGAGGATGTAGACGTCCAGCTCGGGACGGAAGCGCGTGATCTTCTGCACCAACTCGAGAGCGGACATCTGCAGCGCGCGCGATCCGCCGCTGTCGTTCTTGAGGGTGTAGAGCGTGTCATCGACGATCACGGCTTGGATGTCGCCGTCCTCCTCGATGGCTTTGAGGGCATCGCGCGCGGTCGTGATGCCGGTGAAGGTGATGCCCAACGGGTTATCGAGGCTCTTGGCGGCCGCGTTCAAGCCCTTGACGAACTCCCGCAGCACCAAGTGCTCATCGTTGATGACCAGGATGCGACTCAGCGGGTTGCGCACGCGCGAGGCTCCTCAGGCAAGTCCGTTAGCGCGCGGCCGGGCGCGAGTCTGACCGTACGGCACCGATGCCACATTTATGGAACGCGAGGCACCCCGCACCGAGTTCGAACGTCCGCGTGAGCACCCGATCTGCGGGGAGCCCGCCGCGCGGAAATCCAGGCGGTGGTCGGCACGTAGGGGTAGAGCGCGCGATGGGGACAGGAGGAACGCGCGGAGAGTCTGTGCGCTGGCGGCGCCCAAGAGGGGAGGGCGGCGCTCAGCAAGCAGGGCCTGCCGCTAAGCTAGAACCTTCCCAGGGGCGCCGGATCGTCCAGACAACCTCGCCCGGCAGCAACCGCGCTGGAAAGGGTTCGGCAAGGCCAGGGGCTTCGCGCTGCGGCTCACCCCATTGCCTTGATGGCTGTAGCCAGCCGCCTCTTGTAGCGGGCGGCCGCGTTCTTGTGGAACACCTTCTTGTCGGTGATCGAGTCGATGACGCTCTGCGATAGGCGGAACTGCGCCTCCGCGGACGCCCTGTTGCCCGCCGCGATCGCTTTGCGCACTTTGCCGATGGCAGTCCTCAACTCGGACCGCTGGGCCGCATTGTGCTGGCGGCGCGTTTCCGACTGATGTGCTCGCTTCCGGGCCTGGGCCGTGTTCGCCATGAGCCGCTCCTTGACCTCTTAAGGCCTTGAAAAAGCGCGTAAGGATAATCGCTGCCCCGATCAATTGCAAGCGCGAGTGTGCCCCCTCGCGTGCCGCAGGCGCGCTGGGGGTCCGCCCGGCTCCGATCGCCGATTTCCAGTTGGGGCGGGGACCCTTGGGGACCCAGGCGCCGAGCTTGTCCGGCAGGCTTGGCGGGCGGGGATGGTCCTGTCGGGATCGGGTGACACCCGACCCGGTGGCAACTGGCTGTTCGACCGCGAACGATCGAAGCGCCCGGGGGAAACGGCCGGTCCTGTAGAATCCGCGCACGCCGCTTGCTACCCGGACCGAGTCGATCGGGCTGGGGTGGTTTCCATGCCGCGGATACCAGCCGCGCCGACCTATCGCTTCCAACCGCCACGGCCTCGATGAACCTGCTCAAGGCGCTGGTCACCGTCAGCGGAATGACGCTGATCTCGCGTGTGTTTGGCTTCGTGCGCGACGCCGTGGTGGCGCGCGTGTTCGGTGCAGGCCTGGCTACCGATGCTTTCTTCGTCGCCTTTCGCCTGCCCAATCTTCTGCGCCGCATCTTCGCCGAGGGCGCCTTCTCGCAGGCGTTCGTACCCATCCTCGCGGAGTACAAGACCCAACGCGGCGAAGCCCAGGCCCGAGCGCTGGTGGATCACATCACCTCGAGCCTGGCGTTGGTGCTGTTCGCCGTGACTGCGCTCGGGATCCTCGCCGCTCCCGTCATCATCTATGTGAGCGCGCCCGGGTTCGCGGCCGTGCCCGATAAGTTCGAGCTCACCGTCCGGTTGCTGCGCATCACCTTCCCGTACATTCTGTTCATCTCGCTCACCTCGCTTGCGGGCGGAATCCTCAACACGTACGGGCGGTTCGCCATCCCTGCGTTCACGCCCACGCTGCTCAATCTCTCCTTCATCGCCTTCGCCCTGTGGGCGGCGCCGTGGTTCGACCCCCCCGTGCTGGCGTTGGCGTGGGCAGTGGTGGCCGGCGGCCTGCTCCAGCTCGGGTTCCAGGCGCCCTTCCTGCTCCGGATGCGCATGCTCCCGCGGCTGCGCCTGACCTTCACGGACCCCGGGGTATGGCGCATCATCAAGCTGATGGGGCCCGCGATCTTCGGCGTTTCCATCGGGCAGATCAGCTTGCTCATCAACACGATCTTCGCCTCGTTCCTGGTCACCGGCAGCGTGTCCTGGCTGTATTACGCCGACCGGCTGATGGAGTTTCCCACCGGTGTGCTGGGTGTGGCGCTCGGGACGATTCTTCTGCCCAGCCTATCCCGCAGCTACGCGGAGAACTCGGTCGAGGAGTATTCGAAGCTGCTCGACTGGGGCCTGCGCTTGACGTTGCTGCTGGCGTTGCCCTCGGCGGTCGCCTTGGCGATCCTGGCCGTGCCGCTCGTCTCCACGCTGTTCCACCACGGTGCGTTCGGCCGCCACGACGTGGCGATGACCTCGCATGCGCTGGAAGCCTACAGCCTAGGGCTGGTCGGTCTGATCATGGTCAAGGTGCTCGCGCCGGGCTTCTATGCACGCCAGAACATCCGCACCCCAGTGAAGATCGGCGTACTTGCGCTGCTAGCCACGCAGCTCATGAACTTGGCGTTCATCTACCCGCTGCGCCATGCCGGTCTCGCGCTGGCGATCGGTCTAGGCGCCTGTGCGAACGCAGGCATGCTGTATCACCAGCTGCGCCGGCACGAAGTCTTCTCGCCGCGGCCGGGCTGGCCCAGGTTCCTGTTGCAGCTTAGTGCCGGGTTGACTGCGATGGCGGTCGTCTTGTGGTTCGCGAGCGGCAGCCAGGAAAGCTGGCTTGCGGCGTCCACCTGGGCGCGCGTGGTGAGGCTGATCGGGATCGTCCTAGCCGGGGCTGGCGTGTATTTCGCAACGCTGTGGGCCGTGGGCCTGCGGGCTTCTCAGTTCGTCAAGCGCGTGGCATAGCTGGATCGTCGGCGTCTGCGCCGGTGTCCCGGCAGGCAAGCGGACCGCACTATGGACCAGGCGACCGTCGGACCCTAGAATGTCGCCTTTGTGTCGTCGATCGGCTGAGCCGAGTGGCGGGGGTCGCGGATCGCCCCGGCGGCCGTCCTGGTCTGGACCCTGACGCGTCTACCCACACTCTGGCTGGTTGCCAGGCAGGCCATGCTGACCCTGCGTCACCTCCCAGCACGCGCTGCCGTGCCTGTTGCGCTCACCGTCGGCAACTTCGATGGCGTACATCTCGGGCACCGCGCAATGCTTGCAACCTTGTGCTCCGAAGCGCAAGCACGCGGGCTGCGCTCCTGCGTGATGACATTCGAGCCGCATCCGCGCGAGTTTTTCTCGCCGGACCAGGCGCCCACGCGACTCACCTCGCTGCGCGAAAAGCTCGAGCTGCTGGCGGGCCTGGGCGTGGAGCAGGTCCATGTGCGCCGCTTCGACTACGACTTCGCACGCGTCACGGCCGAGGACTTCGTTGACCGGGTGCTGGTGCAGGGGTTGGGCACGCGCTGGATCCTCGTCGGCGACGACTTCCGCTATGGCGCTCGACGCCACGGCGACTTCGACCAGCTACGCGCAGCAGGGGTACGCCACGGCTTCGAGGTCGTTCGCATGGAGAGCGTTTGCGTGCAGGGCGTTCGTGTCTCGAGCACCGCCGTGCGCGAGCGGCTGGCCGGGGGTGAGCTGGTGGCGGCGGCCCGCCTGCTGGGGCGTCCCTACAGCATCAGCGGGCGCGTGGTCGCGGGAGCGCGCTTAGGCGGCCAGCTCGGATTTCCCACCGCCAACGTGCAGATGAAGCACAACCGGCCCCCGCTCGCCGGGATCTTCGTCGCGCAGGTCCTGGGCATCGGTGACCAGCCGCGAGAAGCGGTGGCGAGCCTGGGCGTGCGACCGACAGTGGTTGCCGGCGGCGCGCCGGTGCTCGAGGTCCATCTGTTCGATTTCGCCGGCGACCTCTACGGCCGGCATCTCCAGGTGCGCTTTCTGCACAAGCTGCGGGACGAGGAGAAGTATGCCAATCTCGATCTGCTCAAGGCGCAGATCGCGCGCGACGCAGCCGCCGCCCGCGCCTATTTTCGTGCTGCAACCGCGGCGCGGATTCTGAACGCGCGCTAGCCGCGAAGTGGCCGCCCGTCTACCGATGCGGCCTTGCGCACACCCGTGAACGAGAGGGATGGAGTACTTGAGGATCGATGGCTGACTACAAGAACACGCTGAATCTTCCGGACACCACGTTCCCGATGAAAGGGGATCTGGCCAAGCGCGAGCCGGAGTGGATCGCACAGTGGCAGCGGCGCGGCGTGTATGCGCGCATTCGCGAGGCCTGTGCGGGGCGCCCGAAGTTCGTGCTCCACGACGGGCCGCCGTATGCCAACGGCGACATCCACATGGGCCACGCCGTGAACAAGATCCTCAAGGACATCGTGGTGAAGAGCAAGACGCTCGCCGGCTTCGATGCGCCGTATGTGCCCGGCTGGGATTGCCATGGGTTGCCGATCGAGCATCAGGTCGAGAAGCTGCATGGCAAGGACATCCCCGCAGGCGAGTTCCGTCGCCTGTGCCGCGAATACGCGACGCTGCAGATCGAGCGCCAGCGGCGCGACTTCATCCGCCTCGGTGTGCTGGGCGATTGGGGTGCCCCCTATCTGACGATGAACTTCGAGACCGAGGCCGACATCGTGCGCTCGCTCGGGCGGATCCATGAGCGCGGTTTCTTGTATCAAGGCGCGAAGCCGGTGCACTGGTGCATCGATTGCCGCTCGGCGCTGGCGGAGGCGGAGGTCGAGTACGAAGACCGCACTTCGCCCGCGATCGACGTGACCTTCGCGTTCACCGATCTGCGCAAGCTGGCGCGCCCCTTCGGCTTTACCCATATCTACGAGCCCGCGTTCGCCGTCATTTGGACGACGACGCCGTGGACGTTGCCCGCCAACCAAGCGGTGGCCGTGCATCCTGAGCTGCATTACAACCTCGTGCGTACGCCCAAAGGCCTGCTGGTGCTCGCCGAGGGGCTGCGTGATTCCTGCCTGCAGCGCTATGGTCTGCGCGGAGAGGTGATGGCTACCGCAGCGGGCCAAACGCTGGAGCTCCTGGAGCTTGCCCATCCTTTCCTCGATCGCAAGGTGCCGATCGTGGTGGGATCGCATGTCACGCTCGAGACCGGCACCGGCCTCGTGCATACGGCACCGGCCCACGGCCTCGACGACTATGTCATCGGCAGCCGCTATAACCTGCCGGTCGATAACCCGGTGGACGACGACGGGCGTTTCTTGGACAGCACCCCGCTGGTGGGCGGGCTCACCGTCTGGGACGCCAACAAGGTCGTGATCGACACGCTGGCCCAGGAGGGCCGGCTCCTGCACCACGAGGCGATCACGCACAGCTACCCGCATTGCTGGCGGCATAAGACGCCGATCATCTTCCGCGCCACTCGGCAGTGGTTCATCGGGATGGACTCGAACCGTCACGCGGGTGGCGGGCCGCTGCTGCGGGAGCTGGCGCGCACAGCGGTGGAGCACACCGAGTTCTTTCCGGGCTGGGGCCGCGCCCGGCTCGAGGCCATGATCCGCAACCGTCCAGACTGGTGCATCTCGCGGCAGCGCAGCTGGGGCGTGCCGATGGCGCTGTTCGTCCATCGCGAGTCGGGCGAGCTGCACCCCAAGACTTCGGAGCTGATCGAAACGGTGGCGCAGCGGATCGCCGGGAAGGGCATCGATGCTTGGTTCGAGCTCGATGCCCGTGAAGTGCTGGGCGAGGAAGCCGAGGTCTACCGAAAAGTGCCCGACACGCTCGATGTCTGGTTCGACTCCGGGACGACGCACGCCAGCGTGCTCGCGCGGCAAGCCGGGCTGGTGAAGCCGGCCGATATCTACTTGGAAGGCTCCGACCAGCACCGCGGCTGGTTTCAGTCGTCGCTGCTCACCGGCTGTGCGATGGACGGGCGCGCGCCGTTCCGCCAGCTGCTCACGCACGGGTTCGTGGTCGACGCCAACGGGCGCAAGATGAGCAAGTCGCTCGGAAACGGGATCGAACCCCAGGAAGTCTCCGGGACTCTGGGCGCCGAGATTCTGCGCCTGTGGGTCGCCAGCACCGACTACTCGGGCGAGCTATCGCTGTCGCCGGAGATCTTGAAGCGCGTGGTCGAGATGTATCGACGGATCAGGAACACGCTGCGCTTCCTGCTCGCCAACGTGTCGGACTTCGACGCGCAGATGGACCTCGTGCCGCCGGAGCGATGGGTGGAGCTCGACCGCTATGCCTTGACCGTGGCTCACGATGTCCAGGCGGCCGTCATGCAGGATTACGGGCGATACGAATTCCACTTCGTCGCACAGAAGCTGCACGCGTTCTGTTCCGAGTTCCTGGGCGCGTTCTACCTCGACATCCTCAAGGATCGCCTGTACACGACGGCGGCGTCGGGACCGGCGCGGCGCTCGGCGCAGAGCGCGTTGTATCACATCGTGCACAGCCTACTGCGGATGTTCGCGCCGATCTTGAGCTTTACCGCGGACGAAGCCTGGGGACACTTCATGCCGGGCGCGCGCGGCGCTGGCGTGTTCGAGCAGACGGTCTATGCGCTACCCTCGGTGCCCGAAGGCGATGTGCTGCGGCAGAAGTGGGCGCTGGTGCGCGAAGTGCGTTCGGAGGCGCAAAAGGAGCTCGAAGCGTTACGCGTTGCCGGACGCATCGGGTCCTCGCTCGCCGCCGAGGTCGAGATCTTCGCATCCGGGGAGCGTCTCGCCGCCATCGCGTCGCTCGGCGACGATCTGCGCTTCGTGCTGATCACGTCTGGTGCCGCGGTCAGGGCGGTATCGGCCGCCTCCGAGCATCGGATTGTCGCTTGCGCGAGCCCGCACGCCAAGTGCCCGCGGTGCTGGCACTATCGGGCCGACATCGGCGCCAGCGCGGCGTATCCGGAGGTGTGCGGGCGCTGCGCCTCGAATTTGAGCGGGCCTGGGGAGCAGCGTGCGTATGCCTGAGCGCAAGGCACCCCATTGGGCACTCTGGTTGAGCGTGAGCGCCGGCGTGGTTCTTGTCGACCAGGCGGTCAAGACCGTGATCCGGCACAAGATCGGCCTGCCGCAGTCGATACGCGTGACGCCGTTCTTCGACTTGGTGCTGACGTACAACCCGGGGGCTGCGTTCAGCTTTTTGAGCACTGCGTCGGGCTGGCAGCGCAATTTGTTCATCGGCATCGCGCTGGCCGCCAGCGTTCTCATCCTGCATCTGCTCCGCAAGCATGCTGGGGAGCGCCTGTTCTGCCTGGGCCTGAGCCTGATCCTGGGCGGCGCGGTCGGCAACCTGTTGGATCGCGTCCAATTCGGTGCCGTGGTGGATTTTCTGCATTTTCATCTCGGGGAGCACTATTGGCCTGCTTTCAACGTGGCCGACAGCTCGATCACGTGTGGCGCCGGTGTGCTCATCTGGGACGCGCTGCGGCGTTCCAAGGCCCGCTCCACACGTTGAGGCGGCCAGTCCGCTGGTCCGGGGTATAATCCCAGCTGCTTTCCTGTTCCCCTCCCCGCATGCAAGTCATCCTTGCCCGACCGCGCGGCTTCTGCGCCGGTGTCGAGCGCGCGATCGAAATCGTCGAACGGGCGCTGCAGCTGCACGGCGCGCCGGTGTACGTTCGTCACGAAGTCGTGCATAACAAATCCGTGGTCGAGCGCCTGCGTAGCAAGGGCGCGGTCTTCGTGGAGGCGCTGTCGGACGTGCCCGCGGGAGCAACGCTGGTGTTCAGCGCGCACGGCGTTTCTCTAGACGTACGCCGCCAGGCTGCGATTCGCGGACTGGACGTGTTCGATGCGACCTGTCCACTGGTGACCAAGGTCCACGTCGAAGTGGCGAAGATGCGCGCCCAAGGCCGGGAGATCATCATGATCGGGCACCGCGGACACCCGGAGGTCGAGGGCACGATGGGGCAGGCGGCTGCCGGCATGTACCTCGTCGAGCGTGCCGAGGATGTGGCGGGGCTCCAGGTCCAGGACCCGGAACGCCTCGCCTTCGTCACGCAGACGACGCTGTCGGTGGATGATGCTGCGCTCGTCATCGCGGCCCTCAAGGAGCGGTTCCCGTCGATCGTCGGACCGAAGAAGGACGACATCTGCTACGCCACGCAGAACCGCCAGGACGCCGTCAAGGCTCTGGCGCGCCAGTGTGACGTGCTGCTCGTGGTGGGCTCTCCCAACAGCTCCAACTCCAACCGACTGCGCGAGGTGGCGGAGAACCTCGGTGTGCCGGCCTACATGGTCGACGATCCCGATGAGCTCGATCCGGCCTGGCTGGAGGGCAAATCGCGGGTCGGCGTGACGGCGGGGGCGTCCGCGCCCGAGATGCTCGTCCAGCGGTTGGTCGGGCGCCTGCGCCAGCTCGGCGCCGTCGACGTGCGGGAGATGGACGGTATTTCGGAGAGCGTAGAGTTCCCGCTCCCGCGGGCGCTTGCTCTCTGAGCGGTATCGGGGACGCGGCGCGCGCGCGGCAGCGTCCGCGGCGGGCACGGCAACCGCCCAGTGCGGAATGCGAATTAGACACAGTCCAAGCTTCCCGCTTATAATTTGCGGATGGGGCCCCAACCGTACACGCGAGATCAGCTGGTGGAACTGCTGCGCAGTCACGGCATCAATCCCACCCACCAACGCATCGAGATCGCGCACGCGCTGTATTCGCGGCGCGAGCACCTGTCTGCCGACGGGGTGCTCGCGATCGTGAACGAGCGCCATCCGGAGACATCGCGGGCCACCGTATACAACACGCTCAACCTGTTCGTCGAGAAGAACCTCATCCGCGAGGTCATCGTAGACCCGAGCCGGGTCTTCTACGATCCGAATACCTCCGGGCACTACCACATCTACGACGTCGAGACCGGCGAGCTCACCGATATCGATGCGGCCGACGTGCGCATCGAGGGCTTGCCTGCCCTGCCCAACGGGATGGTGACCCAGGGGATGGACATCATCATCCGCGTGCGTCGCGCGGCGAAAGCCTGAGGCCGCGGCTAGAGCTCCGCGGATCGGCCCGTGAGGCCGGCCTGCAAGCGCGGCGCGGCCGGTGCGGCGGATCGCCTCGCGCTGGCACGTTGATCTCGCATAGAATGACTGCCAGTGGCATGCAGTCGCGGTCCGCCCATCATCGTCCGCCGCGAGCGGCGGACGCCTGTCGCAGCGAGTCCCCAACTCC
>Ga0335083_10001560_pt1 | contig 31309 bp, 32 predicted proteins | sample Lox_Sample_42_FD_206716 | JGI IMG/M metagenome (GOLD analysis project Ga0335083, IMG submission 206716) | Soil microbial communities from Loxahatchee National Wildlife Refuge, Florida, United States - Lox_Sample_4.2 | ecosystem: Environmental > Terrestrial > Soil > Wetlands | place: USA...
TGCTGGCGGATCCCCGGCACCGGGCTGCGGCTCGCCCTCCTGACCGTGCTGGCGACGGCCCTGGTGATCGTGGTGGCGAGCTTCCTGCAGGCGTTCTTCTACGGCTCGCTCGAGTTGTTCCCCATCGGGGTGACCGGCTACGTCCACTCGGCCGTGCCCGTCCTCCTGCTCGCCACCGTCGCGCTGTGGTCGGTCCTGTTCGAACAGCCCTGGCGGGAGCGCTGACAGCCCGAGATAAGGCCCCTCCGACGGGAATCCTTTGCAATCAAGGACTTGGCGAGGGGGGTGGGTGAGACTCTGAGACTCGGGGCCTGAAACCCTTATGCCATCGGCATCAAACCAGTCTCACGCCCCTGAGACTCGGGACTTGCTCTCGGGAGACTCCGCGCAAGCTAGAGCGGCTTCCGATCAAGTTGAACCGCTTTAGCGGTTCAACTTGATCGGAAACGCATTGCACGAAGCGCCTCGACTGTCGGCATAGTCCATTCAGCTGATTCCAGCTGAATGGACTATGCTCTAGGTTTGCGCGGTGGTCGCCAACTTGCCCCACAGCGGGCGGACCTCCTTGTCGGGATCGTCGACGGTCCTGCTCTGGTCGTTGAAGACCATCGTCGTGCGCTTGTCGGCGGTGTAGGCGGGCCAGTCGCACTTGCCGGTGCGGGCGAAGTCGGCCCAGACCTTCGAGACCTTGTCGGCCAGGGTCTGCGCGCCGGGCTTCTGGTGCTGGGCGCCGATCACGTTCAGCGTGTCGAACACGAAGGGCACCTCGACCGAGTGGCAGGCCTTGAGCTTGCCGCCATAGGCCGGGCTCTCCCAGTCGAAGTGATAGGCCCACACGGGCGCCTTGCCCTTGGCCGCCTTGCGCTCGGTCATCAGCACCGAGCGCACCATGAAGTTCGACGCCGTCGTGATGGCGATCAGCCGGTCGGCCGGCGTGGCGTTGGGCAGGCAGCAGCCGTAATGCGCCAGCATGCTGTCGGCATAGGGACCCGTCAGCGCCGCCGTGCGCGTCTTGAGCTCGGCCTCGGTGAGCGTCCGGTTCCAGATCGCATCGTCGGGCGCCATGAAGATCGCGCTCTCGTCCTTGGTGTTGCCGACCAGCAGCGGGATGTCGTCGGAGAGCACGGTGCCCGCCGGATCGAAGGGATGCGCGGGCAGTTCCGCGGCCCCGACGACGGGCCCGAAATTGTAGCGGTCGAGCAGCGGATAGTGCGGCTTGGGCAGCGTCTTCTGCGCGGGGTTCACCAGCGCGGAGAGCTGCGCCACCGTCATGCCGTGCAGCTTGTCGAGGCCGCCCGCCTGCTTCAGGACGGCATCGGCGAGGCGCGTCGTGCGCTCCTTCTCGGCGAAGCGCACGCTCGAGCCGCTCTGCACCACGGCCTTGTGGAACAGGCCCCGGGCGTCGGGCATGGCGAGCAGCGCGCTCACCTTCCCGCCGCCGCCCGACTGGCCGAAGATCATGACGTTGCCCGGATCGCCGCCGAAGCGGGAGGCATGCTCCTTCACCCAGCGCAGGGCGAGCACGAGATCGAGCACGCCGGCATTGCCCGACTGCGCGTAGCGCTCGCCGCCGGCGTGGGCGAGATCGAGATGGCCGAAGATGTTGAGGCGATGGTTCACCGCCACCAGCACGACGTCGTTCTTGCCCACGAGGTTGACGCCGTCGTAGCGCGGCGAGTTGGCCGAGCCGTAGGAGAAGGCGCCGCCGTGCAGCCAGACCATGACCGCCCGCTTGCCCTCGAGCGAGGGCGTCCAGACGTGCAAGGTCAGGCAATCCTCGCCGACCGGCAGCGTGTCGAGCGGGCCCCAGACATTGGCGAGCTCGGGCCGTTGCCCGGCGCCCGGCGCCTGCGGCGAGCGGCCGGCATAGGCCGTCGCCTCGCGCACACCGGTCCACGGCTCGGGCTTCTTCGGCGGCAGGAAGCGGTTGGCGCCCTCCGTCGACGCGCCGTAGGGAATGCCCTTGAAGACCTGCACACCGTTCACGGTGACGCCCGAGACCTTGCCCGCGGCGGTTTCGACGACGGCCATGCGTTTCTCCCCTCTATGTGGGCCGCATGATATCGTCCGGCCTGCAAATCCAAAGGGGGAAACACATGGAGTTGAAGGGCAAGGTCGCCGTGGTCACGGGCGGCAATGGCGGGCTCGGGCAGCGCATCTGCCATGCACTGGCCAAGGAAGGCTGTCACGTCGCCGTCGTCTATGCCGCGAGCAAGGACCAGGCCGAGGGCGTGGCCAAGGACCTGCAGAAGCACCAGGTGAGCGCCGCGACCTTCCAGTGCGACGTCACGAAGCGCGAGCAGGTGCAGAAGCTGGTCGACGACGTGGTGAAGCGCTTCGGCCGGCTCGACATCCTGATCAACGATGCCGCCTACAACAAGGCGATCGCCTTCCCCGACCTCGACGGCCTCACCTACGACGAGTGGACCAAGATCATCGACATCAACCTCACCGGCCCCATGCTGCTCACCAAGGCGGTGGCGCCGCACATGAAGAAGCAGGGCGCGGGCCGCATCGTGAACATCTCCTCGGTGGCGGGGCTGGGGCCCACGGGCTCGTCGATCGCCTACGCCGTCTCCAAGGCGGGCCTGATCCATCTCACCAAGTGCATGGCCGTGGCGCTGGCGCCGCACACGCTGGTGAACTGCGTGGCGCCGGGCCTGCTCGAAGGCACGCGCGCGACCGCGAACCTGTTCCCGGGCTCGGTCGAGAAGGGCAAGGCCGGCGCGCTCTTGGGCGTCGCCGCCGACAAGGACGACTGCGCCGACCAGGTGGTCACCATGTGCCGCACCAACACCATGACCGGCCAGACCATCGTGATCGACGCGGGAAGGACGTTCCACTAAGTCAGAGCTTGAGCTCCGGCACGTCCATCCAGCGCTTCTCGGCGACGCTCCTGTAGGCGAGGTCGGCGAGCTGCACGGCCTTGGCGCCTTCGACCAGCGTCGGCAGGTAAGGCCCGTCCTCGCCGACATGGCGCAAAAAATTCTCCCAGCACTGGCGGAAGGGACCCGCCATCGCCGGGATCGCGACCTCGGTCCAGTGCGCATTGAGGTCGACGCCGCCGGGACGCGCGGCCTTGATGAAGGCCTCGGGCGTCTCGGCCGCCGACTGCGTCCAGCACTTGAAGCGGCCGCCGACCGCGGAACCGAGCGTGCCGTCGATCTGCACCGTCATCGTGTCGTCGCGCCGCGGCCGTGCCGCCCAGCTGTTGGCGATGATGCCCACCGCGCCGCCCGCGATCTGCAGGAGCGCGTAGTTGGTGTCCTCGGCATCGACGGTGTAGCGCCGGCCCGTCTCGTCGACCCGCTCGGGGATCGCCGTCGTCATCACGGCCGTGACGCCGGTGATGGGCGCCACCAGCCGGTCGATCATGTAGCGCCAGTGCGCCATCATATCGAGCGCCAGCCCGCCGCCGTCCTTCTTGCGGTAGTTCCAGCTCGGCCGCTGGCACTCGCGGCCCTCCTCGGTGCCGTCGAAGATCCACGAGCCGGCATCGACCTTCACCGACAGGATGCGGCCGAAGAAGCCCTTGTTCTTCAGCGCGAGCAAGGTCGCGTAGCCCGGCAGGAAGAGCTTGTCCTGGATGACGCCGTGCTTGAGGCCCGCCCTGTGCGCGAGGCGCGCCAGCTCCATCGCCTCCGCGACCGTGGGCGCGGTCGGCTTCTCGATGAAGATGTGCTTGCCCGCGGCGATCGCCGCGGCGACCCGCTCGGGCCGGCCGCCGGTCGCCGCGCAATCCATGAAGATCCTGTCGGGGCCCGCCAGCGCCTCGTCGAGGTTGGTCGTCCAACGCTGGTTGCCGTGCGCCGCCGCCAACGCCGACAGCGTCTTCGCGTCACGCCCGACCAGCATCAGCTCAGGCATCAGCCGGTCGCCGTTCTTGAGCGGCAGCCCGCCCTCGCCCGCGATGGCGAGCAGGTTGCCCATGTGCTGCACGGTGCCCATGCGGCCCGTGGCACCGTTGATGATCACGCCCACCTTGATGTCGCCCATGTTCCCCGACTCCGTTTCCTCTGCGGCATGGTACAAGAAGAGCGTGGACGCTGCTTTCCTGACCGACTGGCTCAATCTCGTTATCCGTTGGGCCCACATGATCGTGGGCATCGCCTGGATCGGGGCGTCGTTCTACTTCATCTGGCTGGACAATCACCTCAAGCCGCCGCTCGATCCCGCCGACAGCGCGCGCGGCATCGGCGGCGAGGTCTGGGCCGTCCATGGCGGCGGCTTCTACACCGCCAAGAAGTTCAGGCTCGCGCCCGAGCGCCTGCCGCCCGAGCTGCACTGGTTCAAGTGGGAAGCCTATTCGACGCTGGCCTCGGGCTTCGCGCTGCTCTGCCTCGTCTACTACTACGGCGCCGAGGTGGCGCTGATCGATCCCACCGTCATGCCACTCGACAAGTGGGAGGCGATCGCGATCGGCCTTGCCTTTCTGGTCGGCGGCTGGCTGTTCTACGACACGCTCTGCCGCTCGGCACTGGGCGACGACGACGCCATGCTGGGCGGGCTGCTGTTCCTGTTCTGCGCCGCCTCGGCCTGGGCGCTGTGCCATCTCTTCTCCGGCCGCGGCGCCTACATCCATTTCGGCGCCATGCTGGGCACCATCATGGTGCTGAACGTCTTCTTCGTGATCATCCCCGGCCAGAAGGAGCTGGTGAAGGCGAAGGAAGAAGGCCGCGTGCCCGAGGCGAAGTTCGGGCTGATGGGCCGCCAGCGCTCGGTGCACAACACCTACTTCACGCTGCCGGTGCTCTTCACCATGGTCAGCAACCACTATGCCGGGCTCTACGGCCATCCGTGGAACTGGGTGCTGCTGATCATGATCTCGGTGGCGGGCGCGCTGGTGCGCGTCTGGTTCGTGCAGCGCCACAAGGGCAATGCCAATCCGCTGGTGCTCGCCTCGGGCCTGGTGCTGCTGGTCCTGACGGCGATCGTCTCGCTGCCGCGGCCGGAGGAGAATGTCGGCCCGCCCGCCTCCTTCGCCGAGGTCCAGCCGGTCATCCAGAGCCGCTGCATGCCCTGCCATTCCGCCCATCCGACCCAGGAGGGCTTCACCGCCCCGCCCAAGGGCGTCCTGCTGGAGACGCCCGAGCAGATCCGCAATCGGGCCACCATGATCAACCAGCAGGCCTGGGTGTCGAAGGCCATGCCGCCGGGCAACCTGACGCATATCACCGACGAGGAACGGCGCGTGATCGCGCGCTGGTTCAAGGGTGGCGCCAGCGCCCAGTAGCGGCTGACACGGCGCTGACACGAGGACGCGATTGCGCGCCGCGCCGGCCTTGCGCAAAATAGCCGGCGATGATGGACCGCTCGAGCGGCCTGCTCCTGCGTCGGTTGCTGATGCCGGCGCTGGCAGCGGTCGCGATCTTCGTCTACTGGACGCATCTGGGCCCGCGCGACGACCACACGGTCACGCGCGAGACGCCGGCTGCGTCGGCCGAGCAACCTACGGCGACGCCCCCGGGCGCGCGCAGCTGGGGCTCGGGCGTCGGCTTCACCTCCGCGCGCCATCTCGAGGAGCACTACGAGAAGCACGGCAACGAGTTCGGCCGGCTCACCAGGCAGGAATATCTGCACCAGGCGCAGCTCCTGCGTGACGCGGCGGTCGGCGGCCCGGTGCTGGAAACGGTGCGGGCCGATGGCGTGACCACGCGCTTCGACCGCCAGACCGGCGCCTTCATCGCCTTCAACCGCGACGGCACGATCCGCACCTTCTTCAAGCCCAACGACGGCGAGCGCTATTTCCGCCGCCAGGCCGAGCGGGTCGGCGAATGAAGCCGCCGGTTCCGATTCCCGATGTCGGCGAGCTGCGCGACCTGATCGACCAATGGTCGACCTTCGTCTCCGATCTCGCGGGCTCCGGCTACAAGTTCGACCTCGACAACTGGCGCAACGACGTCGACGTGCGCGAGCTGATCGAGGGCTCGCTGCCGATGTTCAGCCGCGAGGAGATCGGCGACCATGCGCTCAAGCTCGACGAGGCCGACGCCTCCTTCAAGCTCGAAACGCGCGACTTCAGGAAATGCATCTGGGGCCACGGCATCCAGACCAGGGAGAAATGGACCCCGCAGGCCAATTGGTGGTACTTCCGCACGCCGCGCCAGTCGAACGGCCAGCTCGAGGATGAGCTGAAGACGGTGCGATAGGCCTGAATGAGCGACAAGATCCGGATCGAGCGCAAGGCGCCGGTCACCACCATCGTCATCAACCGCCCGCAGGCAAAGAACGCACTCGACAACGAAGCGGCGCATGCGTTGGCCGACGCGCTGCACGCGTTCGACAAGGACGCCGAGGCGCGTGTCGCCGTGCTGACGGGTGCAGGCGGTGCGTTCTGTGCCGGCGCCGATCTCAAGGAGTTGGGCGGTGGCACCGACTACTTCCCCTGGGCCGGCAGTGCTGACGGTCCGCTGCGCGCGCCGCTGTCGAAGCCGGTCATCGCCGCCATCGAAGGACACGCCTGCGCGGGCGGGCTCGGCGTCGCCCTCTTCTGCGACATTCGCATCGTCGACGAGACGGCGGTGTTCGGCGTCTTCTCGCGGCGCTGGGGCGTGCCGATGAGCGACGGCACGACCGTGCGGCTGCCGCGCATCGTGGGCCAGGGCCGCGCGCTCGACATGCTGCTGACCGGGCGTGCCGTCGGCGCCGACGAGGCGCTGGCGATCGGGCTCGCGACGCGCAAGGTCGCGCGCGGCACGACGCGCGCGGAAGCCGAGAAGCTCGCGGCCCAGCTCGCGGGCTTTCCGCCCATCGCCATGACCTCGGACCGGCAGTCGGCCTACGAGAGCTTCGACCGCGACCAGGCGGCAGCGATCCAGCGCGAGATGGAGCTGTCGCTCGCCGCGCGCCGGCAGGAGTCGCAGTCGGGCGCGGCGCGCTTCGCCAAAGGCGAAGGCCGGCACGGGAAGTTTCCGAAGTAATTCCCGGTATGGTCGCGGAAGAGCCGCGACTTCGCCACGATCCGCCGTGACGCTCTGCTGGCTACGGGGAGGCACTCCATGATGCGACGACTTCTGGCAATCGCGGCGCTGGCGATGGTGCCCGCGCACGCCCATGCCTTTTGCGGCTTCTATGTCGGCAAGGCCGATTCATCCCTCTTCAACGAGGCGAGCCAGGTGATCCTGGCGCGCGACGGCCAGACCACCACCCTCTCCATGCGCAACGACTATCGCGGCGATCCCTCGGAGTTCGCGCTGGTCGTTCCGGTGCCGGTCGTGCTGAAGAAGGAGGACGTGAAGGTGCTGGACGCCAAGGTCTTCCAGCATCTCGACGACTACTCCGCGCCGCGGCTGGTCGAGTATCACGACGAGGATCCCTGCGCGCCGCCGCGCCCGATGATGGCGATGGCGCCGCCACCGGCCGCCATGGCGATGGCGCCCGCGCCCAAGCCGCAGGTCAAGGTCGAGGCTTTCTTCACCGTCGGCGAGTTCGACATCGTGATCCTGTCGGCCGAGGAATCCGATGCGCTCGAGAGCTGGCTCACGACCAACGGCTACAACATCCCCAAGGGTGCGAGCGACGCGCTACGTCCCTATGTGCGGCAGGGCATGAAGTTCTTCGTGGCCCGCGTGAACCTCAAGGCGCACGACAAGGGCGGCTCGCAGTATCTCAGCCCGCTGCAATTCTCCTTCTCGAGCCCGAAGTTCATGCTGCCCATGCGGCTCGGCATGCTGAACGCCAAGGGACCGCAGGACCTGATCGTCTATACGCTGACCCGCAGCGGCCGCGTCGAAGCGACCAACTACCAGACCACGCCCGTGCCGACCGCCGTCGACCTGCCGCTCTATGTGCGCGACCAGGCGGTGTTCAAGGACTTCTACAAGACGATGTTCGACCGCATGACCAGGGCCGACGGCTACCGCAAGGTCTATACCGAATATGTCTGGGCGCCGACCTGGTGCGATCCCTGCGCCGCACCGCCGCCCACCATGGACGAGCTGGCGGCGGCCGGCGCGCGCTGGATTGTCGGCAGCGACGGACGGCCGACGGGTCGGGGCGACGTGACGCTGACCAGGCTGCACTTGCGCTACACGCCCGAGAGCTTTCCCGAGGATCTCGTCTTCCAGCAGACCGCCGACCGCGGCACCTTCCAGGCGCGTTACGTGCTCCATCATCCGTGGAGCGGCGGCAATCCCTACAAATGCAGCGCGTCCATCGAGTACTACCGCGAGCTCGGCAAGCGCATGGACGGCGAGGCCGAATCGCTGGCCAAGCTCACCGGCTGGAAGCTCGAGGACATCAAGGCGCGCATGCCCCGCATGTCGCTGATCCCGGCGCAGTGATGCCGGCCCGGCTCGACGCCCGCTGGCTGCAGATCGGCGCGATCGGCGGGCTGCTGCTGTTCGGCGTGCTGACCCGCGACTTCGCGCTGAGCTGGCAGCAGGTGGTCCTCTGCTTCGCCGGCGCGCTCGCGGCCCAGGCGCTGTGGATCAGCGCCCTCGGCCTCAAGGACGTGGGCTATCTCAGCGCCATCGTCACGGGCATCGGGCTGTCGGTGCTGGTGCGCGCCGACACGCTCTGGGTGCATCCGGTCGTGGCGGCGATCGCCATCACCGCCAAGTTCGTGATCCGCGTGCGCGGCAAGCACGTGTTCAATCCCGCGAACCTCGGCGTGATGATCGCGGTCCTGTTCGTGCCGGGCGCCTGGCTGTCGCCTGGCCAGTGGGGCTCGGACATGGTGGCGGGGCTGTGGTTCATCGCCCTCGGCATCACGGTCACGCTGTCGGCCAGGCGCTTCGACATCGCGTGGGCCTTCCTCGCTTGCTTCGGCGCGCTCTTGATCGGCCGCGTGGTGTGGCTCGACCAGCGCTGGGCGGTGCTGCTGAACCAGCTGAGCTCCGGCAGCCTGCTGCTCTTCACTTTTTTCATGATCACCGATCCCATGACCACGCCCAACGATCGGCGCATGCGCTGGCTCTATGCCGCGCTGGTCGCCGTGCTTGCCTTCACCTGGCAATTCGTCTGGTATCGCAACGGGGGTCCGGTGTGGGCGCTGTTCCTGCTCTCGCCGCTGGTGCCGCTCCTCGACTGGCTGGTGCCGGGCGAGAAGCATCGCTGGCGCCCGGTTCCCGCCGAACAAGTGTCCACGGAAGTTCCATGCGCGCCCTCGTCTGTCACGCCTACGGTCCCATCGACAGCCTGAAGATCGAAGACGTGCCCAAGCCCTCGCCCGGCCCGGGCGAGGTGCTGGTCAAGGTGGGCGCGGCGGGCGTGAGCTTCGCCGCCCTGCTCGGCGTGCAGGGCAAGCACCAGAACAAGCCGCCATTGCCCTTCGTGCCGGGCAACGAGATCGCAGGCGAGGTCGTGGCGCTGGGCGAGGGCGTGAGCGATGTCGCGATCGGCCAGCGCATCGCGACCGGCGGCAGTCGCGGCGGCTTTGCGGAGTACTGCACGACCATCGCCGCCAACGCCGTGCCGATCCCCGATGCGCTGCCCTATGCCGAGGCGACCAACTTTCCGACGCTCTATCCCACGGCCTACGGCGCGCTCGGCTGGAAGGCGAACTTGCAACCGGGCGAGGTGCTGCTGGTGCATGGCGCCGGCGGCGGCTCGGGCCTGACAGGCATCGAGGTCGGCAAGGCGATGGGTGCTATCGTGATCGCCTCGGCCGGCGGCGCCGACAAGCTTCTGGCGGCGAAGGCCGCGGGCGCCGATCATCTCATCGACTACCGCAGCGAAGATCTTCGTACGAAGGTGCTGGAGCTGACGAACGGGCGCGGCGCCGACGTGATCTACGATCCGGTGGGCGGCGATGCCTTCACCGCCTCGCTGCGCTGCGTGGCGCCCGAGGGCCGCATCATCCCGATGGGTTTCGCCTCGGGCACGATCCCGCAGATCCCGGCCAACATCCTTCTGGTGAAGAACGTGACGGTGATCGGCTTCTACTACGGCTGGTGGAACGGCTGGGGCGGCAAGGGCGCGCCGACGCCGGCCGAGGCTGCGGGCCTCGCCAAGCGCCGTGCCCTGGTGATGGCGGCGCAGGCCGAGATGATGCGCTGGTACACCGAAGGCAAGCTGAAAGCCCTCGTCGCCGGCCGCTTCGACCTCGCCGACTGGGTGAAGGCGTTCAAGCTGATCGAGAACCGGACGGTGGTCGGGAAAGCGGTGCTGGTGCCCTAAAGGTTCGCTCCATTGATCAGAATCCCGGGTCGGCGAAAGCACGGAGTACACTCCGCGCCGTTGCTGGAGATCCGGAGTCCAGGGCCGACCATTGATCGGCCGCAAGCGCGGGGGTCACAGGAGACGCTGCACGGCGGGGCAGATCGAGCGTGGCGACGCCGGCTTGGCCAGTCGCGCCGTCAGATTCGATACGTTTGACGGTAACCAAAAGTAACCACGGGCCAGTCAGGCCACGCAGTTGTGCAGGCGCCGTTAGTCATATACTAGTATATTAGAGAAAATCGAGGAAACGCATCGCCATGACAGGGCGACCGGCCGCCATGCGCCAGCCGCGTCCCGGCATCAGCCGGACGGGCACTGCATCGGCCGCGATCTACGCCGACCTGCGCGCCGAGATCCTGGCGCTGAAGCGCCTGCCCGGTACGCCGCTATCGGAGAGCCAGGTCGCAATGGCCTGCGGCGTGAGCCGCACGCCGGTGCGCGAAGCGATCCTGCGGCTGGCGAGCGAGGGGCTGGTCGACGTCTTCCCGCAATCGGGCACATTCGTGTCGCGCATTCCGCTCGCGGCGCTGCCGGAGGCGATCGTGATCCGCAAGGCGCTCGAGGAGGCCGCGACCCGGCTTGCCGCCGCGCACGCGACGCCCGAGCACATCGCGGTGCTGGAGGAGATCGTCGCGCGCCAAGGCAAGGCCGAGCGCGCCGGCGATCAGAACGCCTTCCATCTGGCCGACGAGCAATTCCACGCCGCGCTCGCCGATGCCGCAGGCTATCCCGGCATGTGGACGATCGCCCAGCAGGTCAAGGTGAACGTCGACCGCTATCGCCGTCTCACCTTGCCGCGCACGGGCCGCATGACGCATGCGCGCGACGAGCACCGGGCGATCCTCGACGCCGTCGCCGCGCACGACGCACCGCGCGCCGTCGCCGCCATGACGCACCATCTCGACGGCCTGCTGCTGGTGATGGATGACATCCGCCGGCTCAACCCCGACTACTTCGATGCACCCGCCGGGTAGCGCCGACACGGAGGCCCCACCGCCAGCCGCCTGGCCGCTCCGCGCCATCGACGGTGCGGCGGGCGCGATCCTGGTCGTCACCCTGCTGGGCGAGCTCGGGCTGGTGATCGCCAACGTCGTCGTGCGCATCTGGTTCGAACGTTCTTTCCTGTGGTCCGACGAGGTGGCGCGGCTCGCGCTGTCGATCCTGGCATTCATCGGCGGCGCGCTGGCCTACCGGCGCCGAGAACATGCCTTCGTGCAGGTCGTGATCGACCTGTTGCCGTCGCCGGCGCGGCGATGCTGTCTCGCCCTCGCCGACGTGATCGTGCTTTTCACGGCGGGGCTTGTCGGCTTCGCCTCGATCGACTTCCTCTCCGTCAACTGGGCCGAGCGCACGCCGGTGCTGCAGCTCCCGGCCGGGCTGATCACCCTGCCTTTGCCGATCGGCATGGCCATGCTGGCGCTCTACGCGTTGGTCAACCTGCGCCGGCAGCACGGCTTCACCGGGCTGCGAACCGCCCTCGCCGCCGGCGCCGTGGTGGCAGTCGCCGTGCTGACACAAGACTCGTGGCTGGCGCTGCTGGGCGACGACGGGCCGCTCGTCGCAACCCTCGTGCTGTTCTTCGTAGCGATCCTGGCAGGCGTGCCGGTGGGCTTCGTGCTGCTGCTCGCCACCGCGACCTATCTCTGGGGCACCGGCAGCGACTTCGTGACCCTGCCCCAGACGATGGTCAACGGCACCGGCAACTTCATCCTGCTGGCCGTGCCCTTCTTCATCCTCGCGGGCCTGGTGATGGAGCGCGGCGGCATCAGCACGCGGCTGGTCCGCTTCATCCAGGCGCTGGTCGGCCATCTCCGCGGCGGCCTGCTGCAGGTGACGGTGGCCAGCATGTACATCGTCTCCGGCCTCTCCGGCTCCAAGCCGGCCGACGTGGCGGCGGTCGGGACCGTGATGCGCGACCAGCTGAGCGAGCGCCACGGCGCACCGGAAGGCGCCGCCGTGCTCGCCGCCTCGGCGGTGATGGGCGAAACCGTGCCGCCCAGCATCGCCATGCTGATCGTGGGTTCGATCACCAACGTCTCGGTCGCAGCCCTCTTCATCGCCGGCCTCGTGCCCGCCGCCGTCATGGCCCTCTGCCTGATGGCGCTGATCTATGTGCGGGCGCGGCTGACGCGCGCGCCGCAGCTGCCGAGGGCACCGCTCGGCGTCGTCGTGCGCGCGGGCCTGATGGCCTTCCTGCCGCTGCTGATGCCCGCGATGCTGCTGGCGGGCATCCTGTTCGGCATCGCCACGCCCACCGAGGTTGCGGCCCTCGCCGTGGTCTATGGTGTCGGCCTCTCCGTCCTCGCCTATCGCGAGATGGGGTTGCAGAGCTTCCTGCGCACGATCTCGGACACCGCGGCGCTGACCGGCGTCCTGCTCTTCATCTTCGCCGCCGCCTCGGGCTTTTCCTGGACGCTCACCATCGCACAGCTGCCGCAAAGCCTCGTCGAGTTGCTGCAGTCGACCGGCGGCAGCAAGTCGGTCTTCATGGCCGCCTCGATCGTGCTGTTGATCGTGGTCGGGGTGCTGCTGGAGGGGCTGCCGTCGCTGAATGTGCTGGCGCCGCTTCTGCTGCCGATCGCGGGCAAGCTGGGGCTGAGCGAGGTGCACTATGCGCTGGTGCTGATCATCGCCATGGGCGTGGGCGGCTTCATGCCGCTGATCGGCGTCGGCTTCTACGTCTGCTGCGCCGTCATGCGTTGCAGCGTCGAGGCGGCATCGCGCGCCATGCTGCCCTATCTGGTCGTCGTCCTGATCGGCCTGCTGATCGTCGCGTTCGTCCCCTGGTTCACATTGGCCCTGCCTAACCACTTCGGCTTTCACGGATAAAGAGGAGGAAACCCATGGATCGCAGAACATTCCTGAAGAGCACCGCCGGCGCCGCAAGCCTCGGCGTCGCCGCGCCACACGTGGCACGCGCCGCGACCGTCACCATGAAGCTCGCGCACTTCGCCGCCGCCGATCACCCCGCGAACATCGCCTGCAAGCAGTTCGCCGAGAATGTCGCCAAGCGCACCAACGGGGCGATCAAGATCTCGATCTTCCCCAACAACGAGCTGGGCGGGCCGCCGGAGCAGGCGCAGCAGATCAAGCTCGGCACGATCGACATGGGCCTGCCGACGCAAGGCCAGCTCGACAAGTACGACAAGGCCTTCGCCGCGGTCATGCTGCCCTTCATCTTTGATTCGCCCGCGCTCTGCTTCAAGACGCTCGACGGACCGGCGATGCAGTGGCTGGCGCCGCTCGCCGAGGCGCAGGGCTTCGTGCTGCTGCGCAACTGGGACTACGGCTTCCGCAACGTCACCAACAGTGTGCGGCCGATCAATTCGCCGGCCGACGTGAAGGGGCTGAAGCTGCGCACGCCGCCCGAGCTGCAGATCCAGGCTTCGATGGAGGCGCTGGGCGCGGTGGTTCAGGCGATCGCCTTCCCCGAGCTTTACCTCGCGCTGTCGCAGAAGGTGGTCGATGGCGAGGAGAACCCGGTCTCGGTGATCTACTACAACAAGTACAATGAGGTGCAGAAGCACCTCGCCCTCACCCGTCACATCTACAACAACATGATCCACACGGTTGGGGTCAAGTCGTGGAAGAAGTTGACGCCGCAGCAGCAGGACATCTTCCGCGAGGAAAGCACCTCGGCGGGAAACCTGATGCGCAAGCTGATCGCCGACGCCGAGACCGACCAGATCTCCAAGCTCGAGAAGTCGGGCATGCAGGTCACCCGTCCCGACCTCGCGCCCTTCCGCGCCCTGATGGGCCCGGCCAACAAGCGCATCGCCGATTACGCCGGCGCCGACAACGTCAAGAAGTTCCAGGACATCGTCGAGCAGGTCCGCAAGGCCGGCTGACGAACGAGGAGCGACGTCAATCCTGCGGCGTACGGTCGAACAGGAGCACGATCGGCCAGAAGCCGCAGACGAGCGTCGCGATCAGGGCGGCAGGGATCCAGCGCAGGCCGACGATCGAGGCCGCGGCGAAGATCACCAGCCACCACACGGCGACACCGAGCACATAGCCCGGGTCGACCGGCTTGGGCTTGTCGCGGCTGCCGAGCGTCTTCTCGAAGCCGCGCTTGATCATCAGCGCGACGTCGAGCGGGTCCTTGTCCAGCCTCGGCATTACAGCACGATGACTTTTGCTGCGGTCACCGCCCAGCCGATCGCAGCGCAGCGGTGCGCTTGGCTGGGCGGTGACCTGGTTCCAAGAAAAGTCATCGTGCTTTAGATGTTCCCGAAGTCGCCGCCGCGGCCCTTGCCGGACGCGAAGCGCGCGGCGCCCTTCTGGGCCTCGGACTTGAGCGCGGGCAGACCGAGCTTCGATTCGTTGCTCAAGGCGGCGGCGAGCTCGAGGCTCCACTGCTCGTACGACGAGCGGCGGTCCGATCGCATGCAGAGTTGCGGGAACTTCGCGATCGACTCGGCCAGCGCCTTCGCCTCGGCAAGCGCCCGGCCTTCCGGCACCAGCCGGTTGGCGAGGCCCCAGTCGAAGGCTTCGCGCGCGCCGACCTCGCGGCCGGTTAGGATCATGTCGAGCGCGCGGCTGTGGCCGATCAAGCGCGGCAGGCGCACCGTGCCGCCGTCGATCAGCGGCACGCCCCAGCGTCGGCAGAAGACGCCGAACTTGGCGCTCTGCGACGCCACGCGCAGGTCGCACCACAGAGCGAGCTCGAGCCCGCCCGCGACGGCGTAGCCTTCGACCGCGGCGATCACCGGCTTGGAGAGGAGATGCCGCGTCGGCCCCATCGGGCCCGGCGCGTCCACCCTGAAGGCCGGCTGGCTGCCGCGGCCGGCCACCGACTTCAGGTCGTAGCCGGCGCAGAACGAGCCGCCGCGACCGGTCAGGATCGCGATCGACTGCGTCTCGTCCCTGTCGAAGGCCAGGAAAGCCTCGCGCAGCAGCACCGCCGTTTCGAAGTCGACCGCATTGCGCGCCTCGGCGAAGCGGTCGATGGCGACGATCGTAATCGCCCCTTCGGTCTCGACGGCGACCTTCGCCACGTCAATGTCCCTGCATCATGCGCAGCGGCGTATAGACGATCACGATCTCGCCGCGCTGGTTCTTGATCTCGTTGGTCGTGCGCACCAATGCCCGCATCGGGTCCTTCGAGGTCGGACGGATCTCGGTCACCTCGATCTCGACATGGATCGTGTCGCCGACATAGGTCGGGCCCCTGATGTCGAAGCCCATGGAGAGGAAGGCCAAGCCCGTGCCCTGCAAGGTGGTCGGGATCACCAGCCCCTCGGCCATGGAATAGACCAGCGCGCCCGGCACGGGATGCCCGCCGCGCATGGGGGCATGCGTCTTTATGTACTCCCTGTTGGTGAACAGCTCCTCGGAAAAGCCGCAAAGCGTCACGAAATTCAACAGGTCGGCCTCGAACAGCGTGCGGCCGAAGGTGACGAACTTGTCGCCGACCTTGAGGTCGCGCCAGTTCCAGCCTTCGCCCAGCTGTTTCATGATCGGCCCTCGATGGGCGAAGGGTCAGTGGGCGTGGGCATCGGGCTTGGCACCCTCGCGCAGCAGGTAAGTCCGGCTGCAATAGGGGCACTCGACCCGTCCCTCCTTGCCGAGATTGAGGTAGACTTTGGGATGGCCCAGGGGGCCGCCGCCGCCGTCGCACGGGACGCGGTCGGTGTCGACGACGATGGTTTCGAAAGGCTCGGTCACGATCTTGCTCCTGTTCCGCCGGCGCATGATAGCCGCCGCCTTCCTCCCGGTCATGCTCGCCGCGTGCTCCCCGGTCGTCGTTCCGGCGGGCGAGCGCGTGCAGGCGCCGCACCTGACGGATACGGCCTATGTCGCGGCCGACGGCACCAGCCTGCCGCTCGCGGTGTGGCCAGCCGCCGACGGCAAGGAGCCGAAGGCCATCATCCTCGGCCTGCACGGCTTCGGCGACTACCGCAACGCGTTCGAAAAGCCTGCCGACACGTGGAGCAAGGCCGGCATCACGACCTACGCCTATGACCAGCGCGGCTTCGGCCAGAGCCCGACGCGCAACCGCTGGCCCGGCACCGACACGCTGGCCGACGATGCCATGGCGGTCGTCACGTTGCTGCACCGGAAGTATCCCGGCGTGCCGCTTTACGTCGCGGGCGAGAGCATGGGCGGCGCGGTGGCTCTGGTCGCCGCCGACCGCGGCATGGTGAGCGACGGGCTGATCCTGTCGGCGCCGGCCGTGCGCTCGCGCGAATCGCTGGGGCCGTTCGTGACCGGCGGCGTCTGGGTGTTCACGCATCTCATGCCCTGGATGCCGGCGGGGCCCACATCGATCGATTTCGAGCCGACCGACGATCCCAAGACCATCGAGAAGCTGCAGAAGGATCCGCTGATGCTGCGCCAGCCGCGCTTCGACATGGGCGCGGGTCTGCTCGACCTTATGGATGCGGGCTGCGCGGCGGCCGAGAACATCCACGAGCCGTATCTGCTGATGCATGGGCTCGCCGACCGCATCGTGCCCGACGGCCCGGTGAAGGACGCGATCACGATCATGCCGGTGCGGCCGGACTCCAAGCTCGCCTTCTACAAGAAAGGCCACCATCTCCTGATGCGCGACAAGGAGGGCGCGACCGTGTCGAGGGATGTCGTGGCCTGGATGACGAACCACGAGGCGCCGTTGCCGTCGGGCGCCGATGCCGAGCGTACCGAGCCCAAGATCGCGGCCACCTGGGGCACCAGGCGCGCGACGGCCGCCGCGACGACGATGACGCCTACGAATATCAGCCGGGGAGAGTGACGAAATGAGACCGTGGACGATCGCCATCGTGCTGATGGCAATGGCACCTTGTGCCTCGGCACAGACAGGACAAAAGAGCAGCGGCGCGGACCGGACGGGACTGTCGACATGGGCCGTCGATCCGAGGACCGGCTGCAAGGTGTTCAACCTGAACCCGGACCCGGGCGATGGCGTGACCTGGTCGGGCGCCTGCCAGAACGGACTGGCCGAGGGGCACGGCGTCGCGCAATGGACGTTGAACGGCCAGCCGGGCGATCGCTACGAGGGCGACTATCACGTCGGCAAGGAGCACGGCTACGGCGTCTACGAATGGAAGAACGGCGATCGCTATGTCGGCAACTACCTGAACAACCTGAAGAACGGCCAGGGCACCTACTCCTGGGCCGATGGACGATACTATGTGGGCCTCTGGAAGGACGGCAAAGCCCACGGCAAGGGCCGCGCCGTCTTCCCCAACGAGGTCGCCGAAGGCAACTGGGTCAACGGCTGCCTGCGCGAGAATGGCCACCAGGTCAATGTCGGCACGTCGCGCGCGGAGTGCGGCTTCCCCCCTTGATCTTCAGTCATCCATCATCGCCGTCGCCTCGATCTCGATCATCAGGCCGGCCACGGCGAGCGCGCTGACGCCGACCATGGTGGCAGCCACGGTGTTGCTCTTCAGCACCCGGGCGAGCGCCTTCGAGATCTCGCCCATGTCGCGGATGTCGGTCACGAAGATGGTGAGCCGCACGAGATCCTTCAGGCTCGCGCCGGCCGACTTCAGCGCCGCCTCGACCTTGCGCATGGTGACGACGGTCTGCTCGGCGACGTTCCTGCCCTGCACCTTGCCGCGCATGTCGAGCGAGGTCGTGCCGGACACGAAGACGAACGGCCCGTTGCGCACCGTGCGGGCATAGAAGCTCACCACCTCGGTGCCGTCGCGAAAAGCCAGCTTGGCCATGTGAGAGTCCCCTTCAGGAATCCGGCGTGAAGCCGACCTTGCGCACCAGCGGCCCCCAGCGCTCGTCATCGGCCTTGAGCCTGAGTGCCAGTTCCTCGGCCGTCGAGGAGGTCGCCTCGAGCGCCACCTTGGCGAGACCGTCGATCACGTCCTGGCGCTTCAGCGCCGTGCGCAGCGCGGCATTGGCGGCGAGCACGACCGGCACCGAGGCGCTGCCCGGCGCGAAGAAGCCGAACCACTCGGTGAAGACCATGTCGGTCAGCCCCTGCTCGACAAAGGTCGGTACATCCGGCGCGAAGCGGCTGCGCGCCTTGCCCGAGACGCCGAGCAGCCGCACCTTGCCGGCCTTGGCCTGCACCAGGAACTCGCCGAGCGGCCCCGACATTGCCGAGATCTTTCCGGCCAGCAGGTCCTGCATCGCGGGCGGCGAGCCCTTGTAGGCGGTGTGCCTGAGCTTCACGCCGGCCGACCTGCCGAGCAGGACGCCGATGAAATGCGACACCGAGCCCGCGGCCGGCGAGCCGAAGGTCGCCTTGTCCGGATTGGCCTTGGCCCAGACCAGGAAGTCGGGAACGCTCTTCACGGAGACGGGCACTGCGGGGCCGACGGCGAAGCCGAAGTCGAAGGTGCAGGCGAGCGTCACCGCCGTCAGGTCGGTGAACGAGTCGTAGCCCAACTGCTTGTAGACATGGGGATAGAGGATGAGCACCGAAGCCGGCGTCTCCAGAAGCACGCTGCCGTCGTTCGGCGCACCTTTCAGCGTCTGCACGGCGAGCTGACCATCCTGGCCGACCTTGTTGTCGACAGTCGCGGCCTTGGCGTAGGAGGTTCCGGAGATTCCGGCCGCGACCTGCCGGCAGAGCGTGTCCGACGTGCCGCCCGACGGGAAGCCGGTGATGATGCGCACCGAGGCGAGCGCATCGTCCGCGGATGCCCGACCCGCCTGGCTCGAGAGCAGCGCAGCAGCCGGTGTGCCGGCAAGAACGCGACGGCGGTGAAGCAGCATCGACTGACCTCCCATATGCCGACGAGTCTCGCCCAATCCACTTGCGCCGCCAAGCGCCGCCTCCGTTTGCGGGAATACACCCCATCCTGTATGGTCCGGCCGCATCGGACCCGTAGCTCAGCTGGATAGAGCGCTGCCCTCCGAAGGCAGAGGTCGTGAGTTCGAATCTCGCCGGGTCCGCCACCCCTTCTTTGCCAATCGACGCGCCGAACTCATGGAAGAGTTTCGTCGTTCGACCACAATCAACAGTAGTGGCCTCGAGGCTGGCGGCTCACGCCGCTCGACAGCTGAATTGCCCAAAATGACGCAACGGCTTGTGCACTCTTTTCACTGGCTGTGGATAAAGCTAACCTCGCATTGCCTGAGGGGGCAGAATTCGAGGGGGGTCGCTGATGGGTTTCGTCAATCGATGGAGCGGGGGCTGCTTCGGTTGGATCGACGATGGCGCGTTGTATACCAAGGATGGGCGCCATGTCGGCCGGTTGGACGGATACAGGATATTCGCCAAGGACGGGCGCTATATCGGCGAGCTGAAGAGCCATCGCCTGATCGCCAATATCCAGCGCAAGACGGCCGTTCGCGGCTCGGGCTTCGTGCCGGCCCAGCCCAAGGCGCTGCATCCGAAGGTCAGGCCTCTGGATGACGTGGCGCTCAAACTACCCCCAGGCCATGAGGATTTCCCGTCCCCCGACCTGCTTTAGCCGGGAACCGGCAGCGCCGGCCGGCGTTGGGTCGTTCATGGTGGAGTGCCGCCGGCTTTTCTGTGTCGCTGTTGCATTGATTGTGACAGTCCAGACGGGCGCCTTTGCCCAGGCGCCCGTGGGCGTGACCTCTGCGACGTCGGGCGGGCCGCTGGGCAAGCCGCCGGCCGAGGCCGAGCGCGTTTTGCATGTCGGCGTCGACGTCAAGGCGAACGAGGTCATCACCACCGGCGCCTCCGACCGCGCGCATCTGGTCTTCCTCGACGGCTCCTCGCTGACCGTGGGCCCGCAGGCCCGTCTCACCATCGACAGCTTCGTCTACGACGCTGGTGCCAAGCGCGGCACGATCGCGCTCAATGCCAGCCAGGGCGTGCTGCGCTTCGTCGGCGGCAAGATCAGCAAGACCGCGCCCGTCACCGTCACCACGCCGTCAGCCACGTTGACCATTCGCGGCGGCATCATGCTGATCGAGATCGACGGCGCGCACACCGTCGCTACGTTCATCTTCGGCAAGGACATGACCGTTACGGCCAAGGGCAAGACGCAGGTGGTGACACGTCCGGGATGGCAGGTGGTGGCCTATGCCGGCGCCGCGCCCGGCACCCCTCAGCAGGCGCCCCCCGAGCTCTTGAAGACCGAGCTCGGTCAGCTCGAAGGCACGCCCGGCGGCAGCAACGCAGCCGATGAGAAGGTCAAGGTCCTCGGCCAGGGCGGACCCGGCACGGGCACCCCGCTCAACCCTGCGGCAATCGACGCGGCTGCCGGCGCTCTCAGCGATTCCAACGTCCAGCTCCAGAAACCGACCCTGCCTCCACCCACGCCGCCGTCACCCGGACCGCGGACCAACCGCTAGGCTTCGGACCGATCTTCGGACCCTTTTGGTGTGCCGCTTGGCGAACGGCCGGACTCTCACAGGTTTGTGACGGAGGGGCGGCGTTCTGCCTCGCAAACCCGCCATCGGCTCCCCAAAATCGCCTATAAACTGGTTTGGTTCTTGCCTCGACAAGTCATGGGCATGCCCGTATCCCGGTTGGTGGTGGGGGGAGAGGCTTTTTATGGCCAGGTTTAGAGCGTCCGGCGTTGCCGTGATTGCGACGGTGTTGGTCGTCGCGGCGGGTGGGTACTTCGTTCTGCAGCATTTGGAGGGTGAAAAGGCCCGGTCCGCGGCGCGGCCGACGGGTCCGGTGGTCCCCGTGACCGTCGCGGTGGCGCAAAAGCGCGACGTGCCCGTGATCGTGCGGGGCCTGGGGACGGTGCAGGCCTTCAAGATGGTCACCGTGAAGACCCGGGTCGACGGCCAGATCGTCAAGATCGCCTTCGAGGAGGGTCAGGACGTCAAGGAAGGCGACCCGCTGTTCCAGATCGACCCGCGTCCCTTCCAGGCGACGCTCGACCAGGCCAAGGCGACCAAGAAGAAGGACGAGGCCCAGCTCGAAGGCGCACAGCTCGATCTCGAGCGCTACAGCAAGCTGATCGGCTCGGGCTACCAGTCGCGCCAGAGCTACGACCAGCAACAGGCGACGGTCGATGCGCTCAAGGGTTCGATCGCAGCCGATCAGGCGGCGATCGACAATGCCCAGCTCAACCTCTCCTACGCCGACATTCGCTCGCCCATCGCCGGCCGCACCGGCCAGCGGCTGGTCGATCTCGGCAACCTCGTGCAGGCGAGCCAGAACACGGCCCTGGTCACGATCACGCAGATCAAGCCGATCTTCGTGAACTTCACCATCCCGCAATACGCCAACCACAATCTGCGCAAGAACCAGGCGAAGAGCGCGCTCACCGCCGTCGCCTATGCCGCCGACGACAAGTTCAAGCTCGCCGAGGGCAAGGTGACGCTGGTCGACAACCAGATCGACCCGGCGACCGGCACGCTGCGCCTCAAGGCCGAGTTCGCCAACACCGACGAGCGGCTGTGGCCGGGTGAGTTCGTGAACGTGCACCTGACGCTGTCGATGCGCGACGACGTGGTGACGGTGCCGCAACGCGCCATTCTGCAGGGCGCGACCGGCTACTACGCCTTCATCGTCAAGCCCGACAACACCGTCGAGCGCCGCAGCGTGGAAGTCGATGCGCAGCAGGACGAAATAGCCGTGATCGGCAAGGGCATCGCCCTGGGCGAGAAGGTCGTCATCGACGGCCAGTATCGGCTGAGCAACGGCAGCAAGGTCAGGGTCGACCAGCCGACCGCGAACTCGCCAGCGGCCACGCCCGCCGGCAAGGAAGGGTGACGGCCGCCCCATGAACATCTCCGAAACCTACATCCGGCGCCCCATCGCGACCTCGCTGATGATGCTGGGCCTGCTGGTGTTCGGCGCGGCCACCTACAATCTCCTGCCGGTCTCGGCGCTTCCGAACGTCGACTTCCCGACCATCACCGTCACCGCCTCGCTGCCCGGCGCCAGCCCCGAGACGATGGCGTCCTCGGTGGCCACGCCGCTCGAGCAGCAGTTCGCGGCCATTCCCGGCCTCGCCTCGATGAACTCGACGAGCGGTCTCGGCGCCACCTCGATCACGCTGCAGTTCGACCTCAATCGCAAGATCGACGGCGCCGCGACCGACGTGCAGACGGCGATCAACGCGGCCTCGGGACTGCTGCCGAAGGACCTGCCGAACCCGCCGACCTACCGCAAGGTCAACCCGGCGGACCGAGCCGTCCTGATCTATGCCGTCTCGTCCGACGACCTGCCGATGTACAAGGTCGACGACTACGCCTTCGTCATCCTGGCGCAGAAGATCTCGGCGGTGGCGGGCGTCAGCCAGGTGCTCGTGGCCGGCCAGCAGGACTTCGCCGTGCGCGTGCAGGCCAATCCGGCCTCGCTCGCCGCCAAGGGCATCGGTCTCGAGGATGTGCGCGCCGCGCTCGGCGGCGCCTCGATCAACCAGGCCAAGGGCAACCTGGAGAGCGAGTTCCAGTCGCTGATGATCGACACCAACGACCAGCTCTTCAAGGCCGACTCCTTCAAGGATATCGTCGTCGCGTTCAAGAACGGCGCACCGGTCAAGCTGCAGGACGTCGCCCAGGTGATCGACGCCACCAAGAATCCGCGCGCCGGCGCCTGGTACAACGGCAAGCGCTCGGAGCTGCTGCTGATCTTCCGACAGCCCGGCGCCAACACCGTCGAGATCGTCGAACGCATCAAGGGCATGATGCCCCGCCTGCTCGCCTCCATCCCGTCGAGCGTCAATGTCCACCTGATGTCGGACCGCAGCCAGTCGATCCGCGACTCCGTCGACGACGTGCAGTTCACGCTGATCCTCACCATCGGTCTGGTGGTGCTGGTGATCTTCATCTTCCTGCGGCATCTGTGGGCCACCATCATCCCGAGCATCACGGTGCCGCTCGCCATCGTCGGCACGTTCGGCATCATGTATGTCTGCGACTATTCGATCGACAACCTGTCGCTGATGGGCCTGACCATCGCCGTCGGCTTCGTGGTCGACGACGCGATCGTGATGATCGAGAACATCGTGCGCTACATCGAGGAAGGCGAGAAACCGCTCGATGCGGCGCTCAAGGGCGCGGGCCAGATCGGCTTCACCATCATCTCGATCACCTTCTCGCTGATCGCAGTGTTCATTCCGCTGCTGTTCATGGGCGGCATCGTCGGCCGCCTGTTCCGCGAATTCGCCGTCGTCGTCACCGTGGCCGTGGTCATGTCGGCCTTCGTCTCGCTCACGCTCACACCCGTGATGTGCGCGCAGTTCCTCAAGCGTGAGAGCCACGACCACAAGCGCGGCCGGCTGAACCAGATGTGCGAGGACATCTTCGACGCCTGGGTCCGGCTCTACGACCGCGGCCTGCACTGGGTGTTCCGGCACGAGTTCATCACGCTCATGTCGACAATCGTGCTGGTGTTCGTGACGGGCTACCTCTACGTCACCATCCCCAAGGGCTTCTTCCCCGAGCAGGACACGGGCTTCATCTTCGGCCAGGCCGAGGCGCGGCAGGACATCTCCTTCTACGCCATGGCCAACCTCTCCAACGAGCTCGCTGCCATCATCCAGAAAGACAAGGCGGTGCAGGGCGTGGTCGGCTTCGTGGGCTCGACCGGCGGCAACGCGGCCGAGAACAGCGCCCGCATGTTCATCCAGCTCAAGCCCTTCGCTGAGCGGCCGGGCGATTCGGCTCAGAAGGTGATCCAGCGGCTCCGCCCGAAGGTGGCGCAGGTCCAGGGCGTGAAGTACTTCATGCAGGCCGGCCAGGACATCAACGTCGGCGGCCGCCTCAGCAAGACCGAATTCCAGTACACGATCACCTCGACCGACGCCGACGAGCTCAATCACTGGGCGCCGATCATCGAAGAGCACATGTCCAAGCTGAAAGAGCTGCAGGACGTGACCTCCGACCAGCAGATCGCCTCGCCGCACGTCGCCATCGAGATCGACCGCAACTCGGCCTCGAGGCTGGGCCTTTCGCTCGCCCAGATCGACCAGACGCTGTACGACGCGTTCGGCCAACGCCAGGTGCAGACGCTCTACACCTCGGCGACGCAGTACAAGGTGGTGCTCGAGGTGCTACCCGAGTTCCAGAAGGACGCGGCGGCGCTGACGCGCATCTTCATCAACACGCCGTCCGGCACGCAGGTGCCGCTCTCGACGGTCGCGCGCTTCACCAACCGGATCGCGCCGCTCACGCTCAGCCATCAGGGCCAGTTCCCGGCGGTGACGATCTCCTTCAACCTCGCCCCCGGCGTGGCGCTGGGCGAGGCGGTCGAGAAGATCAAGGCGATGGAGGTCGAGCTCAAGACGCCGATCACGCTCGACGGCTCCTTCCAGGGCACCGCGCAGGCCTTCCAGTCCTCGCTCTCCTCGACGCCGCTGCTGGTCGCCGCCGCCATCCTGGCCGTCTACATCGTGCTCGGCATGCTCTACGAAAGCTACGTGCATCCGATCACGATCCTGTCGGCGCTGCCGTCGGCGGGCGTGGGCGCGTTGCTGGCGCTGATCATCACCGGCTACGACCTCAGCGTCATCGCGCTGATCGGCATCATCCTGCTCATCGGCATCGTGAAGAAGAACGCGATCATGATGATCGACTTCGCGCTCGAGGCCGAACGCGAACAGGGCAAGAGTCCGAAGGAAGCGATCCACGAGGCCTGCCTGCTGCGCTTCCGTCCCATCATGATGACCACCTTCGCCGCCATCGGCGGCGGCCTGCCGCTGGCCATCGGCCAGGGCGCGGGCTCGGAACTGCGCCGGCCGCTCGGCATCGCCATCGTCGGCGGCCTGCTCGTCTCGCAGTGGCTGACGCTCTACACGACGCCGATCATCTATCTCTACTTCGACCGTTTCGGCCATTGGCTGAGCGGCAAGAAGCGCCGCCCGACCGGAGAAATCCCCGCCGCCGTGCCTGCCGTTGCCGCCCACCCGGCCGATGCCGGCACGCGCGCAGCGGACTAAGCCATGGCGCAGAGCCAGTACGAGAAGGACGAGTATCTCGAGCAGGACGAGGAGGAGGCTGCGTCCGCCGGACGCCGCAAAAGCCTGTTCGCGCTCCTGATCATGGCGGTGCTCGTCGTGGCGGGCGTCGTGCTGGTCGGCAAGCTCAGGGTCGTGTCGAAGGTGCAGGACTGCATGATGACCCATGCCAGCAACTGCAACGACCTGGTTGAGCCGCCGAAGCCCGCGGGCACGGGGCGTTAGAACAACGCCTCCTGCGGCAGCCATCGGCAAGCGGTGGTACACGGCCCCGACCGTTTCGACCGTTTTCACCGTTATTTATCGGCGTGTACGCATGCCGATGCCCGAAAGCTCAATGACCACGGCATTTTACCGGCGCTTCGGCCCGCCGGTAAACGGCCGAAAACGGTGCCTAAACGGTACCTAAACGGTTCCCAAAACGGCTTTCGCGACACGCACAGTCGACAGGGCATCAGGAGACTCCCGGGACGCAACCAAAGCGGCGGGGAGTCTACTCCGGCAGGCCCTATCCACCCATTTTGATCAATGGAGCCAGGCGCCTCGATCGTCAGCCTAATCCGTTCAGCTGATTCCAGCCGAACGGATTGTGCTCTAGGCCCGCTTCGCCTTCATCTTGCGCCACAAATCGGCGATCTCGCCGACCACGCCTTTGCGGAAGGCGAGCACGATCAGCACGAAGATCGCCCCCTGAAGGACCAGCACGAGCTGGCCGATGAAGGCGAGGTAGTCACGCATCGCCACGACCACGAAGGCGCCCACGACGGGGCCGCTGATCGTGCCGAGACCGCCGATCAGGGCCATCAACACGACCTCGCCCGACGTGTCGGCGCTGACGTCCGTCAGCGTCGCGAAGTGCAGCACCATGGCCTCGGTCGAGCCCGCGAGACCCGCGAGCGCGGCAGAGAGCACGAAAGCGAGCAGCTTGTAGCGGTCGGCTTCGTAGCCCAGCGACACGGCGCGCTGTTCGTTGTCGCGGATCGCCTTCAGCACCTGTCCGAACGGCGAATGGATGAAACGATAGATCGCGAAGTAGCCGAACAGGAAGATCGCCAGCACCCAGTAGTAGAGCACCGTGTCGTTCTCGGTCGGGATGAAGAGCAGAGGCTTGCGCGGGATGCCCTGCAGCCCGTCCTCGCCGTGGGTGAACGGCACCTGCACGCAGATGAAATAGACCATCTGGGCGAAGGCGAGCGTGATCATGGCGAAATAGATGCCCTGGCGGCGGATCGCCAGCGCTCCGGTCACGAGACCGAGCGCCGCCGCGCCCAGAACGCCCGCCAGCAGGCCCAGTTCGGCCGGCCAGTGCCATTCCTTGACGACGTGGCCGTAGAAATAGGCCGCCATGCCGAAGAACATGGCGTGGCCAAAGCTCATCAGGCCGGCATAGCCCAGCAGCAGATTGAACGAGCAGGCAAAGAGCGCATAGCAGAGCGTCTTCATCAGGAAGACCGGATAGACGACCCACGGCGCGGCCAGCGCCACGGCGGCGAGTGCGACCGCGAGCGGCAGCGCGAGGGGCGAACGGCTTTGCGGGTTCATCGCGTCTGCCCGAACAGGCCCGCGGGCTTGACCAGCAGGACGATCGCCATGACGACGAAGATCACCGTGTTGGAGGCCGGCGGATAGAGCACCTTGGTCATGCCCTCGATCATGCCCAGGCCGAAGCCCGTCACGATCGAGCCCATGATCGAGCCCATGCCGCCGATCACCACCACGGCGAAGACGATCAGCACCAGGTTGGCGCCCATCAGCGAGGAGACCTGGTAGATCGGCGCGGCCAGCACGCCCGCCAGGGCCGCGAGCCCGACGCCCAGCCCGTAGGTGAGCGTGATCAGCCTGGGCACGTTGATGCCGAAGGCGCGCACCAGCGTCGGATTCTCGGTCGCCGCGCGCAGATAGGCGCCGAGCCTGGTGCGCTCGATGCCGTACCAGGTGGCGAGGCAGATCACGAGGGCCGCGATCACCACGAAGCCGCGATAGGTCGGGATATACATGTAGCCGAGGTTGGTGCCGCCGGTGATCGGCGCCGGATAGGGCGCGCCCGAGGAACCCCACTGGAACTGGAACAGGCCCTGGATCACCAGCGCCAGGCCGAAGGTCAGCAGGAAGCCGTAGAGATGGTCGAGGTGGTAGATGCGCTTCAGCATCAGCTTCTCGATCACGACGCCGAACAGGCCGACCACGACGGGCGCCAGCACCAGCGCCGCCCAGAACGGGATGTTGAGCCAGGTCAGCATCAGCCAGGCGGCGAAGGCGCCCATCATGTACTGCGCGCCGTGCGTGAAGTTGATCACGTTCAGCATGCCGAAGATCACGGCCAGCCCCATGCTCAGCATGGCGTAGAAGGCGCCGTTGATCAGGCCGAGCGTGCCTTGCGCGGCGATCTTCTGCAGGAGGTCGGCCAGGTCACCGTCGAACATCGTTCACACCCCGAGATAGGCCTGCAGCTTGTCGAGGCTCGCCCGGGCCTCGGCGGCGCTCACCGTGTCGACCATGCGGCCGTTCTCCATGACGTAGTGGCGGTCCGCCACGGTCGCGGCGAAATGAAAGTTCTGCTCGACCAGCAGGATGGTGAAGCCGCGCGACTTCAGCGTCCGGATGACCTCGCCGATGCGCTGCACGATCACCGGCGCCAGCCCCTCGGTCGGCTCGTCAAGCAGCAGCAGGTTGGCGCCGGTGCGCAGGATGCGGCCGATCGCCAGCATCTGCTGTTCGCCGCCCGACAGCTTGGTGCCCTGGCTGCGCCGGCGCTCGGCAAGGTTGGGGAAGAGCCGGTAGATCTCGTCGAGGCTCATGCCGCCCTGGCGGACCTGTGGCGGCAGGAGCAGATTCTCCTCGACATTGAGGCTGGCGAAGATGCCGCGCTCCTCGGGACAATAGGCGATGCCCTGGCGCGCGATCGCGTTGGAGGGCTGGCCCACCGTCTCGCGGCCGTCGAATTCCACTGAGCCGGTGCGCGCCGTCACGATGCCCATGATCGCCTTCAGCGTCGTGGTCTTGCCCGCGCCGTTGCGGCCGAGCAACGTCACCAGCTCGCCGCGGCCGATCTCGAAATCGACGCCGTGCAGGATATGGCTCTCGCCGTACCAGGCCTGCAGGTCGTTCACCTTGAGGAGCGTCTCAGCCATGGCCGGTGCCCACATAGGCTTCGACGACCAGCGGGTTCTTCGACACCGTGGCGTACGGCCCCTCGGCCAGCACCTCGCCGCGCGCCAGCACTGTGATGGTGTCGGAAAGATCGGCGACGACGGACATGTTGTGTTCGACCATCAGCACGGTGCGATCCTTCGCCACCGAGCGGATGAGCGCCGCGATGCGCTTGATGTCTTCCTGCCCCAGCCCCGCCATGGGCTCGTCGAGCAGCATCATCTCAGGATCGAGCGCCAGGGTCGTGGCGATCTCGAGCGCGCGCTTGCGGCCGTAGGGCAGCTCGACCGCCGGCAGACGTACGTACTGGGTGAGCCCCACCGCCTCGATCAGCTCCAGTGCCCGCTGATCGAGCTGCCGCAGCACGCTGTCGGAGCGCCAGAACATGAAGGAATTGCGCAGCGGCCGCTGGAGCGCCACGCGCACGTTCTCCAACACGCTGAGGTGCGGAAACACCGCCGAGATCTGGAAGGAGCGCACCAGTCCCATGCGCGCAATCGCCGCCGCCGAGGAGCCGGTGATGTCCTGCCCATTGTAGTGGATGCGGCCCGCCGTCGGCGTCAGGAAGTGAGTCAGGAGGTTGAAGCAGGTCGTCTTTCCGGCGCCGTTGGGCCCGATCAGCGCGTGGATCGTGTGACGCCTGACCTTCAGATTGACGTCCTTGACGGCGACGAACCCCTTGAACTCCTTCGTAAGCCCGGTGGCCTCGAGGATTATTTCTTGTTCCGCCATACCCTCCCTCGCGGTCAGGCGACTTAATCCAAGCTTTGCGCATATGTCCAGCGTCGTGCCCGCATTGGTGTCCAACAGGTGCAGTCTGTAGATTGCGGATCACAATGCGGACCGCGCGTCTGGTCTGCGCCAGGGGGCGAGGCTAATCTCGCGCCGTGTACGATAGGGAGATTCCAAAGATGAAATTCACAAGGACCTTGAGCCTCGCCGGCATGGTCGCAGCGGCGACTGGCCTCACGGCTGCGGGCCTCAGCGTGATGGTGCCCGCCCATACCTGGGCGCAGGCAGCTCCGCCGCTCAAGATCGCCGTCATGGACGGCTTCTCCGGCGTCTACGGCGACCTGACGCAGGGCGAGCCGGAGGCCATGCAGCTCGCCGTCGACGATGTCGGCGGCAAGGTGCTGGGCCGCCAGGTCGAGATCCTGCAGGCCGACCACCAGACCAAGCCCGATGTCGGCGCGGGCATCGCGCGCAAGTGGTACGACGTCGACGGCGTGAAGATGATCACCGGCCTCGGCACCTCCTCGGTGGCACTCGCCGTGCGCAAGGTCTCCCAGGAGAAGGGCCAGATCGACATCAACACCGGCGCCGCTTCCAGCGACCTCACCGGTCCTGCCTGCTCGGCGACCGGCGCGCATTGGGTCTACGACACCTATTCGCTGGCCCACGTGACCGGCAGCGCCATGGTGAAGGCAGGCGGCGATTCCTGGTTCTTCCTCACCGCCGACTACGCCTTCGGCCATGCGCTCGAGCGTGACGTGACCGAGGTGGTGAAAGCGGCGGGCGGCAAGGTGCTGGGCGACGTCAAGCATCCGCTCAGCACGCAGGACTTCTCCTCCTTCCTGCTGCAGGCGCAGGGATCGAAGGCCAAGGTGATCGGTCTCGCCAATGCCGGCATGGACACGGTCAATTCGATCAAGCAGGCGGGCGAGTTCGGCATCGTCAAGGGCGGCCAGAAGCTCGCGGGCCTGCTGGTCTTCGCCACCGACGTGCAGTCTCTCGGGCTCAAGACCGCGCAAGGCCTGGTGCTGACCGAGGCCTTCTACTGGGACCAGAACGACGAGACGCGCGCCTGGACGAAGCGTTACCGCGCCAAGAAGGACAAGCTGCCGTCCATGTTGACGGCTGGCGTCTACAGCTCGACGCTGCATTATCTCAAGGCCGTGCAGGCCGCGGGCACCGATGAGCCCAAGGCGGTGATGGCCAAGATCGGCAAGCTGCGCGAGGACGGCCGCCTGGTGCGCGACATGTATCTCTTCCAGGTGAAGTCGCCCGAGGAGAGCAAGGGCAAGGACGACATCTACAAGCTCGTCGCCACGGTGCCGGGCGACCAGGCCTATCGCCCGATGAACGAAGGCAAGTGCCCGCTGATCGCGGGGAGCACGAAGGTCGAGGATGGGGCGAGCAACAAGAAGTGATTGTCCGATGGTGACGACGGAAAGGGCGCCAAAGGGCGCCCTTTTTTGCGAGAAACCAACGATGCCCGTCATCCGAGCGTTTCGCAAAGGCGATCTCGACGCTCTCTACGCCATCTCGCTCGCCACCGGCTTCGAGGGTGGTGACGCCTCGCATCTCTACGCCGATCCGAAACTGATGGGGCACATCTACGCCGCGCCCTATGCCTTGCTCGCGCCGGAACTGGCGATTGTCGTCGAAGACGGCGAGGGCATCGCGGGCTTTGCATTGGGCACGGCCGACACGGTGGCGTGGGAGCGACGCCTCGAGGAAAGCTGGTGGCCGGCCCTGCGCGAGCGCCACGCGATGCCGTCCGAAGCCGACCGCACGCAATGGACGGCCGACCAGCGACGCGCCTTCACGATCCACCGCCCCTCGCACACGCCCGACCGCATCACCCTCCCCTATCCCGCGCACCTGCACATGAACCTGCTGCCCCGCGCGCAGGGACGCGGCATCGGCAGCGCGCTCTTCGAGCGCTGGACGGAGATCGCCGGTGCGCCGCGCCTGCACGTCGCGGTCAATCATGCGAACGCGGGCGGCCTCGCCTTCTGGCGACGGCTGGGCTTCTCGGATCTCGCGGCCGAGGGACGAACGGTCTGGCTCGGCCGGGACTTGGAGGCGTAACCGCAGCGGTGTATGTGCAGAAGCCTGCGATCGGACCGAACGACGGAGCGCCCCATGACCGACACGATCACGACCAAGGACGGCACGCGCATCTTCTTCAAGGACTGGGGCCCCAAGACCGCGACGCCCATCGTCTTCCATCATGGCTGGCCGCTCAGCGCCGACGATTGGGACAACCAGATGATGTTCTTCCTCGGCCAGGGCTATCGCGTGGTCGCGCATGACCGGCGCGGCCACGGCCGCTCGACCCAGACCGCGACCGGCAACGAGATGGACACCTACGCAGCCGACGTGGCCGAGCTCGCGCGCGCGCTCGATCTCAAGGGCGCGATCCATGTCGGCCATTCGACCGGCGGCGGCGAGGTCGCGCGCTACGTGGCGCG
>Ga0335083_10001561_pt1 | contig 31292 bp, 50 predicted proteins | sample Lox_Sample_42_FD_206716 | JGI IMG/M metagenome (GOLD analysis project Ga0335083, IMG submission 206716) | Soil microbial communities from Loxahatchee National Wildlife Refuge, Florida, United States - Lox_Sample_4.2 | ecosystem: Environmental > Terrestrial > Soil > Wetlands | place: USA...
GCGATCCAGTTTTCTCGGATCGGTATTGGCTGATGCGCGCGTCGGCCGAGTCCGACCGCCGCGACGCGGATCTGATGTTGCTGGCGCAGGAAACCAACGGCACGCACATCTATGTTGAGGATGGCGAGCATTGGGGCTGCGCCGGGCAGGCCGGGGCCGATGCCTCTCCAGAGCACAATTGGGTGCGGATTCGGGGTGCTATTCGTTGAGTGCATCCAACATGAAACCCCGCCTGAGAGTGGCTCCTCTGGTCGCGGATGACTACGTAGCATGGATGTTCCGGCGCCGGCGCAATGTGTTTTTCTCGGATCGGCTGATCCGCGCATCGATTGAGTCCGACCGCCGCGACGCCGATCTGATGTTGTTTTTCATGACGTTGGAATGTCGGGCCACCACATCGCGTGCGTATCTGTATCTATGGTTGCAGCAAGCGGTGGACGATCCGGCCAATTGGCGCACGGTGCTGGTGAAAAATCCCGATGGGACGTTCACTGAGCCGAGCTGACATAACAACCTGCGCATAAAAGCCGAGCATTGTTAAATGACTGAGCTACACGTAGTTGCGCTGTCTGGCGGAAAGGATTCAACTGCCATGGCACTACGACTCCGAGAGGTTGAGCCGCGCGAGTACGTGTATGTTTGTACGCCCACGGGGAACGAGCTACCGGCGATGTTTGCGCATTGGCACATGCTGGCTGAACGTCTAGGCGGCCTCCTGCCGGTGATCGGCGGGACGCTCGATAGCGTGATAGAAGATGAGCAGATGATCCCTAACTGGAGGGCTCGCTTTTGCACGCGTCGCTTGAAAATCGAACCATATGCCGGCTGGCTCATGGCTCAAAGTGCGAGCCGCATCGTGTCTTACGTCGGCATTCGCGCTGACGAGCCTGAACGAGAGGCGGGCGATTATACCGACGTTCCTGGTGTCGAAATGCGTTTCCCGATGCGGGAATGGGGCTGGTCAATCACTGACGTGCGCGCCTATCTCCAACAGCAAGGCATTACGATTCCGGTTAGGACAGATTGTGCTCTGTGCTTTTTTCAAAGGCTCTCGGAATGGTATGCGCTGTGGCGAGATCACCCGGACGCTTACGCTCATGGCGAGGAGATCGAGGCGCGGTTAGGTCATACGTTTCGCAGTCCCGGACGCGACACTTGGCCGGCAGCATTGAGGGACTTACGCGCTAGGTTTGAAGCGGGCGATGTGCCGCGCGGAGTGAAAGAGTCTGCGTTAAAACCGTGCCGCGTGTGCAGGACCTAGACATGGCGCTCCAACATTGCAAAGCCGATCAACCGCCGAAAGACCGTCCCTGTCGCGACTGTGCGCGGCTTGAATGGGAGTTAGAAGCATTCCGCCAGCGCGTCGCGAGACTTGAGGCGGAAAAGGCAGAAATGCAGCAGCGTATCTACGCCATGCTCGCATCTAAGCGGTACGCTCCCGAGTGAACATATCAACGTCGTAATTCAGGGCAATCTGACAATGGACATAAAACTGAACACCGAACCGGCGCGCCCGCTCACCTCGCGGGAAATCGCGAAAGTGCTCGCGGGCGTCCTGGGCACGCTCGCCGGCTGGTGCGATCCGGCCGATATCGAGACCGCGATGAACCACTTTTACACGCACGCTGAGGCGTACCGGAAACAGTGGCGCATGACGCACGCGCTGTCGGCGTCGCCGCCGAAGTAGGGGGAGATTCATGGAACTAACGCTGGACACCTCAGGGGCCCTGACCGATGCGCAGCGCATATCCCGCCTCGAGCATCTGGTGTGCGTGTTGGCGCGGGGCATTTTGCAGCATGAGTACTCAAAGGATTTGGTTCGCCACGGCACTGAGGATGCTCTCCAGGCACTGGCGGACAAGCATGATCTGAACGCGGCGCTGATTGCGGTGGCCCGCGCGGCGAGCTAGGGGGAGATTCGTGACGGAAAAACCCTATTCGGCGGCCGTGGTCAGCATGTTGGATCGGGACAGCCAGAGTGAAAACCTGTACATGTTCTATCCCATCACGCGGGTCGAATTGCTCGCGCCTGTGACGCTGGAGAACCCCGATGGTCTGCCGCGCCGGGTGTTCCGCGTGGCCGATACTGGCGAGTGGGAAGAAGTGCAGTGAACGTCAAAGAGGAATTGCAGCAGGTGATCGACTGCGGCGGCCTGGCCATCTATGACGCGGAATACCACGTGAAGCTGGCCCGCGCCGCGCTCGAGGAAATCCTGCGCCTGGAAAATCGCTGTGTGGTGTTGGGTCAGGAACGCACTAACACGCTGAACCGACTCGGCGTGCGCGGGACCGCACTCATTGAGGCCCAGCACCTTTTGCTGGGGCGCGACGAATTCTTTTGAAGGAGCAATCGCCATGTGCGATCTGTTGGCCTGGTTCCTGACCTTGCTAGGCGGGACTCTGATCGGCTGGGGGGCTCACGGACTCTACCTGCGCGCGAAGTGGGCCCGCTATCGGTGTGAGGGCTGTGGCGCAGTCCCCCGCCCGCAGCTGATCCACCGCAGCGGGTGCACCGAAGGCTGGCCGAACTGGCCCGACACACATCGTCTGTGAACCTGCCGGCGCTGGTCCTCGCCATGGTGGCCATGGTGGCCGCCGCCGCCGCGCTGCTGCTGCACCGCGAGTTGCACGAATGGGCCTGGGTGCTGCTCGCCTTCGTGGTGCTGGCCCTGTTTTTGGGCGCCGACCCGCTTTATCCTCGCGCCGGTCACCTCTCGAGGATACGTCCATGCGCTACCTCATTCGCGCCGCCGCGCTCCTTCTGCTGGTGCTGCTCTGTGTGGGCGCCGGCATCCTGGTCTATGCCGCCACTCCGGTTCAGTCCCTTCAGGTCTGCGCCACCCCCGTGTCACCTGGCACGCTCTACAGCACCACCTCCTGTCCCAAGCTGGTATGCGGCCCGCTCACCGCCGCGGATCCCGTGCGCACCAACGACCCGGTGACCAAGGCGCAGGTGTTTGAGCCGTTCTCCACCCTCACCGCCACCTCCCCCGCCTTGAGCTGCACCACCGGCGCTTGGAGCACCGTGGGGGCCCTGAACGCAGGTACTCCGCCCGCCCCGCCCCCGCCGCCCCCTCCACCGCCGCCGGCGCCGAAGTTTTTCACCGAGACGGTGTGTCGTTCTGATGACACCACCGGCACCGTCTGCGCCCAGTTCCCGCACGTGCCGGCCGGGGTCACCCTCAACATCGTGACCACCCCGGAATGAACCTGCTCCGCGAGCTCTGGCGCGATGCCACCTGGTCCGAGGATGACGACATGCGTCGCATCGCCCGCGGGGTGTTATGGCGCATGGCGTTCGGGGCCTTTCTGGGGGTGTGTTTTGTCAAATGGCTGATTTGGGGCCCGTACTGAATTCTGTGAACTGACCCCCCGTAAAAACCCGCGGTAGGGGTAGGATCAATCCCGCCATTAACCCTTAGGGAGTGATCCGCATGTCCGACCCCGATGTGACCATGGAACGGCTCTGGCAGACGGTGCTGGCCTGCCGTTCGGACCTCGAGCGCACGCGCCGCACGCTCGAGGTGCAGGAACGCAAGCTCGCCACCGCCGTGCGCGAGCTCGAGCAAGTGGCGAAGGCCCAGGTCACCGCCCGCACGGTGGCCCCATGAAAATCCCCTTCGCCGTCACGCTCTCTTTTCTGGTGTTGGTCGCGATTGTGCTCACCTACGCGGCGGTGGTGTCATGAACGGCTGGCACCTCTCACTCCTGATTCTGCTCGCCGCCACCGTGGGCGCGTTCTGCTACGAATTGCGCCTGGACCGGCCGCGGGTGAAGCGCGGCCCGGTCTCCCCCGCCGTGCGGCTTTACACGCGCGGGCTGTTCGTGCTGATCGGGTTGTGCCTCATGGGCCTGTGGCTCACCTGACCCCCCGTCTTTTTCGTCAAGTGACCCCGGCTTGTCCGGGGTCTTTTTTTGTGGGATGATTCGCCCCGCTACCCGCTCCGGGGCGGAAACTGGCTAGCGCACCAGTACCCGGAAACCTTGAAGGCTTCTCCAGCCGGCGCTTGTTCATAGACTGTGTTGCTGGCCAATGGATTGGCAATGCGTGCCTCCGCCCCGGGCTGACCCCCGGGGCACCCCTCCCCCGGGTAACCCGATCAGGTGTTCCGTTTCTGGAACACTTGACGTAATGCACTCGTTTCGCTTACGGTCGCCGCCACGCATCGGGTCTAGTCAGCCCAAAAGGAATAGTTAGTTATGAAACGTTCAGTCGTTTTTGCCAGCCTCCCCGCCGCCGAGCGCGCTGTCCTCGACCGCTATCTGTGGCTCGCCGACCAGCGCGACGAGCTCGCCGCCGAAATAGCGCGCCTCACCAACATGGGCAAGCGCCGCCAGCTGATGCTGGATGACACCGACGCCAAGTTGAAGGAAATACGCCAGTCACCCGAGTGGGCAGCCATCTGCGCCCACATCGAGGGTGCTGGCCGTGGCCTCTGACATCACCCCCCGCGAACGCGAGTTCGTGGGCAAACTCTGGGACCGCGCCCACCAACATCAAGCCGAAGCGCTGATGTGGCTCGGGCTGCGCTATAACACAACCGACCTCCCCACCGTCTGCCGCCTGGCCGACCACCTGTTGCATTTGCGCTGGGCCGATATCGGGCACGTCACGCAGACCGACATCACGCGCGAGTGGCTTGCACTGCTTGCGGAATACCAGAAAGTGACCCGCGCGCCATGAGGGCCGACTCCCGCCAGCGACGTTGGGAGAACGAGCGCCTGTCGCTCATTCCCGCCTCCGTCGCACGGATTCTGCGCCGCGGCCACACCGCCCGCTTAGGCGAGCGCGGTCCGGCCAGCACCTCCCCCTGGTACATCGGCAATCAGTGGCTGGCGCGTGAAACCAACACGCTGCGCGCCGCGCACATCTGGAAAGCCTTTGATGAGGCGGTCATCCGCGACACCGCCGAGAATCACGCGCGCGTATGCGCCCGCCTGCCCACGCTCGACAAACGCGCGACCTTCGCGCACTCGCAAGGCATCGCCGCCCCCGACGGCCCCACCATGACCGCCGGCGGCAAGTTACTGCGCCTGGCCGATGCCCAGTGGTGGCGCCGTGGCTGTCGCAAGGCGTGGACCCGTGGCGCCGAACAATCCATGCGCGCACTCGGTGTGGTGCGCCGCCAGGGCCAGGTGTATGTATCCGATGAGGCCGTGCGCTGGCGCACCGGCGCGGAAGCAAAACAACGCGAGTTCCTGGAGTCCCATGAACTGGTGTCCGATGAGGGCGCGCAGCTGTCGCTGTTGGAGGTGGCCGAGAAAAGCCAGGCCAACCCGAAATTGCGTCGCGGCGAGCTCATGGTGCGCGCGCGCGGTTTCCAGGAATTGGCCGAGCAACACCACCACGGGTGCGATTTCTGGACCCTGACCGCCCCGTCCGCCTTCCACCCCCACGTCGCCACCGGCGGCCCCAATCCCCGCTATCAGGGCTTCACCGCGCGCGAAGCGCAGGCGTGGCTCATGAAACACTGGGCCCGCGCGCGCGCCTGGTGCAAACGAAAAGGAGTGTTGGTCTATGGATTCAGAGTGGCCGAACCTCACCATGATGGGACCCCCCACTGGCATCTGGCCCTCTTCGGCCGTGTGGCGCATCTCGACCTGTTGCAGCAATATCTGCGACGACTTTGGTTGCGCGATTACGCTGATGAGCCAGGGGCAAGCCGGGTCCGAACTTCCGTCATTCGCATGGACCCTGCGCACGGGGAAGCGGTCGGTTATCTCGCCAAGTACATAGGCAAAAACATCGATGGCGAGGGCTTCGCCGGCAGCGACGCGGGCGATGAGGGCGGTATGGTGATGGAGAACACCCGCCGCGTGAAAACCTGGGCGACGCTCCACGGCATACGCCAGTTCCAACAGATTGGCGGCCCGGCGGTGGGCCTGTACCGCGAGGCCCGCCGCCTGCGCGAACCGCACGCCGATCCCGACCTCGAGCACTGCCGCCAGGCCGCCGATGCCGGCGAGTGGGCCCGCTTCGTCAATGCCGTAGGCGGTATCCACGCCGGCCGGCGCACCAATCTGCGCCTGGAAAAAGCCGAGACGGGCGAGCTGAACAAGTACGGCGAGCTGCGCGCCGCGCGCACCGTGGGCTTGCGCTATGCCTCCACTTGGGTGTTGACTCGCCTGACCCGTTGGAGAGTTCAAAAATGTGCGCACACAGCTGGTGGTGGCTCGCCGCGTTCCCCGTGTTTTTCGCGGGCGCCGGCCTCGGATTTCACGCCGGCCTCCGCGAATCCCGGCGATTTTTCCGCGCTCACTCTCGATCTGTTCCGCCCTTGGACCCGTGGCAATAACTGTACGGGCGCCCCAGCCGCCGGCGAGCCCAGCAGCTGGACCAATCCACACGAATCAAGCCAGGGCCCCCCATGAATGCCACCCCTGCAGGGGCGATCACCCGTCCACCGCTCCGGTATTTCGGCGGCAAGTTCCGCCTGGCGCCCTGGATCATTGAACACTTTCCGCCTCACGGGGCCTACGTCGAATCCTTCGGCGGTGGGGCAGGGGTACTCCTGCGCAAAGTCCCCGTCGACCTCGAGGTGTACAACGATTTGGACGGGGATATCGTCAACGTGTTTCGCGTGTTGCGCGACCCCGCCCAGGCGCGCGCGCTCGAGGTGCGCTTGACCCTCACCCCGTTTGCGCGCGCCGAGTTCGAGCTCACCTACGAGCCCACCGCGGATCCCGTGGAGGCCGCCGCCCGCACCATCACCCGCAGCTGGCTCGGCTTTGGCACCTCGGCGGCCACCAAGGGCACCACCGGTTTTAGAATGAGTCCAAAGGATGTGCGGCTCTGGGGGGCCATGGGGTCGCTGGCGGAAGGGCTAGGTCCCGTGACCGCACGTCTGCGCAGCGTGCTGCTCGAGTGCCGCCCCGGGATTGAAGTCATGTTGCGATTCGATGGCGCGGACGTGCTCCACTACGTGGACCCGCCCTATCTCTTCGCCACGCGCGACCCGCACACCAAGGGCAAGGCCCCCTGGCGCCGCTACTACCGCCACGAGATGTCCGACTGGGATCACGTGCAGCTGCTCACCGCGCTGCGCAATCTCAAAGGCATGGTGGTGCTCTCAGGCTACGACAATCCGCTCTATGCCGAGCAATTGAAGGACTGGCGCCGCGTGGAGCGCAGCGCCGCCGCCTCCGGCGGTCGCTTCGGTGGGGTCGCCCGCACCGAAAGCCTGTGGCTGAACCCGGCCACCTGCCGGGCACTCGCATGATTTCCTGTGCAAAGCCATCCGCCGGCCTGGGCGCCCTGGACCCCGTGGACCGCGCCATCTGGGAGACCGTGGCCGAGCGCCGGCCGACCCTGTGGGGGTGGTCCAGGCGAATCGACCGCGCGGATGCCTCCCTCATGTATGCCCTGGTGGACCAGCATATGGACTGGGTGACCGAGGCCAAAAAGCGCGAGGCCGCCGACTCCATTTAACAGATTGCCTCACGCCGAAAATACGGCTAGGCTTCACCCCCTGAAAAGCCGGGGGGTTCGATGCCAAAAACAACCGAGGGGCCCATGCCCCCCATTCCGCCCGCCGATGGCGCCTGGCTCCCCGACCTGAAAACCTTGACCTTCTGGCCCGGCGCCCCGTACACCATTGCCGCCGAGCTCCGCCGCACCGGGGCAGAAACGATGCCCCTCTACGGGGTGTTTGGTGTCCTCGAGCGAGTGATTGTGTCCGAAAGCCGCACCGGCGAGCGCGTCACGCTCCGTGGGCTCTTCGCCGGCTCCCGCGGCAATCTGTTCCTGCCGATGTTTCGCGCGCGCAAGTTATATCCGCCCGATCAGGCGTTCACGCTGCTGCGCGATACGTTCGCGCGCTCCGGCCGCCTGATGTTTGCTTTTCAGGTGAACGCGCAAGCCAACACGTCCACGCGCGGCTTCGACTATCAGTGTCACTGTCGCGTGTTGGAAGCCTTCGACGAGTTGAATCTCCTGTCTCAATCGCTGCGGGGCATCCATGTCAACACCTAAAAAGCGCTGCTGCGCGAACTGCGCGGTGTCCTTCCTGATTGAGCCGCCCGTGGTGGTGGACCCGTCAAAACCCCACATTCGCCCCGACGCCAAGCCGATTCGGGTCTGCCGCGCCAAGCCCCCGGAAATTCAGATGGTGGAAGTCCCGACCGTGGACCGCCGTGGCAACATGACCAAACAAGTCAAGCAAAATCTGGCGCAGAACATCACCGGTGACGAGTGGGTGTGCTGGCAGTGGGTGCCCCCGGGCTATCTGCCCGGCGAGCGCCTGCCGCCCTATCAGGAAGGCCAGCGCCAGGCGGTAGACCGCATCATTGAGCTCTGGGAAGAAGCCCAGGCCGTCCCCCAGGTAAAACAGTAGGGAACATGGCACGCAAAAAGAAGGCCGGCGCGGACACCGTGCTGGAAATCAGGACCCGCGCGGGTGGGGAAACCGGCACCGCAGTGGATGAGGATGACGAGCTCGCCGCGCTCGATGAGCTCGAGGGCGGTGACCTCGCGCGCGCACTGGGCGAGAAATTGACCGTCGAGGGCGTGCGGGTCGAGCTGGTGCGCTTTGTGGACGGCAATAAGCCGGAGTTCTGCCAGCTGTACCCGGTTTCCGTGTTCAGCAAGGAACAGGTGGCCGCCGACTGGGGCGCCGGCAAGTACCGCGTGCGTTTCAAGGATGGCGATAACAAGTTCATCAAGGGGGGCTTTAACTTCGCCGTCGCCGCCCGTCCCACCGGCGCCGCCGCCCCCGCCGGCGCCCCTTCCGGGGTGCAAGACGTGCTCGCGGTGCTCAAGGCCCAGGATGAGAAAAGCGCCGATCGGTGGTTCAAGTGGGCAACGCTCCTGGCCACCACCGTGGGGCCGAAGCTCGTCGAGGCCTGGTTTGGCCGTCAGTCCTCGAGCAAGGAAGTCTTGGACATGATGCTCGCCATCCGCGAGCTCACCGGCAAAGAGGCCGGCCCCTCGACCGCGGACCGCCTGGAAGAGTTTAAAAACGTGCTGGGCCTGGTGCGGGAGTTGAAAGACGATGCCGCCCCGCCCACCACCGGCACCACCGGCTGGGACCTGGCGCGCGAGGCCCTGGGGGCCGCAAAACCGGTGCTTGAGCGCCTGGCCGGTGGAGTCGCACTCCCCGGGATGGCGCCCGCGGCCTTGCCGCCGCCCGCTCCGGTTTTACAGAATGTTCCACGTGGAACACCACCGGCGCCGCCGGCGCCCTCGGGGGAGGACGTGAACCTGCGCATGCTGGGCTGGCTGAAGGGGACCCTGGAATCGCTGCTGCTCCAGGCCGCCCGCGACCGCAACCCCGAGCTCTACGCGGAAGTGACGCTTGACCAGTTGCCGGACTTCCTGCCGGCGGCGAGCTTGCAGGAATTCATCGCCCGCGCCGACTGGTGGGCGGTGCTCTGTGGGTTCGACGAGCGCGTGCGCCCCTATGAGGGCTGGTTCACGCACTACCGCGAGTCGCTCTTAGGTCTGCTGCGCGAAGAGCACGCGCCCGCCCCGGCCGCCAGCGCGGCGCCCGCGGATCCCGAGCCCACGGAGTTCAACTGACATGGAGTTGCTGCTGGGCTGCGGTCGCGAACACAGCAAGCGCATGGTGCCCCCGGGCGGGGCGCCGGGCTGGACCGAGCTCGTGACCGCCGATATCGACCCCGCCACTGCCCCCGACATGGTGGTGGACCTGGACACGCTGAAATGGCGCCATGCCTTCAGCGAGTTTCCGCTCTTCGATGAAATCCACGCCTATGAGGTGTTGGAACATTTGGGCTGGCAGGGCGATGCGCTCGGCTTCTTCTCGACCTTCTACAACTGTTGGTCGCTGCTGAAGCCCGGCGGCTATCTCTTAGCGAGTGTCCCCTCGCGCTTCTCCCCGTGGCTCTGGGGTGACCCCGGTCACCGCCGCGCCATCGTGCCCGAGTCCTTGACCTTCCTGGTGCGCCCCGAGTACGCGCGCCAGCGCGGCCGCACCCCCATGTCCGATTACTCGGGGCTCTGGCACGGGGATTTCGATATCGTGGAGTCAGTGGATGACCGCCGCATTCATCGCTTCTGTCTGCGCGCCGTCAAGCCCGTGCGCGCCTACCATGAAACCAACACCAACACGGAGCGCGCGTGAACGAGCAACCCGCACCCGATGAGGAAGCCCCCTCGGCCGCCCCGCGCCGGGTCATGTTGGGCATGCCGATCATGGACTTCAAACCCGACATTGCCGCGGTCGTCGGCATGATGCAGGTGGTAGCCGCCGGCGCCGGCAGCGTCATCCCCTCTTTCCGCGGCGGCCAATCCAACATCGCGCTGTGCCGCAACGAAATGGCGCATATCTTCCTGCAAAGTGACTGTGACACCCTGGTGTTAGTGGATTCTGACATCGGCTTTGATTTGCAGGACTTCACCTACCTGATGGAAGGTGACGAGCAAATCGTGATCGCCAGCTACGCGAAAAAAGTGTTAGGGATGCCCCCGGTGGACTGGGGCGCCGGCTTCTGCCGCATCCACCGCTCCGTGTTTGAAGCCATGAACAACTGGCGCGCCGCCGACGGCTCCGAGGCCCTGCACCGTTTTCGCTTCCAGGGCGAGCTGGCCACCGATTTCTTTTTCAACGGCGCCACCCCGGACATGCGCTGGCTGAGTGAGGATTCAGGGTTCTGGCACTGGTGCTCGTTGCTCGACCTGCGCATGCGGCGCGAGACCCGCACGCGCCTGGTGCACTACGGGCGCTTTGGCTTTCGCTGGCCCGAACAGATCCCCGGCTACACCGCCCCCGAAGAGGGCGCGAACTGACTACACCGAAGTACCCGCGGTTATGAATCCGCCAGCATCGGCCGCTCCGGGTGCTGAGGCAGGGAACCGCAATGGGCCAAGGCGCATGAGGCTTGAGGGCAGTCTCTAAGGGCGGTGAATCGCAAGGCCGGCGACCACCGCGCCCCCTCCCGCAGTTGCGCCCCTGCGACGCTTAACATAATCTCCGTGCCCGTGTGAACCTCACGGGCAACGCCACCGCTCCCGCCACCGCAACCTTGCTGGCTTTGCCCGGCGGGGACGGGGCCATCCGCGCCACGTTGGGGCATATGGTGGACCTGGTGAGCACGTTTAAGACCGACCTCAACATCCGCAACCTCGCGGTGCAGCTGGTGCAGGGCTGCGCACCGAAGGACAAGCAATGCGAGCTCTCGACGCTCCAGCGCTGGGTGCGCGATGAGGTGCGCTACGTCAACGATATCGACGGGGTGGAGACGCTCCAGACCCCGGTGCAGACCTTGAAACTGATGGCCGGCGACTGCGACGACAAGGCGACGCTGCTCGCCGCACTCCTCGCGGCCATCGGCTTTCAGACCCGCTTTTGTGCCATCGGCGTGCGCGGCGGGGACTTCAGTCACGTCATGGCGCAGGCCCGACTGGGCAAGGGCTGGATCAACGCGGAAACCATCGTGCCCGGGGTCGATATCGGCTGGTGGCCCCCGGATGCCACCTGCGTGATGTTGGCCCACGTGTAAGGGGGAATGTGATGCGAACTGCACCCGGCGCGCCCGCCTACTGTCCCTACAAGCCGAGCTTGGGCTATCTGCGCCACGCGCTGATCGAATCCGTGCGCCTGTCCAATCCCCGCCGCTTCGCGGGCCTGGGGGCTTCTAACCTCTTGCAGTCCGCGAGCTCCACCGCCACCGGTGCGAAAGTGGGCGCCGCCGCCGGGACCACGGTCGCGAGCGCGGTGGGAGCGGGTGCCGCCGCCGGCTCCTTCGTGCCGATCATTGGCACTGCCGTGGGCGCCATCTTAGGTTTAGTCGCAAGCGGGGTGTTCTCGCACCGCGTGGACCCGGAAGTCGCCAATTTCAACAGCGCCGTGTCGCTCTATAACTCGCAGGGCCCCAACGCGATTCTCAACATTTCCGACAAGTACCTGGTGCTCGCCGGGCTCTTCGACCTGCAACCGGGGCAGATCAAGGGCAATATCCCGATCTATAAAAAGTACGGGCGCATGGGGGAGTACAAATTCCTCTATGACATGTGCATGCAGATTTATCAGGCTGCCCAGGCCGGCCGGATCTCACCCAACGCGGACGTGCAGTGGGTGTTTGATAACATCGTGCAGCCCTGGATCGCCTCCTTCGGCTTCGGCGCCATGTCCGATACCAACGCGGGCCTGATCAACACGTTGTTGTTAGGATTGACCGCCGAGTACATCACAGGTCTCTACGCGCAGCGCTGGTTCCCGGTGGGCGGACAGTCCGGCATCTGGAATTCGCTCCCGCCCTTCAAGCTCCCGGCGAGCGCCGCCGCCAGTCCGCCGGCCGCCGTCCCCGCCCCCGTCGCGACCTCCACCCTGCCGGCCGGCTACACCGTGGCGGGCACCAATCCCGCCACCGGCCATCCAGCGGTGCACGGTCCGAACGGGCTGCTGTATGACTGGAATCAGGCGGCGAACACGCTGACCCCGATCACCCCGGCCGCCGCGAATCCCACGCCAACAGTCGCCAGCGCCACCATTCCGGCCGGCTTCCTGCCGATCTCAGGCGCCGTGACCCCGGCCGGGCAGCAGGTGTATCAGGGCCCGGACGGCAATTACTACGCCTGGACCGGCGCCGCCATGACCTACTACCAGCCGGGCAGTGCCGTGAGCACCCCGACCGCCACCACGGCCCCGGTGACGGGCGTCGATGCGACCACGCAAGCGTACCTCGCGCAGCTGGCCGCCCAGGGCGCGACCCAGGCCCAGGCGACCACCGCCGCCTTGCAGGCGTTGCAGAATCAGGGCGTACCGATCACCCCGCAGCTGCAACAGCAAGTCGGTCAAGCCGCGACCGCCGCGACCGCCGGGCTCTCGGATAGCACCTCGCTCTGGATCGCAGGCGGGCTGGCACTGCTCGCCGTGCTCTTCGCCACCGCGCGTCCCGCCGCCGCCGCCGCCCCGGGAGCGGCAAAGGCGCGCCGGTGAATATCAATTCCGGCCTCGCGCTCGCCCGCTGGATCGCCGCCACCCACCCGGGCTTGCTGCTCACGCTCGCGCGCCAGATCCCAAAAAAGCCCGTGGTGCCGATCACCGTGCGCGGCCTGGGCGATGATGCGCCGACCTTTGACCTGCCCGACCCGGCCATGCTGGATGTGACGAGCTCGCTCAACGTCGCGGATCCCACCCTGGTGGATGTGACCTCGAGCCTCGATGTGGGTCAGCCGCTGTTTGATTTCTCTGCCGCCGGCAGCACCGACTCCGGCACCTCGGGCGGCTTCCTGTCGAGCATCGGCAACGCCATATCGAGTGTCGGCAGTTTCCTGACCACCGGCGGCGGGTTGAACGCGCTTGCCAACACCGCCAGCGCCTATTTCAACAGCCAGAGCACCGCGAAAAATGCCCAGGTGCAGACCGCCGTGTTACAGGCCCAGTCCGCGCGCGCATTGACCGGCGCCGCCCCGGCCAATGTCAGTTACGTCACCAATCCCCTCACCGGCCAGGTGACCCCGGTGTTGAATACCGCCGGGGGCACCGTGCCCTTGAGTTCATCGCTGCTCTCGAGCATCACCCCTTCGGGGCTGTCTGCTTTCCTGTCCCAGTACGGGCTGTGGCTGGCCTTAGGCGCCGCCGGGCTCGTGGTACTGACCTCACTGAGGAATCCGTCATGACCTATGCCGCCGCCTCCAGCAAACCAGAGATTTCCGACACCGGGCTGAAAGGGTTCCTGAAGTGGTACCAGCGCGAACAGCCCGAGGTCTACAAGGCGATTGCCCCCGCGCTCGCCAAGAAATTCCCGCGCGCCTTCAGCGACTACAACCAGTCACTCGCGCAGGACATGCGCCACCGCGCGAGCATGGTCGGTATGCGCGGGCTTCGCGGGCTCCTGGGCCACATGGGCGATGACACCTCCGACAGCGCGATCACCGATATCACCTTTGATTCGGGCTCGCTCGCGGTGCCCACCTCCGTCACCACCGCAGTGGACACCGCGGACGCGGCGAATTCCGGCTCGACCGATTCCAGCACCACCAGCTGGCTGTCGAGTTTGATCGGCGGCCTGACCCAGGGGGCGCTCGCCGTCAATCAGGTGAAAACCGCCCAGCAAGTGACCCAGTTGCAATTGCAGCGCGCGCAAGCCGGCCTTCCGCCCCTCAACATCGACATGGGGACGCTCGGCGTGCCCACCATGTCAGTCGGGCTCTCCAGCGGCACGCAATCACTCCTGATGTACATCGCACTCGGCGCCGGGGCGCTCTTGCTCCTGGGCGGGCTGACTAAATCCCGGGCGAAGTAGCGGGGGGTCGCGGCCATGGCGAGCGAATCCAACACCGGCGAGACGATTCTCTACTTAGGGATCGCCGCCGGTGCCGCCTGGGTCATCTATCAGGTGGTGCAAGCCGTGAAGGCCGCCCCCGGGGCAATTGCTGCGGCCGGCTCCGCCGCCGTGGATGCCGTGAGCAACCCGATCGCCGCCGCCATCACCCAGGCCACCCTCCCCGCGGCCATGGTCCCCACCGGCAGTATTCTCTTGCCCAGTGGCGCCACCATCCCGGCCGCCAGTGTGCTGTTGCAGTTCGATGAGCTCTCCAACGCCGCCTATTTCACCTATCAGGGCCATCAGTACCTGATTACCCAGGGCACCCCTTCGGGCCAGGGCATGGTGGCCGAGCTCATCAGTTGACCCGGCGCGCCCCACCTGGGACCGGCGATGCCGCCCGCCTCTATCGCGCCTTCCGCGAAGAGCGCGCCACCCGCGCGCGCGCCGTCACCGTGCCCCGCATGCCCCGCGCGGTCGCGGTCCTGGGCGTGGTCGAGTTCATCGGCTACCAGACCACGCACAAGGGCAAAACCACCCTCTACATTCATGAATTTGCCCCGCCGGCGAAGCCGTTGCTGTGCGCCGGCAAGCGCCGCGGCCAGGTGTACCTGATCGGCCAGCGCTTCAAGGCCACCGCCCGCGGCATTGTCGATTTCGGTCCCTCCGGCCGCGAGACGCACGCGCGCCGCCGCTACAAGGTGACCTTGACAGGCGGGGGATGAGTTAAGTTAAATCCACCGCGACGTGATTCCCGGCGCTGCGCACACTTGAGCCGGTACCACCCCTCTGGTTGAGCCTCCGCAGTGGCTCCCGCAAAAAACGGGAGTCCCTCTGTGGAACATCTGCTGTTAGTGAATCCGCGCCGGCGCAAGCGCCGGTCCAAGGGCCGCCGCCGCATGCCGGCCGCGCTCCGTCGCTACTGGGCGAGCAAGCGCTCACGCACCCGCCTCACCAATCCCCGCCGCCGCCGGCGCCATCGCCATGCGCGCCGCCACGTGTCCGTGTCGGTCAATCCCCGCCGCAGGCGTCGCGCCCGCCATCACTACATGAACCCGCGCCGCAGGCGTCGGGGGGGTGGCGGTGGCGGGGGGCTGGGCTTTTCCGTGAAGTCCCCGCAGGCCATCCTGCACTCGGCGGTCATCCCGGCCGCCATCGGCGGCGCCGGGGCTCTGGCGCTCGACGTCACCATGGGGTACGTCTCCCCGTACCTGCCCGCCACGCTCCAGGCCGGCTGGTTCAATCTGGCCGTGCGCCTCGCCGGCGCCATCGGGCTCGGCATGGTCGCGGGCAAGTTCTTAGGGCGTGAGCGCGGTCGCATCGTGATGCTGGGCGCGCTCACCGTGGCCGCGTACTCCACGCTGAAGGGCCTGGCCTCCTCCGCCGGTCTCTCACTCCCGGGCCTCTCGGGCTATGCGGACTACACCGCCTACCCGCTCTCGCCCCGGATGGGCGCCTACATGAAGGGGCCGACCAACACCCCCGGTATCCAGGGCTTGGGCTACGTGTCCCCGGCACCGGTGCTGAAGGGTCTGGGCGCCTACATGCGCGCGCCGATGAACGTCGCCCCGGCCATGGGCGACTACGGCGACGGGATGTAGGGCAATCGGGTTTCTCTCTCCACCACCAGCGCCTCGAGCCGGCGCAGCAACGATAAAGCGTCCGGCTTGGGGCATGAGGTTTACTGACATGACACCGCGAAAAATCATCACGCTGGGCGTGATCGACTGGAAAACGCTCCGCGTCGAGCGCGAAGAGTCCTATCTGCACCAAGGCCCCGTGGCCGAGTGTGGCATGGGCCGCCCCGTGCTCACCCCGGATTACATCTCCTCCCACACGGTCGGCGTGCCCGGCCAGAAAGATGTGATCTGGGGCCCGCTGTACGATGCCGTGGCCTACCCGTCCGCCGGCGCCTTGCAGTTCACCCTCTTTGCGCTCCCGCAAGGTCAGGGAACGAGCTCCGCCCCGGGCGCCGGTGCCGTCGCGAAAACCGCGCTTGACACCAACATGATCACCAACAACCAGCTGTCCCTCGGCAATGAGTTCTACGCCATCGGCAGCGAGACGCTCTTCATGCCGGGGGTCAACAATTCGACCGCCACCCCCTTCGGCATTGAGCCGGGGATCGGGGATGAGGCCGACACCGCCGTCGGTGCCTTCGTCAATGACATCTGGAACGTGGGTCAGGGCGGTCTGAAAGTCCTCACGGTCGGCACCGACCGCAAGTACATCAACGACACCCCGTTGAACATGTTCCCGCCGGCCACGCGTCTCGCCGGCTTCGCAGCGCTCGCGAAGCCCGGCGCCACCGCCACCGGCCTGGGCGCGGAAATCAGCTATGCCGTGTGGTCGGGCGAGCCCTACACGCTCGTCCCGATCTACATCCAGAGCACGCAGCAGTTTACGCTGGTGATCACCTTCGCCGCAGCGATCCCGACCAACAGTCAGAAGATCGGCCGGCTGATCGAGCGTCTGCGCGGCTATCTGATCCGCCAGGCGACCTGATCGCAAGGGCAGCCCTCGAGGGGCGCGCACCGGCCAGTTCCAGGTGCGCGCCCCGGTTTGCAACACCGCCGGCAGTCCCGGCAAGGATGAGACCAACATGTCCGCCGCCCAGCCAGTCCAGTTACCCCCGGGGGCCCAGCGTGGGGGCCCACAGATGTTGCCCCCGAACATCTTCGACCCGCGCACCGACGGCTCCGATTACTACTGGTATGACACGCTCGTCCAGGGCCTGGCCAGTACCAACACCGTCGGCAATTCGCAGATTCAGATTGACGCCGGCACCGATTTCTACTGGATCGCGACCACCTACTCCTGCGACAACGCCGGCACCAGCCAGACCTCTGGCGCGCTGCTCGTCCCGCTGGTGACGGTGCTGATCAACGACACCGGCACCTCGCGCAACCTGATGAATCAGCCGATCCCGATCAGCGTGCTGGCGGGCGACGGTCGCGAGCCTTACCGCCTGGTGCGCCCGCGGCTCTTCCGCGCCAATTCGGTCATCAATTTCACCTACGCGGCCTATGTGGCCGCCGGGACCACCTACACCAACCTGCATTTGACCCTGCACGGGTACCGCCGGCTGGTGCAGCCGCCGGGACAATAGGGGCACGGCCGTGGAGCCGTTCGCACCGGATCGGATGATGGCGACCGGGGCCAACATGTTGGTCCCGCAGCCCTTCGATCCCAATTGGACCGGGCTGGGCGAGAATTTCAACGACTACCCGCCCCCGCCGCCCCCGGGCGTCACCGATGCCCAGGCCATCGGCAACGCCGCCCCGGGTGCCGGCATTCCGGTGCCATTCGGGCCCGTGGTCTGGAACAACCCGACGGATGCCATCGGGATCCCGCTAAACGGGGGCACCCCGGCGAACATCCCGGTGCTCGCGGCGAACAAGAAGCGCAACCTGCTCCTGGTGCAGAACAATTCCACCGCCACCTCCCCCGATGTGGCCCCGGATCTCTACGTGGAATTTGGGCGCGTGGCGGGCTTGTACTCGCTCAAGCTGCAACCGGGAATCGGGGTCATTTTCGATGTGGTGTGCCCGCGCAGTCAGATTTACGTCGCCTTCCTGAACGGCTCGGGCGCCACTGCCACCCCCATCGGCGTGATTGTCCAGGGCTCACATTCCCCGGATCAGGACTTGCAACAGATGGCCGCTCGCTTCGGCGCGGGCGCCGAGGAAACCGGCGGCACCGCGGACCAGTCGGGTAGCGGCCACTGGATCAGGTAGGCCGCCGTGGGGCGCTTTCTCGCCGCCGACCAGCCCTTCGGTAAGGGGGGATTCTTCGGCGTGGTGCCGCCCCCGCCTGCCGCCTCCCCGCTGATCTGGTCGCGCACCGCCGCCCCCGGAACCTCACCCGGGGAAACCTTCGTGGACGTGTGCTCGAGCGCCGACCCGGACGCAGAAAGTGATTTTCTCGCCGTGAGCAACGCCGGCGGGTTCTGGCGCAACACCGGTGGCGTGACCTGGGCCAAGCAATCCCTCTCCCCCATCCTGCCGGCGGTCGGCGTGCAGCTGGCGAGCGATGAGGCCGACACCGTGGTGTGTCTGCTCACCGATGCCCCGGGCAACCCGCCGATCTATCTCATTGCCAGCACCGACCGCGGGGTGACCTGGACCGATGTGACCCCGGTGGGCTTTGTGGGGTCAGGGGTGTTCTGGGAGCCAACGCTGGCGCTCTTTATCGCCTACCAGCCCGCCGCCCCCCCAACCCACGGCACGGCATGGACCTCCGCTGACGGGCTGACCTGGAACGCCACCGACCTGACAATCAGTTTCGGCTTCCCCGGTATCGCCCCGCCGCACTACGAGTCCGCGCAGCTGGATGATGGCGCCCAGGTGATCGTGGTCGGGCAGAACGCCTCCGCCAGTCCCGCCGATGCCGTCATGTTGAATACCGTTGACGGGCTCTCCTGGGACATCCTGGCCGAGTTCGGCGCCCCCGACACCAACGTGGAGCAAATCGTGCTCACCGCGGGCGGCCTGTACATGGCGCTCTCAGCCACCGCCGCCGGCCACCGCAAGATTTACACCTCGCCCGACTCGAACGCCTGGACCCAGCAGATTGACCAGAGCACCCCGCTCCTGCATCCCCCGTATCAGACCACCCTGGTCGCGTTCGGGGACCTGGTGTTATCCGGGTTCCTGAGCACCGATGCGACGAGCATTGCGCGCTCCGCCGACGGGGCGGTCTGGGCCTCGATCGCACTCAGTGGTGCTGGCTACACGGCGAGCCGCAGCATCTATGCGGGCCTGGATATCTTCGCGGTGCCCCGCGCCTGGGTGTTTGGCACCGGGGACCCGCAAGCGATTTTCTCCAGCGCCGACGGCGCCACCTGGGCGCTGGATCCCGTGACGGCCGGCTCTGACATGGGGGATATTGCGAACCTGCGCAGTTTCGGTGCGGATGCCCCCACGGTCTGGTCGGTGGGCACGGCCGCCGACGGCACCGGCGGGATTTGGCTGTTGATCTCACTCTAGGGGCACATCGGCCATGGGCTACATTTTCGGCGCAGTGACGAGCTCGGGCAGCGGCGGCGGCGCCGTGGCCGGGGTCATCTTCGGCGCCTCGATCGCGGCCAATGTCCCCGCCGGCACCACCGATGCCTTTGATCCCGGTGGGGGTTTCCCCGGCACCGCCACCGCCCCGACTGGCCGCCTCGAGTTGAACCCCAATGCCGGGGATGCCATCTTGCAGGGGCTGAAGGCCGCCGCCGTCGACGGCCAGGCTCTCATGCTCCGCAACGCCAGCGCGGTGAACAACCTGACACTGGCCAACAACGCCTCGGGCACCGCCGGGGACAGTTTTCTCTACGGGCCCGGGGACCTGATGTTGACCCCGGGAGTCGCGGTGCTGTTGGTCTGGGATACGGGAGTCAACGCATGGATCGTTCTCGCCTGATGCGCCTGTCACTGAAAACGCTGGCCTGGTGGAGTATTCCGGCGGTGGTGCTCGCGGCCACGCTCTGGCCGTATTTCCCGCCACCCGGCATCACCTACACCCAAAGCGCCGGCCAGGTGAACGGCGCTGCCACCGGCGGCGCGCAAGGAGCCGGGACCATCAACGCCACCGGGCTCTTCGTAAACGGCGCCGCCGTGAGTACGGGGTCTGCCACCGGCGCCAATCCCACTGGCACTGTGGGCCTGACCGCGGTGAACGGCGCCGCCGGCACCTTCCTGCGCTCCGATGGCGCCCCGCCGCTCTCGCAATCGATCTCCCCCACCTGGACCGGCACGCACACCTTCAACGGGCCCGTGGTCGTGGGCTCCGCCACCGGCGGCAGCCAGGGTTCGGGCACCCTGAACGTCGCCTCGCTCTTCGTGAACGGGGTGGCGCAACCGAAGTTCGCCGCCGCCCAGGTGACAAGCAATTGCACCGTCCTGACCTCGGCCATCAATGTGGCGAGCGTCTCGCTGGTCTCCACCGGCAAATGCAACATGAAGTTCACCACGGGCTACTTCACGAATGCCGCGGGCCCGAACTGCGCCATCACGCTCTTTACCTCGCCGCTGTTGCTCACCTCCGTGGTGGGGCCCACGGACAACACCCAGCTGACGAATACGATCTACACCCCCTCCGGGGGCACCCCGACCAATGCCGCCTTTAACTTCGTCTGCGTGGGGACCTGACGGCCGTGGACCGAAAAGCGCTGCTGTGGTGGGGCCTGGGCGGGGCGGCGCTGTGGTACCTGATCGCCAATCGCTCGCAGGTGACCGACACCCTGCAATCGGGAGTAGAGGACGTGACCGCAGCATTGACCGGATGGAAGTCTGTCGGCCAGGGCCCGCGCTGGCTGCCGGTGTTGAACGCCGCCGAAGTGAACTACGGCATCCCCGCGGATCTCCTCGCGCGCCTCGCCTATCAGGAATCCCACTTCCGCCAGGACATCATTGACGGCTCGACCGCATCCCCGGCCGGGGCGCTGGGCATCATGCAGATGATGCCGCAGTACTTCCCCGTGGTGACCGTGCCCCGCCCCTTCTCCGACACCGACACCACCAATCAGATTGCCGCCGGTGCCGCGCAGCTGGCGAGCCTGTACACCCAGTTCGGGGACTGGGGCCTGGCGCTCGCCGCCTATAACGATGGCGCCGGCAACGTGAACAGCTACCTGGCCGGCACCCGCGCCCTGCCCGCCGAGACCCAGAATTACGTGGCGGACATCCTGGCCGACGTGCCCGTCCCCGGCGCGCAGATGGTAAGCTGACCCCGCCCTCGCTGAAGGGGCCGCCCTCCCACTGCATCCCCGTGGTTCAGGTGCCCCGGGCAGCGGCCAAGGCCGATAGCCTCGGGGAGTGTGTCCCCGTGTTCCGGTACGCGGCGCGGCGGTTCGACTCCCCCGGGGCCCCTCCTTCAGACTTGACAGAATCCCCCGCTCCGGCGGACGCTTCGCCGCGCACGGGCCATAACGCAATAGCAAGCCCAGGGAGACCCCGATCATGGCACCCACCCCCAGCGCCCCGCTTCCCCCGCCCAGCCCCCAGGGCAACGCGGCAACCGCATCCCTGCCCACGTTGGGCTCGATCCTGGGTACCGCGGCCGGCGTGGCCGCCGCCGGCGCCCTGCATATGGACCCGACCGGCATCTATGGCGGGGCGGTGGTCTCGGCCATCGTGGGGCTGTTCACCGCCGGCTTTCACTGGATCTCCAGCAAGCTGAACGTCCCGTTGGCATGAGCGCGGGCCTGGATCGCACCAACGGCTTCAAGATCCGCGGGCTGAACGCGGACGCGGACAAGCTCGCGGTGCAGTCCACGCACCAGACCACCTGGCTCCTGGGGCGCGGCAGCAAGGGCCGCGGCGGTAAGCCGAAATGGCATGAGGTGGGGCTGGCGAAAACCGAGGTGGTGGTCCTGCGCCCCTACGGCGGCGCCCCGGAAATCGAGCTCGAGTCCTTGGGCGGCCCTTACGGCATCCTGGTGGTCGATCAGACCCAGACGCGCACGTTCAACCTGCGCAACGGCCGCCGCCAGGTGTTGGCGTTGAAGCGCGATGAGTCGGTGGTGCTGCGGTGCGAGGGCGCGTTCAATCAGCGCGCCGAGCTCGCGGACCTACGTGCCGTATGAGTCGCCCGCGCGCCTTGGAGCTCCTCCTCACCGCCGATGGCGGCGCCGAGTTGCTCGACCTCGAGCATGACGAGCGGGTGCTCTGGGCGAGCCGCGACGATGAGGAATTCGCCGAAGAGTTCCCCGAGTTGCTCGACGAGAATGACGCCGAGGCCGTGTTCGCGTACCTGGTGGAATGCGATTGGCTCACCGATGAGGAAGCCGATGAGGCGGAATTCTCTGCCGAGGCTATGAATCCCTCCGGCGCCGCCGAGTTGCTCACCGCAGACCAGAGCGACGATGAGGAAGGCACACCACTCGAGGGGGGCTACTGATGGTCGCCCGTTACATCCCGCGCCGTCGACGCCGCCTGGGCGATGACCCCAGCACCACCACCTGGGAGGACGTGCGCGAGGGCACCGTGGGCGCCCCGGGCGTCACCATTGAAGCCGATGCCGCCGGCAACCCGGTGCAGACGGTCACCCTGACCGCCCCCGCCGCCACCTCCCCCTGGTTGCTGCTGGCCGGCGCGCTGGCCGTGCTGGCCATTCTGTGGGTGGTCAGCGATTGAAAAAGCGGGTACCCTTCATGGGTAAAACCATGGGGGGTATTCTCAGTGACAAGCTGCGCCGGATCATCTGGTGCGTGGCCCATGGGCACCCCGTGCGGCCGACTCCCGAGTTCACCCTCTACCAGTGTTGGCACCGCCGCCGTTCGCTGCGCAACCTGGTGCGCTACGGGCTCCTCTACTGGCCCGACCCCGCATGCGAACCGGCGCTGACGGCCCGCTCCCGGGCGTGGCTGCGGGCGAATCCCCCGTGGAGAACGCGCCGGCGCAGTTGACCGACCTGGACTGCGATATCTGGGCGCATGTCATTGCGCGCTGGTGGTGGTGGGCCGCACCCGCCTGGACCGGCAGCGAGACCCAGATGCAGCTGTTTCGCCTCTCGCGCGCGGCCGACCGCCGCGACGCGCTCATCATGTCGTGGGCCCAGGCCAACCCGGAATTCTGCGGTTATGCAAAGCCCATTGAGGCCGGCGAGTTCCGGGCCGTGTGGGAATTGCTCCCCATGCGAGGGGCGCCCCGATGAGGCCCCGCTTCGTCACGCTGCACACTATGGACTATCGGCTGGATAAGCCGGGGCCGCTCGAACTCTACATTCCGGTGGATTCGCTCGTCGCGGTGCAGGCTTATGAGCTGGATCGAGGGCCAATGTTCAAGGCCGTAGTGTTTGTGTGGGGGCGCGAGTATCCCTTTGCGGTGTTGGAATCCCCGCTCGAGGTGCTCAAGCTCTTCCGCGAGGCCGAGCTCGCCGGCGAGGGTAAATCATGAAACCCCGCCTTGAGACCGCGATTCTGACACCCGAGGATCAGCGCATTTGGATTCACGTCGCCGCGCGCTTTCGCTGTAACCCGCTCTCGACCCTGTGGCTGTCGATCGACCGCCGCGACGGCAATCTCATGTGGGGGCTGGAAATGACACGCTGGCGCACTGCGGGTATCCGGCCGCAAGGCTACCGGTGCGCCATAGTGCACACGATCATGCGCGATCAGGAACGCCGCTACGGGGTGCCGGAGTTTCCGCCCGGTAGCCACAATATCCGGGTGGCATCGTGAAACCCCGCCTGCCATCCGGCCCGCGCACCGATTATGACTACGTGGCATGGATGTTCCACCGCCGCCGGCGCGATCCAGTTTTCTCGGATCGGTATTGGCTGATGCGCGCGTCGGCCGAGTCCGACCGCCGCGACGCGGATCTGATGTTGCTGGCGCAGGAAACCAACGGCACGCACATCTATGTTGAGGATGGCGAGCATTGGGGCTGCGCCGGGCAGGCCGGGGCCGATGCCTCTCCAGAGCACAATTGGGTGCGGATTCGGGGTGCTATTCGTTGAGTGCATCCAACATGAAACCCCGCCTGAGAGTGGCTCCTCTGGTCGCGGATGACTACGTAGCATGGATGTTCCGGCGCCGGCGCAATGTGTTTTTCTCGGATCGGCTGATCCGCGCATCGATTGAGTCCGACCGCCGCGACGCCGATCTGATGTTGTTTTTCATGACGTTGGAATGTCGGGCCACCACATCGCGTGCGTATCTGTATCTATGGTTGCAGCAAGCGGTGGACGATCCGGCCAATTGGCGCACGGTGCTGGTGAAAAATCCCGATGGGACGTTCACTGAGCCGAGCTGACATAACAACCTGCGCATAAAAGCCGAGCATTGTTAAATGACTGAGCTACACGTAGTTGCGCTGTCTGGCGGAAAGGATTCAACTGCCATGGCACTACGACTCCGAGAGGTTGAGCCGCGCGAGTACGTGTATGTTTGTACGCCCACGGGGAACGAGCTACCGGCGATGTTTGCGCATTGGCACATGCTGGCTGAACGTCTAGGCGGCCTCCTGCCGGTGATCGGCGGGACGCTCGATAGCGTGATAGAAGATGAGCAGATGATCCCTAACTGGAGGGCTCGCTTTTGCACGCGTCGCTTGAAAATCGAACCATATGCCGGCTGGCTCATGGCTCAAAGTGCGAGCCGCATCGTGTCTTACGTCGGCATTCGCGCTGACGAGCCTGAACGAGAGGCGGGCGATTATACCGACGTTCCTGGTGTCGAAATGCGTTTCCCGATGCGGGAATGGGGCTGGTCAATCACTGACGTGCGCGCCTATCTCCAACAGCAAGGCATTACGATTCCGGTTAGGACAGATTGTGCTCTGTGCTTTTTTCAAAGGCTCTCGGAATGGTATGCGCTGTGGCGAGATCACCCGGACGCTTACGCTCATGGCGAGGAGATCGAGGCGCGGTTAGGTCATACGTTTCGCAGTCCCGGACGCGACACTTGGCCGGCAGCATTGAGGGACTTACGCGCTAGGTTTGAAGCGGGCGATGTGCCGCGCGGAGTGAAAGAGTCTGCGTTAAAACCGTGCCGCGTGTGCAGGACCTAGACATGGCGCTCCAACATTGCAAAGCCGATCAACCGCCGAAAGACCGTCCCTGTCGCGACTGTGCGCGGCTTGAATGGGAGTTAGAAGCATTCCGCCAGCGCGTCGCGAGACTTGAGGCGGAAAAGGCAGAAATGCAGCAGCGTATCTACGCCATGCTCGCATCTAAGCGGTACGCTCCCGAGTGAACATATCAACGTCGTAATTCAGGGCAATCTGACAATGGACATAAAACTGAACACCGAACCGGCGCGCCCGCTCACCTCGCGGGAAATCGCGAAAGTGCTCGCGGGCGTCCTGGGCACGCTCGCCGGCTGGTGCGATCCGGCCGATATCGAGACCGCGATGAACCACTTTTACACGCACGCTGAGGCGTACCGGAAACAGTGGCGCATGACGCACGCGCTGTCGGCGTCGCCGCCGAAGTAGGGGGAGATTCATGGAACTAACGCTGGACACCTCAGGGGCCCTGACCGATGCGCAGCGCATATCCCGCCTCGAGCATCTGGTGTGCGTGTTGGCGCGGGGCATTTTGCAGCATGAGTACTCAAAGGATTTGGTTCGCCACGGCACTGAGGATGCTCTCCAGGCACTGGCGGACAAGCATGATCTGAACGCGGCGCTGATTGCGGTGGCCCGCGCGGCGAGCTAGGGGGAGATTCGTGACGGAAAAACCCTATTCGGCGGCCGTGGTCAGCATGTTGGATCGGGACAGCCAGAGTGAAAACCTGTACATGTTCTATCCCATCACGCGGGTCGAATTGCTCGCGCCTGTGACGCTGGAGAACCCCGATGGTCTGCCGCGCCGGGTGTTCCGCGTGGCCGATACTGGCGAGTGGGAAGAAGTGCAGTGAACGTCAAAGAGGAATTGCAGCAGGTGATCGACTGCGGCGGCCTGGCCATCTATGACGCGGAATACCACGTGAAGCTGGCCCGCGCCGCGCTCGAGGAAATCCTGCGCCTGGAAAATCGCTGTGTGGTGTTGGGTCAGGAACGCACTAACACGCTGAACCGACTCGGCGTGCGCGGGACCGCACTCATTGAGGCCCAGCACCTTTTGCTGGGGCGCGACGAATTCTTTTGAAGGAGCAATCGCCATGTGCGATCTGTTGGCCTGGTTCCTGACCTTGCTAGGCGGGACTCTGATCGGCTGGGGGGCTCACGGACTCTACCTGCGCGCGAAGTGGGCCCGCTATCGGTGTGAGGGCTGTGGCGCAGTCCCCCGCCCGCAGCTGATCCACCGCAGCGGGTGCACCGAAGGCTGGCCGAACTGGCCCGACACACATCGTCTGTGAACCTGCCGGCGCTGGTCCTCGCCATGGTGGCCATGGTGGCCGCCGCCGCCGCGCTGCTGCTGCACCGCGAGTTGCACGAATGGGCCTGGGTGCTGCTCGCCTTCGTGGTGCTGGCCCTGTTTTTGGGCGCCGACCCGCTTTATCCTCGCGCCGGTCACCTCTCGAGGATACGTCCATGCGCTACCTCATTCGCGCCGCCGCGCTCCTTCTGCTGGTGCTGCTCTGTGTGGGCGCCGGCATCCTGGTCTATGCCGCCACTCCGGTTCAGTCCCTTCAGGTCTGCGCCACCCCCGTGTCACCTGGCACGCTCTACAGCACCACCTCCTGTCCCAAGCTGGTGTGCGGCCCGCTGACCGCCGCGGACCCCGTGCGCACCAGCGACCCGGTGACCAAGGCGCAGGTGTTTGAGCCGTTCTCCACCCTCACCGCCACCTCTCCCGCCTTGAGCTGCACCACCGGCGCCTGGAGCACTGTAGGGGCGCTGAACGCGGGACTGCCGCCGTCCCCGCCGCCCCCTCCACCGCCGCCGGCGCCGAAGTTTTTCACCGAAACCGTGTGTCGTTCCGATGACACCACCGGCACCGTCTGCGCCCAGTTCCCGCACGTGCCCGCCGGGGTCACCCTCAACATCGTGACCACCCCGGAATGAACCTGCTGCGCGAGCTCTGGCGCGATGCCACCTGGTCCGAGGATGACGACATGCGTCGCATCGCCCGCGGAGTGTTATGGCGCATGGCGTTCGGGGCCTTCCTGGGGGTGTGTTTTGTCAAATGGCTGATTTGGGGCCCGTATTAAATTCTGTGAAGTGGCCCCCCGTAAAATAACCCGACAGGGGTAGGATGATTCCCGGCCCGATATGGGGCTGTCGTGGAAGTCCTACCATGTTTAACGATGCGATTCTGGAGCGCCGCTGGCAGTTGGTGCTGGCGCTCCGTGACGATGTGAAGCGCACCACGCACACCCTCGAGGTGCAAAAGCGCAAGGTGTTGGAAGCCGTGCGCGAGTTCGAACAGGAAGTGAAAGCGCGCGCCCGCGCGCAGGCGGTGTCGCCATGATCCGCGCCATGATGTCCCGGTACGGCATCTGGTTCGCCATCCTGATCGCCGTCGCCTGCACCTACTCCGCGCTCGCCGATGCGCAGACCCGAGTGACCCCCGCCCAGGTACGCGCCAGTTTCCCCGCGGTGATTCTCGCGAACCTGTCCGCCCCCGATGCCGCCGCCCGCATCGCCCGCCTGTCACCCTATGAGGCCTACCGGCTGCGCACGCTCTTCGCGCAGGAAAACAAGGGCGACGGCGCACCGCTGTTAGGACTGGTCATGCGGCACACTAACGCGGTGGGACTGGCGCGATTCCTCGCACGTCCCGCCGTCATGCCGGTGCGCCGCGCCACCGGTCCCACCCCGGATTTCAGCATCGAAGAGATTTACCTGGAGTACCGCACCGGCTCCGGCGCCATGAGCGTGTTGTCATCGATTGAGGCGACTATCGAGTTTGTCGCAGCCCGTCTCTCGTGGGCCTTCGGCGCCGGCTACACCGCCGGCACCCTGGTGGCCGATGCGCTCGAGTGCTACAGCCCGGAAACCCTCGACGCCATCGGCGGGACCATCGATGCCGGCCGGTCGATGGTCACCGGATCCCCCGCGCAGGATGTCCCGGGGGTTATCCAGGTGGACCCGTTCCAGGCGCTGCAGGGGATGGGCTCCGGCGGCGGTTCGGGCAAGTTCCAATCCGGTGGCGCCATGGATGAGGATGAGGAGGCCGACCCCAAATGAGCCACCACCTCCACTGGCACGTGCTGCTACTGGTGTTGCTCGCTGGCGCTGTGGGCTGTCTCGCCTACGAATTGCGCCTCGAACGGCCAGCTCGTGAGCGCGGACCGGTCAGTCCGCAGGCCCGGACCTACACCAACAGCCTGGTCATCCTGATCGCGCTGTGTGTCGCCGGTTTAATACTCACCTGACCCCCGTCCTTTTGAGCTCTGAGGCCCCGGCTTGTCCGGGGCCTTTTTTTGTGCGATCATCCCCACTGCTACCCGCCCCGGGGCGGAACCTGGCTAGCGCACCAGGACCCGGGAATCTCCACGGGAAGTCCTTTCCGGCGCTGACACCTCAAGAGCGACGCGACCCCGCCCCGGGCTGACCCCCGGGGCACCTCGCTTTGTGTTCCGATTTCGGAACACTTGACGTAATCCCCTCGCCTCGCTTACGGTCGCCGTCGCGTCATGGGTCTAGTCAACCCGAAATGAGGTGTGTGATGGCCAAACAGTCCGTTTTTGCATCGCTGACCCCCGCGCAGCGCATCGTGTTGGATCGTTACCTGTGGCTCGCCGATCATCGCGACGAGCTCACAGCGGAAATTGCCAAGCTCTCCAACATGGCCAAGCGCCGCCAGCGCATGTTGGATGACGCAGAATCGAAGTTGAAAGAGATACGCCAGACACCCGAGTGGGCCACGATGTGCGACCACCTCGAGGCGCCTGGCCGTGGCTGAGACCATCACCGCCCAACAGCGGGCTTTCGTCGGCAAGCTCTGGGACCGCGCACACCAGCACCAGTGCGAGGCCTTGATGTGGCTCGGGCTCCGTTGGAACACCACCGACATGCCCACTGTCTGCCGCCTCGCCGATCACCTGTTGCACCTGAAGTGGTGTGACATCGGGGAAGTGACCCAGACCGATATCACGCGCGAACTGTTGGCGTTGCTCGCCGACTACCAGAAGGTGACGCGCACGTGATGCGCACGGCGCGCCAGGCGCGTTGGGAGTCGGATCGCCTCGCGCTGATCCCGGCCTCAGTCGGCTTTATCCTGCGACGCGGCCACCAGGCGCGGTTGGGCCAGGTGGGACCGGCGAGCACCTCCCCCTGGTACATCGGCAACCAGTGGCTGGCCGAGCAATCCAACATCCTGCGCGCCGCCCATATCTGGAAGGCCTTCGATGAATCGATCATCAGGGACACGGCCGAAAATCACGCACGCCTCGCCGCGCGCCTCCCGACGCTCGAAAAACGCGTCGCCTTTGCGCGCTCCCAACATATCGAGCCGCCCGACGCAAGGCCCATGACCGATGCGGGAAAGCTGCTGCGCCTGGCGGACCCGCAGTGGTGGCGCCGCGGCTGTCGCAAGGCCTGGACCCGCACCGCCGAGCAATCCATGCGCGCCTTGGGCGTGGTCCGCCGCGGACGCCAGGTGTATGTGTCCGATGAGGCCGTGCGTTGGCGTGCCGGCGCCGAAGTGAAACAACGCGAGTTCCTCATCGGCCATGAGCTCGTGTCCGATGAGGGCGCGCAGCTGTCGCTGTTGGATGTGGCCGAGAAAAGCCAGGCGAATCCGAAATTGCGTCGCGGCGAGCTCATGGTGCGCGCGCGCGGTTTCCAGGAATTGGCCGAGCAACACCACCACGGGTGCGATTTCTGGACCCTGACCGCCCCGTCCGCCTTCCACCCCCACGTCGCCACCGGCGGTCCGAACCCTCGCTATCAGGGCTTCACGGCGCGCGAGGCGCAGGCCTGGCTCATGAAACACTGGGCCCGCGCGCGCGCCTGGTGCAAACGAAAAGGAGTGTTGGTCTATGGCTTCAGAGTGGCCGAACCTCACCATGATGGGACCCCCCACTGGCATCTGGCCCTCTTCGGCCGTGTGGCGCATCTCGACCTGTTGCAGCAATATCTGCGACGACTTTGGTTGCGCGATTACGCTGATGAGCCAGGGGCAAGCCGGGTCCGAACTTCCGTTATTCGCATGGACCCTGCGCACGGGGAAGCGGTCGGTTATCTCGCCAAGTACATAGGCAAAAACATCGATGGCGAGGGCTTCGCTGGCAGCGACGCGGGCGATGAGGGCGGGATGGTGATGGAGAACACCCGCCGCGTGAAAACCTGGGCGACCCTCCACGGGATTCGTCAGTTCCAACAGATTGGCGGCCCGGCGGTGGGGCTCTATCGCGAAGCGCGCCGGTTACGCGAGACACAGCCCGACCCCGATGTGGAGCGCTGCCGCGCGGCGGCCGATGCCGGCGAATGGGCCCGCTTTGTCGCGGCCGTCGGCGGTATCCATGCCGGCCGGCGGACCAACCTAAAGTTGGAAAAAACCGAAACCGGCGAGGTGAACAAGTACGGCGAGCTCCGCGCCCCGAAGGTCATCGGGTTGCGCTATGCCTCGGCCTGGGTGTTGACTCGCCTGACACGCTGGAGATTGCAGAAATGTGCGCGCATCACCTCGGGTGGGTCTGCATCGGGCTTGCCGCCATGTTTTTCGCGGGCGCCGGAATCGGCTTCCGCGCCGGAGTCAGAGAAGCTGAGCGAGTCTTCCGCTCCCAATCTCGATCTGTTCCGCCCTTGGACCCGTGGCAATAACTGTACGGGCGCCCCAGCCGCCGGCGAGCCGAGCAGCTGGACCAATCCACACGAAACAAGCCAGGGTCCCCCATGAACGCCACCCCTGCAGGGGCGATCACCCGTCCACCGCTCCGGTATTTCGGCGGCAAGTTCCGCCTGGCGCCCTGGATCATTGAGCACTTCCCGCCGCATGAGGCCTACGTCGAATCCTTCGGCGGTGGGGCAGGGGTCCTCTTGCGCAAAGCCCCGGCCGACGTCGAGGTGTACAACGATTTGGACGGGGATATCGTCAACGTCTTTCGCGTGCTGCGCGACCCCGCCCAGGCCCGCGCGCTCGAGGTGCGTCTCACCCTCACCCCGTTTGCGCGTGCCGAGTTCGAGCTCACCTACGAGCCCACCGCGGATCCCGTGGAGGCCGCCGCCCGGACCATCACCCGCAGCTGGCTGGGCTTCGGCACCTCGGCCGCCACCAAGGGCACCACCGGATTTAGAACGAGTCCAAAGGATGCGCGGCTCTGGAGGGCCATGGGATCCCTCGCGGAAGGGCTAGGTCCCGTGACCGCACGTCTCCGCGGGGTGCTGCTCGAATGCCGCCCCGGGATCGAGGTCATGTTGCGATTCGATGGCGCGGACGTGCTCCACTACGTGGACCCGCCCTATCTCTTCGCCACGCGCGACCCGCACACCAAGGGCAAGGCCCCCTGGCGTCGCTACTACCGCCACGAAATGACCGACTGGCAGCACCAGGATTTATTAACCGCGCTCAGGAACTTGAAAGGCTATGTGGTGCTGTCGTGCTACGACAACCCGCTCTACCGCGAAGCGCTGCAGGGGTGGTGGTGCACCTCGCGCTCGGCCGCCGCCTCCGGCGGTCGGTTCGGCGGGGTCGCGCGCACCGAAACCCTCTGGCTGAATCCTCAGGCCCGCGGGGCGCTG